>Ga0066903_100001777_pt1 | contig 16202 bp, 15 predicted proteins | sample PanSoiMetaGPlot1_FD_67491 | JGI IMG/M metagenome (GOLD analysis project Ga0066903, IMG submission 67491) | Tropical forest soil microbial communities from Panama analyzed to predict greenhouse gas emissions - Panama Soil - Plot 1 (version 2) | ecosystem: Environmental > Terrestrial > Soil >... | reverse complement strand
ATCGAGAACTTCCGGCCCGGCAGCCTCGCCGAGCTCGGGTTCGACTACCAGTCCGCTTCGGCGATCAACCCGCGGCTCATCTACTGCTCGATCGCCGGCTACGGCCAGACCGGGCCGGACGCGCAACTCCCCGGCTACGACGCCGTGATTCAGGGCGAGGCCGGCATCATGGACATGACCGGCTTTCCCGACGGCGCGCCGACCCGGGTGGGCGTGGCGATCACCGACTATCTGTCGGGTCTCTACGCGTCGCAGGGTATCCTGGTCGCGCTCTACGAGCGCACGAAGAGCGGCCGCGGCCAACACATCGACATCGCGCTGTTCGACGCGATGCTGTCGGTGATGAAGCTGCCGCATTCGGTGCTGGTCGCCACCGGGCAGGATCCGACACGCGCCGGCAACGACCATTTGACGATCGCCCCCTACGAGCCGCTCCGCGCGAAGGACGGGTTGCTGATTCTCGCCGTCGCCAACCCGCGGTTGTGGGACCGCTTCTGTGAAGCGATCGATCGCCAGGATCTGCACGACGACCCGCGGTTCCGGACCAATGCCGACCGGATGGCCAACCGGGCGGAGCTCAAGGGCATCCTCGAGTCGGTGTTCGCGGCGTGGACCGTCGACGAGCTCACCGTGCGTCTTCAGCAGTACCAGGTGCCGTGCGGGCGCGTGCGCTCGATGCGGCAGGCCGCCGCGCACCCCCAGGTCGAGCCGCGGGCGATGCTCGTTCGTCAGCACCACCCGGCTTTCGGCGAGGTGACGACGCTCGGCGCGGTGGTGAAGCTTTCGCGGACGCCGGCCGACGTGCGCCGCCCGCCGCCGGCGCTCGGCGAGCACACCGCCGAAGTGCTGGCCGAGCTCAAGTCGCGCGTATGATCCCTCCGGTGTTCGCCGGCAACCTTCTCCACGACAAAGTCGCGCTCATCACTGGCGGCGGCACCGGCATCTGCCGCGGCATCGCGCTCGCCTTTGCCGAGCACGGCTGCCACGTCGCCGTCACCAGCCGGAGCATGGAGCACCTCGAGCCGACGCGCACCGAGCTGAGGGCGAAGGGCGTCCGCGCCGTGGCGAAGGCGGCCGACGTTCGCGATGCGGCTGCGGTGGGCGAAATGGTCGCCGCCGTGGCATCCGAGCTCGGGCGCATCGACATCCTGATCAACGGCGCAGCCGGCAATTTCGTCTGTCTCGCCGAGAACCTGTCGCCCAACGGGTTCGGCACGGTGGTCGACATCGATCTGAAGGGCACCTTCAACGTCTCGCGCGCGGCGCATGCGCATCTCAAAGCGCAGGGCGGTTCGATTGTGAACATCAGCGCGACACTGCCGTATCTCGGCACCATGGGCCAGGCGCACGCGTCGGCGGCAAAGGCGGGGATCGACTCGCTGACGCGGACGCTTGCGGTCGAGTGGGGCCCGCACGGCATCCGCGTCAACGGCATCGCGCCCGGGCCGATCGATGGCACCGAAGGCGTCAGGCGGCTGACTACCGGCAAGTCGCGCGACAGCGCGTTGATGAACTGCCCGCTCGGCCGGCTGGGAACGACGGCCGACATCGCGAACGCCGCCCTGTACCTCGTGTCGGACGCGGCCTCCTATGTCAACGGCGTCACGCTTGTCGTCGACGGCGGACTCTGGCTGCGCTCTGCGCGCATCCTCGGCGAGTCGTGAGCCCCGTTCCGCTCTGGGCCGCGGGCGTCTGTGCGGGCCTCCATGCGGCCGGATGCCGCGAGGTGGTGTACGTCCCCGACAATCCGCTGTCGCACGTGCTCACGGAACTGGGCGAGCGCTATCCCGACGTGCGGCTGGTCCTCGCCACGCGCGAGGAAGAAGCGTTCGGGATCGCCGCCGGGCTCTATCTCGGCGGGCGAAGGCCGGCGGTGATGCTGCAGTCGAGCGGGCTCGGTAATTCGCTGAACGCCATCGGATCGCTCGTGATGCCATATCAGATACCGATGCTCGTCGTCGTCAGCATGCGCGGCGACGCCGGCGAGTGGAACGCGGCTCAGGTGCCGATGGGGCGCGCGGTACGGCCGATCTTCGACGCATTTGCGTTGCCGCACGTCACCGTCGATTCCGCGGAGCGCGCCGCCGACATCGTCCGCGTCGCGGCCGCCACGGCGTTTGCCACGCGCATCGCCGGCGCATGTCTCCTGCCTCGCCGGCTCACCGTTGCGGAGCACGAGGGCCGATGACTCGTCTCGAAGCCACACGGCTCGTGGTCGAAGCCGCCGGCGACTCGCCGATCGTCGCAAGCCTCGGCCACCCGGCCTACGATCTCTTCGGCGCCGGCGATCGTCCACAGAACTTCTACACGTGGGGCAGCATGGGCGTGGCGTCGTCGATCGGTCTCGGACTCGCCCTGGCCCGGCCCGATATGCGCGTGTTCGTGATCGACGGCGACGGCTCGCTGCTGATGAACCTTGGATCGCTGGCCACGATCGGCCTTCTGCAGCCGCCGAATCTCTCGGTCGTGATCGTCGACAACGAAGCCTACGCGACGACCGGCGGGCAGGCGACGCCGACAGCGGCCGGCGCCGACCTCGAGGCAGCCGCGCGCGCGATGCGCCTCGACGCCTGCACCGTCCGCGTCGAGGCCGAGCTGCGGGCGGCGCTCGCCGATCGCCGGGTGCCGCGCGCGATCGTCGCGAAAGTCGCCGAGTCGGCGCCCGCGGCCAAGCCGCCGCTCGACTGCGTGTTCATCAAGCACCGGTTCATGGCAGCGCTGGGGAACCCTGAATGACGCTGGCGCGCTTCGCGGCCGAGTCGGATCCGCCGGCGGCGGCACGCGCGATCGCGGCGCGTGCCGTTCTCGACACAGTCGGCGTCACGCTCGCCGGCGCCGTCGAGCCAGCTGCGCGCATCGTCCAGCGCGTGGCCGAGGCGGAGGGCTCGGGACCGCACGTCGTGTTCGGCACCGCGCTGTGCAGCAGCGCCGCCAATGCGGCGCTGGCGAACGGCACCGCCGCGCACGCCCTCGACTACGACGACATGTGCTTCGTGTCGCTCGCTCATCCCAGTGCGCCGCTTGTCGCTGCGGCGCTGGCGGTGGGCGAAGCGGTCTCCGCATCCGGCGCGGCCCTGCTCGACGCGTACATCGCCGGCTTCGAGATCGAGGCCCGCCTTGGCCGCGCGATGAACCCGCGGCACTACCAGCGAGGGTGGCATTGCACCTCGACGCTCGGCACGATCGGCGCTGCCGCGGCCGCGGCCAGGCTGCTCGGTCTCAATGCGGCCGCCGTGGGCCACGCCCTTGCCATAGCCGCGTCGGAGGCATCGGGGCTGAAAGAGAACTTCGGCACGATGGTGAAGCCGCTCCACGCCGGCCTGGCGGCGCGGAACGGTGTGCTCGCGGCGCTGCTGGCGCGCGGCGGCATGACAGCGAGCGCGGTCGCTCTCGACGGCGCGCAGGGGTTTCTCGCAGCGATGGACAGCGGCGTTCTGTCGCTCGACGAGGTCGCGGCCGATCTCGGCACGCGCTGGGAGATCCTCGAGACCGGCATCACCGTGAAGCTGTATCCGTCCTGCGCCGGCACGCACCCGACGCTCGATGCACTGCTCGATCTACGGCAGCGCGAGCGCTTCACGGCGGATCAGGTGGATACCATCGAGGTTGGCGTCGATCCGATCGTGCCGACGATTCTCATCTACGATCGGCCGACGTCCGGCCTCGAAGGGAAGTTCAGCATGCCGTTCTGCGCAGCGGCCGCGGTCGTGCGCGGGCGCATCGGCATCGACACCTTCGACGCAGCCACCCTCGTCGATCCGGCGATCGCTGCGCTCCGGCAGCGCGTGACGATGCGCGTCGACCCGACGCTCGATGCATCGGCGCCGTCACTGACGCAGTCGAACGTCGTCGTCCGATTGCGCGACGGCCGCACGCTGACGGCGTCCGCGCACGGCGCGCGCGGATACCCGGAACAGCCGGCGAGCAACGACGAGCTGAGCGCGAAGTTCCGGTCGTGCGCATCGCGCGTGATGGGCGAGGCGCAGGCGCGGGCAGCGCTGAACGCGCTGGGCGGGATCGAGCGCGCGCCGGACGTTCGCCAGATCACGGCAGCGATGCGCGCCTGACGAAGGCTACTTCGGCACCTGACCGCGCTTCCAGACCATGAACGTCCGCTTGAACTCGATGACCGTCGTGCCGCGCTGGTTCACGCCTGTGGTCTTCACACGCACGATGCCGGCCGACGGCCGTGACTTCGAATCGCGCGCCTCGAGCACTTCGCTTCGCGAGTAGATCGTGTCGCCTTCGAACACCGGATGCGGCAGCCGGACCTCGTCCCAGCCCAGATTGGCGACCGCGTTGACCGTCAGGTCGGTCACTGACTGGCCCGTCACGAGCGACAGCGTGAAACAGGAGTTCACCAGCCGCTTTCCGAACTCGGTCTTCGCGGCGTACTCGCCGTCGAAATGAATCGGGTTGGTGTTCATCGTCAGGCAGGTGAACCAGACGTTGTCGGCGTCGAGGATGGTCCGGCCGAGCGGATGTTCGTAGACGTCGCCGACCGTGAAATCTTCGAACACGCGGCCAGTCCAGCCGGTCTTGGTGGACATCAAATCACTCCAGCTCGGCGCCAGGCTGCGATCGCCTCGCGGCCGACGCCGAGCTCGTCGAGGATCCGATCGGTGTGCTGGCCGAGCGCGGGAACGTCGCCCATGACCGGCTCGACTCCCGCCATTCGCACCGGCGGCACGAGCGCCCGCAGCGGGCCGGCCGGCGAGCCGATCTCGCGCCAGACGTCGCGCTCGGCGAGCTGCGGATGTGCGAGGTACTGATCCACGGAGTTCACGCGCGCCCACGCGATGTCGGCGGCCTCGAGCCGCGCGGCGATGTCCGCGGCCGTCAATGAACCGAGCGCCGACTCGATCATGATGTGCAGGGCGCCGCGGTTCCTGACCCGCAGCGCGTTGCTGCGGAAGCGGTCGTCGTCGGCCATCCGGGGCCAGCCGAGCACGTCGGCGCAGAACCGGCGCCACTCGCGATCGTTTTGGACGCCGATCAGGATCCGCTGGCCATCGGCGCCGCGCACCGGCCCGTACGGTGCGATCGAGGCGTGGTCCGCGCCTGTCCGCTGCGGCGCTGAGCCGCCGTAGGCGGTGTAGTAGGCGGCGTGGCTCATCCACTCGCCGAGCGCGTCGAAGAGCGAGACGTCGAGCGTGGTGCCGCGGCCGTCTGTCCCGCGCTGAATCAATGCGGTCAGGATGCCCGAGTACGCGTACATACCGGCGGCAATGTCCGCAACGGAGATGCCGGCCTTCGCGGGCTCTTCGTCCGTGCCGGTGATCGACAGCAGGCCGGCTTCGCCCTGAACGAGCAGGTCGTACGCTTTCTTCGACGCGAACGGTCCGTCGGCCCCGTAGCCGGACACCGTGCAGACGATCAGGCGGGGATGACGGGCGCGGAGCGCCTCCGGCGCGGCGCCCAGGCGGCCCGCCGCCCCGGGCGCCAGGTTCTGCACGAAAACGTCCGCGCGCCCGAGCAGCTGCTCGAGAAGACGCGCGCCTTCTGGATGCTTCAGGTCGAGCGTGATCGATTCCTTCGATCGATTCAGCCAGACGAAGTAGCTCGAGAGCCCATTGACCGTCGCGTCGTAGTGGCGCGCGAAGTCGCCGCCGTCGGGACGCTCGACCTTGATAACGCGCGCGCCGAGGTCGGCGAGCTGGCGCGTGGCGAACGGCGCCGCCACCGCCTGCTCAACGGCGACGACCGTGATGCCCGCGAGCGGGCGGGTCAATAGGACCTCGGCAGGCCCAGCACGTGCTCGGCGACGTAGGCGAGGATCAGATTCGTCGAAATCGGCGCGACCTGGTAGAGCCGCGTCTCGCGGAACTTGCGCTCGATGTCGTAGTCTTCGGCGAAGCCGAACCCGCCGTGGGTCTGCAGCGCGACGTTCGCCGCCTCCCACGACGCGTCGGCCGCGAGCAGCTTCGCCATATTGGCCTCGGCACCGCACGCCTCGCCGCGATCGAACAGCTCGGCGGCCTTGAAGCGCATCAAATCGGCCGATTCGACGTTCACGTGCGCGCGCGCAATCGGGAACTGCACCCCCTGGTTCTGACCGATCGGCCGGTTGAACACGACGCGGCCGGTCGCATAGCGAGTGGCGCGCTCGACGAACCATCGGCCGTCGCCGATGCACTCGGCGGCGATCAGGATGCGCTCGGCGTTGAGGCCGTCGAGCAGATACCTGAATCCACGTCCTTCCTCGCCCACGAGCGCGTCGAGCGGCACGTCGAGATCGTCGAAGAACAGCTCGGTGGTTGCATGGTTCATCATCGTCCGGATCGGCCGGATGGTGAGACCGCGGCCGAGCGACGATCGCAGATCGATCAGGAGCATCGAGAGGCCGTCGCTGCGCTTCCTGACCTCGTCGAGCGACGTCGTGCGCACGACGAGCAGCATCAGATCCGAGTGCTCGGCGCGCGAGATGAATACCTTCTGTCCGCGCACGATGTAACGGTCGCCCCGGCGCGTGGCGGTCGTCTTGAGCTGCGTCGTGTCGGACCCGGTCGTCGGCTCCGTGACGCCGAACGCCTGCAGCCGCAGTGCGCCGCTCGCGATCTTCGGCAGGAGGTCGCGCTTCTGCGACGCTGAACCGTGGCGCAACAGCGTGCCCATCGTGTACATCTGCGCGTGGCACGCCCCGGCGTTGCCGCCGCTCCGGTTGATCTCCTCCAGGATGATCGACGCTTCCGTGACGCCGAGGCCGGCGCCGCCGTACTCCTCCGGGATCAGCGCGGCGAGGTAGCCCGCCTCGGTGAGCGCCTTGACGAACGCGTCGGGATACGCGCGTGCTGCGTCGAGCTCGCGCCAATAGCTGTCTGGGAACGCCTTGCAGAGGTCGCGAACGGCATGTCGCAGGTCGAGATGCAGATCGGCAGCCGGCACGCCGCTGATGATACTCATTTCGATGATCAGCGGCAGTATGCCGCGCCGGCGCCGGCAGACGCGCGGAAGTATCATCTCCGCGTGTTCAGCATGTCCGGCGGGTTCGGTGTGCGATGACCACCGTCGCCGACGTCATCGTCGCGCGTCTGTGCGACGCCGGCGTGCGTCATGTGTTCGGCGTGCCCGGCGGCGGCAGCAACCTCGATCTCGTCGCCGCATGCGGGCGCGCGGGGTTGCCCTTCGTTCTGACGGCGACCGAAACCGGTGGGGCGATCGCGGCGCTGGCGCAGGCGGAGATCAGCGGGCGTCCCGGCGCATGCCTGACGACGCTCGGGCCAGGCGTCGCGGCCGTGGTGAACGGCGCGGCGTGCGCCAGACTCGAGCGGGCGCCGCTGCTCGTGTTCACAGACGCGGCGCCGGATGGCACGACCTTCGAGCACCAGCGCCTCGATCATCGCGCGCTGCTCGCGCCGGTCACCAAGTGGTCGACGGTGATCGACGACTCAACTGTCGCCGATGCGATGGCGCAGGCTGTCGCCTGCGCGACGGAGGAGCCCCGCGGTCCGGTCCACCTCGAGTGTCCGGGCGACGTGCTCGCCAGACCGTTCACGGACTCGCCCGCCACGTTCGCCGCCTATCGCACTGCTCGCTTGGCAAAGACGCGAAAGCGACACCGTGGCAGCGGCGCCGACCCCTCCGGCAATGTCGATCTGTTGCGGCGATGCGAGCGTCCGCTCCTTCTTGTCGGCCTCGGTGCCCGCGATGCCGCAACGGCCTCGTCGATTCGCGCGCTGTGCGCGTCGCATCGGATCCCGGCGCTGGTCACCTACAAGGCGAAGGGGGTCGTTGCCGATGCGGACTCGTGGTTTGCAGGCGTCTTTACCAATGGTGCCGTCGAGCGCCCCGTCATCGAGCAGGCCGACGTGCTGATCGCGGTCGGTCTCGACGCCGTGGAACTGCTGCCGCGGGCCTGGACGTACGCGCAGCCACTCGTTCACGTGCCGTCGTCGGAGGTGGCCGCGCTGTTCAGCGCGCTCGACGTCTCGCGCTGGAGTCATGCCGCGCTCCAGCAGGCGCTCGCGCGCCAGCGCGCCGCGGTGTGCGTCGCCGCCGATCGCCTTGCGCCGCATCGGGTCGTGGAAATCGCAGCGCGCGCTGCGCCACGGGCGCGGGTCGCGGTTGACGCCGGCGCACACATGTTTCCGGCGACGATGCTGTGGCCGATCGGCGAGCCGAACGGGATGCTGATCTCGAACGGGCTGTCGACGATGGGCTTCGCGCTGCCCGCGGCAATCGGCGCCGCATTGCTGGAGCGGCAAGGCGGGCACAGCAGCGAACGCCACACGTTCGCGCTCACCGGGGACGGCGGCCTGTTGATGTGTGCGGGTGAGCTCGCGACAGCGGCTCGCGAGGGCCTGCACCTCATCGTGATCGTGTTCGACGACCAGGCGCTCAGCCTCATCGACATCAAGCAGCAGCAGCGGCGGATGTCGCGGTCGGGCGTGGACATCACGGCGGTCGACTGGCGCGCGGTGGGCCAGAGCATGGGTGTTCGTGGGCACACCGTGACGACGGAGGGCGAGCTGGCAAGCGCGCTCGAGACAGCGCTCCAACACCGGGGCCCGAGCCTGATCGACGTGCGCGTCGATTCTGGTGGGTACCCGGCAATATTGCACGCGGTACGTGGGTGACCGATCGCCCAGCGACGAAAATCTCCGGCCCTCGAGTCGCCGAGCGGGCGCCCGCATCGGAGCAAATCGCCGGGCTGCGCGCGATCGTCGACGAGATGCTGAGGCGGCACCCGCGACGCCTGAGTCAGCGTTGACGGCCTGCGCCGACGGCATTCCCAAGGCGTACAATCCGCTTGCCATGCTCAAACGCGTGTCGTGTGTCGCCGCCGCCATTGCCGCCGCCGCCATCGTCGCCGCCGCGCAGTCGCCGGGCGGCCGGCTCCTTGTGCTCAACAAGGAGGACGCCACGTTCGTGATTGTGAATCCCGACTCCGGCGCGATCCTCGCAACCGTGCCGATAGGGCAGGGGCCACACGAGCTCGTCGCATCCACGGACGGGAAGTGGGCCTTCGCCAGCAACTACGGCAGCGGGCCAGCGCCGGGTCACACGATCTCGATGATCGACATCGTCGCGAAGAAAGAGCTGCGGCGCATCGATACCGCGCCGCTGTCGCGGCCGCACGGGCTCGCGTTCGCCAACGGCAAGCTGTACTTCACCGCCGAAGCCGACAAGAAGATCGCGCGCTACGATCCCGTCGCCGACAAGGTCGACTGGACCTTCGAAACCGATCAGAACGCCACGCACATGGTGCTGCCGACGAGGGATCTGAAGACGATCTTCACGTCGAACATCGCGTCGAACAGCGTGTCGGCGATCGAGCAGGGCGCCGGCGGCACGTGGACGCAGACGGTGATCGCTGTCGGCCAGGGCCCGGAGGGCATCGATCTCTCGCCGAACGGCCGCGAGGTCTGGAGCGCCCACTCGCGCGACGGCGGCATCTCGATCATCGACGTCGCCGCGAAGAAGGTGACGCAGACGATCCCGCTCGGCACCAAGCGATCGAACCGCGTCAAGCTCACACCCGACGGGAAATGCGCGCTGGTGTCCGACATCGACACCGGCGAAGTGGTCGTGGTCGACGCGGCGGCGCGCAAGGACATCAAGCACATCCCGCTCGGCAAGTCCCCCGAAGGCATTCTGATTCCTCCGAGCGGCGGCCGCGCGTTCGTCGCGGTCAACGGCGACAATCACGTCGCGGTCGTGGATCTCAAGACTTGGATGGTGACCAAGAAGCTGCAGACCGGCATCGGCCCCGACGGGATGGCTTGGGTGCCGTAATACAAACCATGGCTGATGGCTGATGGCTAATGGCTGATGGCTGATTGTTGATTGCTGATTGCTGATTCAAAGGAGTAAGCATGACGAGCAAGGCGGTCTGGCTGGCCGCGATATGCGTCGCGGGGCTCGCGGGTTGGGTTGTGGCGCAACCGCCGGGTCAACTCGGCTACGACGACACGCCGATGCAGCCGAACGGCCGCTGGCACATCCATGACGGCAAGCGGCCGCAGCCGAAAATCGTCACGCCCGGGGGCAAGAACGCCGATCCGGTGCCGCCGCCGGCGGACGCGACGGTGCTCATCGGCGCGCGCGACGATCTGAGCGCGTGGCAGATGATGGACGGATCGCCCGCGGCGTGGCCGATGAAGAACGGTATCGTGGAGACGGGCAAGGGTTTCATTCGCACGAAAGCGGAATTCACCGACTTCCAGCTGCACGTCGAGTTCGCGACGCCGTCGGTGGTGAAGGGCGACGGTCAAGGGCGCGGCAACAGCGGCGTCTACCTGCTCGGAAAGTTCGAAATCCAGGTGCTGGACAGCTATCAGAACCAGACGTATCCGGACGGCCAGGCTGCCGCGATGTACGGTCAGTTCCCGCCGCTCGTCAACGCGTCGAGGCCGCCCGGCGAGTGGCAGACGTACGACATCACTTTCACGGCGCCGCGATTCGTGCAGCAGCGGCTCGACAAGCCCGCCATCGTCACCGTGCTGCACAACGGCATCGTCGTGCACAACACGACGCCCTTCTGGGGGCCGACCGAGCACCGCAAGATCGAGCCCTACACGCCTGATACCGCCAAGGGGCCGATTGCACTTCAGGATCACGGCAACCCGGTGCGGTATCGCGACGTCTGGATCCGGCCGCTCGCCGATTACGACGCGTCCAAATAACCAGCAACCAGCAACCAGCAACCAGCAACCAGCAACCAGCAACCAGCCACCAGCCACCACATGACCAGATAACCAGATGACCAAGTGACCAGATACTGTTTGGTCCTCGCGTGCGCAATCCTGTCTGCGTCCTGCACGCCAGCGCCCGTCTACGATGTCGTCATTCGCCACGGCACGGTGTACGACGGCACTGGATCGGCCGGCGTCGTCGAGGACGTCGCGCTGCGGGGCGATCGCATCGCGGCGGTCGGCGCGCTTGGCGCCACGCGTGGGCGCCAGGAAATCGACGCGTCGGGCCTGGCCGTTGCGCCAGGCTTCATCGACATGCTGAACCACGCGGAAACCGCGCTGATCGCCGACGGCCGATCAAAGAGCGGCATCCGCCAGGGCGTCACGCTCGAGGTGTTCGGCGAAAGCTCGATGGGGCCGCTGAGCGACGCGATGAAGCGCGACATGAAAGCGCGCCAGGGCGACATCAAGTTCGACTACACCTGGACGACGCTTGGCGAGTACCTCGACACGTTGGTTGCTCGCGGAGTGTCGACCAACGTCGCCTCGTTCGTCAGCGCGTCGACCATCCGCGCCAAGGAGGTCGGACTCGACAACCGGGCGCCGTCGCCCGAGGAGCTCGATCGCATGCGCGACGACGTCCGCGGCGCCATGGACGAAGGCGCGATGGGCGTGACGACGGCGCTGATCTACACGCCCGCGGTGTTCTCGACGACCGCCGAGCTCGTGGCGCTGGCGAAGGTGGCATCGGCCTCCGGCGGCATGTACATCTCGCACATGCGTAGCGAAGGCAACCGACTCCTCGAGGCGATCGATGAAACGATTCAGATTGCGCGGGAGGCGCACATTCGCGCCGAAATCTATCACTTGAAAGCGGCGGGGCAGGCCAACTGGCCGAAGCTCGGCGACGCGATCGCGAAGATCGAGTCGGCGCGAGCCGAGGGGCTCGAGATCACCGCCGACATGTACACCTACACGGCCGGATCGACTGGCCTGGATGCGGCGATGCCGCCGTGGGTGCAGGAAGGCGGCTACAACGCCTGGGCGGCGCGGCTGCGCGACCCGAAGATCCGCGAACGCGTGCGCACGGAGATGGTGACGCCCGGCGACGCCTGGGAGAACCTGCTGCTCGCGGCCGGCGGTAACGGCACGCTGCTGGTCGGCTTCAAGAACGAAGCGCTGCGGAGCTACACCGGCAAAACGCTTACCGAGGTCGCAACGCTGCGCGGCACGTCGATTCAGGACACGGCGATGGATCTGGTCGCCGACGACGGCAGCCGCGTGCAGGTCGTCTACTTCCTGATGTCCGAGGACAACGTGAAGCGGCAGATCCAGCTGCCATGGGTCAGCTTCGGATCGGACGCATCGTCGATGGCCGCCGAAGGCGTGTTCCTGAAGACCAGCACCCACCCGCGCGCGTACGGCAATTTCGCGCGCCTCCTGGGCAAGTACGTGCGCGAAGAGCACGTGATGCCGCTGGGCGAGGCCGTCCGCAAGCTGACGTCGCTGCCGGCGGACACGCTGCGCGTCAGGGAGCGCGGACGCCTTGCCTCCAACCAGTTCGCCGACATCGTCGTCTTCGATCCAAACGCGATTGCGGATCGGTCCACCTACGAGCAGCCGCACCAGTACGCAGTCGGCATGAAGCACGTATGGGTGAACGGTGTCCAGGTATTGAAGGACGGAGAACACACCGGCGCCAAGCCCGGCCGGGTCGTTCGCGGACCTGGTTACAGAATTAAGAATTAGATTAGGAATTAAGAATTTGGAATTCGTCGCCCGCTGTCACGCTGTGATGCGATCTCGTGATCGTCGCAGTGCGGTCGTTGGGATGGCAGCGTCGCAGCGTGACGACGAATTCCAAATTCCAAATTCCAAATTCCGCAACCTGCCTGTTTGGGTGATCCGCGTCGCTGGCGCCGGCCGTACCATCGATCTGTGATCCCGCAACCCGACGATTCCGCTCTTCTCGATGCTTACTCGTCCGCCGTCATCTACGCCGTAGAGGCCGTCGGCCCCGCCGTGGTCAAGATCGACGCCGGGCGGGGCAGCGGATCGGGCGTCGTCTTCACGCCCGACGGCCTCATCCTCACCAACAGCCACGTCGTCGACCGCGCCAAGACGCTGACGGCCGTGATGCCGGACGGCCGGTCGATGGCGGCCGACGTCGTCGGCCAGGACGCGGACACCGATCTCGCCATCGTGCGCGTGGACGCGTCGCGCGAGCCGTCGCTGCCGTACGCAACGCTGGGCGACTCACGCGCTGTGCGCGTGGGCCAGGTGGCGATTGCGATCGGCAACCCGTACGGATTTCATCACTCGGTCACCGCCGGGGTAGTGAGCGCGCTGGGCCGCTCGCTGCGCGCGCAATCGGGGCGGCTGATGGCCGACATCATCCAGACCGACGCGAGCCTCAACCCCGGCAATTCCGGCGGTCCGCTGGTCACGAGCCGCGGCGAGGTGATGGGCATCAACACCGCCATGATCCTGCCGGCGCAAGGCCTCTGCTTCGCGATCGCGAGCAACACCGCTCGCTATGTCGCGGCGCGTCTGATCCGCGATGGCCGCATCCGTCGCAGCTATATCGGCGTCGCCGGCCAGACGGTGCCGATTCCGCGCGCTGTCGCGCGTGCCAATCACCTCGCGGTCTCGGCCGGGGTGTTCGTCGTTTCCGTAGAGCCCGACAGTCCGGCGACGGCGGCGGGGCTCCGCGACGGCGACGTCGTCCTCGCGTTCGCGGGCGAAGCGGTCACCGGCATCGACGATCTCCACAGGCTGCTCACCGACGATCGCATCGGCATCCCCGCGATGATGACGATTCTTCGCTCGGCCGAGCGGCGCCAACTGACCATCGTCCCGTGCGAATCGAAGCAGCGGCGCTGATTCGGGTCGGAAGCGTCAGAGTGTGATCAAGCCGCGCCGGACAGCGCGGCGGACGGCGTCGGTGCGGTTCGCCGCGCCGAGCTTGCCAGAAATCGACGCGACGTGAAACTTAACGGTCTGATCGCTGATGTGAAGGCGCGCGGCGATCGCCTTGTTCGGCATCCCCTCGGCGAGCAGCTCGAGGACCTCGATCTCACGTGCGGTGAGCGGCTCTTGAAAGTCCTGCTCGCCGTCCACGGCATCAGTGAGCGCGTTCTCGCGCCGCTCGACGGCCGCGGCAGGCGCAGCGTCCGGATCCACGAGGATGGCATCGACGTCGGCATCGGCGGCGCGCGCCTCAGTCAGCGTCGCGTACTCGCCGACGATCTCCATCGATCCATTCATCTGGGCGCGCAGCCGCGCGCGCTCCGCAGGCGAGCCGACGATGGCCACTCTCATTCAAGTAGACAGATAGGAGAGATAGGAGAGATAGGAGAGATAGGAGGGATAGGAAGGATAGGACAGATCCTCCTGGGCCGAGCGACGTCTGCCGGCGCCTGTCCTATCCGCTTTATCCGTCCCATCCCTCTTATCTGTCCCATCCCTCTTATCCTTCCTGTTTCCGAGGCCGCTCGCCAACTGTTACCGTGAATTCCGCCGCGGTGCCGCCGCGCAGCACTTTGAGTGGCACGGACCGGCCGACGCGATCGCCGAGCAGCAGATCGAGCAGTTCTTCGGGGGACTCGACCGCGTGTCCGTCGAACTCCAGCAGCACGTCGCCGACCAGCAGCCCGGCCGCCGCCGCCGGGCCGCCGGCGGTCACGCCGACGACGAGCAGCGCGTGCTCGCGGCCGCCCGCGCCCTGCTGATTCTCGGGCAGCACGACCGGCTGGCCCGCAAGGCCGAGGAAGCCACGCTTGAGGCTGCCGTGCTCGAGCACCGTCGCAGCGGTCTTCCATGCGATCGATGCCGGAATCACGACGCCGAGGCCGCGAATCTCCGACGCTGTGGCAATGCCGATCAGCGCCCCTGCCGTGTCGAGCAGCGCACCGCCGGCGAAGCCGTCATGCATCGGCGCAGTCGTGCGGATCACCTGGTCGATGGCGCGGCGATGTCCGGTGCGAAGCGGCCCGCCAATCACAGAGATGATGCCCGCGCTGGCGGTGACCGCGTTGCTCCACGAGCGCCCGACCGCGAGCGCGAGGTTGCCGACGCGCGCCGCGGACGCGGCCGGGGCGATGGGACGCGTGTCCAGTCCGGCGACGCGGAGCACTGCGAGGCTCGTCGTGGCATCCCAGCCGGCCAGCTCCGCGACGAGGGTCCGGCCGTCGTCGCGCCGCACGTGCAGGCCGTCGCCGCGGCCGAGCGCGCGCACCGTTGTCAGCACTACGCCGTCGGCGTAGACGAGACCGCTGGCCGGACGGCGGCGGCCCTGCACCTGAACGACAGCCGGCGCTGCGGCGGCGACGGCGTCGGCGAGTTGGTTCGAGAAGGTGTTGAGAAGCTCAGTTGTCATGGGCTCATCGTGGCAGAGTGCCGCGGCGCGCAAATCACCCAAACGGGTAAAATCGGGCCCTCTCGGCTGAGGCCCCGGCTCGAGTCCGTCCAGGAGGTTCCATGCGCCGCCTCGTTCCGCTTGCGCTCGTGCTCGCGTCGTTTGCCCCGGTCCGCGCTCAGCGGCCGCTGATCTCCACCAATCCAGAGACGCCGTTCAAGCTGGCGACGTTTCAGGCCGACGGCAAGACGCGTGTCGGGCTGGTTCTCGGTGCGCGAATCCTCGACATCGAAGGTGCGCACGCGGCAGTCGTACAGGAGCTCGGTCTGCGCGGGATCCCGGCCATGCCGCGGGACATGCGGACGCTGATCGAGGATTACGAGCGCGTCGCGCCGAACCTCTACCGCATCGCGAACCGCTTCAAGGCGGAAGGGAGCGACAGCCCCACGTTCTCGTTCCGCGCGGACCGCGTCGCGATCCTGGCGCCGATCAAGTATCCCTACAACATCCTTGCGATCGCTGCGAACTACAAGCTGCACGCCGGCGAGATGTTCGCGCCGGGCAGCCCGCAGCAGAAGGCGGCGCTCGAGGCGGATCAGGACAAGGAGAACCCGGTCTTCTTCGCCAAGTCGCCGCGGTCGTGCATCATCGATCCTGACGAGTCCTACCCGATGCCGCCCGGGCGCAACGTCGACTGGGAAGGCGAGCTGGCGATTGTGATCGGCAAGCCCGCGCTCAACGTGACGGAAGCGAACGCGCACGACTACGTGTTCGGCTACAGCATCATGTACGACGTCAGCGATCGCGGGGGCTCCGGTCGGCCGCTCACCGGGATGTTCCCCGGGCCCAACTGGTTCGCCGGAAAGAGCCGCGACAAATCTGCGCCGTTCGGTCCGTTCATCCTCCCGAAGGAGTTTGCGCCGAACCCGCCGCACTTCCACATCGTCACGAAGGTCAACGGCGTCGTGAAGCAGGACGGCAACACGTCGAACTGGATATGGGACGAGGCGCACATGATCCGCTATCTGGCGTCAATCCTCACGCTGTATCCGGGCGACGTCATCTCCAGCGGCACCCCTGACGGAGTCGGCGCGGGCCGCAAGCCGCCGGAGTTCCTCAAACCGGGCGACGTGGTGACGATCGAGATTGAGGGCATCGGCACGCTGCGGACGCCGATGAAAGCAGCCTCATGAACGTGAAGCCATTTGCGC
>Ga0066903_100001776_pt1 | contig 16207 bp, 14 predicted proteins | sample PanSoiMetaGPlot1_FD_67491 | JGI IMG/M metagenome (GOLD analysis project Ga0066903, IMG submission 67491) | Tropical forest soil microbial communities from Panama analyzed to predict greenhouse gas emissions - Panama Soil - Plot 1 (version 2) | ecosystem: Environmental > Terrestrial > Soil >... | reverse complement strand
CTTCGGATACTTCCTTGGACGTCATGGCTAACGGACTCATGTCGCAAAACGCCACTTCACATCGCCCTTTCCGCTTATCCCGACAATGTCGGCGATGGGTTTGGTGAGGTCGATCGCGGCGTCATTGGTAGGAACCTGGCCATTCTGCGCCGGGATCTTCTGGGCGTATTGCTGCTCGACCATGGGCCGCATGCCGTCGATGACATACCGCGGGTCTGAATAATTCCACGGGCCAAGGTCGATGATGTCGGTGGTCGTGCTGCCCTTCGGGCCGGACACCTCGACACGCGGCCGCGGCGTATTCTTCCACTTGTAGGGCAGAGCAATGCCTTTTGAGCTGGACGTGATCCAGTCTATATCGGGATAGGCTGAGTCCTGGCTGTCACTGCCGTCCCCAAATACGGTCGCAGTGATGCTCTCGCGCCATGTGTTTGCCGGCGGCTCGACGCCCTCGATGTTGACGTAGGCCGCAGAGACCCAGCCGAAGGTCGCGACGCCCGTCCCTTCCGGATCACCGAACTGCAATCGCAGCCAGTGCGTCGAACCGTTCCAGGCCTCGCCGACGACATTGACAATGTCGCCATTGTCGGCAGTGCCGATCACCACAGCGCTCGAAGACGAAGTGGCGCGGATATTGAGGTGATCGCCAGCAGAAAGGTTTGCCACCGTGCCGGCGCGCGGTGTTGGAACCGGGTCTACGTCACTGCCGCCATCGCCCATCCATTGCTGCACATCGTCGATATATTCGCTCTTGACCACATTGTTGCCTGGGCAGGCATGAGTCGTGGACGGGTCTTCGTAGTGGAATTTGAGGGCGGCCGGATCCCATCCGAAGAACTCGCAGCAAACTCCACACAGGGCATGGCCCATGTTCATGACATCGAGGCCGCCCGGATATGCAGGCAGGTTGCTGGTCTCGTCGCTCTCGGCGTTGTAGTCGCCGACGTGCTCGAAGCCGAGCATCGTGCCATTCCAGCTTGGCGAATGGACGCCTTTCACGTTGAATGGCGTGAAGATCCACCACGACTTGCCATCGATGAAACAATGCGGCCCGGCACTCCACCCGCAATCATTCTCATAATAATCGCGCAGGTTTTCCATGCGCTGGGCCGGCGGCACCGAATGCCACCATTGATACAGCGTCGGCGACGCGGTGTTGTGGATCACAAAGTTTGACGGCCGCCACGAGCCGTAATTGAGCGAGCGGATATAGCTGCGCAGCTCGTCAACGGATTTGATCTCGATTGCAGGATCACAACCTCGCCATGTCATTTGCCCGCCTCCGGTTTAGGTGGCAACTGCGCCTGCTGCAGCTGTGCGATCGTCTGCCGCGCAGCATCGAGCTCGACCGCGAGCCTGGCGTTCTCGATCATCAGCGAGGCGATGACGCCGGCCAGGCGCTGCTCGATCGGGTTCGGCGCCTGCTGGGCAAACGCCATGGTGGCGCACGCCACTATCAATATTGCGGCGACGATCCTCATGGGCACGAACTCTTCTGGTACAGCGCGCCGGTCGAGGAATTGATGCAGAGGTAGTTGCCGCTGGTGCCGGTTGTCGGCACCAATTGAAACACCAGCCCCGTGCCGTTGCTTGCTATCCTCCCGCCAGCGCCAGTCGGGCCGAACCAGAGGGCTTGCGTCGCAGTCGGCACCGTGATCGCCGCCCCTGTGAAGCCGGCCGCCATCTGGTCGAGACAAAGGAAACACTGCAGCTGCACGGCCGTGGTGACGGAGAAGATCGCCTTGCCGCCCGCTGCGATCGGATAGCCGTTATCGTTGTATGCAGAGCCATTCCAGTTTGAGTTGATGTTGATGCCAATCGGCCATCCGACAGGATTGCCAGAGCCCGACGGCCAGCCCGGGGCATTGCCGACCGGCGCCTTCAGGATATGGATGGCAGAAGTATTGCCGGTGTCGGCGTTGGTGGCCGTGCTCGCGCTGTAATCGACTATCCGCAGCCCTTCTTTGGTGAACACCGGTTGGCCTATAAAAAGATCGATCTCTTCGCCAATCACCGAATTGATGCTCATGGAGCCGCAGGTCGAACAGCCGCTGGTATTGGGGACCACGATTTGCGGATTGCTCGCCCCATAAAATCCAAAATTCCATCCATTCGGATTGTAGTTGGCCACTGATTGCAGCAGAGCACCAAGGCAAAATGCCCCTGCCCCGGTCCCGTCGTTTTGTGACGAACCGCTGCAGTTCTGGGTGACATTCAATGCCTCATACGTTCCATTGGCGTTGCCTACCGCGGCAGTCGGCTGCTTATTCGATGTTATGGCAAATGCAATATGTGCCTGGCTGTTGGGAAATGTCGCCCCTGCCATCGTCAGATCATTGAAGTTGAACACCGGATTTTGGTAGCTGGCCGGCGGCATCGCCGTGGTTGGCGCGATGTCAAAAGTCGCATTCGGGTAGACAGTGAGGCCTGACGTAAAGCGGTCGGCATTAACCGCGCCTGACGGCGTCGTGGGGATAGGCGGGGTCGTGCCGCGCACGAGATCCCAGGCCTCACGCAGCATCGCGACCTGATCCGTCATCGCCTGGTTGAGGTCGCGCGCGGTGACGCCGCGGCCCTCCTGGAACTGAGTCAGCCGCCGTGGCCGCCGGGCGCCGATGATGGTGACGGTCCCGGTCTGCGGGGCAGCGAATGTCAGCACTGCATTGGTGATCGGCCGCGGGATGCTGCCGAGCGCGCCTGTCGCACTCGACAGCGACCAGCCATGCGCTGGGTCGGTGGACTGCACCGACGTCCCGTTGAGGATCACGTCAATCCAATTATCGACGTCGGTCCCATCTCCATAGAGGGCGAACCCCAGCGAGCATGCGCAATTCGACCCGCTGAGCGAGTAGCTGATCATACGCGGTGAGTCGGGCAGCGCCGGCACCGGAGGCGGCGCCTGAGCTATGGCGGGGCCGGCGAGGAGCGCCGGCAGAAGCAGCAGGGCTCGTTTCATGCCCCCGGAGTGTCTCAGCCCCGGGGGCCGCGCAACGCACAGGCTAGGCTTTTGCCCAGAGCTCGCACCAACCATCGGGCGCGATGTTGGCGACGTACCTGCACATCAGCGGCTGGCCATCCGAATATTTGCAGGTGCGGCAATACTCTGGCGAATGTCCGGGACCGTATCTGACAACGGCGTGACCGAGCTTGCGGCCGGTGATAGGCACGGCGGCGGCGAGCAAGACGGGCAGGATCTTCATGTCGAGTAAGTCCTCGTCCTGCTTGTAGGGGCCAAGGAACAGATCAGGCGGTACGGTGTCGGGCGCGATGCGCTCGTACTCGTCCTTCCTGATGATGGGCGCGAGCTCGGTCTCGTAGTCATCGGGATCGTGGCCATCGGCGGTGAGTGCGTCGTGCTCGAGGCGGACCGCATAATGGTGGGCGCCCCAGTCCACGCCGCCCTCGCCCAGATAGGGCATACGCAGGCGCGTCATCAGCCACCACTCCGCGCGCTCGTGGATGGCAATGTACTTGTCCGGATCGATGCCAGTCTTCGGGAGGACATCGGGCAGGCCGCTGTCGATGTAAACGATCCGGCCGTCCTGCGAGACCCCGGCGAGATAGGGCACCAGATACTCCCGCGAGATCACAGGGGGCGTGTCGAGATAGGCCTGCAAATCCGGGTGTTTGGTGATGGCAGCCTGCACATCGCGCTTCGGAGCCGGCATTTCGTCGAGGTGTCCTGTGGCCATGACGCGGTTCCTGTTCAGGAGGGCGACGGCGCGCTTGTAGGTCATTTGTGGCGACGCGGCTCCGCAAGCACGGGCTCACGTTCCGGCAGCGTCTCGCCGGGCCGCCAGAAGTAGCCCTGGCCACTTTCGCGATGCAGGTTCTGCTCGGTGCGGCGGAAGTGCTGGTGCGCTTCGGGATCGGCGAGATACTGCAGCTGATCGATGAACATGCGGCGGTAGGCGAGCCGCGTGTACCAGAGTGATGGGACGACAGGCACATAGCGGCCGAGGAGAGTATTGACGGCATCACGCCCGATGTTGACCTTGTCGCCGTTTATGGCCCTGCGGGGATCTCCCACCACCAGCTTGGTCATGTCGGCGGCCATCCCAAAGGTCGGGCCGAGAAGACTTTCGAGAGGCGTCTGCCCAAACCGGTTCTGATCCGACAAGACGAAGTCGCCTAACAACCCGAGCCCCCCACCGGTCTGGAGCGCCCTAATCCAGAACTTGAAATTGCCAGGGCTCATGTCTTCAATGTCTTTGCCATTGGCGAGGTTCTTGAGTTGCAGCGAGGCGGCGCCGGCCAGGGTCAGCGGGACAATGAGACTGGCAGCATATGCTGCGCCCCGCACCACCATGGCCCCGGCCGAGGATGCAGCGCCGCCGAGACTGCCGCCGCGGGCCTGGATCATCATGGCCTCCCATTGCGAGGCCATCATCGACAGGCTGAAAGCCTTGTACTGCATGACGGAGCGCGCCAGTTCGCCTGGAGTACTCCCCCTCTTGAGACCTAGCGTCGCCAGGGCTGAAGCACGCGCATTATTGGTCGGCACGTCCCGCTCGGTCTGCTGCAGCATGACCTCGAGATAGCGCTCGCCGAGCCGCCGATTTCCGGCGGCTACATCGATTGGGCGCAGGATTGGAGCGCTTCCCTCGCCAGCGACGTGGGGCTCCACCGCCCTGATCTTGTCCCAGTCCTTCTCGGTTAGCCCATAGGACTCGAACGTGCGCCTGAAATTCGGCATCTCCTTGCCGATTTCATCGAAGCTCATGTTGCGTCGATCGGCGACGGCGGCCATGTAGTCGAGCTGAAATGCGGTCTTGCGAGCCTGCGTCATAGGCTCGAGACCGCTCCAGTTTACGGTGCGCTCGGCCAACCATCGTGTCGGATTATGCCCGCCGAGCACGCCCGCATAGCGCGCCTCAGTGCCGAGCACATGCATGAACTCGTCGGTAACGAACCCAGAGCGCACCGCCTTGTCGCGAGCGCCGCCCTCGATGGCGTTCTTGACGATGCCGCCTATGGCGTTGGCAGCAGGTATGCCGCTGAACCTGCGCGCAGCATGATCGATCACGGGGTCTTGCGGGAGTGCAGTTGCAACCGTTGTCCCGAGTTGGGCTGAAGTGAGGACATTGCGGATGTCGCCGATAAATCTTTGAGTGCGCCCCGATGCAGTGGCGCCCCCAACGACGTGGTCATAGACGGCGCGCAGCCGGTCCTGAAATATTGTGCCCTCGATGGCGTCCTGCGCCTTTAGCTTGGCGCGCGTCCCGCTGCCACCTCGGTATAATGAAGGCTTGCCTTCAATAAACTTCGCGGCCTCGCTCTTTTGAACCTGGCTCATCCATTCGATGGTCGCATCAGGGTGTGGCCCGAGCACCTCCATTGCTGCTGTGTCGGATGAAATGCTCCGCAAGTGCTTGAAGATGGATACTACCGGGTCGCCGCTGCCGTACTTTTGATTGATGAAGAGCCAATCATCGGCCGTCTTGTAATGCAGAAACCGATGCTCTTGACGCTGCAAGTAAGTTGCACCGATGCCAGTAGGCCGCGTCGTAGGCGCGCGGTCAGACCATCCGTTCGTGGTGACATGGCCATATACTGACTTGAGCAGCGCATCCAATCTCTCCGGAGTAGCGGCACTAAGCGGTGTCCCACTGAGAGGATCCCGCATGCGATCGAAATTGAGACGCTTCATGTGGTCGGAACGCCACTCGTCCCACCCCGCGGACAGCGTTTTGGCCGGGTCGTGATATTGCGGAAGCCACGGGCCTTCCATCGGCTTGATGTTGCCGCCAGCCTTGTTGAAGTCCTCCAGCGCCTCCTTGTTGACTATGTTCACCGCGTCCGCCATGGCCTTGGCTTCCGGCGATTTGGATGTGCCATAGACCTCGTGCACCATGTCCTCGGCGCGGGCTGGGTTCCGACGCAGACCTGTGAGTTTTGACTTGTTGAATTGCTGGACGAGGTCGGCCAGACGGGCCGTCAGCAGCCCATACTTGGCTCCCGCCGTTCCGGCGACAGATGTTGTCTTGGCGTATCCGCCCAGATTGTGAAGCAGGTTCAGATTTGCGCCTTCGATATCCGGCTTCTCCGCTCCAAACCCCGCATAGCTGGGGCTGCGGTAGGCATCCTGATAAGCCGAGATGGCATCGCGTTTATCCAGTGCCAGTTTTGCTGCACGACGCTTCTGCGCCGCTATGGTCTCGTAAACCTTCGCGGTCGCATTCCTTGCCGCTGTGGCAGGGTCGGGGTCGCCAGCCTTGCCCGCGGCGGCGAACTGCTCGTCGTGGACACTCTTGATGGCGTCGGCGTCGGCCTGGGAGAGAACCCCCTGCTCGACGGCTGACGCGAGACACTTGTCGAAGAAGCCGGCCATTACTTGCAGCTCCTGATCAGGTCGGCCCTGAGCTCGTCGGCTCTGCCGTAGCTTGCCGCCGCGCGCGGAGACGCAATGATGTTATTGCCGTTGCGATCCACCATCGGGATCTTGTTCCTGACGTCCTTGAGCCCCGGCTTCTCGCGCGTCTCGTCGGCGCGCCAGGCTTCCGTGGTCTCGTCCTCGAGGGCCTTTGCCTCCACCATCTGCCGGCGCAGCTCGGCCATGCCATCGCGGCGGCCGAAGTCGTCCAGCGCATGGTCGGCGGCAGTCTTGGCCTCTTCGGCATTGCGCGGGGCGGCTTGCTCGATACGGGCCTGGAGTTCGGGGTCGATACTGGGCCTAGGAAGGGTGGAGCCACCGGGAAACTGTGTTGGGCCTATTGCCTCGATGCCGTGGGCTTCGCGAACAGCTCGGACGAGGTCGGGGCCATCTAATGGATCCATACCGAGGCGGTCAGAGATTTGTCTCGCCGTCAGCTGTCCTGATCGCGCCAAGTCGAGTATCTGCTGCTCTCTTGGCGTGCCGCGTATGGTGCTGGCGAGTTCTTGCCGGTTAGCTTGGACCCAGCTTGGCACTGCGGCATCCACCGCCGCCACTGCCTGCGGGCTGGGCGCTTCTGGATCGTCGGCGCGCTGCAGCGCTGCGGCGACGAGCTCGTCATGTATCGGCGATGGGGACGGCGGGGGCTCATCCAACACCGCCCTGTCGGCAGCCAGCGACTCCTCGCCGGCCCGCATGGTGCGCACATCGACCGGTTCGGCAGGTCTCTCCTCTGCGCCAGCGGGCGCCATCTGCATATCTTCCGCCTTGATGCCGCGCTCGGCGGTTGCCTTGCCTTGTCCGGCGGCTTCCGCAATCGCCTTGGCCTCGTCGCGGGAGACGTATCGGCCTGCCGTGGTGACAAATCCGGAGCTTGCGGCACGATGCGCAGCAAGCTGCTCCGCAAGAGTGTCCCCCGGCTGCATGTCGATCAGTTCGTCAATGCCCCCCAGCTTGAGATCCTCGACAGCCTTTTCCATCGCCAAAACATGAACCGGCGCCTCGTATGTCTTGCCGCCAATTGCGTAAGCCGCCGATCGTATGCGCTCCGGCTCGGCCGCCGCCCGTTCCTGCGGCGCCGCCGCGCCAGCCACGATGTCCTCGGGCGCCATTGCGGGCGCTTCCGGCTTTGGCCCGAGCGCCTCAACGGCCTTGGTGATATCGCCCGCCTGCGGCTCGCCTCGCATCAACCGGCGCAACGGACCGGCGAGTTCCTTCGCGCCCTCGATGCCGGCGCCCGGAATGGCCCCCATCAGGAATGCCAGACCGACATCCTGCATCGACGGCAGAAGGCCGGTCTCCTGGCCAATCTTGGTGCGCCATTGCTGAGTTGAGGCATACCCCAGCGACATGACGCCCGCGTTGAAAAGACCTTGGTTCAGCGCGCTCGAGGCGATGCGCGCGATTGCCGCTTTGCCGACCGCGGATATCGGGCCGGCGAACAGCGAGCCGAGGAAGAGAGGATCACGCCTGGAGCCCCACATGCTGCCGGCAAACTCGGCGCCGTACTGTAGGAGCGGGTTGATATCCCGGTTGGTCATCGCGCGCGAGAGATCCTGGCCGGACTGGATCGCGACGTTTTTTGCTTCCTCGCCGACGTCCCCGAGCTGCAGCTCGGGATGCTTCTGCTGGAGTTCGGCAACCTTCTGGTCGAAGATGCGCTTCTGGTAGGCCGGGATGCCACCCTTCTCGTCGATGGGGGCCATTCCGCCGGCCAATACTTCCTGACGGATCGCACGGCGAGCATCGATAGAATATCCGCCGCGCTCAGGGTTCTCCAGCGTTACGCCCGTGGCTTGGCGCACGGCCTCGATGCGACGATCGTAGGCTTCCTCGCGGGCAGCGGTCTCGGCGACGATGTTCGTGGTTCCGGCAACCATCTGATTGCGGGCAGCGGCGGAAAACACATCGCTAAGGGACGCGTCCGACTCGGGAGTTGCCCACGTAGGCGGATGGGGAAACCTGAAGTCCTCGAAGAAGTCGCTGGTTTTCATCTTCCACCATAGAAGGCGTCAGGCACGCGCTTGCGCAGCTCGGGCTCGAGCTGGTCGAAATCGAGCTTGAAGGTGCCGCCGAGGTCGTCGCGGATCCATTGCGGGTTTGCCGATTTCGGGTCGCCTTTGGCAAAGAAGTACCCGCCTTTGGTTGCGACCGGCAGAGCATGGTGGATGTCCTTGGCATTCCCTTCCGGCGAGATCGCCATCTTTTTGAGATCGCCATCCGTGATGGCGTTAATCACGGTATGAAATTGCTCCGCCTTGACGCTCGGCGGCACCTGTACCTTTCCCATGTCGCGGTTCCAGAAGCCGCCAGCCTTATATGATGCGACGCCGCCATACTGTACGTCACCGACGAACCGCGCGCCGGCCGAGTGCTGCAGCGCCAGATCATAGGCTTCCCGGCTAGGCTTCTCACCCTGAACGCCGTAAGGCGCCGTCGGCTCCTTGCCCAATGCCGGGTCATAATTATCGCGAACGGCTTGTGCGAAGAATGCGTTCCCGGCGGCCTCCTGGGCGCGCTCGGCCGCGCCCGGAAGACCCACGAAGGCGTTGCCGTAAACCTCCTGACGTCGTGCGTTCTGCGCGGCGACGGCCGCCGCCGCCGTCGTCTTCATGTATGGCGGCAGCTTAAGATCGGGGTCGGAGCGCATCTTGACGCCATCCGTAACGTCGCGGGTAAAGCCCTCGTCGCCGCCGCTCATTTGCAGCGCCCCGATATGAGCAAGCGTCGGCGCACTCTTCGATATCTCCTTCATGGCGGCCGGCGCGTCTTCGCCAAACCCTTGCACCATTATCTTCGCCAGGGACTCCATCTGTGGGCCACCCGCAGACACCGCAGCCTTGAGAGCGTTCTTCTCATCCGCACGGAAGAACGTGGGCGGGATGTTGTAGTGCTGGGCAATGACCTTGGCGGTCGAGGCCCGGTAAGCCATATCGGCGGCCGCATTGGGCGAGGCGAGATCGAGCGGCGGCACAGCCATTAACCCAGTCTTGTCGGACCAGGCCAACGGATCTTTGGTGACCCCCTCACGAGTGGCCTTGAGTTGCTTTTCGGCCGAGTTAACCATGAGTTCGGTCGTCTCGGTCCTGCCGTACTTGCGCTCCATCTCCCGGACATTGGCGATCGATTGCTCGATCTGTTGTGGCGAAGCGCGCTGAAGATCCTTGGCCCCTCTCGCAATGATGTCGGAATTATCCATCTCCTGGCGCAATTCTGGGATACCGGTTCTCTCGACCGCGGCCCGCACTTGGGCGCGCCGCTCATCTGATGCCGGAGTACCTTCAAGAGAGAATTTGTTGAGCTGCTTGATATCAGCACCCAGGCCCTTGTAGATGCGTTCGTCCTCGCGCGCTGCGTCGTTAACCTGCTGTATAGCGTGGTTGGCCGCCGCGGCACGTTCAGGGAGCCGCAATTTGTATGCCTGGTTAGTTTTGATGTCGTTGATGAACTCCATCGCCTTGTCATAGCCGCCGTTCTCACGGTCTTTGTAAATCTGAACAGCATGGTATCCGACAGCATTGGCATTCAACTGGCTGGTCAGCTTTTCTTTGTATAGGGTTGCCTCCTCTTGCGAAAAGGAGAACCGGGGATTGTCTCTTTTTTGATCCAAGAGAGCGTTGAGTTTATCTTTGTAAAAATCCCAGTCCTTGCCGGTGGTGACACCCTGATTGGAGAGCGCCCCCATGCCGTCAGCAGCCTCCTCTATTCCGGCTTCTATTGCTGACGACTGCCGATACAGGTCGAGCCGCTCCTTCTCACTCAGCAGACCCTTGTAGGTCTGCGTCGTGGTGAGCTCGAGTGCTTTGCGCAGCGCGATCCCCACCACAGGCCCTGCTGCCTGCGTGTATTGCTTCTGCAGCGTGTCCATGTATTCGGTGGCGGCCTTGTTGTAGCCCTCCGGGTTGTCGCGGTATTGCTGCCGCAGTGAGATATCCATGCGGCGTGCGGCGCCCTCGCCCTGAGCCAGCGCCGCAAACTTGACGGCGTCATGATAGTGCTTCGCAGCCGGGCCGAAGAACGGGATCATCGGCGAGGTCGGCTCTACCTTGGTATTTCCGTACTCATCGGTAGTGACGGCCTTGGTTCCCGCTTCCAGGCCGGCCCGCTCGGCCGCTGATGATGCAAACGTATCTGCCGCCTCGCCAGTCTTCTTCAAGGCGTCGGCGAGCAGACTGTAGGGCTGCATGACCTCGCCGGCGCCAATGCTTGGGGTGACGGGCTTGGTGACAGCGCCAGAGAGAAGGGGCGGAAGTTCTGCCATCACGAGGCTCCGATGCTGCCCGGGCTGAACGCCTGGGCGGCGCCCTTGGCGATGTCGGCGGCCGCGCTGACATAGCTAGTCGTCAAGGCAAACGCGCCGGCCTTGCGCAAGTATGCTGCCTCCGCCTCCTGCTGCTGCGCCTGCGCCATGATGTTGTCGACTGCGATTGCCTTCTGACTGAGGCCAATGTTCTCGTGGTAGTCGCGCACGGCCATCCCGGACGGCGAAGTTGGATCGGTGTGACCGGCGGCGCGGACGGCATCGATGTTGCCGAGGTCCGTAGCTATCTTGCGCGAATATTCAGCACCTGTTTGGACAGCGGCGACGCGGCCGCGCTCTGCGGCTTGCTCGAGCATCGAGGCCTTGAATACGTCTGCGGCCTGTGTGCCCTGACCTTTGAGGATGTCTCCATACGCCCCCAGGCCCGCTCCTGCGATTGAGGCCCCGGCCCCTATCATTGGCAGTCCCATGGCTACACCGTCACTTCCTGCGCGATCTCCAGGATCGTCATCGGCCCTGGCAAATCCTTGATGATGGCGTTGCGCGGATCGTAATCGCTGCCGCTCGGCCGCCAGAACTCGGTGCCCTCGCGCAGGGGCGCCGGCTGGGTTGGATCATCGCCCTGAACATAGGCGGTGACACGGCGATAGTTCATCGGGTCGCCCAGCGCCGGGCCGCCTGGCCGCAGCGGCTCCGCATAGAGTTTCTGGAAGGTGAAGCCCGTCGAGTTGATGAAGTACACACACATCTGCGCGACCTGCCGGCGCAGCATGCGCTGCTGCACGTCCTGGCCGCCGGGCGGCGATGGGATGAACGGCTCCATTGTGGAGACCCACGGGAACCCCATCACCAGCTGGGGCGAGGCGAGGTTCTCGCCGCCGATGAATTGCGGGATGATGAAGCCGTTGGCGTCAGTCTGGTAGACGCCCATCTGGCGCAGGCCGAGGTCGAACAGGTAGACCGGCTGGCCGGGAGCCCACCACAGCGGCCCCTTGCCGCCAGGCGGTACGAGCTGAGACGGCGGCGAGTTCACGGTGATTGCGGCATCGAGATACTGCGAGGCATCGAGCAGCTCGGCCATCGGGCCGCTTGCGCCGGGGTAATTGACGGTGAACCAGACGTGGCCCAGCCGTGAGCTTATCCATTTGATCGCGCCGCCAGCGCCGGCCACATGGAGCGTCCATCCTGGCACGTCCTTGATCTGCCCGTTCTCCACTGCGACCTTGCAGGCCACCACCGTGCCGTCGCCGTTGAGCACGTAGATGTACCGCTCCGGAAAATTGAGGTCGTCGCCGTCCGGCGCAGCAATCGCGGTCACGTTGTTGAATAGCTTCTGATGGAGATCGGTGAGGCTGCGTGCCTCGTATGGTCGCGTCAGGCTGCCAGTGGCCGCGATGGCGCGGATCATGTTGGCGCCGGCGTTGGTATAGATGATGGCCCCTCGGTAGAACCGCGGCTGGATTTGCGCCGAACCCTCGTCGATACGGTTGAACGCTACCGAGCCCGGCGCCAAGGGATTTTGCTGGCTGATCGGGATGGCGTAGGTGGCCTGGTCGCAGAACACGAACTCGTCGCTCTCCGGGCCGGGCACGACGTAGAAGACTTGGTTCCAGCGCGGCACCAGCTCGAGAATGGCATTGTCTGCAGTGATCGCATTAGTCGGGACATAGAGGTCGTTGACGAGGCCGATCGCCGACCAACCGACCGCCGACGGAAGCGCGGGGAAATTGCAGAAGCCGAGCCGGTTCTGGTCGGAAAAGCACGATGCCGGCCAGCCGCGGAACGAGTTCATGAGCTCGTCGTCCCACACGGTCGTCGCATCCGGGACATTGGCAATGGCTACGGTGGTGACAGCATCCGATCCGGAGGGGCCGACGGCGTATTCGTTGTTCGGCGACGTCCCGTCCGTAAAATTGATGCCGTTGAGGGTGAGCACCTTCATGTCGAGGCCGCCGGGGAAGCTCGTCACAACAGCCTTGGCGCCAGTCTGGCTGCCGATCACGACATCTCCGATCTGAAATACTGTGGTCGGGTCACGATTAAGCGAGAGTATTTGCGTTCGGGGCAGGGTTTCGATGACAGTGCCGCTCGCGGTGGTCGGCGACGTGACGTTGTCGATCCGGATCTGCCGGCCGTCGTAGCGGATCAATGTGCCGTTCTGACTGGACGTCAGGTTCATGCCGGCCGAGAACGTCAGCGTCACGCTGCCGGTATAGGCAGACGGCCGCAGCGTCACGCCGAGCGGAGAAAGCCGATAGAAGAAAGTCCGCTTCTGCCCCGCGAGAGTTACCGTTGGCGCGTAGTTGGCGAGCGTAAACGATGTGGTGTTTGGCGTCCAGGTAATCACCAACGGCTGTATGCCGGGATAGGTAAGGAAGATCTGATACTGGTAGATCGCGCCAACGATCAGGCCGACAGTGGCCGCAGTCCAAGGGAATGTGTTGGACGTGAAGACGACGGCGCCGGCCATCGAGCGGATCGTAATGGTGCCGGGAGAGAAGCACAGCAGGAACGGCTGCCCGGGTGCCATGATGATCTCTTCGACCCGCGGGCCGTCGAGAAATTTCGCCGAGCGGCCGGCGCGGTTCGTGAGACCCTGAGAATTGAGAATGCGCCAGTTGATGCACTGGCGCAGCCCCGCCTTATGCAGCGGATGCGGGTCGTTGCGCTTGATGACAACATCGACCTGACCGCCCGAAAAGTCGGTCTGGCTGACGATGTTTTCGACATTGGGCATTCATCATACCCCGCGGAGCTCGCGTAACCTCGCCAGAGCGCGCGGCACGTCACAATGTTCAGGAGTCAACCGTGAAACGGGAATATATATTCTGGTCATTTACGCCCCCAAAGAAGAGAGGGTGTACACCAGAATGAAGAAGAATGCGATTGCGCCCGGAATGCCCGATCCTCCCCACCCGCCCGGCACCGGAGGCCACGGCCGGCGGACGCGGCGCGCCGCGGTCATGCGCGAGTTATACAGCGCGCGCTTGGGCATCTGTTGATCGTGCCTCGTCTGCGCATCCGCGAGATGCAGGCGGGCCTCGGCCATGGCTTCTTTCTGCTGGGGGTAATCCTTGTGCAGGCCGCCGAAGATGCCGGAGACCACGAACATCTGGAGCGCGAGAACGAGGCCCGGCGTCGCAAACGTGGGGTCGCTGGTGACCGAGGAAATGTACTGGATGGTGACCGGATCCGGCGTCTGCGGCGGCACCGGAGGCGGAGGGCCGCCCTGCGCGTTGACGTAGAGTTGCTGCGGCGTTGGGCCGATCGAGGTCGGTCCCATGACCAGCTGGTAGATGCTGGGACGGTCGCGGACGCGAACCCAGATCAGATGGACGAGATCGGCTGGCAGATTGTACGCGGTGTCCCACATGACATCGGCAGGGACATTGGCGGCCGGCGTCAGTGTGACTACTGTTTTGCCCCACGCCCACGGATGGCCCTCGATGATCTTGGCGAGCCAGGTCTCATAGGCCGACGAAGCGCAATCCCATTCCTCGCTGCCGTCGTCCGCGGCATTGACCTGGTTGTCACCGGTCGCGCGCAGGGCTCGGTTGATGAGACTCAATTTATCTATGGGCCATTCGAAGGCCATCGCTCACTCCCAAAAAAACAGGCCGCTGCGGACTAGACAGCGGCCCAGGCTGGGGAGGAAACCCGCCGTCTTGGCTTAGTAGGCTCCGTAGATCACCGTGACCGTTACGTTGGCGTTGTTCCACGCCGTCACCGCGGCCATGTTCAGCTGGTAGGCCGCCCCCGTCGTCAACACGCCGCTGAGAAGAATGCTGGCTGACGGCACCGCCACATCAACGGATGCGGCGACGGCCTGCGCCGCCACGATATTGGTGCCGTTGGCGGTAGAGCCGATCGAAATGCCGCCAGTCACCGCGGCCGCCGCCGCATTGGAGAAGATGATCTGCTGGATGTAGGACTTCGCTGGCAGCGTGCCGATGACGAAGTTGGTGGTGCCAGTCGCCACGCCCGTGGTGAAGATGATCGAGTTCTGGCCGGCGCCGGGGGTAAACCCTTGCGTGCCAAAATAGCCGATGTCAGCCTGCTGGATCAGCCCGCAGCCGGCGCCGTTGAGCGTATAGCCGTTGTTGGTGTTCGGGTTGACGACGCGCCGGCCGGCGCTAGACGCCGGAACGTCCGGGGCGCACATCCACATCGTAGCGGCTTGCGCCTCCGACGCGGCAACAGCAAGCAGCGCGGCGAGCGCCAATGTGCGGATCTTCATGACGGCTCTCCTTAGCGATGCTGCAGGGACGGCGCCTTTGCAGGCTCCTTTTTCGCCTCGTGCTTTTCCGGCGCGTCGTGATGCCCCGGATCTTTGATGATGTAGCGGTGGCTGTCAGTCGCCTTCAGCGCCTCGGCCGCCTTGCGCTCCATCGGGCGTCCCTGGCCAATGTCGTAGACAATGACAAAGTCCTGGTGGACGAGCTCATAGCGCTTGGGGTCGGCGGTAACGGCATGGTTGGCGTCAGCCGCCGGCATATCCATCTCGACCGGCTTGCCGTCGGGATGCAGCTTGTCCCATGCCTCACGCTCGGGCGAGCCGGAGGGCGGGCCTTTATCAACGACGGTTGTCATGCTCGCACTCCTCCGAATTGAGGGTCGTTCTTGCGGGCGGTGAGGCGCTCGTACTCTTCGTTTGCCTCACGCTCCTCGTTTTCTTCCTGCGTCCTGCCAGGCTTGATGCCCTTCGGGAGGTCCATGACGTACCGCTCGGGCCATTCCGCGCACATCCGCACCACATCGGTCGCCCAGTGGTAGATCTTGATCGGGCCGGCGACCTGTTGGCGCCAGTGATCCCACTCGCGTTTGTCGAGGCCGTACTTACGAAGCTGCTTCTTGTAGTCCTCCAGGCCGTCCTCGTATTTGACCTGGGCGAGTGCAAACTCGGTATCGTCCCCCGCTTTGACGGGCGCGGTCGGGGGAACCGGCGCCGTCGGGCGCACCGGCCCGAGATCCCACAGCGGGCAGTGGTCGTTGCGCATGGTCCGCTCACGGACCAGGGCGATGATTGCCTCATGCGCCATTTACGGCTCCGGAAGAACTGCGACGAACGCGGTGAACGTGGCCGAGCCTGATCCGCCGACGATGACGTAGAGGCCGACGAACTCGTAGAGATTGCCGGCCTGGTTGGTGGTGAAGAAGAGCTCGTAGCGGCCGGTCGTCGAGGTCGCCATGTTGGTGCCGTCGATCGAGGCGCCCGCGCCCGCGGTGATCTCGCCGAGGCAGACATTGCCGGTCGCGAGGCCAGGATCATTCGAGCCGAGCAGCATGAACTTGTAGGTCTGGCTGCCGCCGGTGGAGAGCGCAGTGACGTCGATAACGCAGACGGCGTCGATGCGGCTCTGCTGCTTCGGCGAGGTGCCCTGATTGCCGCCCAAGTCCAAGATGCCGTTTGCACCTCCGAACTGGGCAAACCCCGTCACAGTTTGCGCCGCTGCGCCGTCTGCGAGCGCCAAATTGGCGTCAAAACTATAAGTGCGATCATTCGGGAACGGCATCTCGCGCTCCTATGCAACGATGGGTGCGTTGGTCCAGGAGTCGAGGCGGGACATGCAGTA
>Ga0066903_100001775_pt1 | contig 16209 bp, 14 predicted proteins | sample PanSoiMetaGPlot1_FD_67491 | JGI IMG/M metagenome (GOLD analysis project Ga0066903, IMG submission 67491) | Tropical forest soil microbial communities from Panama analyzed to predict greenhouse gas emissions - Panama Soil - Plot 1 (version 2) | ecosystem: Environmental > Terrestrial > Soil >... | reverse complement strand
GTTGGGGTCATCAGAACAGAGCGTGTTTCAGGACAATGGCGATGAGCTGCGCCCGGCCGATGCGCACGCGTTGACGCGGCGGAGCCCATCCGCGCGCCACCATGCCGTCGAGCATTGTGCGATAGACTGCGCCCATGACGCGCGGAGCACGTACCGTACGGCGCGGACAGCCGATCATGATCTTTTCCGCTTCCGCGAAGTGCCGGCGGGCGCGATCGACGACCGGCATGCAAGCCTTGGCGAGCTCCGGGCTTTCGATGACGACGATCGGTTCTGTCGATCCGATCCCGGCCTTGTCCAGAGCCTCCTGCGGCAGATAAAGCCGCCCGACAGCCGCGTCCTCATCGATGTCGCGCAGGATGTTGGTGAGCTGCAATGCGCGACCGAGATGATGCGCGAGCTGCGGCCCATCCTCGCCGTTAATACCGAACACGCGGACGGACAGCCGGCCCACCGCGCTCGCAACCCGGTCGCAATATAGATCGAGTTTGTTCCAATCGGGCGCGCGGATGTCCTCGACCGCATCCATTTCCATGCCGGCGATGATGTCGAGGAAATCCGTCTTGCGCAGCGCGTATTCGCGGACCGCCTCGGCCAGATCAGCAAGCTCAGGCTGCGCGCGCCCGGAATAGAGGGCGTCGATATCCGACCGCCATTGGGCGAGTGCACGACTGCGGTCGGGGCGCGGAAGATCCGAGTCGGCGATATCGTCGACGCGCCGACAAAACGAATAGATCTCGAACATGGCGTTGCGTTTCGCGCGCGGCAGAATCCGCATCGCCGTGTAGAAGGAGCTGCCGGCAGCGCGCTTCGGCGCGCTCGCCGGCGCGAATTGCAGGTGCGCGGCGCTATTCATGCGGCACACGCACGACGTCGGCGGGCGCGCGGAACAGCCGGCCGACGAGGCTCGCGGTGATGGCAAACAAGGATACTGTTGCGACGCCGGCCTTGCCCAGATGCACGCGTTCGCTCAGGGGATCGCGCGACTGCAGCAAAGCGACCAAACGACGGGCGAGCGCCTGGATCACGGAAATTTCCAGTGCCAACCGCAGATCGTTGACGCTACCCGGGAATGACACGCTTTGATGCAAGAGCTCTCCGGTGCGGTCGGCGAGACGCCTCAGGCATTGGCGCAAGGCAGGTGAAGCCGCTCGTTCACCGAGCTCTTCGACCCGAACGCCGTCGAGTGCAAGCGCGTCCAGTGGAACATAGACGCGATCAAGGTTGAGGTAGTCCGCCTGGCAATCCTGCAGATGATTGATGATTTGCAGCGCGGCGCACAGCGCGTCGTTGGCCGGCCAGGTGCTGCGGCTTTCGCCATGGACGTCGAGCACATAGCGCCCAACCGGCATCGCCGAGTAGGTGCAGTACTCGATCAGCTCCTCCCAATTGGCGTAACGCAATTTGGTCGCGTCCATGCGGAAGGCGCGAAGCAGGTCTTGCGCGTGCCGGGGCGACAACCGGCGTTCGCGCAACACCGTCCTCAGCGCGACGCCTTCCGGCTCGGCGTCATTGGCGCCGAGAAGACTTTGTTCGAGCCGATCGAGATGCGCGATCTTGTCTTGAGCGATCAGCTCAGGATGGTCGGCGATATCGTCGGCAACGCGTACGAACTCATAGAACGCAAGAATGGCCCCACGATGCTGCGGGTGAACCAGCCAGGACGCGACGGGAAAATTTTCGTCCCGCGATCCCTTTCCGGATCGAAATTGATGCGCGTTTTCCATTACGAATGCGACGCTTACTGATGCGACACGTTAGCCTGTACGCGTCCCTTCCAACTTCCGCCGCGTCCAACCGAATATTGGTACGCGGAATCGAGCGTGTAGAGCATGTAAAGCAGGGCGATCGCGGGAAGCGCGAGACCCCACAACGGCGACAGCCGATAGAATCGCAGGGTTGGCTGAAACGCCAACGCCATCAGCGCCCAGGTGGCCATGCCGATCACGCGGGTCGGCCCGTCCGCGAACAGGGCCAACAGCGGTGCCGCCAGGAACGTGAGCGCAAGACCGGCGGTCGTTCCGAGCAATGCCAGCGGCGAATAGCCGAGCTGAGCGTAGGCGGAACGTGAAATCATATCCTTCACGTCCTGCCAATGCTGGTAGGGCCGAATGCTGTGGACGCGGTCAGTAAGGCCGAGCCAGATCGGCCCGAACGCCTTCATGATGCGCGCCAGCGCGCAATCATCGATCAAGGCCCCGCGAATGCGCTCGACGCCTCCTGTTTGGCGCAAGGCGTCGGCGCGCACCAGCATGCAGCCGCCCGCCGCGGCGGCGGTCGCGGTATTCGCGCGATTGACCCATGCGAACGGAAACAGCATCTGGAAAAAGAAAATGAACGCCGGAACATGGCTGCGCTCGGCGAGACTCTGACAACGCAGCTTGGCCATGAAAGACGTCAGCACGAGGCCTCGCGCTTCTGCTTGGCCGGCGAGCCAGCGCACGGAGTCCGGCTCATGTGTGATGTCGGCATCGGTCAATAGCAGATAGTCGACCGTGTCGGCCGCCTCGATGCCCTGCTTCATCGCCCACAGCTTTCCCGTCCATCCCGCTGGTACTTTGCGGCCGGTGATGACGGTGAGGTGATGCCGGTGATGCGCCGCCGATGCGGCGCTGCGCGCGACCTCTGCCGTGCCGTCTTCGCTTTCGTCGTCAACAAGAAGGATCGCCAGGCGCCCCTGATAGTCCTGGCGCATCAGCGAGGCGATTGTCGCCCCGATAGAAGCAGCTTCATTGCGGGCAGGGATGACCGCAGCAACGGATGGCCAGGCTGACGGCACTGCCGGAACGGTATCATCCCGCTCGGTGCTTAGCCAAAATCCACCCCGAAAAGCCAAAAGGTACACCCAGATTCCCAAGGCCAAGACGGCAATCACGACGAAAAGAGTGCTGCTGCTGGTCATGTTGGGAGGACTATTTTCCTTGGAGACTTCCCCCCGTTAAAGCCTAAAGGCGACGCTCGTGCACGCTTTTTTCGCGAATCCGGCCCTTTCAGGTAAGGACTTGTGAAAACGCCGGTTTCATACGACAACGAGCGCGCAAAATAGGTATTTCCAACCCATTGGCCCCTAGAAAATGGCGGATGCGACCCTCTTGTTCCAGCAGCGCTTGGATCTCATCGCACGGGAAACCGAGGCTCTGCTCGAACGGCTTTTGGCCCCGGAGCCCCTCACCGACGAGCTCGCCCGTCCGCAACGGCTTGTCGAGGTGATGCGTTATGCCACGCTCCGTGGCGGCAAGCGCTTTCGCCCGTTTTTGGTGGTCGAATCTGCCGCCCTGTTCAAGGTGCCGCAGGATCAGGCGTTGATGGTCGGCGCCGCGCTCGAGTGCATCCATTGCTATTCGCTCGTGCACGATGATCTGCCGGCGATGGACAATGACGACTTGCGCCGCGGCCGGCCGACGGCGCACAAGGCTTTCGACGAGGCGACGGCCATCCTTGCCGGCGATGGCTTGCTGACGATCGCCTTCGACATTCTCTCCCGTCCGCAAGTGCATGCGAAGGCGCAGGTACGGATCGATCTCGTATCCGCGCTCGCGCGGGCATCCGGCGTCGGCGGAATGGTCGGCGGCCAGATACTCGACCTCGGCGCGGAGGGGCGCTTTGCCGAGGGCAAGCCGCAACGCCTCGCGCGGCGCGACGTCGAAATCCTGCAGGGGATGAAGACCGGGGCGCTGTTGCGCTTCGCCTGTGTGAGCGGTTCCATCCTTGGCGAGGCTGACGCGGCGCGGCGCGAGGCGCTCGATCGCTATGGGTCGGCGGTCGGCAAGGCGTTCCAAATCGCCGACGATCTGTTGGACCTCGAAGGTGATCCGGCGACGGTTGGCAAGGCGACCGGGAAGGATGCGGCCGCGCACAAGGCGACGATGGTGAGCGCGCTCGGTGTGGATGAGGCGAGGCGTACGCTGGCGCGATTGGTGGAGGAGGCGGAAGCCGCGCTCGTGCCCTTTGGGCCGGACGGCGCGGTCTTGAAAGCGGCTGCGCATTTTGTCGCCGAGCGACAGAGCTGATCGGGAGTATCCGGCGTCATTCCGAGGCCACGCAGGTCGGCTATAGCCAACCTGAGCACCAGTGAATACCGATCTCGGGTAAACGCGAGATCGGTGGCGCGCCGGAATGACAGGGTAGAATTTTGGCGATCTTGCAGCCAAAAGTTTTGTGCGCCACATTCCCCGACCGGTGATGCTCGGGGCGGATCCCAAGCCGGATGGGTTCATGGACTCGGCCGATCTCAAGGTTTTTCAAGCGGTGGCGCGGCTCGGCAGCATGAAGCGTGCAGCCGACGAGCTGAACACGGTGCAATCCAACGTCACCGCGCGCATCCGGCAACTCGAGCAGGATCTCGACGTGTCGCTGTTCGAACGGCACAGCCGTGGTGTCGAATTGACCGATGCCGGACGCCGCCTGCTCCCTTATGCGCAGAGCATGGGCAATCTGCTGTCCGATGCGCGGCGCGCCGTTGCCGACGCCGGCGAGCCGAGCGGAACCTTGGCGATCGGTTCGCTCGAGACGACGGCTGCGCTACGGCTGCCGCCGATCTTATCTCGTTACGCCGCCGCCTATCCCGACGTCGATCTCGTGCTGACCACCGGGACGACGTGCGAGTTGGTTGAGCGGGTGCTCGAGCGTCAGCTCGAAGGCGCGTTCGTCTGCGGGCCGGTCAACCACGCGCATCTCGAGGAAGAGGTTGTCTTTCGCGAGGAGCTGGTCATGGTGACGGCGCGTTCGGTGCACGGGCTCGACCAAGCATTGAAACGGCCGGTTCTCAAGATCGTGGTTCTGCGTGCCGGCTGTTCCTACCGACAGCGGCTTGAAGCGCTGCTCGCCAGGCGTGGGGTCGTGGGTTTGCGGCGTCTCGAGTTCGGCACAATCGACGGCATCCTCGGGTGCGTCGCCGCCGGTCTCGGCATTACGCTGCTGCCGCGAGCCATCGTGGCGGCGGCCTCACGCGAAGGTCGCGTCGTGCTGCACAAATTGCCGCGCGACGAAAGCGAGGTCGACACGATGTTCATTCGACACCGCGACGCCTTTGTCTCCAGTGCGCTCGACGCCTTCATGCACTGCGCACGGCCTAGTGCCGGCGCGGCGCACGCGGCCGAATGATACGGCTACCGCTCGAGACGATGGGCGCTATCGTTCGGCAGTGCGCAAGCAAGCGCCGTCGCCAGTGAGAGGGAGGCACCATGAGTGCGCTCAGCGAAGAGACACGAGAAAAGCTCAAGACCGTAAGCACCGCTACCCTGTGCACGGCGCTGTACAAACGCGGATTACGCAATCAATTCATCCAGGACGTTCACCCGCTCAACCGAGATCTCGGCAACATGGTCGGTGAAGCCTTCACGCTGCGCTACATACCGGCGCGGGAGGATCTCAATCCAATTTCGGTGTTCCAAGATCGCGCCCATCCGCAGCGCAAGGCGGTCGAGGAATGCCCCCCGGGCGCGGTGATGGTGATCGACAGCCGCAAGGATCCGCGTGCTGCATCCGCGGGGTGCATCCTCGTCTCGCGTTTGATGGTTCGCGGCGTTGCCGGCGTCGTCACCGACGGCGGGTTTCGCGATGCACCGGAGATCGCGAAACTTGCAATCCCCGCGTACCACAATCGGCCATCAGCTCCGACAAATCTGACGCGGCATCAGGCGCTTGATATCAATGTTCCCGTTGGCTGCGGTGATGCCCCGGTTTGGCCGGGCGATGTGGTTGTCGGGGACCGCGAGGGCGTTGTGATCATTCCTGCTGCAATGGCTGACGGGATTGCGACCGAGGCCGTCGAAATGACGGCGTTCGAAGACTTCGTGAGCGAGGAGGTGCTGAAGGGACGTTCCATTCTGGGCCTGTATCCCGCCACGGAGGAAAAGACGCGCGAGGATTTCGCGCGTTGGCGGCAATTGAACCATCGTTGATAATCTAGTGGAGCTTTGTTTGGACATTCGCAAAAAAGCTAGCTCTTCACCGCGCCTGCGGTGAGGCCGGACACCATGTAGCGCTTAAAGGCATAGTAGATTGCGGCCGGCGGCATGGCGTAGATGAGCCCGGTTGCCATTAACAGCTCCCACGGCGAATCATCCGCCGCGAGGAAATTTCCCAAACCGACCGCGAGCGTGACGTCGGTGTCTTTGGAGAGCAGCAGGAACGCGTAGAGATACTCGTTCCAAGCCAGCAGCAGGGCGTAGGTGCCGACCGCCACCAGCGAGGGCATCAGCAGCGGCACGTAGACAAGGCGAAAGAGCTGGAGCGGGGAGGCACCGTCGATAATCGCCGCCTCGTCGAGCTCATAGGGTAGTTTGTCGGAGGCTTGCTTGAGCACCCAGATCGCGTACGGCGCCGCAAGAGTCACCATGGCGCAGATCAGCGACGATTGATAGTTGAGAAGACCGTACGTCCCCATCGTGCGGTACATCGGCACGGCCAGGAACGCGGCCGGAATGAAATATGTCAGTAGGGCGAGATTCATCACCAGCCGGCCACCTCGCACCTTGAGACGGCTGATCGCAAACGCCGCTGCCGTCGCGATCAGCAGCGTCAGCGCGCCCACCGACACGGCGATCAGAAGCGAATTGAGGAGCTGTACCCAGAAATGGCTGAGGTAATAGTGCTGCTGCCCGAACACGACGGCAAAGTTGTGCAGGGTCGGATGCGCGGGCCAGAGATTTCCAGAAAACGCCGAGTCCTTCTCTGAGATCGCGAACAGGAACAGGTGATAGATCGGCAGCATGGTCCAAAACAGAAGGGGGATGCCGACCAACAACAGCTTGGCCTCGTAGCTCGCGGCGCGGAACGCGGAGACGATCATCTCGACAGCCGCTTCATCATGAAGAACACCAGCGGGAGCACCAGCGGCAATGCACAGACTATCGACGCCATGGCCATGCCGACCTCGTCGAGCCGCAGATAGCGAATGCCTAGGGTCGCGAGCACATGGGTAAGGTCGGCTGGACCACCGCCGGTCAGCAGATAGACGCTGTTGAAGTCCCCGAGCGTCCAGATCATCGAGATGATGGTACAGGTCAGGTAGAGCGTCTGCAGCGACGGCCATGAGACGTAACGGAATTGCTGCCACTTGCTGGCGCCGTCGACCGCTGCCGCTTCGAAGAGGTCATGCGGGATGGCGAGCCGACCGGCGATCAGGATCAGCGTCCAGAACGGCAACGATTTCCAGATGTGCACCAGGATTGCGAGCGAAAGCGCGAGATTTGGATCATTAAGCCAGTTGGGGCCGTCGTCGCCGGTCAGACTGAAGATGACGTGATTGATGACTCCCCACTCCGGATTAAGCATGAAGCGGAACGACAAAATGGTCGGAATCGACGGCACCGCCCATGGCAAAATGAACAGAAGCGACAGCCAGCGGATCCAGACGCGCTGAACCACGAAAAAACCTGACAGCGCCAGCGCCAGAATCATTTTGAGATTGATGCCGACGACAAGGAAAATCAACGTGTTGACGACGGAGCGTGGAAAGATCGGATCGTGAAACAGCTTCTGGTAAGTGAGCGGATCGCGTGCGACCCAGAGCCCATAGCCGACGGGATAGAGCACGAAGGCGACGAACACCAAGAGGTAGGGGGCGATCAGGATCAGCCCCCACACCTGCCACGCCGTCATCGGCGCCGGAATGGGGCCGCTATCGTGCGCCGCTTGGTCTTCGAGAGCGAGCGTGGCCATCTCGTGTCCAGCGTCTGACGGGAAACTCCGTCTACTGTGCCACCGCCTTGATACGGGCAATCATCTCGTCGACCGCGGTTTCAACGGGCACCTTTTCGCTGACGACTCGGTTCATGGCCTTGGCCCAAACGTTCTCATTATTGAGAACGGTGAACTTGTAGTTCTTCGTGAATTCGAACGTGACCGTGCCGGCCATGAACTGGTCGTACACCGCCTTGCGATGCGGGTCCTCCTTCCAGAAAGGACGCTGTTGCGCCGCCTTGGTGACCGGGAACCAGCGCCCGAGCGCGCCTTCGACGTAGGGGGTGAGATTTTCCTCCTGGAGGAGAAAGCGGACAAAGTCCTTTGCCCGCGGCTTGTTCTTGGTGTCGGCGAAGATCACGCCGGTCTTGATCGCCGCGCGATACACCATGGGCGAGCCGTCGGGCTTTTTTGGAAAGCCCGCCGTGCGGATGAGCTCGTAATAGTTCTTCTTCGCCTGCGTTCTTTGCTCCGCGGACAGCGACTCGTTGTTGTAGTCGTCGAGCCACTTTGCGGCGATCGAGATCGTCGCATTGTGGGTCATGACCGTCGTCTTGTTGTGGAATGCGACGTTGTTGTCGGGGTCCTTCCAGCTGGTCGAGGAGGGCGGCGTGCATCCCTTGACGTAGACGTCGGTGTAGTCCCTCAGAGCGCCGACGAGACCCGCTTTGACACCGGGCTCATCGACCGTGAGCTTGCCGTTGTCATCGACGAGCTTGACGTTATAGGCGTCCATGAACGTCAGGAACGAGTAGAACGAGTCGCTGGAATCGACGCCCATGGGCGCGCCGATGCCAAAGACGCGCGTGCTCGTCGCCTTGCGATAGGCCGGCTGCACCTTGTCGCACCAGAACGACCAATAGTCGTTCCAGGCCGTCGGGATGTCGCTCTCCTTAAATCCCGCGGTGGCCAGCATGTCGACCCAGTACTGGATGTGCATGGTCTGCTGCTTCAGTGGGAAGGCGTAGTAAGCGTGCTTCTTGGCTTTGTCGTTGAGCAGGTACGTGGTCTCGAGCGTGTTGGGCGCGAAGGTCGCCTTCATCGGCTCCAGCACGTCGGACAGATCCTCGAGCTTGCCATCAAAGGCCCACTTGCCGGTCACCTGGAAGTCGTAGACGTCAGCAAAGGCGACGTCGGGCGGCGTGCCGGCGTCGAGAGCGGAGACCGTCTTCGGGATCATATCCTGCACCGGATATTGCGACAGATCGACCTTTACGCCGGTTTTCTGCTCGAACTTCTTCACCACATCGAGCAGGGCGTCGTCCTCGGATTTGTAGAAGCCCTTGGCCCACCACACGGTGAGCCGCTCCTGCGCGCTCGCCGGTCCTGCGAGGGCGAAACCGGCTGCCATGACGGCGCAAAGGCCCAATTTGCCTAGAGATGCCACGTCGAGTCCTCCCGCTAGATTCTGTTGTTGAGATCTGTTGTTGACGCGTCCCCTGAGTTCAAATGCAAAACGTCGCGAACTTATGGCCATCGATGGAATGCGTTCGTTCCACGCGAGGTTTGTGATGGCACTGAGCCCCCGGTCTCTTTCACAGGTGCCGGTGCGCCGTCGCTTCGGTCATCAGGTCATACTATAACATGCTATGTAATATCTTCAGCGCAGGCAACACGGTGCCGTCGCGCCGCGCGAGGCCGCGCGAGCATCAACGTTTCTCAGCGACCTCTGCGTCGTGCTCATAGAGCCAGGCGACGGCGGCGAGGGACCAATCGGTGGCGCCGGTTGCCATCGTCGCATCGCGTTCCTTCTGCGCCGGCCCATCTGGCAGATGGAAGCGGGTCTTGTTCGTTGCCGACATGCCTTGCAGGCGCGACGCCCGTGGCAGGCGAATTTGCTCGTAGAGGCGCAGCGCCTTGGGGATGTCGCTGGAAAACTTCAGCAGACATTCCTTGAGCGTCGCGGCATCCTCGATCGCCTGCGCGCCGCCTTGGCCCATGAATGGCAGCATCGGATGACACGCGTCGCCCAACAGAGTCACGCGGCCGACCGACCAGCGCGGCAATGGGGCGCGATCGAACAGGGCCCATTTGTAAGTCTCGTCCACCAATTCAATGATTGAGAGAACTTGGCTGTGCCATCCCGGGTATGTCGCGAGGACGTCGGCGACCTCTCCGCGGTCGACCCAAGATTCCCGCTGCCAGGAATCCGTCTCGCTGATGGCGACAAAATTGACCATCCGCCCTGCCGACACCGGGTAGTGGACGAAATGGCGGCCGGGCCCCAACCAAATTTGTGCGGTCGGCTCCAGGTCGAGATGGGTCAATCGATCCGACGGCACCAAGCCACGATAGGCGACGCAACCGGTGAAACGGGGCTTTTCCGGACCGAACAACGCGTGGCGCACCACAGAATGGATGCCATCGGCTCCAATGAGGGCATCGGCTGAAATCGATGCTCCGTTGTCGAAGTAAGCATCGACGCGGTCGCTGTGCTCCTCAAGACGGGTAAAGCGATGCGCGAGATGCACGCGATGATCCGGCACCACGCTGGCGATCGCGCGATGCAGGTCGGCGCGATGAAAGGTGTAGTAGGGCGCGCCGAATGCCGACTCGACCGGCTCCCCCAACGGCGCGCGAAGCAGAAAACGGCCGTCGTCCCAACGTCGCTGGTCGAACGTGCGCGGTTTGACGCCGGTCTTTCCCAGCGCGTCCACAAGTCCGAGCCGATGCAGGATGCGTGACGCATTGGGGCTGATATTGATACCGGCACCGATTTCGCCGAGCGTTTTGGCCTGCTCGTAAACCTGGACGGCGAATCCGGCGCGCAGCAGCGATGCCGCCGCCGTGAGTCCGCCAATGCCGCCGCCGATGATTGCGATCGAGGCGGGTGCGGTGGTCATCCCGGATACCCGCTTGTCGGCAAGCTGACATGGTTGGTCAATTCGCAGACCTCCCGTTATCTCGTTCTTCGTTTCGGGGCGCGCGCGGATTTTGCGCCACGGCTCGAGGATTTCTTGGACGCGGCCTTCGCCTTCGTCGCACCTTTGGCCGCCGACGGCTTGGCACCGTGCGCGGCGGCGACGAGCGCTTCCGCCTCCTCGAGCCTTCGTATCCAATAGTCCCAGGCGCGCTGCATGGGGCCTGGGCGAAGATTATAGGCTCTCGCCTTCTCCGCTTCCTCGGGAGTCAGCGCGCCGACGTTGCCGTGTGCATGTGCCTGGCTTTGTAGCTCGGCGTTCTTGCAGGTGTAGATCGTACGGAAGACCAGCTGCTGGATGTCGGTTCCGGCAACCGTCGCGCCGTGCCGGCGCATCAGCACAGTCCAGTCCTTGCCGAGAGCTTTGGCAAGCGATCGTCCTTCTTCCGGCTTGATCACCACAAGCGCCGTGTTGCCGAAGTCGTCCCGGCTATCCCAGAACGGCACGTGAGCGCCCATGGCGGCGCCGAGATGATAGATCGGCTTCAGCTCCATGCCGGAAATGCAATAGGGCAAGATCGTCGGCGCGTGATGATGGCAGACCGCATTGACGTCCGGCCGCGCCTCGTAGATGCAGCTGTGAATGACCATCTCGCCGTACAGGCGCAGTTCGGTCGGAACCACCGGCTTCGCATCGAGGGTGAACTCGAGAACGTCGGAGGGATCAACGAGCTTGGGCGCGCGGTGCCGGGATATGAAAAATCGCTCCGGATTGGTCGGGTGACGCATGCTGACGTGGCCGAAGGCGTCGAGGATGCCTTCGTTGGCGAGCATGCGGTTGGCAATCGAGATTTGTTCACGGACTTCACGCAGTGCGTCGGACATGGATGTTCCTTGATGCGTCGTAGAGGGCGAGGGCGGTGGACGAGACTTAGATCTTTAACATCAGCGTTTGCGGATCCGGAAGACGAAGACGCCATCGCGGTGGGCAGCGTCCTCCAAATGATCGCCGGTCTCGCGGATGAGGTTCGGAATGTCGATCTCCGATAGCGGATCGGTGCATTCGACAATGACGATATGATCCGCCGGCAGGCGCGAGAGGGCCTTGCGCGTGCGGAGCGCCGGGAGGGGGCATTTGAGCCCGCGCAGGTTAAGAGTGGTTTCGGCCATTGGCGGCTTGGCTAGTGGGAGCGGACTTGACATTCGCTACCCGTTTGGCCGCGGGTCCGCGAAGCGAACGTCAAATCCAAAGCTCCACCAGCACTTGCGATTTGGCTAGTGATCCTTTGAATCTGACATCCGCAAAAGAGCCAGACCGCAAAGGGTTGCGAATGTTAGAATCGGACCACTAGCATTGGGGCTGCAGCGTGTCACGGGCGTCAGCCCAAGTTCCTCGCTTGACCTTAGCGCCATCGGGTCCCCACATTGCGGGCTATGGTTGCAGCACGCCCCATTGCTCAACGCATAGCGCGCCTCGTGCCGCTGCCGGAAGCGATCCACCGCATCGATCAGTGCGTGACGGCGGTCGCGCCGCGTCAGGCGGCACCTGCCGGCGCAGTCGGCCGCGCGTTGGCGTCCGACCGTATTGTGGCCGCGGAAGCCCTGCCGGCGCGGGCACTCGCCCTGCGCGATGGCTGGGCGGTGCGTTCGGAGGCGATACTGGACGCAGGTTCCTACGCACCGGCGGTGCTGACGGAGCCGCCGGTGGCGGTCGAAGTCGGAAATTCCTTGCCGGCGAACACCGATGCCATCATTCCGCTCGATGCCGTGGAATTCGCCGATGCAAAGGCGAGCGCGCTCCACCCCGCGTCACCCGGTGAAGGCGTGTTGCCGCGTGGCGCCGATATCGTCGGCGGCGAAGCGTTCTTTCACGGCGGCCGCCGGATATCGCGGCTCGATCTTGCGGTGCTGATGGCGAGCGGCCACGGCGACATCAGTATCCGCGAGCCGCGTGTGCGTGTCGTTCCAGCGCGCGAGGGCGTAGACACCATCATCGACGCGATCGGGGCGCTTCTTTGCGGCGCGATCGAGGCGGAAGGCGGTGTTGCGATCAAAGATGCATCTTCTTCTTCGGCGAGCGTGGTCGAAATGGCCTTGCGCGATGCTGATGCCGATGCGGTCATGATCGTCGGCGGAAGCGGCGCCGGCGATCGAGACCACAGCGTCGAGACGCTTGCTCGTCTTGGCCGAGTTGAGTTCCACGGCGTCGGACTGACACCGGGCGAAACCGCAGCATTCGGTATGGCCGATAAACGGCCAGTGCTGGTGCTGCCGGGGCGGCTCGATTCGGCGCTGGCCGTGTGGCTCGTGCTCGGTCGCCACATGCTGGCCAGGCTTGCTGCGCGCGACGGCGACGGTCCGGATCCTGCATGGCCCCTGACCCTTGCCCGTAAAATCACGTCGACCGTGGGTCTCGCTGAAGTGATTGTGGGGCGGCGGGATGGTGGACGCGCCGTGCCTTTGGCGTCAGGATACCTTTCGCTACAAGCGCTCGCACAAGCTGATGGGTGGATTTTTGTTCCCCCAGATCTGGAAGGCGTTCCAGCGGATGCCATGGTGCTCATGAAACCATTGCCATGACGATTGACACGACGGCAAAGCAGAGATCGGTGGACCTGCTTGCTGCGATACGCGCCGCAGCGAGGCAGGAGCAGTTTCTGGAAGTGGTCTCCGCCGACGAAGCGCGTGCGCGCTTTCACCGGCATCTCGATCTGACGCCGCTACCGAATGAAACCGTGACGCTTGCCGGGTCGCTTGGGCGCGTGCTGGCCGCCGACGTCGTTGCGCCGATCGATGTGCCTTCTTTCGACCGATCGGGCGTTGATGGCTTTGCCGTGTGCGCGGCGGACACGATAGGCGCAACCGACAACGGGCCCCGACGGCTGCGTCTCAATGCCGAAGTCATCGCTTGCGGTCACGCGCCCGCACTTGAGGTTCAGCCGGGAACGGCGACGACGATCGCGACCGGTGGGATGATCCCGCGCGGCGCCGACGCCGTGATCATGGTCGAGCACACCGACATCGAGGAAACCGCCGATGGTCTGGCGATCGCGCTGCGCCGCGCGGTCGCTCCCGGCCAGTTCGTTGCTTTCGCCGGTTCCGATATTGCGCGAGGGGAAACTCTGTTGCGGCGCGGTCAGGCCATCGGATCGCGCGAGATCGGCATGCTTGCGGCCTGCGGATGGGGCGAGGTCGCGGTGGTGCGGCGGCCCAAGGTTGCCGTGCTTTCGACCGGCGACGAATTGGTGCCGCCGGGCGAGCCGCTGCCATCCGCCGGCGTATATGACAGCAACGGTGCGATCATCGCCGCGGCGGTCACCGAGGTCGGTGGAGAGCCGGTGTCGTACGGTGCCTTTCCCGACAACGAAGAGGTGCTCGAGGCCGCGGTCCGGCGCGCGCTTGCCGAATGCGACATGGTGGCTCTGTCTGGCGGCACGTCGAAAGGTGCCGGTGATCTCTCCCACCGGATCATGTCCCGTCTCGGCAAACCGGGCGTGCTCGTCCATGGCGTCGCATTGAAGCCCGGCAAGCCGCTGTGTCTTGCGGTCGCGGACCATAAGCCCATTGCGGTGCTGCCGGGTTTTCCGACCTCCGCCATTTTCACCTTCCACACTTTCGTATCGCCGGTAATCCGCGCCCGCGCCGGGTTGACGGCGGAGACCGTCGAGAAGATCGCTGCGACAGTGCCGGTCCGAGTCGCATCGGAATTGGGACGAAAGGAATTCGTGCTGGTCGCCCTCGTCGCCGGCGAACGCGGCACGCTCGCGTTCCCGACCGGTAAGGGCTCGGGATCCGTGACTGCGTTCTCGCAGGCGGACGGGTTTCTTTCCATCGACGCGCTCGTCTCCATGCTCGACGCCGGGACCGTGAGCGATGTTGCCCTGATCGGCAAGACGGCGCGAGCTCCGGATCTGGTCATTGTGGGCAGTCATTGTGTTGGCATCGATGCGGTGCTCGGCGCGCTCGCGGCCGATGGGATTTCGGCGCGCACGATCGCGGTCGGCAGCATGGGTGGCGTCGCAGCAGCCGAGCGCGGCCAGTGCGATCTCGCGCCGGTGCACCTGCTCGATCCCGCAAGCGGTCTTTATAACCGGCATTTGCTCAAACCCGGTCTCGCGCTGGCACCGGGCTGGCAACGCCTGCAGGGCTTCGTCTATCGCGTGAATGATCAGCGTTTTGCCGGCAAGGGTGCCCAAGACGCGCTAAAAGCAGCGCTCGCCGATCCCGCGTGCCTGATGGTCAATCGCAATGCCGGCGCCGGTACCCGGATTCTGATCGACCGTCTGCTCGCCGGTGAGCGGCCCGCCGGCTATGCCAATCAGCCGCGCTCCCACAACGCTGTGGCCGCCGCGGTCGCCCAGGGACGCGCCGATTGGGGCATCGCCATCGAAACGGTGGCGCAGCTTTACGGCCTGGGCTTCCTGCCAATCGCACCGGAGCATTACGACTTTCTGCTGGTGGAGAGCCGGCGCGAGCGCCCGGCGGTGCAAGCCTTCCTCGCGGCCCTGCGTGATCCGTCCGTGCGTGAGCGCATTCGCGCGCTCAAGATGCGTCCTGCCGATGAGTGATTTGACAGGATTCCGATGACGCGTGCCGCTTGCTTCGTGCTCGCCTTGACGCTCTCGACGTCGCCGGCCCTCGCCCAATTGCGAGGTCACGGGGGCCCGGTGCGGGCGCTCGCGGTGTCGGCTGACGGTGCGACGGCAATTTCCGGTAGCTTCGATACCGCGGTCATCCGCTGGTCGCTGGCGCGCAACGCGGCGGAGCAGGTGCTGCGCTTTCACGATGGTGCAGTGAATGCGGTCGCGCTCCTGAGCGATGGACGTATGGTCAGCGCGGGAGAGGACAAGCGCATTGCTCTGTGGGTCGCCGGTGCGGATCGGCCGGCGCAGGTGCTCGAAGGGCACGAAGCGCCAGTGGTCGCGCTGGCCGTCTCGCCGGACGCAACGACGCTTGCATCGGCATCGTGGGATCACACGGTGCGGCTCTGGTCGCTCAAGGGCGATGGCGTACGGGTGCTCGAGGGCCACCAGCAGAACGTCAATGGCGTTGGATTCACCCCGGACGGACGCGCCCTCGTGAGCGTCGGCTATGATGCGACGCTGCGCATTTGGCCGCTAACGGGAAGTGTCGAGCCGATCATCGTCACGGTGCCGACGCCGCTCAATAGCATCGTGGTGGCGCCGAACGGCGAGATCGCGGCTGGAGGCGCCGACGGGAAGGTTTATTTCCTGAGCGATCGCGGGGATATCATTGGCGGGATCGAAACAGGGCCGACGCCGATCATCTCAATCGCGATATCCAGCGACGGGGCATTGGTGGCGGCGGCCGGAATCCGCGGCTCGGTGGCGATCATCGAACGCAAGACGCACACTCTCGCGCGCACCCTGATCGGCCCCGGCCTGCCGGTTTGGTCGCTGGCGTTTCTTCCCGACAATCATACGCTGCTGACCGGGGGTGCCGACCGCATGATCAGGCGCTGGAATGCGGCGAGCGGCGATCCCATCGGCTCGGTCGCGTTCGGCGACGCTGCCGATCCGCTCGCGGCCTACGCCGGCGATCATGGCGCCGAAGTCTTTCGCGCCTGCGTCGCATGCCACACCCTGAGCGCGGATGACGGCAACCGCGCCGGACCAACGCTCGCCGGGCTGTTCGGGCGCCGC
>Ga0066903_100001774_pt1 | contig 16215 bp, 28 predicted proteins | sample PanSoiMetaGPlot1_FD_67491 | JGI IMG/M metagenome (GOLD analysis project Ga0066903, IMG submission 67491) | Tropical forest soil microbial communities from Panama analyzed to predict greenhouse gas emissions - Panama Soil - Plot 1 (version 2) | ecosystem: Environmental > Terrestrial > Soil >... | reverse complement strand
ATTGGCAAGTGGCCTCCAATACCAGACGTTGTTGCGGAAATAGGTACCGACCTCGGAGGAGGGTGCTCTGCCGTGAACGTCGAAGCCCATCTGTTTAGCTCCTTCTTCTAATATGCACTGCAGGCAGATTAAACCAAACCTCTGCATCGGAAGTTTGGCAGATACGGAGAGCACATTTGCCGTCCACATTCACCCAGAGCACGCCACGGTTATCAAACTCGATCTCGACGGCGTGGTCAGGATGTGTGATGTCAAGCATGCCATCTTCGTAGGATATCTTCATGCTACCTTTCTCCCTTCATATGGGCTTGGTGGATGGCTTCCCGCTCCCTCTCCCAAAGCTTCTTGAGGAGGAGGCGATTATCCTTCCAATCCTGCCAGCACCCGTCTGCATCCTCGCGGATCGCGGGATCAACGGAGTTGCGGAGTCGGGCAACTAGACGGATGGTGGTATTAATAAGGCGTTCGATGGAGCCGATGCGGATGAGCGCCCTTTCCCGGTCATTGAGTTCGATCAATTGGACCTCCTTGGGTTGAATCTACCTAATGCCTTGAGCCCGGCCTCCGAAGAGGTCCGGGCTCGTTGGCAAGCAGGGTTTGCTTACTTTGCGCTGTTGCCATTCGAGGCGGGGGCAGGCAGGCTTAAGGGTGCATTGGTCTCATCCCAGCCTTTGCGGCGTAGCACCTCTGCGATGCATCGATCAAGGTCATTGCCTCGAACGATGCAGTCGTATCCCGCCTCGACAATGTATTCGATCTTCACATCGTCGAGTTCGGATAGGGTGCGGCCGCTTGCTTTGATAGCAAGCTCGAATCGGCCAATGTCTGCTTGGCCAAGGCGGTTCCGCACCTCATGAGTGGCAGTGATGAAGGCGGCGTGGATGCGAGTGGATGACATGGACATGGGCGTGAACTCCTCTTAGGGATGGGTTTTCTCATACTTGTCGGCGTTGTGCCTTTATTGCTCCTCCTCGGGCCGCTGCTTGTGGCCGGTGTTCGCGGGATGTGTCTGGCCCTCGAAATCGACGTGGATCACGTTGCACTCGTGGGTCTTGCACCAGACCTGCAGGCCCTGGGCGGTCCAGCCAACCTCGTAGTCGGTCCACTCGCGTGGACTGACACCGGGTGGCATGTCCTGGAGGCACTGGCTGCAGTGCATGAACATCTGTATCTCGTTCGTCACCGGGATCGGTCTGCGGGTGTTCATAGTCCAAACCTCCTATGCCTGGGTGAAGTCGATGTCGTCGAAATCCATCACAACGAGGGGCTCTTGCTTCCTCCCTTTAGGTCTAATTCGCTTATCCTGCGCCGGGATGCGGCGGACGGTGACTGATCCGTCGCCCATCGTGAAAGGGCGGGTCTGCATTCTGCGTTGCTCCTTCAAGATGGCGCGGGCTCGCTTATGGGCGCGTTCGTCTGTTGCAAGGCCCATTGTGTGCGCGAGGCACCAGATGCAAGTGTCTGGCTGAAGCTTGGAGACTGAGAGGATGTGACCCGTCTTCGGGTCACTCCTCTCAAGGTGTTGTTCCCAATGCCTTACTTGTGAAGAAGTCGGGGCGCCGTCGGTGCCGATTGTTGACTCGGATCGATGCAGTTGTGCGGCCAAGATGCGGCGGATAGACTCGAAATCGGAGACGGGGAGATGTCGGCGTCCGCCGTTGAAGGGGATCTCTGCAACTATGTCGCCAGTCGGCGACATAGTTAGGGTTAGTTGGACGACTCTGCTCACCTATCCCTCCATGCATTCGTTGATGCGGGAATTCAAGGATGAAACCCACGACTCGATGTCGCCGCCATGCCGCTTCACTTCAAGTCGCATACGTGCGCGACATGCGCCGCCTTGGGCTTTTTTACCTTCAATATAGAAGGATACGGCTTGGTCAAACGCCTCCCACGCGGGCGACCCCGGACCCAAGGGATCGGCGAGTGGATTAGCGGTGGTGAACTTCATGAAGCTAGGCAAGTCAACCTCCTCTGCGTCTGTAAGACGCATTGTAACACGTTTTGGTGTGTTTGTCAATACGCCGTGCGTCCCCTTGATGAAGAAAACAACGTAGGGGACACATGGCGGGTATGCGTTACTGGCATGGCTTGTTATTCCTGTCTGTTATTCAGTGCTGTTTTAAATAGCGCTACATGCCTGAACAGTCTGTCTGTAGCGTCTACCATATTCTTGATGTCTTGATAGGGCCACTTCCTCTTCCCTATAAGAGAGGTAGCTATGTCGCTTATTAGTTGCGCTTCGTCACTAATCTGTGCAAAGGGTGGTATTGCCATTAGCTGTTCCTTCCCTCTGGAGGCATCTCTTTTGGATCATATTCACGTTCATCTAAATCCCACTCCTTCGGCTTACTATAGAAGGGAGAGGAAGCTTGAACTGGCGTAAGAGTTGGTGCAAGAAGTTCATACTCTGGCTCCCAATTTCTTATTCGATTACCAGGGCAAATGAGATTGCGGTCTTCAAAAGCGCACCATTCGACCGTGCTTCCACAGCGCATACATGGCTCAGTATCTCTCATCCCACGCGCTTTCAGCCCTTCATACGTCTTGCGGAATGTTGACTCTCTATCCCTTTCCTCTTTTGAAAGGAGCGGTGATTTCCCACGTTGAACTTGATATGATTGGCCTTCAGATAGTGCTCCAGGATCATTAATCTGTTCTGTCTCATAAAGAGATTTTGGTATGTGCTTGCGCCGGTTCTGCGGTGGAGGGAGTGTTCCATCAGCGCGACGGCGCTCACGAAGATCTCGCATGGATTGCGTAGCTCGCGCATTTCGAGCGGCATGTGTATTGAACCACATCAATTCTTGCTCGATGGTGTGGCGCGTTTCAGAGTAGTGAGAAAAGAATGACTCGAAAGTTGAGAGGGATGGATTAGGATTGGTGTGGATAGCTTTTGCGGCCTTGAAAGAATCGAGCGCCGCGTTTATGAGAGCTATAACCCGTGATTGAGCTATTGGCATTTGTTTACTCCATTTGTGTTGCTGCGTATGTGATACGCAATATACATTGTAACGTTATCCCCGTATGTTGTCAACCCCCATTTTACCCTATTCGAGTCTACTCCGGGTGCCACTCCACCCCTTCCACTCCCCCTCTCTTAGTAGGGTAATAAAAAAAATAAAAAAAAAAAACACTACAGATTCCCTGTAGTAAACCATTGTAGTGGGAATAGCCGTAACACTGAAGAGGGTAAGGTATGGGGTTGCAACATATGGGGATAACGTAAGTGGTAATACAAGGGTTAATGTTATAAAACCGCCTTCAAAAAACAGGCTGCACCGATTTGGCTGCACTTGGCTGCACCAAAAAACGGGCTGCACCGGCCTTCGGGAGTAGGTTCATGATTTGTTCTATGAGGGAACAAAAAAAAGGGGGAGGCCGAAGCCTCCCCCTCCTTTTAGTAGCGGTCCTTGACCTTGGGGCTGTGATATGTATACCCTGGATCATCTAGGGCGTCTGGGTGGTATTGCTTGGGTGGAGGGAAAGCCATTGGCAGCACTGCCAAGCTAATCCCATCAGCCTTGGGGTTCATTGCAAAGGCTGCAAGCAAGTCTGATGCTACCGAGATGCTATCTTGCTTGTCCTCGGTACCGAAGTACTGCACCTTGAGCGTGATTTTCATGGCTGCGTTCCTTTAGGAGGGTTCCAAACCGATGTTTGATGATCAAAAGGTGGGTTCGGGGCTTTCACCCCGTTCCCTACACTTTGCGTACTGCCTTCTTGCATTGGTGATCGATTACATCTTGCCAAGTCTTTGCCTTCATGAGTGCCCGCGTGCTAATCCACGCGCCGCGTTCGGCATACTTGCTTTCAATCTCCTTATCCTTTGCAACTAGGATGGGGCGATTGTATCTGATTGCCTTGGACATGGTGACTCCAAACCAGAAAGGGGATGCGGGGGCGCGATTGCCCCCGCATTTAGATGACTAGGCCGCGGCTTACGGCCCCCAACCCTTCACTTAGACCACTTGGCTATTAGCTTTGCGGTCTCGGGTACACGCCATCGGTCGCGCCAACAGTCGCGTACTATGTCAGCTTCATCATTAGTGAGAAGGCGACCTAGAAGCTTTTCAACCGCCTTACGGAATGTAGTGATTGCCATTTTCCAAACCTTGTAAGAGAGGGGATGGGGGGCAATTGCCCCCCATCAACTCAGGCCGCGGCTTCGTCTTCGTCTTCCGACTCATCGTCATCTTCGAAGAATGCGGCCGCATCGTCGTCCACATCGTCCGTCTTACGCTTCGCGATGTTTTCGTTGGCCTGCTCCGTGATAGTCAAACCGGTTTTCTTGTCCGGCTTGTTGAGTTCGATAAGGTTCGCAACAAGCTGACCAAGAGTCGTGCCGGTTTTCTTGCCAATCACGTACTTGGCCGTTGTGGTGTTGAACTCGGAAGGGAAGTCGTCGCGCCCATTTGCGACCGCCGCAGTCATTGCACGATTGTGCGCAATGATTTGGCACTCGCGCGTGAATTCGTCGACTTCCAAAACAACGGGGGCCGAACGACGCCCAAGGGCACCATCAAGCACTCGTTGCCGCATTGCCATGCGTTCGTCGTGGACGAATTTGAAGGCATCGAAAGGAGTTCCCTCATCCTTTGCCTTCTGTTCGACGCGACCAACCTTGGAAATAACTTCGTTGTTCAACATGTGTTGGTACGAGCGGTCGACCATTTCCCACAAGCTAACTTCTGGGATGTCGGCGCGCGGGATACCATAGGACTCGCGCGTGAAACCTGCGTAAGGCTTGTTGTAAGTCGCCGCACGCTTGCGGGTCGACTCGCGCCACGCAACGAAACCATCGGTGTTGATGTCAGTCATAGCCATGTTTCCTTTTGTCAAGGGATTGCCATATGTGGTCATTGTGGAATGACCACGGGCACGGGACTGCATGCGATCCGCATTTTGACGCGGGAGTCCGGTGTTTGGAACCATCACCCAAGGTTCAACCGAGTCCGGTAGCCAGTCGCCCCGTATCGTTCGGTCATATGCGGCGCACCGCACGCCTTGGCGTTCCTTGTTCGCCACCGGGCATTGCCCGGTATCACCATCACCATCAACCAACTCCATATCCGTTATCAACAATAAGATAATCGCATATCCCCACATGTAAGTGAAACGCGTTGTGCACATGGCTCATATGCAAAGATGCATGGGTCGGGTGCAACGTGTGGTTGAGCGGCGAGATGCGAGGCGTTCGCAAGCCTACTCGCGCGCTGGTTGAGGGGTACAGCCCAGAGCTGCAGCCGAGGGGCCGGGCACCCGGCCAAGTTGCAAAATGGGACCCTGGTAAGGGGGTAGGGGGATGGAGGTACAAACTCGTAAGCATGCCAGACACTCCCCCCACCCTTTTCTTCCCCCCTTCGCTTCACGACTCTTCGAGTCGTTCGCTCAGTTCCTTCATACCACCCTTTTCCGCTATTTTTTCTCCCAACTCCATTATGTGTATGGCATGCACCCATCATTCCTGCCTTCTTACCTCCACACATGTTGACATGTTCCCGGCCTCCGCGCATGATGATGCACCACGCCCATGTGGATGGAGTATATGTTGGACTCGCCGGTTTCACCGCTTAGGCCAGCTGCTGATGATGTGGAACCGCCGCCCGCGCCGCATTCGCAGGATAAGAGGGATTGGCCGGCTCGTCCGCAGGAGGCTGCGGTGCCGGGGGTGGTTGAGGTGCCGAAGGGGGCGTATTTTATTTACCCGACCTCGCTGCCGCCAACGCCGGATGCGGCCTCGGATGGATGGGGGCAGCCGGCGCAGGATTCAGTTCGGCAGCTTAATCTAGAGCTTCTGCGGCCGGCGCGTGGGGGAAGGCGGCCACGGAAGAAGAGTGTGATGTGGGAGGTTATCCGGTCTCTCACCCCCGAAGATATCCCCCTCCTGAATACCACCCTTCCCGCGCCGAGGGCCACCCTCTCTCAGATCCGGCATACGCATCACCAGCTGGCTCGGCTCCTGTCTCAAGGCCGGACCAATACCGACGCGGCGCTTCTTACGGGCTACTCACCTGTGTACGTCTCCGTGCTGAAGGATGACCCGTCCTTTCAGGAGCTTGTGGCTCATTACTCCATGCAGGAGGAATTGCACCACGTCGACGTGCTCGAGCGGATGAAGATGGTGGGGCTCACGACGCTCGACGTTCTTCAGGAGCGGCTTGAGGATGACTCCACCTCCTTTACCAACCGGGAATTGATGGAGCAAGCGGAGTTGATGCTGGTGAAGCCGATGGTGGCGACGAGGGGCGGGATTCTGCCAGGGGTTGCAGCGGGGCCTGCATCCAACGGCGTGTCGATCTCAGTTAATTTCATTGGGCAGGCCTCACCGAAGCCGCAGCCGGATGATATCCTCAAACATCCAGCCCCGGATGCACCTATCATCGACGTGACTCCTTCGAGGAGGGAATGATGTGGCGTCTATTAGACCGGCCTTCGGGATGCAGACGGCGTCTATTAGACCGTCAGCCACCCTCCCAACTTGGATAGACCGGAATGAGACACCTCCCAGCTCTGATTCCCCTGCTGGGAAACTAACGGAGGCAGCCCTGAGGGAGGCAAAGGTGTGGTGCTGGGGTTGGACCCTGCCTCCGGCCTTTTTTGAACCTGTGGTGAGATGAGTGAGGGAACGGTCCCTGGTGCGATTTCTAAGTTGGGGCAGACGCTTATCGGGGCGTTGCCGCCGAGCTTCATTATTCTTCTCATTCTTAACATCGCCTTCATTGGGTTTGTGATGTGGTTCTTGGAAGGCCAACTGAGGGCGCGGGATGTGATGGCAGAGCAGCTCTTCAATAGGTGTATGGAGATAGCCTTGCCAGCGGCGAATACCCCGTAGTTTGGAGGAATTGTGGGCCAAGCTATCTATAGCAGGCGGATTGAGGGTATCAGAAGGGCGAAGGCTCTGCCTGAGAAGCCTGCTTGTATTCCGGCGTCCCGGCCGAGAGGAGCGAAGGCAGCCGGGCTCCGCTTCGAGAGGGCCCTTGCAAAGTCTTTGAAGGGATCGATGCATGGACAATGGCTAGAATTTGAGGATAGGAACGGGTTTGGATACTGCCAGGTTGATGTTCTGTTTTCAATGCTTCCACGTTTTATGGTTGTGATTGAATGTAAGTATACTCTTGTACCTGGAGCACATTCGAAGTTAGTTAGTCTTTATTTACCTGTAGTTGAAGAAGCTTTTGGTTGTCCAGTGGCCGGTGTAGTAGTGGTTAAGAACCTTGATCCAAGGTATAGAAGAGGCAGGATATACACCAATATTGAAGAAGCTGCAATAGCTGCTTTTGAAAGTAAGTATCCTACCTTAATACAGTGGTCAGGGCAATCATTACTCACTCCTTTACTCCCTAGGAAGGCAGCGTAATGCAACAAGATGAATTAAAAAAGATGATGGAATATGATGCAGACACAGGAATATTTACTTGGATAAAGCCTGCTTATAATAAACCTCAATGGAAGGGGAAGCAAGTAGGATCACTTGAACCAAATGGATATTTAGGAGTTATTATTGAAGGAACTAGATATAGGATGCATAGACTCGCTTGGTTGTATATGACAGGAAAATGGCCTAATGCGGAAATAGATCATATAAACTTGAATAGAAGTGATAATAGATGGGTTAATTTAAGAGAAGTAACTAAGAGCCAGCAACAACAGAACGGCCCGCTATTAATGAGTAATACAAGTGGGCATAAAGGAGTCTCTTGGTCAGTTTCAAGCGGTAAGTGGAGAGCTTATATAGTGAAAGATGGCAAGCAAAAACACCTTGGTCTATTCTCCTCCAGAGAGGAAGCAGCTTCTGCTTATAGAGAGGCTGCTGAAAGACTGTTTGGTGAGTTTGCAAGGCCGATTTAAGTAGGAGGACTCCATGAAAACGAAGGATGATGGGAGATTTGGTCCCTGGGAACCTATGCAGGGAGCGAGGGGTCGTGCAGAAGCCATTCAGAGAGAGGCCTCCGTGGCCCAATCCGCCGATCGGCGGAATGCATCCTACAAGCAAGCTATCCGGAACCCAGGAAAGGTTAAGCCCGAGCAGATTCGACGTTCGCGGAATGCTGCGAGGCGGGGGCTCACGTACGGGTCTAATCCTGACACCGTTGATAAGGCAAGCCCCTTCTAAGGGCAGCCGCGGTAGCGGGTAGTTCCCCGAAGGCCCTCTCTGCATGAGATGGAGGCAAGAATGATCGTTGAGATCCTCCTGATTGTGGATTTGTTCTTGTGGTTTCTTAGCCTGCTGCCTGTGCCGCAGATAGCGCCGTTTAATTGGGCGAGTGGGTGGCTGGCCTGGATCGCCGTGCTCCTCCTAGCTCTTCATACCTTTGCAGGGCACCTTGTTTGATGGCTCACAAAAAGACACTCTGCCTTGATTTCGATGGAGTGCTGCATTCGTACACCTCTGGGTGGGGTGGGCATGAGGTGATTGCGGATGATCCGGTACCGGGGGCGCTCGAATTCCTCTATGACGCCGTGAAGGTGTTCAAGGTGGCAATCTTCTCAAGCAGGTCGAGCACGTCGCAGGGCATTGAGGCGATGCAAAGATGGGTAGAGGCCCATGCGAAGCCTCTTTTCTTTGATTACGGTGCTCCGTGGTGGCTCCAGATCGAGTGGCCGGTTAATAAACCTGCTGCATTTGTCACTATCGATGATAGGGCTATTACTTTTACTGGAGAGTGGCCGTCCATGGATGAGTTAGTTAATTTTAGGCCTTGGTTTGACCTTCCGAAGGTAAGTAGTCTGAAGAGGGCAGTTGAGTTCTTGGCTGTAGAAGGGAATGAAGGTTGAGTGTAGCTACCTTACAATAAACCTAACAATGGAGGTCAAGGTGGATGCAAAAGAGCTAAGAGAGATCCTTAGATATAATCCTGAAACAGGAGCCTTTATATGGTTGAAGCCAGCATGGAACCAGCAAAGTTGGATTGGGAAGGAAGCTGGTTCCCCTGATGCCCATGGGTATATATGCATCGAGATTGGAGAAGGAAGATATAAGGCACATAGACTTGCTTGGTTATATATGACTGGAGCGTGGCCTGAGTCAGAGATAGACCATATAAACCTGGTGAAGTATGATAATAGTTGGGATAATTTGAGAGAGGTGAATAGGAGCCAACAACACCAAAATGGACCGTTACAGAGTAATAATACAAGTGGGCATAAGGGTGTATCCTGGTATTGGCAAAGGAATAAATGGAGGGCATATATTAAGAAGGATGGAAAAAGGAAGCATTTGGGTTTCTTCCTTACTAAGGAGGAGGCAGCAGCTGCATACAGGAAAGCTGCTGAAGAGTTGTTCGGTGAATTCGCAAGACCTATCTAGGAAAGGAGCAAAGATATGACTGCTGGAGCAGGTGGAATGGGTGGTTCTTCACCCCCTTGGGGCAAAACGGCTGCTAGAACTCCCGCAATCAATCAACAGCAACCAAGCATTGGAACGGCTACACTAGGTGGAGCTATAGACCATCTTCACAGCGAACACCCACACCACATACAGGGGGAGGGGCTGCAGCATCATGGAGAGCAAGGAATTCATCACCCTGTACATCAGCCGGTGTATGGGGGGAGGATGAAGCGGAGGTAGGAAAGGGGGCGAAAGCCCCCTTCTATTAGCTTGCTTGGCTTGCTTGGATAAGGAGAGAGGGCGTGGCTTGGTTCTTTGGCGACGGGTTCGACCTCTACGCGGCGCCCGCTGACGCCTACATGGGCGGGACGTATTGGGACAGCGGTGCGCCGGGTTCGGCGACGCTAGGAGTAGGCCGATTCGCTGGAAGTCGAGCATTTGGCTTTGGAAACGGGACAGGTTCGCAGCTTCTAAAAAATAGTGGCACGAACGAGGCTGTTCATCACGTCAATATCGCAGTGCAAATTACCTCGGCATCATTAAGTGGAACTACGACTTGGACGTATTTAAGCTTTGGTGATGGCGCGACGGCGCAGTGCAGCATCGTATTCCGCAGCGATGGCGCGATACTCCTACAATCGGGTGGCCCATCGGGATCGACCCTGGCAACATATACCGGGGCTATAACTGCCGCGCAGACGTGGTACGGATTTGAATTTGAGATCGTCGTTAACAACACGACAGGAAGCTTTGCTGTAAGAAAGAACGGCAACACGATTAACGACTTTTCGGCAACTTCTCTCAATACACGAACCACGGCGAACAATTACGCAAATCGCCTGACGTTCGGTAATAACGCGGCCACTTCTTCTAGTATGTTGAACGATGACTTCCTCTGGCGCTCTGACGCGTCGAGCGTGGCGTGGGTGGGCGACATCAGGTGCTATACGCGGATGCCCGCGAGCGATCAGAGCGTGCAGTGGACGCCGAGCGGTAGCGTGGTGCCGGTGCTGGGCTTTCCAGGGGGAACAAATGCATCGGTAGGGCTAGGTACAACTGCAAAATACCTGCCGTTCACTGCGGTCTGCGACGGAACTATCGGGTCGCTTTCGCTGCAATGCGTAGCAGCAGTAACGGCGAACATCAAATGTACGATCTTTGCCGGAGCGACAGGTGCGCCGACAACAATACTCGGCAGCGCAAACCTCGTCACTAATCCGGGCATCGGAACAACTACATTCACATTTGCTACTCCGGTAGCGGTTTCGCGCGGTGTGCAGTATTACGCGGCGTTCTGTCAGGACGCCTTAAGCGGCAACTTTGCTTATCTCAGCGGTGGGGCGCCTCCGGGTGGGTATGCACCGCTGACTGGCACTGGCACCTATGCGACCTTTCCAGTAGCAAGCCCTGGGAGCCTGTCAGGAAGCAGTAATTACCTTGTCACCGTCAACATCACACCGACCGCTGCAATCAACGCGCCCTTCGTCGCCGACACGATGCAGGACGCGGCTGCGAGTTACGTGTCGAGCAGCACAGTAAGCCAGAGCGATCTTTACGGCATCGCCGCGATCAGCTCGACGCCATCGACCATCGTCGGCGTGGTGACGCGCGGGCTGTGCCAGAAGACCGACGCCGGGACGCGCAACGTCGCGGTGCAGCTTAAGAGCGGCGCGACCACGGTGCAGAGCGCCAGCACGGCGTTGAATACTTCATGGGGCTGGATCAGCCGCACCGATACCGTCGACCCGGCGACTGGGACGGCATGGACAGCGACTGGTGTCAATAACGCGCAGATCGGCGCGCAGGTGACAGCATGACCGACGCCCGCATTACTCAGACCTCTGTCGAGGAATGGGCGCAGCCAAACGCCAGCGCGCAGATGACGCAGGTCGCGGTAGAGGTGTGGACATCGACAGGGGCTGGTAGTAATGTAGCGCTGATGACACAAGTTGCGGTGGAGCAGTGGGTGATGATTGCCCTACCAACTGCTGCACAAGTGACGCAAGTTGCGCTTGAACAATGGGCTGTATTACCAACAGCGTTAACTCCATCTGGAGGAGGGGGTGGGGCGCCGGGAGGGCCGGGGAGTATCGGGCTGTCGGTGATGCCGATCTCGATTTGGAATAGGTTGACAGGGGAGGTGTTTGGTTTCCAGTCGGCGCATGATTTGATGGGAGGGGATGCGTACTTTGCTTTTCAGGGAAGGCAGTTTACGCCGTCTGTGTATGAGGTTAGGAACTTTAGTGGGGCTCCCATCTCGATCAGCCTGGCTGGGAAGATTTATACAGTGGTGGATGGAGGGAGATGGACTTTCACAATTAGTGGGGAGATGTATATTGAGGCTATGAATAGGCCGAGGCTTATTAATTGATAGGACTCCTATTTAGGTTTTGACCATCAAAACATGTGTTTGGGACGCAATGGAAGGAGGATAAGGAAATGGAAGAGGAATTCGACCCGTTTGCATTGGGTGGGTATGCGGAGGAGGACAAGCAGATAGAGGACTATAAGGCCTTCTTGGAGCAGAGAGTTCCGAAGGCTGCTCGGCAGCAGAGCTTGTTTGGTCTTGTGCTGGAGGCAATTGAGAGGAAGGAGAAGGCTGATGGGAAATCCGCTTGATTGGTCGAGGCCGAATCCGCCCCGGCTCAACGATACCCAGGCGATTGTGCGGAAGGGCACCTACCCATATGCCCTGAAGACGAGTGCGTATTGTGGCTCTATGCCGTGTGAGACGCCTTTCATAGCCGAGAATACTTTCAGCCGCAGGTCGCCTGATGGCTGTGTTGCCGGGCCGTTCGGAGCGGGGTTACTGGTTGCTATTCGGCATAGGGGGAATGGAGGAAGAGGTGGGGCTCCGGATCGGGATACGAGGGTGCCGGGGGCAGGTAACTCTCTTGCTGGTGGGGTGAGTCAGATTGAGAAAAGCGGGAAATATAAGCCTTGAGTTTCCTTGGCTGGCAGTCCCTGTAGCTGAGGAGGGCGGCGTGGGTTCTATTTCACCTCGGTGGCGACGATGGAGCCCACGCCGTTTGATGTGTGCATGCTTGGAGGGAGAGGGTGATGGAACTCGAGGACATCCAATACCTATTACGGGTGTTGAAGGCAGTTGCGCAGAGGATTGAGACGGTTGATCCGGGGCTAAGAGACTTCTGCGATGTTGTGATTGCACAATCGCCGTATGTGCTCGATGCGGGTGATCCGCCGGATCAGAGTGCCCTTGATCGCACTGTTGCAGCGGTGCTGCAAAGCGTGCCATCGGTCTCCAATAAGCCTAAGCCAGTGACACCAACCGACCCAGCTGCTGGCTCTACAGGTGCGACAGGGGCAACAGGTGCTACGGGAGATACATCTGGAGCGACAGGCACTACAGGTACCACTGGGACTACAGGTGCGACGGGGGCTTAAGCTGTGCAGGTTAATGCGGACTTCCCAGCTCCGTTTCAGATTCTATTTGAACCCCGGCGCTATAAAGTCTTGTATGGGGGGAGAGGAGGCGGGCGAAGCTGGGCCTGTGCAAGGGCTTTGCTTTTGAAGGCGACGCAAGCGCCGCTGAGAGTGCTCTGTGCCCGTGAGTTGCAGAACTCAATCTCGGATTCTGTGCATCGGCTGCTGGCAGACCAAATAAGTGGACTTGGGCTCGATACCTTCTTTGAGGTTCAGAATGCAAGAATCCTCGGGAAGAACGGGAGCGCATTCAGCTTTGAGGGGATCAAGAATAATATTACCAAGATTAAGAGTTATGAGGGTATTGACATCTGCTGGGTTGAGGAGGCGCATAAGGTTAGCCGGAATAGCTGGGGCATCTTGATTCCCACCATCCGAAAGGAGAACTCTGAGATTTGGATGACCTTCAACCCGGAGCTGGAGACTGATTACACGTATCTGCGGTTTGTGAAGGAGGCCGATCCGGCACAGATGCTTGTCATCAAGACGACTTGGCGGGATAATCCATTCTTCCCCCAAGTCCTCATGAATGAGATGGAGGCGGAGAAGGCTCGGGATTACGACTCATACCTCAATATTTGGGAGGGGTTCTGTCGGCAGGTGCTTGAAGGGGCGGTTTATGCTAAGGAATTACGGAAAGCGCAGGAAGAGGGTCGTATTTGTAGTGTTCCCTGGGTACGGGAAGCACCAGTTGACGTGTTTTTTGATCTGGGACGGGCTGATGCTACGGCAATTTGGTTCGCGCAGCGGGTTGCTATGCAGTACAGAATTATTGATTTCTACAGCGCGACAGGTGAGGATATCATCCACTATGTTAAGTACCTCCAGAACCGGGAATACATCTATGGGACGGTTTGGCTCCCACATGATGCGTACGCGAAGCAGCTCGGGACCAAGAGAAGCATACAGGAGATTATCAAGGGACATGGCTTCCGCACAGAAAAGGTGCCAAAGCTCTCTCTGACCGACGGCATTAACGCGGCGAGGCTCATCTTCCCTAACTGCTGGTTTGATGAGGACAAATGCGAGGAGGGAATACAGGCCCTCAGGCATTATAGATATAGGGTGATTGATAATCAATACTCGAATGAGCCTTTGCATGATTGGGCCTCTGATGCGGCGGATGCTTTCAGGTACCTGGGGGTCTCATTCCGTGATAGGAAAGAAGGGATAGCGATGAAGGTGCTGGATAAGTTGATGTCGCTTGGAGAGCAGGCGAGAAGTGCTAAGGAAGCGGAGTATGAGGAGTGGATGATGGGGGGAAGGGAATCCCATATGCGTGGCACTTCTTGGATGAGGTAGGATGGTTCGGGCCGACTGAAAGGAGGACCGATGGCTGAGCAGATGGATAATGGGGAACAAACGTTCTTGGATCAGAACGGGAATCCGCTGGCTGCAGGGCAGGTTTTCTTGTATACCCCTGGGACGAGTAATTATAAACCGTCTTGGCAGGATGCGGCGGGGACGATTGTTAACACGCAGCCGGTTGTGCTGGATCAGGCGGGGAGGGCTATTATCTGGGGGATTGGGCATTATAGGCAGGTGGTGCAGGATCAGTTTGGGAATGTGCAGTGGGATAGAGAGACGAGTGCTGGGGTGAGTGTGCCTATGACTGGGGAGGTGACGGGGGATCTGAATGTAACGGGGAATGCTGTTATTGCTGGATCTATTAATGCAAATTCATTGACTGTGAATAATGAGACGATAAGTAGTGTTTTGAGTGTTGATCATATAGCTTTGCATACACCAACGCAGGATGCGATATTGTTTGATGATGGGATAGTTGTTGATGTTATTGCTGGGCAGCAAGATGCTATCCATGCTATGGGGAATATAATCGCTAATGGGAATAGAGTTATAGTAAGGGGGAATAACTCGCCGTCCTTTGCTTTGGATAATACGCTTGATGGGACTGAATGGGTGATAACTAATACAAGTGAGAATTTGCAGTTTCAGAGAGGGGATGGAAATGGGGTTCCTATTGCTCCGGTTTATATGCAGTTGAGAGGGACTGATGGAATTCTTATTGTTGACGCAGGGATTATACCACTGGTTGATCAGGGGTGTAACTTGGGAGATAATGGACGAGCATGGGGAACTGTATATGCACATAATTATATAACACAATCGACTTTGGCTGATTCTCCCCTGGTTGGAGCTGGGTTCTTGGATATAGTTAAGGAAGTGCCGGTAAGGACGGAGCCACATCTGGGGATTGCGAAGGAGGATTTGGCTTCATTTGATTGGGCGCAAGGTGAGGGGGTGAATTATAATGTGCTGGTTGGAGCGTTGTGGAGAGCGCTGCAGGAGTTAAGCTCTAAGTTTGATGCATATGTGGCGGCGCATCCGTAGGAGGAGCAAGGGAGATGAGAGGGCAGGGGTCGCCGGACCCGCAAGTTTCGGCTCTTAGAAGCCTGGGAAGCATGAATGTACTTGAGGAGGCGAGGGAGAGATTCCGCGCTTGTTCAGAGTGGGAGGCTACTTATCGCCGAAAGTTTATGGAGGATTTGAAGTTTGCAGAGGCAGATGCTTTTAATGGCTATCAATGGCCGGATGCCATCCGGAGGACGAGGGATCTCTCCGACAAGCCTTGCTTGACCCTCAATGTAGTCCGGCAGCACAACCTCAAGATAATTAATGATATGCGGAAGGCGAAGGAGAGTTGTAAGATACTGGGGATGGGGAATGGAGCGACGCAAGAGAGTGCTGAGGTTGTCAAGCAGCTCATCCGGCACATCGAATACAACTCGAAAGCACAGAGGAATGCATACACACCGGCGAGAGGTTTCCAGGTAAAGGGCGGGATTGGGTGGTGGCGTATTGTTACGGACTACGAGTCGAATGACTCATTCGATCAGGAGATCTATATCAAGGGAGTGCCCGATCCGCTCTCTGTTTTCATGGACCCGGACTGTCAGGAGCCGGATTGCTCGGATGGCCGATATGCCTTTGTCTTCAGCTTTATGCCAAGGGAGTTGATTGAGGCTCTGATACCTGACTACCCTTGGCAAATAGGGGCGCCAAGGATGCCGATTGGCATTGCCCCTGGTGAATCCTTCTTCATCGAGAAGGATCATTGGCTTGTTGCAGAGTATTTCCGGAAGGTGCCCCTCCAAGACAAGCTTATCTCCTTTATGACTCCGATGGGGGATAGGGTGACGGTGCGGCGAAGCCGCATCCCCGGAGAGATAGCAAGCCAGCTCGAGGCTGACGAGCGAACTATGACAAGAAACGTCGTAGACCAGCAGATTGAATGGAAGCTGATTGTGGGGGATGAGATAGTTGATGAGACGATTTGGCCGGGGAAATACATCCCACTTATTAGGTGCCTTGGAGAGGAAAACGTTATTGAGGGCATTCTTGACAGGAAGGGGCATACGAGGGCTCTCACTGATGCCCAGAGGATGTTCAATTATGATGCTAGTGCAAGCATTGAGTTT
>Ga0066903_100001773_pt1 | contig 16220 bp, 8 predicted proteins | sample PanSoiMetaGPlot1_FD_67491 | JGI IMG/M metagenome (GOLD analysis project Ga0066903, IMG submission 67491) | Tropical forest soil microbial communities from Panama analyzed to predict greenhouse gas emissions - Panama Soil - Plot 1 (version 2) | ecosystem: Environmental > Terrestrial > Soil >... | reverse complement strand
GCGACATCGCGGAGCGCTGACTGATGCTGAGGGACCGGGGTGTACGCGAAGCGATCCGTCGCCGCGGCCAGGAGCACCTCCAGGTCGAGATCCGCGACGAGGACGGCTCGCTCCGCCAGTCCGAACGCCATGGCCGCCTTCGGGTGCAATTCGCCGAAGGAGCCGACGCTTTTGTCGCCGACAAGCAATTCTGCTGCTCGTCCCGGATGAAGAAATGGCACTTCCTTCGTTCCCCGGACGGACACATTCGGCAGGTGCATCGCCCCTGCGAGCCGCTCCATCACGCCTTTCATGTCGAAGAAATCGAACGGGGCGGCCTTCTGGTCAAGCGGGTCGTCCCACGCGTCCGCGCGCCGGCGGCCGCTGAGCACGATCGCCAGCCGTCGCGGCTCGTCCGGTAAACGCTCGCGGGCACTGGGGAGATACACGGCGCCAATCTCGAACAGCCGCACCGTGCCCGCGTGCTTCAGGTTTTCCGCCGCGGCCTCCAGCAGGTTTGTCAACAGACTCTTGCGCATCGCCGACCGTTCGGGGCTGATCGGGTTCACCAATTCCACCCACTCGCCGGAGATACCGAGCTTTCCTTCTCGTTCCTTCGTGGTCAGTGAATAGCAGACGGCTTCGTGCAAGCCCGCGTTCGTGAGGACGTCGCGAACCTTGTCTTCCAGCTCCAGCGGTCGGTTATTTCGCTGTGGCGGCAATTCGCCGGACAGCAGCGTCGCGGGCAGGCGGTCGTAGCCGTAGATACGCACGAGCTCTTCGACCAGGTCGGCAGCGCCCGACTGGATGTCGAGCCGCGTCAGCGGCACCGTCACCTTCCAGCCATCGTTGGTCTTCTGCAATGCAAACTGCAAGGCGGTCAGGATCCGTTCGACCTCCGGGTCAGTCAGGTCCACGCCCAGGAGCCGGCGGATTTCGCTGCGCCGAAGCGTCACCACCTGCGCGGCGACCGGGGCCGGGTAATTGTCCACGACGCCGCGCAGCACTTTGCCGCCAGCGGACTCCGCGATCAGCTTCGCCGCGTTGAGCGCCGCGGGGAGCACCAATTCCGGATGCACGCCGCGGCTGAACCGCGTGCTCGCCTCGCTGAAGAGCGTGAACCGGTGCGCGGACCGCCGGATGCTGACGAAATCGAAGCTGGCCGATTCCAGAAGCACATTTTTGGTCGCGGACGTGACTTCCGTCTCGAGCCCGCCCATGACGCCCGCGAGCGCGATCGCTCCGGCGGTGTCCGCGATCACCAGCGTCTCCGGCGTCAGCGTCCGGTCCTGGCCGTCGAGCGTCTTCAGGATCTCGCCGTCTTTGGCCGGCCGGACAATGATCGTCGGCGTGGGCGTGGGCGTGGGCGTGGGCGACTTACCCCCTGCCCTCTTCACCAGCACGTCAAAGTCGAATGCGTGCAGCGGCTGGCCCCACTCGAGCATGACGTAGTTGGTCGCGTCCACAATGTTGTTGATCGGCCGCATGCCGGCGTAGGTCAGCCGCCGCTGCATCCAGCCGGGCGCCGGGCCGACCGCGACGTCGCGAATGATTGTGGCGGTGTACCGGGCCGACAACTTCGGGTCGGCGATCTCCACCCTGGCCTTTCCCTCGGCCGGTTCATCGACGAAGCGCGGGTCGATCGGCAGGGCGCGGACCGGCTTGCCAAAGATCGCCGACACCTCGCGGGCGATCCCGATCATCGACAGGCACCGGGCCATGTTCGGCAGGACGTCGATATCCAGGACCGCATCGCCCATGAAGTCCGCGGCCGGCTCGCCGACCGGGGCGTCGTCCTCGAGCAAGATGATCCCTTCGTGCTCGTCGGAAATGCCGAGCTCGAAGTTGGACATGCACATGGCATCATTCGGGATACCGCGAAGCTCCTTTGGCTCGAGCGTTTTGATCACCTTGCGCGATTGCTTCGTCGCCTTGTCTTCTTCCTCGACGAAGTAGCGCGAGCCGCGGAGGCCGAGGATGACTTTCTGCCCGCTCGACCCGACCGCGATATTCGGCGCGCCGGTGACGACCGTCTTCGGCTGGCCGGCGCCGTAGTCGAGGGTGACGAGCTTGAGCTTGTCTGCGTTCGGGTGTTTGTCGATCTTGCGGACGTGGGCGGTGACGACCGTCTCCGGATTCCACACCGGCCCGGGGTCGATCTGCTTGGCCTTGAGTCCCGCGGGCGCCGCGAGGCCGTAGAAGCGGACGCCGCTGACTTCCAGACCGGCGAGCGTGAGGCGTTCGACGAGGTCCGCGAGCGGGACGTCGGCCAGGTCGACGTGGTCGGCGAGCCACTTGAGCGGCACTTTCATCGGCACGGCCCCGACAAGTGGGCGAGTGGGTACGAGTGAAGGGGAGATTCTACAGACGCGACGGGTACGGAGGAGGCGACCGGACGGGCCGGGAAATGAAAGGGGCGGGGGAATTCCCCCGCCCCGAAGAGCATTCACGAGCAAAGATCAACGGAAGTCGGAGTCGGTCCACGTGGAACCATCAGCGACGCGACAAATGTCGCGGAAGACGTTCCCGTCGACACCGTTTCGAACCGGTCGCACGCTGCCATCGCCGAACGCGAAGAGCACCTGACCCGTGTGTGACGAGCCGAACGCCCCGTAATTCGGAATCACTTGGCCGCTAACGTAATCCGGTTGCGGAGGGATCGCGACGAACTGCGACCCATTGTAAAACGTCCCAAAGCGGACCGTGCTGTAGTACCAGCCGGCCGTATAACCGAAGAAATCATCTGCCTGCTTGATATCCCACAGACCCCGGTTGATCAGCTTTTCGCCGATCATTATTGTGTTCGACAGCCCGTCCTTGAAGTCGCCAAAAGTCCGCAGCCCAGGTCGTTGACTTCCGTCGTAAGGGACGAACGCCCCGTTGTAGATATCAGCTGGGCTGGTCGGCGCGCCGCCACATGCCGCGTAGTCGGTTTGGTACGTATTGAAGTTTTGCTGTGGGGCATAGGGGTTTGGCAGGTACGGCGGATACGGATGCACCGTGGCAATTTGATTACCGGGAACCATGAAGGTTCGTTCCTTACCGCGCGCCGGGCATCGGAAGATCTTGAGCGGCGCTTCCATCGATTGCGGCTGCCCCGCCTTCCAGACGTTCTCGTTCTCGATGTACGGCAGGATTTGGAATCCCCAGCCAGCCACCTGGCGCTTGGGCCCGTCTGGAATCCAGGCGGCGACACCCTGAGTGTAGGACGGAGGGTACAACATGGACGTCGACAAAGTCTCGTCGGTTGGAAGGTTGCCGTAACCGCCGGACGGCAAAACCTCCAGTGCCGAAACATGGTTGTGCACCGCAATGCCAAATTGGTGCAAGTTGTTCGTGCACTGGATCCGGTACGCCGCCGACCGGACCTTCTGGACGGCCGGCAGGAGCAGGCCGATCAGAATGGCGATGATGGCAATCACCACCAGAAGCTCGATCAGGGTAAAGCCCCGGCGCGATCCGCGACGGGTCAACGCTTTGCTGGGCATACGCGAACTCCGATGGGACGTCCTGAATGTGTGAATACTCATGATAACAGCACCCTACGGGGTAATCCTAGCATTTTCGGGGCCACCCACCGCGACCGACGGCGGTCGGATGTTACCGAGCCGTCGCAACTTACGCACACCGCGGAACATGCCGCGACGCGATGCGTGAACGCCGGCCGGGTCCTGGGCAGGTCCCGACCGGCGAGACACGCGGTTTACACGACCTCCGTCATTTCAGCTGCTCCACATACTTAATTACGGGGGCGTACCGCGCTGCCTTATAGTTGAATCCAGGCTGCGGGCCCGGGTTGCCCGGTGTGGACGGGGGCTGTGCCGGATCCGGATTCGCCAGCCGCATAGTCGCGCCGCGGGAGTGTAAGCCTATGATCGGCGGCCACGGCGTCGGCGTGCCGGCTGGCTGCGGCTGGGCCAAATCAAGGACTGCGGAGTTCGTGAACGGGTCGTAGATGGCACTCTGAACGATTGCGGTCTCCTGGCGATCGCCGACATCCACAACGATCTGCGACACGCCTGCCTGGATCGTCCACGGAATACCGTCATATTGGCCGTTCACCACACCCGGAACGCCGTTCACCAGAATCGGCTTATAAATGCCCGCCGCGGGGTCATAGAACATGGCCTGGCCGATCGCCGGCACGCGGACTCTAACCGGTTGTGGCGGACTAGACGGCACCGGGTCTTCCGTGCCGATCGAGTTGAGGTTGTTCGCCGGATTCGGCACCGGCGTGTCCGGCTGGTACGAGAAGTACACCGGCGGCTGGCCCTGTTTGATCGGCGGCAGCGACACGTTCGGGTTCGGCGCGACCGGCGGGTTCGGTTCGATGCTCAGGTTGGTCCGGTCGATAACCGCGAAGTACTTGTGCCGCGTGATCGTGCCGTCGTCCACGCCGAGCTCCTTGCCCAGTACCGGCCGGTTCGTCTCGTTCCACGGACCGGGGTTCCTCACCTCGAAGTAACCGATCATCATGTACACGGCGAAGCTGTTGCTCCGGGTGGTGAACTGGTTGTTCACCTTGGAGAGCAACTCGAACTTCTCAAGCGCGGAGGCGTGGCCGGCCGGGGCCTGCCCGGGGCGGTAATCCTCCTTGCTCAACGTCGTGTCGCCCTGCGGCCAGAGCATGTCGGGCAGCGCGAGCGTGCGGTGCCGGTCGAACATAGTGTCCGAGACGAAGCCGCGGAACGGCGTATCGTTCTGCCCAATTTGCATCAGACCGGGTGCGGCCGGCGGCCTCTGTCGGACTGCCAGAAGTTGATTCCACGCGAAGTCAACGTTCCACCCGGCTCCGGACTGCTGGAACCGGTTCGGTCCGCCCGCCTGGGCGTCGCAGATGGCGTTAAAGACTTCCTTGTTGAAGATAGTGTTGATGTTGATCTTGCCCGGCACGCGGCCCCCCATGCCGAGACCGTTCAGCGGTGTCGGCGTCCGGAGCAACCCAAGGGCGCGGTACATGAGCCCACCTTGATACGGCACGCCTGGCTGGGGTGGCTGTGCCGGCGCCGGCGTTGGCACCTGCGGCTGGTCCAGCCAGTTCACCAGGTACTTCAATCGGCCGTTTTGCGTGAGCCCATTGTTCGGGTCGGCTGGCGGCGGCGGGCCGCAGAACTCGTGTGTGAGCTCGTGCGGCTTTGTGCCGACCACCTGGAACAACTCGGTCGGGCTGAGGACGACGCGGTCGAAGTGGGCCAGCGGCCGGAACGGAATCTCGAGCGTCTGACCCGCGTCCCATTGCGCACCCTGTGGGGCGGGCATCTGCACCTTGCCGTTGTGCTGGCCGAGCGTGTGATTGATCTTGCCCATTTGCGGGGCGCCGGTCGTCTGCCGGTAGTGCGCTTGATCGGTGTACACGATCACGCCGTCGTACGGCTGGCGGCGGCCCCAGGAGAACGTCGTCTGCCAGTCCGGCTCCGTGCCCGGATTGTTGGCATCCGTGGGTCCCTTGTCGTCGTACTTGAGGTGATTGTTGACGGCGACCGGGTCGCCCTCAAAGTAATCGACCGTGATGTACGGGTTCATCTGGCTCGGCGGCAGGGCCGGGCAAGCCAGTCGCTGTAGCACGAAACTCGGCGACCACTGCATCTGACCGTTTACAAACTCGGTCTTCAACTTGACCTTGGCCTGGAGTGCCTTGGTCGTCAGGTTCGCCTGGGCGTCCGGGTTGGGGGTCGGGATCTGGGCCCGGCCGGCCCCCATCTGCTGGTCGAGCTGCGGGCCAGCAAGGAAGAAGCTCTCGTCCCTGTACTGGGCGCCGCCGTTCGGCTCGATGACTTGGAGGCCCTTCGAGTTACCAGTCGTGTCCACGTTATCCGGATTGACTCCCTGGCCATCGAACCGGACAGCGCTCAGGAACTGAATGGACCCACCACTATTGGCTACGTCCGGAATTCCGGCAACGTTGTCGTAGCCGCGCATCTTCAGCGAGTCCGGGGGGACTGCTCCGGCCTGACCGTTCACCCTATAAACCAGAACCCGGTATACCGTCTTCTCCTGACCCGTGAAGTTGTCCTTGAGCGCCGCGCGGTAACCGCCGTGCGTGTTGTCGTCCATCGCCGGATTGCCGTACCCCTCGGACCCCATGAACTGCTCGCCTGCCGACGCGGGGGTGAGCGGGTTGTGCAACTCCAGCCACAATTTCATGTCGTAGTCCAGGCTGGCCGTCTTCATTCCGCTGGTCATGTCTACCGGGAATGGGTCGTTCGGGTCGTTGTCGATGCGGAAGTAGCCCTCATTCACATTTACCCGCGGGCGCTCGAACCCGAACACCCAGTCGTTCTTGATCTGGCCGGCGTATTGGTCAAGTTGGTTCGTCGGCTCATTTGACATCGGCAGCCCGTTCTGATCACCCCCCGTCGGCGAGGTCCATTTGAACGGGGTGATGCACTCGTCGCTGTCGATGAAGTCCACGATGTTCACGGCGACCTGAGCCAGCCACCGCTGGGTCGGGTTGCCGGCCGTCGGCGTCTGAAGAGCCGCCGGGTCGGTGGATTCGCCGGTTGCGTAGCGGAGTCGCTTGAAGATATCCGCGGCGAGCTGCTGCCGATCAGCGATGGCCCGCTGCCAGTTGCCAATGTTGCCCGGGCCGAGCGGGGCGTTCAGATTCATCCGGTAGTCTGTTAGCTTGCGGCTCAGGTCCACCGGCCCCAGGATGCTGTTCATGCGCGTCCGGAAGGAGTCGTCAAAACTGTCCGTGGGGAGTGCCGGGTTCGTCGGGTCGACGGGACCCGCCTGCCCGGTCGGCGGCGGGTACGGCTGACCCTGCTGTGGAGGCGTCGCATTGAGGCTAATTCTGAATGGTCCAGACCCCGGCAGATCAATGTCGTTGCTAAACGGCGTCGTGACGAATCGGGCATTGAGCTGGCCGTTAAAGAACTCCGGGTTGCCAAGTGCGCCCATCGCGTTCAACGACTTAGCCATAAGAACGAGTTGGCTGTTCTGCGAGACCGCGTAGTTGTACTGGGCGTTTAGATTCCGCACATCCTCGACACCGAACACCCGGTTCGGGATGATGCGCGTCTGACCTAGTACCGGGAGGCCCGGGTTCTTGTTCATCCACGTCCGATTGCGAACCAGATACGGGTTGAACAGCGACGGGTGATCGGAGCGTTCGTCATAAATCGGCGGCGCATCCGGATTCGTCGGGTCCGCAATGTAGATCCCCTGGCCGTAACGGTTGTTCGGGTGCGGCTGCGGTATTTGCGCCGGGGTGAGCGGTGGCCACTGGCCGATGTACGCCTGGCCCCACTGGCCCCAGCCGTAGGTGAAATTGGTCGCGTGACCCTGCACGTCGTCGATCGAGTATCCCCCCTGGCCGAAGCCGGCCTTGTAATCGACGGCTCCATAGAAGTGGGCCGCGCTCCCGGATGGAGGCTGATTCTGCCCGACCATTTGAACCTGGTCTGGAGTCGCGATTGTGCTTCGAACGGCAGGATTCGGCTGGTTGCCCACGTATTGCTTGATCGGAGCAATGAGGGGCACCAGGCCCGTGGAGGTATTCATCCAGGAGATGCCGTAGCGCCCCTGAGCTGTGGGCGACGTCCCGAGCAAGAGCTGCGCGCCCTCGTCGGGCCGTGCGAACGGCACCGGGATCGGTTGGGGAACCGTTGGCGGCGGGTAGGTCAGGAGCACTCGGCTGACGTTGACCTCCCACGGCCCGACCCCCTGGTTGGACGCGTGCACCATCTGCGGCGGGATGCGCGTGTTGTCCAGGAAATAGTTCCCCGCGGTGTTCAGGTTGATCCGGCCGTCTAGGTCGACGATGAGCATGGCGATGAGCGGCTTGTAGTTCTTGCCGCGCCACGTCCGCACCGGCAGGTCCGGGTCGAGCCACTGGGCGTCGTAATACCGGCCGATTGACTTGCCCGTGAGCAGCTCCACGTCGCCGTAGGTGCCGTCCGGCGCGCCGCCGACGAAGTTCGGCATCGGATAGCGCCATTCGCTCTGCCCACTGCCCGGCGGCCACTGGTGGTCCACTGGCCGCGGCCGAAGCATCTGCAAGCGGCCGGCCACGTTGGTCCACGGGTTGGGATCGCCCGGGATGAAGGTCGGTGGGACAGCCGTCGGACCGGTCCGCGGCGGTGTCTCCGCCTCGGGGTTCGGTGGCGGTGGCTGCTGCGCTCCCGTGGTGGCGTTCACAATGAGCCACGGCCGGTGGTAGGACTGGATGAGTACCTTGCCGGACGTCGGGTCAATGGCGCCCAGGAAGAAGTTGTTGTTGTCCGGGTACGAGTAGTCGGCGTTCTTGGCCCAGTATCGGTCGCCCGGTGGTCCGCCGAGTGCCTGCGGCCTGTATGCGGGCACGGGCGGAGTAACGGTGTAATCCCACGCTTGTGGCGCGCCGAGTCGCGGGTCGCGGGCGTAATTGTTGTCGATGTCGAAAATGAGCGGCGACATCGACGGCACCCACGCGAAATTGATCATGTTGGCGGGTAGCGGAATGCCCGCACCAATCGTCGCGCCGATCTTGTCTGGGGACACGTATCCGTAACCGTTGAACGGGTGAATGGCCGCCTTGTTCGGATCGAACGTGCCCGGGGTTGGCGGGATGTTGAACGGCCAGTACGGACTCGGGTATTTCGGGTTCCAGCCGTAGCTCGAACGGGCAAGCTCGTGACCGCGGAGGACGTTAAACGCTCCGGCAAGGTCGTCCGACGGGCCATAGATCACGTCGCCATAAACCTTGTTGACGATCATGTCGGGTTCCGGCGGGTCGTCGATACCCGACGGGGTGCGCAGGACTGGGACGACGCCGGTCTGGCCGCCGCGGGCACTGTCGCGGTAGATACGCGATTCCTCCGCCTCGCGGAGTGAGTAGTAGGCGAACGACAGACCCAGAACGAGCATGAGGGACAGGAAAGCGACAACGATCACGGTGACCGTGCCGCGGCGCCGGTGAGATGTGATGTACGGCCGCATGGAATCACTCCCGAAAGACGGGTCTCTTAGCCGCGACACTCGACCGTAGGGGGAGGCCGCGGAGGGTTCTCAAATCTCCTGCATCACAGTCATCTGTCGCGCCGTTTCCTTCCGCGCGTCCCACACCCGAATCTTGATCTGCACCGCCCGCACGTTGATCCGCAGCGGCGGTTGGGCTTGATACGGCTCCAAGAACCCCTTCTGCCCCGGCCCTCCCGAGGCCGTGCTAAGGGCCTTGTCCCAATCAACGTCGTCCGAGATTTGTGGGTCGAGATACCACGTGTCAAACCGCCGCTGCCCAGCCAGTGCCGGGTTGAGGGGCTTCGGATTCGGCGGCGGGAGAACTTGCTTGACCATGGGAATGTCGTCGAACGGCTCCTCGGGGTTGATCGTGACTGCGGGGGGAACGCCGTTCGGAAGCACGTACAACGGCCGCACCGAAGGCGAGCTCCCCTCCAGGACTTTCTCAAACGATGGGTTGCCCTGGTTGCTGAACCAGGCTGCCTTGATTTCGAACGACAACACGTCGGTGATCAGGATGTCGTCGCCGGTCTCGTACATGGTCCCGGTGACCGGGTTCAGCTTTTGCGAGTATGCCCCGTAGTCCATGCGAATTGGATCATTGAACGGCGCTGTTGTGCGACCCGGGTTCGAGACATCCTCGGCCCCGAGGACGCGCAGGATGACGGTGTTATTCGGCGCCGCGGAAATGCGGGCCATCGCCACGTCCGGGTATTGCGCCAAGAGTTGCGCCGCCTGGGCGGCGGGCATCGGCGGGAACGTCACTCCCTGGTTCGTGGCCAGCAGCCGTACGCGGCGGCGGAGGCTGTAGAGCGGAAGTGACGGGCCGTTGTTGGTGGCCGGCGTCGCGTCGCCGTTTGGCCGCAGGAAGTACTGAACCTCAGCCCAACGGCTGTACACGATTGGCTGGCCGGTCGGGAACGCATTGATCGACTGATGGTTGCCAAACGGCACCTGCACCGGGTTCCCGGACGTCGGGTCGATGACCGTGACTGTCGGGGGCAGCTCGGCGCTGTACAGTTCCGCGGCCGGAAGGTCGGCAAGCTTGACGGTGAAACGCATGACGTGCGTGTCCGCGCGGGAGGACGGCAGGCCTTCGCCGTCCGTCAACTGACCGGTGGTCGGCTCGAAAACGACCGTCTGATTGGGGAACAGGCCGTTCGGGAACTGGCGGATCTCGAAATAGCCCTTTGGCGGCGGCATCCAGCCGGCCAGGTCGAGGCGCTGGTCGCCGACGCGCGGTCCGCCGCGACCGCCGATGTACGGGCCGTCGAAATGCTCCGCCGCCAGGTCGAGCCGCATTACAATCGCGCCGCCGCGGGTCCGCTCCTGCAGTTGCCCGGCAGTTCGCATCGTGCTGAACGTCTTGGTCGCGGCCCCGAACGCCTCGGCGATGATGGCCATGATGAACAGGGTCAGGGCGATGGCCACCAGCATCTCGACGAGGGTGAAGGCCACCCGCTCGCGTCGTTGGATTCGCATGAGTTCGGCTCCCAACATCGCGTCGTTAAGTCGACGCCGCTGGCCTCAACGCCCCGCCTGTGCACCCGCCGACACCACGCCGCGGTCGAACACTTCGAACAACGTGTCGAACACGACGACGTTACCGTTCAGCGTTCCGGACACCGGAGTCGCTGACGTCTGCACCCATCCAGGCAAAACGGCCTGCATCGTTGCGGCGTCACTGATGGTTCCGCCATATGACCGAAGCGGCAACTCCAGTTCCACGATGACCGTGTTCGGGTCGACCTCGTCCACGGCCGCAATGCGATAGAAGTCGAACGCCGGGTACGGGACGCCGTAAGTGCCCGGCGGACTGTTCGGTGGCGGCGGATACGGCTGCGGCTGAATCGGAGTCGTGAATGCGATCCACTTTCCCTTGAGCAACGCCGGCCTCTGGCCGCCGACCTGAATTGTCAGCGACTTTGGCTTCGGCTCAACGTCCGGGGCGTAGTCCGTCGCGAATGCCGGGAACACCTGTTCGGTCACCGCCGTGTCGGTCGGCGACCGTCCGGCGAACACGAGCACCTGCAGGTGGACCTGGTGCGGGACGTTGTTCTTCGGCCGCTGGATCCACCACGCCACGTTGTAGCGGCCGCCGCGGTCGATCTGTCCCGAGAGAGCCGACGGCTCGCCGTTGCCGTCGTAGGAGTACTCGTCGAGCATGGTCGTGTTGCGAACTGTGGCCCGGAGCGGATAATTGTCTGGAGTCGCCGTAGGCGTCGCGGACAGGTTCGCGCGCCTCGGCAAATTGGTCATTCCCGAGATGTAGTTCTGATAGTTCGGACCGAACTGGGCCTGCGTCCGGACGCCGACTGGATCGACGAGGACCGGGAAGCTGGGCTGCGTCGACGTCGGCACGATTACCCGCACCGGCAGGCCGGTGTTCGGATCGGGGATCGAATCCAACCAGACCATCATCGGCTCGATGTCCTTTGCCCCAGGCACGAAACTGGGCGGCGGTCCCGGCACGACGAAGCCGTCGAGGGGCCGCAGGCCGCCGTCGTTCGGACTCAGCCAGGCGCGCTTCCAGTAGAGGCGGAAGACGGTGTCGGAGTTGGACGCGTGATCGGCGGCCCGGTTCTGATTGATCGCCCGGGCCATGTTCACGGCGCCGATCGGGAACAACGACAGTATCGCCAGGAGTCCGATCGCGAGGATGCCGGTCGCAATCAAGACTTCGAGCAGCGTCGTGGCCGGCCGTCGCGGGGTTCGGATCATTGCGGGCCTCCCGTTCGGGGAGAAGTATTTCCTGGGTCGTGTCCGGGTTACAGCCCGGAAGCCCGGCCGTCGCGGGCGAACAAGTATGGATCGTTGCCCACGTCGAAGATATTCGCGGCGCTCACCTTGCCCGTCCGCGTGTAAATGACCACCAGCAGCTTGTCGTTCGGCCGATCCCGGTGTTGAACGCACAGGATGAGTTGTCCAGTTGGTGCGCTTGCCAGGCTCCCGGACGAGTTGAACAAGATGTCGTAGGGGCCGCTCGGGCTCCACGGCTGGTAGTAGGTGGTTGGATTGCCGTAAGGCGGCGACCCATTGGGCACAGGGTTGTTATTCACATCGAACAACTGCTTCGGACACGGATAGCACCAGGTCAGGTCGATAAAGACGTCCTTGTGCAGTTGCACGAGCGGCTCGCCGACCATCGGCCGCGGCGAGCGGATGATCCGGAAGCCGTCGTTGAGCAGGAGCGGTACGACATCAGTGCCGTCGATGGCGCGATCGAGCAAGAGCTGTGATCGCGGCGCCTGCGGCACACCGCCGACGCCGGTGATCCGGGCAACGACGTGCGGGCTGGCATTCAGCTCCAGGAAATCGCCCGGCATGATCTGCGGATTGAGCGGATCGTCCCAGTTCCACGGGGTAACCGGCGTGTTCGTCTGATCCACGAGGACGAGAGTCGCGGTCGCCGGCATCGGGTTCGGGTACGGCGGCGGGCCGGGCGGCACGTTCGATGCGTTCGGGTTCGGCGTCGCGATCTGAACCGCTATCCGCAACATCTGATTGTTGAGGGTGACAACGCCGCGCGGGGCGATCGGCTCCGGCTGCTCGATGTATTGGATCGCGTAGACCTGAGTCCCGCTCGGATCGTTGGGATCGACGATCAGGCGGACGCCGCGAGGCGCGCCGTCGCGGAGCGCCTGGTTTCGGGCCAGCCGGATGTATCCTTCGACCTGCGTTGTCGCGTTCGGGACGCCCTTGTTCCGGTCCAGGTTGGGCAGGAACATGGCGCCGAGCGTCAATAGCAGGACGATGATGCCGATGACGATCAGCATCTCGATCAGGGTGAAGGCGCGACGGGGCCGAACCACTACTCGGATCATGGCTCAATTCCCCCTTCCGCTACTGCCGACGCGGTAGCTGTAGAGGTTGTCGAGATCGGTTTCCCAGGCGCCGTTGGACTGGTAGAAGAGGCCGTTCTTCCCGGACGAGATGACAAACGGTCCGCGATTCCATCCCTTGAACGGATCGGCGATGTAAGGCCGGGCGGTTGGGTCGGGCTGAGCGAGGAAGGTCAATGCCAGCACTTTGCCATTCTGGCCTCCAGTCGTGATCCACTGACTGGCGTCGAGTGAAAGCCGGCCTTCGGGGTCCTGCGGATCGGCCTTGGTCGGCGGGAGAGGCGAAGGCGACGCGGCAACGAACGGCGGCTGATTCAGTTCGGCGAGGACGTCCGTCATGTCATCATCGGCCACCCGGCGGAACGCCATGTGGTTCCCCCACTCATCGGCGAACACTTTCAAGGAAACGTTCCCGCCGCCTTGTTGGGGATAGTCCATCACTTTGGTCCGGGCGATCGCGTCAACGTCGGTCGTCGATCCGCCGGCGCCCTGGCTGAGAATCAGCGCCAATAATGCGGCACCCTGCGCTTCGGGGATCTCCAGGAAGCGCCCCTGCGCGTCTTTCAGTGGGATCTTGATCGCGTTCTTGAAGATTGGCTTGCCGTCGTAGATGTAGGTCTGGTTGTTAAACGTGAGCGTGACCTTCGAAAACACCTCGCCGAAGTGCTGCGGAAACTCCTGGCGGAGCCGCAGTTTCATGTGGAGCGCCTTGGCCCGCGCATTGTCGCGCGTGCCGTCCGCGTTCTTCGTGATTTCGTACACGACGGGCGGTGGGTCTTCCTTCGAGATCGCCGTGACCTTCGCCTTCCACTGTTTCTCCAACTCCATTTGGATCTTGTTGAGGTGGATGCTCGTGTTCGACTCACGGCGAGATTCCTGCATGCGGAACACCGCGGACGCGGTGAGCGAGGCCAGGAGCGCGATGATGCCGATGACGACGATCAGCTCCATCAAGGTGTACGCCGGGCGGGGCCGCGTGCTAGCGCGCATGGTCGGTCCTCCGGTGAGTTAGTTGCTGCCGCCGAGCGGGCCGACGGAGAAGTTCGAGATGTCGTCGCCGCCCGGGCCGCCGGGCGAGTACATGCCAACACCGGGCTCGTACGCGCCACCGGGGCCAGGCAGGGTGTCGCGGCCGCGGGAAATGATCTGGAACGTGGACGCGTTGATGTACTTGCCGTCGAGGCCAATGAACGGGTCCATGCTCCCATAGCCGCCGGCCAGTGAGAACCCCTTCGGGTCCTGCTGTGGGTTCGGCGGATTTAGAGCGAGAGAGAACTTGGCTCCCCAATAAGCGTAGTCGTTTCCGTTCTTCGATGAGTAGTAGTGGTACGGCTGACCGTAAGGGTCAAGGAAGTGACCGTATTGATCGACTCGATCTGCCTTGAAGTCAAAGAACGGACCTTTCGCCATGGAGCCATCAGGAGGCGATGTGCAGAATCCCGTGTTGGGGTTGTAGTTGAACGGATTCGTCGGTGAATTCAGGAGGCCGGTCCGAGTCCCTTGGAACTGAAGCGGGAACCTGGCCGGTGGATTCCCCCCCGGCGGGATCCCACCGAGCAGGAACACCAGCAACTGGTTGCCATCCATCGGCACCACGGTCGGGTTTGTAGGCGGCTGTCCCATTCCGGGTTGGTTCGGGAAAAGCAGCGTGTATCCAGGCAAACCAGGGAGGAACCCCTTGGGCCACACTTTGGAATAGAACTGGCGGCTTTCGGCAATCGCGGCCGCATAGGCAGCGTTCGGGGGCACAGGCGTGTCGGGGTAGCTCGCCGGCACGGTCATCTGGTTGTAATCGCTGGTCAAATAGAATGCACTGGGGATGTACTGCAATTGAAATGTCGACTTGCAGCTCTCAGCCGCATTCGACAGCTCACCAATCTCGGACTTGGTCTTCGCCCGGACCGCGGCTTCGCGGACTTTGTGGATGGCCGGGAGTAACAGACCGACCAAGAGGGTGATGATCCCGATCACCACCAACAGCTCGATCAGGGTGAAGCCCCCCCGCCGCCGGATCACGTCTAGTCGTTGCATGTCCGCTCTCCTGGGAGGCTGGGGCCGCGCAATCGGGCCCCGGCCGGTCATCCCCCGTCGGGGAACTATACGTTACATGCCTTTTCCACCCAAAAAACGGTCAGCAGTGGTCAGTGATCAGTGTTCAGTGGTCAGAAAAAACTAACCACTGACCACTAATCACTGACCACTGGCTACTTACTCAACCCTTCCAGCAGCCCGATCATGGGCAGGAACAGGGCCACAACAATCGTGCCGATGATGCCGCCCAGGCAGATGATCATCAGCGGCTCCAAAAGACTGATCAGGCTCTTGACCGCGATGTCCACTTCCTCGTCGTAGAAGTCTGCAATCTTGTACAGCATTGTGTCGAGTTCGCCGGTTTCCTCTCCGACCTCAACCATGTTGGTCACCATGTCGTCGACGAGGCGGCTTTCGCGGAGCGGTTCCGCGATCGTGTCGCCTTCGCGGATCGACTCGTAGACCCGCTGGTACATGCGCTCGAAGACCGCGTTGTTGGCCGTCTCGCGGACGATCGAGAGCGATTCGAGGATCGGCACGCCGGACGCGACCAGGGTGCCGAGCGTCCGCGTGGTGCGCGCGACGACCGTCTTTTCCACGATGCGGCCGATGATCGGTATCCAGAGTGTCATCCGGTCAAGCGCGTAGTTCCCGGACCTGTTCAGGCGGATCAACTTGAAGAGGAGCCAGAGGCCGAGCGGGAACAGCGGGATGCACCACCAGTACTTGGAGCACCACATCGAGACGTCGATGAGGAACTGCGTCAGGGCGGGGAGCTTGAGGCCGAACTCGCGGAAGATCTTTTCGAACTTCGGGATGATGGCCACCATGATGAAGATCAAGATGCCGATGGCGGCGCAGATGACGACCGTCGGGTAGACCATGGCCCCGATGATCTTGCGTTTCAGCGTCTGGCTCTTTTCCTTGAACTCGGCCAGGCGCTGCATGATCACTTCGAGCGCGCCGCCGGCCTCGCCGGCCTTGACCATGTTCACGTAAAGGCGGTCGAACGCGCGCGGATGCTTGCCCAGCGCCTCCGAGAGCGTGCTGCCGGACTCGACGTCGTCGACGACGTCGATGAGCGCGTTCTTGAGGGCGCTCGGCTTCATCTGGTGTTCGAGGATGCGCAGCGAGCGCAGGACGGGGAGGCCTGCGTCCTGCAGGATCGAGAACTGGCGGGTGAAGAGGACGAGGTGCTTGGCGCGGACGCCGCCGATGACGAATGATTTCTTCGACTTCCTGTAGCCGGTCTTCTTCTTCTTGCCCTTCTGCTTGCCACCGCCCATCGCCGTGAGCTTGGTGACGAAGTAGCCCATCTGCTTGATTTTCTGCTGGGCTTCTTCCTCGTTGGTGGCCTCGATCTCGTCCTTGACCTCTTCGCCGGCGGTGTCCATCGCCTCGAATTTATACGTTGGCATTTCTCACTCC
>Ga0066903_100001772_pt1 | contig 16226 bp, 12 predicted proteins | sample PanSoiMetaGPlot1_FD_67491 | JGI IMG/M metagenome (GOLD analysis project Ga0066903, IMG submission 67491) | Tropical forest soil microbial communities from Panama analyzed to predict greenhouse gas emissions - Panama Soil - Plot 1 (version 2) | ecosystem: Environmental > Terrestrial > Soil >... | reverse complement strand
CTTGAAGCCGGAGCCATAGGGTTTCTGAGCAAGCCGTTCGGCGACGATTGCCTGATCGAGTGCCTTAACAGGGCGTTGAGGGGACGCTGCCAAATCTGCAGCAATAGCGCTGTGATTGGTTGACCTCTTGCTTTTTCCAGTGGCTTGCCGAAGCCAAGATGTTTCGGATCACACCACAATACCATTTGTCGGACCGGCAAGGGCCTCCTTCCACTGAGATGGAGGCGTCCTAACCAAAGTATATATAGCTTAACCTAAATGCATGATGCGTATATCAATGGTTACGGTGCGCAAGCGTATCAGACAATGTTACTTTTTGTTCACTCTGTCGCTTTGGTTAAACAGGTCGGGGCGATGAATGGAGCAATCCGCTCCAAAGGCTTCGAAGTTCTAAGCAAGAGCTGATTGATCAATTCTTCCAGGGGCGATTACGATCAGCAGCGACAAAGCGCAGCACTTTATATGGTTGTCGGCGGGTAGGCGCGATTGCGGGGGTGAGAAGGAAGTTTCGGGGCTCGGTCCAAAGCCACTTGAAAATGGAATGCATCAAACGGCTTACGCAAGAATCAGAATGTCTTGCGGAATACGGAGGGGACGAGCCATGCTGACTGAGATTGCGCCTGCAAACCTTCATGTCTTCCCATACCCGCGCGGTGCTCGATACAAGTTTCCCGCTGCAAAATCTGTTTGGATCTTCGGCAGCAAAGAAAAAAAGTTCAAGCCGAATGAGGAGATCTTCGGCGAGGGTGAATCAACCGATTACATATACAGGATGGTGAGCGGCACGGTGCGAAGCTATCGGTCGCTGGGACAGGGGCGTCGGAAGATCGAAGCATTCAGGTTGCGTGGGGACATTTTCGGACTTGACGCCGGGGAGGAGCGGGAGTTCAGCGCCGAAGCGATCGACGACGTTTCCGTGCTGATTGCCCGCCGCAGCACGAGTGTTGGGGCAACTGCCGATTATCAAACGATCCACGAACTATGGGCGGCTACCGCACGCGAACTGCGTCGCGTCCAGCAGCACGCTCTCTTGCTCGCCATGAACTCCCGGCAGCGCGTTGCGTGCTTCCTGCTGGAGATGTCGCGACGTTTGGGCGAGCCGGAAATTATCGAGCTTCCGATGTCGCGGCAGGACATCGCGGACTATCTCGGACTGACGATCGAAACCGTTTCGCGCACCATTACCCAATTCGAGACAAAGGGCATCGTCAAGCTGCCTACGTCGCGCCACATCGTACTTCGTAATCCGATGGCGCTGCAACAGATGAACGAATAGATCCAAACGACTATCATGAGGGGGGCTTTGGCGTCAGGAAGCGCCGAAGGAAAGATGATATCGGCGCGTGGAAGGATGACATTGATGCGAGATTGACAATTGGTGCGAGTATGGACCCTATCCACCAGTTTGAGATCAAAAATTTCTTCGTCATTGGCATGATTGGCGGACAGGAAATTGCCTTACCAATTCCGCACTGTTTATGCGGCTTGTCGTGCTTGTGGTTTCGCTGCTGCTGATCGGGGCGACGGCAAATCGGATGCTCGTTACGAGCCGGCTCCGGCTGGTGGCCGAAATATCCTACGAGTTTCTTCGCCAACATGTTGCGCAGCTCGACTGGTAGCGAGGGGATGAAATTCTTCCCGCTCGTGTTCGCGCTGTTCACGATCATCCTGTTCGCAAATGTCATCGGGTTGATCCCCTACACGTTTACGGTGACGAGCCATATCATCATCACATCGGCGCTGGCGGCTCTCGTGTTTATCGTGGTCCTTGCCTACAGCTTCTGGAGCATTTGCCTGATGCCCAGCCTCAAGGACATGCGGGTGCGCATTACCGCCACCAAGGCCACCCAGAAGATTACCAAGGCGATGCAGATGGTGGCGGTATCGAAGCTGCGTTGCGCCACCGCGGCGGCGGAGGCGTCGCGGGCCTACACGAGGGGACTTTCCCTGTGAATTACCGTGCGCTCCGTATGTCATCGATCAGAATGTACGTACTGATCAGAAGAACCCATAGCGGAAAGATGACAAAACTCCAGTCGATGTAGTAACTGCCCAGCAGGATGATCAGCGCCAGTCCGTAGCCGAGAAATGCAATCCAACGCGGCGCAAATCCAGTATAGATGGCGACCGTGGACGTGGAGATGATGAACACACCAGCAATTTTGATCATATAAACGTTGACGATCACGTAGGCGACAGCACGAGAGAAATGAAATGTCGCGGACGCGATCGGTTCCTCGGGTCGTCCTGCAAAAGCCAGAATGATCGCGCCCACCACTGCGGCGAAGATGAAGAGCATGGCCAGGAACAGAAGCCCACTGCCAAGAAACACAGTGGCAAAGAAGCGGTCTTCATGCCGACCGAGCCGGTCGCGCAATACGCCAATGAACCACAAGAAGGAAATTCCGGCGAAAGGCACGATGTTAAGCGCCAGAGCGACGGTATTGGCGCTGGTACTAAGCCACGCACCCGGCTCCAGAGGATCGGGCGGTACGGAAATGCGAAATAGCCAAAAGGCCGCCATAAGCAGCAATGAAAAGATCGTACCGGCAGCAGCGGCGGCCTTCGGCGTCCTCAAGGCTGCCTGTGTCAACGTTTCCTCGCGCATCGTCGCTACCTTTTCCGCCGGGTTCCGTACCCGTGAAGCAAACGCGAACGAAATAATCGGCGGCCGATCAGCTTAGACTTCTCCGGGTAAGGCCGAGGCCTTGACGATCCTCGTGGCGGGCCATTGCCCGGTCCTCGACATCGAGTGATGAACGCTCGATTGCCAGATCGAGGTGTTTGAGATATCGGTGCACGGCGGCTACGCGATCGGCTTTCGTCAGTGAATCCGATATGCCGATGAGCGCCGCTCTCAAGCGGCGCATGACCTGGACGGATCCCGCACCATATTGACGGATTTCATCGAAAGCCAGCGTCAGATAATCTTCGAAGGTCGGCATAGGGTAGATGAGACGGATCACGCCGTTGCCGTCCCTGGCATATCCGGCGTCAAGGTCACGCCGTCCCAGGCGATGCAACAGGTCCTCGATTTGATCAATGGCTTGCACTGCCGTGGTCGGATCGTTAATGGCCGGTGACAGCGCCTTTATCGCAATATCGACGAGAAGACGGATCGGATATTTGGGATCCTGCTTGAACGTGCGGTCGATTTCCAGGCGCAAAGCGCGCATAAGCTGCCGATCCGGCAAGATCTCCTTTGCGCCGTGAACACGCAGAATGGTTGTGTTTTCGACGAGCTTGTCGCCGACCGCGCATACCATTACGATAGCGGCTTCGGCCTGTGTCGCCCGCCGAACAAGACCGCCGATATCGATCGAAGCAATGGCGCGGGGCTCGCCGGAGTATCTCAGCGTTTGAGTGATCTCGCCAAGCTGACTTCGATCGGCAGGGTCTTTTGTCGCTTTACGATCGGCCGCCTCAGCCTCATCAAAACGCTGAAACATATCGCGAATGATATCGCGGCCCCTGTTGCCTATCATGTGAAGGACGTTCGTGATCTGAAGATTGTTGATATTTTGCACGAGCTTGGAAAACAGCAGCACGCTCAGAATGAGCATTACAACCACCAGCAGGAAAGAAAATAGCGGCACCCTTCCGGAGCCTGCGCGATCGATCCACGCCAGCGTCGAGAGGGTGTACATGAAGGTGGCTACAAAAACTCCGAGTGCGTGGAACAGCACGGGATCACGGGCAAACCAAAGCACGAGCCGCGGTGAATAGGCGACGGCGCTGAATTGCACCACCACGAAGGCAATCGAAAAGACAATTCCGGTGAGCACCATCATGCCGGAAGCCACGGCGGAAAGATACGCCTGGACGGAAGCAACAGATACGTCGAGTGTATAGGACGTTAGATAGGCGTGCTCCAAACGCGGCAATCCGAATCCCAGGATAATGCTGACGACCGCATAGACCATCGGCGTGAGCCACAGGCGCATCGGGAATTGCTCCCTTGTTATCCAACACGGCCGCTGACTGTCGTCATTTGACGATCAGCTACCCAGGGGCGGCTCCTACGGCGGAATTCAAGCCGCTTTCGGAATCGAGAGCGCCAGCCGGATTCTCGTCACGCCGTATCAATCGAGAAAGCTGCTGGCGCACATAAAACGCGCAGGATTTGAAACCGCCGTCCGTTTGGCGGCGAAAGTCTCGCGTTTGGTATTCATGATCGTCCCCTTTTCTATAAGATTAGGGGACAACAAAAAAGTAACATTGACTAATATCAAGTTGACCAGCGCCAATACTCGAAAGACTAACTGTTCGCACTAGCGAGAGAACGTAGAACATCCTCTGCACCGAGCGCATCATGTTACCGAAATCTCATATCATCGAGAACGAAACGAGATAATGATCGCTGCTTTCGCCGGAATATTCTGATTTCGATATCACTCCGCAGCACTTTGCGATGAAATCTGATCGGAGCTGCGGTCGGTCAGCACAGAGGGACCTGGCAACTTTTCCCGTGGGCGCGCCCCCGGCCGCAACCGTTCCCGGATTGTCTGGAAGAAAACGTACAACGGCGGGATCGCAAAAATGCCGATGAAGGAAGCGAGAATCATGCCGCCGAACACGGGCGTGCCGACGTTGCGTCGGGCCAATTGCGATGCACCTACTGCGATGACCAGTGGCAAAAGGCCGAGGATGAATGCGAATGATGTCATCATCACGGGTCGGAACCGCAGCCGCGCGCCTTCCGTGGCGGCTTCGAGCAGAGGGAAGCCATGCTCCCGCTTCTCCTTTGCAAACTCGACGATAAGAATCCCGTTCTTGGCGGCGAGCCCGATCAGCACCACCATGCCGATCTGGCCATAGAGATCCAATGTCAGACGCCCTATCACGATGGCAATGAAAGATCCCAGCACGCCGACCGAAACCGACAGCAATACCGGCACCGGGATGGTCCAACTCTCATAAAGTCCCACCAGGAACAGGTACGCAAACAGCACCGCAAAACCGAGAATCAGGGTGGTCTTGCCTTCGGCGCGCTTTTCCTGGAAAGCGGTGTCGGTCCACTCGCCTCCGTAGCCGGCCGGAAGGGTTTTTGCCGCCACCTCTTCCATCGCCTTCAGTGCTTGGCCGGACGAAACTCCCGGCGCCGGGCTGCCCTGAACCGTCACGGCCCGCAGGTTGTTGTATCGGATCAGAGCGGGGGGGCCGACCACAACGCGCACTTCCAGCAAGCTGCGCAACGGGATCATTTTGCCTTCGGTATCCCGCACATTGATGCGATAAATATCGTCGACGCGGGACCGGTCGTTGGCATCGGCCTGGACCTGAACCTGCCAGGTGCGGCCAAATAAGTTGATGTTGTTGACGAAGTAGCCACCGAGCGAGGTTTGCAGCGCCTGAAACACGGCGCTCAGTTGCACGCCGAGGATCTGCACCTTGTCGCGGTCGATATCGAGGTAGATCGACGGGTTGGTGGCCGAAAACGTCGAGAATACGCGGTTCAACTGCGGATCCTGATTGGCCGCCACGGTCAGCCCGCGCAAGGCTTGCGCCAGTGCATTGGGGTCGCCACCGCGCAGATCCTGCAACACATAGGTGAACCCGCCGCCGGTACCGAGACCGATGATGGGCGGCGGCGCGAGTGGGGCAACGCTTCCGCCCTCAATCTGGCGGAACTTGGGTCCTAGACGTGCGATTAGAGCCGGGACCCCGTTAGCAGGATCCTTGCGTTCTTCGAAGGACTTGAGCGTGACCACTATGAAAGCAGAATTGGCTTGTGAATAGTTGTCGATGAAATTCAACCCGATGACGGACGTTATGTCCTCGACCGCCGGCTCCTCGCGCAGGATAGCCTCGGCTTGTCTGATGACGTCGGTTGTACGCACGACCGACGCGCCGCCCGGCAATTGAACGATGACAAAGAACGCGCCCTGGTCATCTTCAGGCAGGAATCCTGTCGGGGTGATTTTGGACAAGCCGACAATACCAGTGCCCGCAACCGCCACCAACATGAGACCGATGATCGAGAAGCGAACGATGCGGGCTACCGCAGCGCCATAGGCGTCACGCACATGGTCGATCGAACGCATGACCGTGCCGATGATGCCGCGCCGCGGTCCATGATGCGGGCGCATCAGCACGCCGCACAGGGCAGGCGACAACGTCAACGCATTGATGGCCGACAGGAACATCGACACCGCCACCGTAACGGCAAATTGGCGGAACAGCTCGCCGGAGATGCCCGGAATGAACGCGACCGGCACAAACACCGACAGCAAGACGAGCGTTATCGCAAGGATCGGCGCCGTAATTTCGCGCATAGCTTGCTTGGTAGCCTCCCCTGGCGACAATTCGGGATGCTCCTCCATGACGCGCTCGACGTTCTCGACCACGACAATTGCGTCGTCGACCACGATGCCGATCGCCAGGACGACGGCAAGCAGCGACACCGAATTGGCGGAGTAACCAACCGCCAGCAGCACGATGAACGCGCCGATCAGACTCACCGGCACCGCAAGGGTCGGAATAAGGGTCGCGCGAACACTGCCCAGGAAAAGATAGACGACCAGCACCACGAGCACGAACGCCTCGACGAGGGTTTTCTGCACCTCCTCGATCGTCGCCTTGACGAATGTGGTCGGATCGTAAGTGACCTTCCAGGCCAAGTCTTCGGGAAACCGCTTTTCCAGTTCGGCCACCCGCGCGCGAACCGCGTTCAGGGTGGTGATGGCATTGGCGCCGGGGGACTGATACATGGCAATTGCAGCCGCTGGACCGCCGTTGAACATGGTATCGCGGTCGAGATTGGCTGCACCCAGTTCCAGCCGCGCAACATCGCCGAGACGCAGCACCGAACCATCGGGATTGGTCCGCACGACGATGTTTTCGAATTCGGCGACCGAGCTTAGACGTCCTTTCGTCTGGATGTTGAGCTGGAGCTGCTGCTCGTTGGAAATTGGCCGGGCGCCGATCCGACCCACGGCAGCCTGAACGTTCTGCGCCTGGATCGCGTTGATGATGTCGCCTGTCGTGAGGTTGAGGCCGGTCAGCCGGTCTGTCCGCACCCATGCCCGCATGGCATAGTCCTGCGGCCCCCACAACGACGCATCGCCGACGCCCGGCGTGCTCTTGATTGCATCAAGAAGATTGATGGTCACATAGTTGGAGAGAAACAACGCATCGTGAGTATGCCTCGGCGAATAGACGGCGATCACCCCGAGCAAGGCCGACGATTTCTTCTTAACTGTGACCCCTTGCTTCTGAACATCAGAGGGAAGGCTCGAGAGCGCGACCTGAACCCGGTTGTTGACGTTGACGGTATTGATGTCCGGATTGGTGCCGAGCTCGAAGGAGACCGTAAGCGAATAGCTGCCGTCATCGCCGCTCACGCTCTTCATGTAGATCGCCTTGTCGACACCGACGACCTGCGCTTCGATCGGCTGGGCGATGGTGGCATCCACAACGCCTGCGTTCGCACCCGGATACAGAGTCGTGACGGAAACCTGGGGTGGAACGATATCCGGATATTGCGCAATCGGTATCGTATAAAGCGCCAGCGCGCCCGCGATGGTCGTCACGATGGCGATGACGATGGCAAGGCGGGGCCGATCGACAAAAATCGCGGAGAGCATTGGCTCAACCTCGCCCGACCATAGGCGGCAGCGGGCTGGCACGCACCGGCATGCCCGGACGGACACTCTGCAATCCTTGGACGATGATCAACTCGCCCCCAGACAATCCGCTTTCGATAATGACGTCGGGGCCACTTCCGCCCCCCGGTTTCACGCGTTTGACGGCGGCCTTGCCGTCCTCGACGACGAAAACGTAAACGCCTTCCTGATCGGCGATCAGGGCGGCCTGGGGGACGAGGACCTTTTCCTCAGACGTGCCGCTTTCAAGTTTGACCTGCGCAAATTGGCCGTCGATCAGCACGCCCTTCGGATTGGGCATGGTGGCGCGAACCGTCACCGTGTCCGTAGCGCGATCCACGGTGACATCGACGAAGTTGATGGTGCCCAACTGGTCGTAGGTAGAACCGTCTGAAAAGAGAATACGAACGTCCTTGATATCCCGTCCGCGGCGGGTTTTCTGCGCCTGCAGGAGATCGCGTTGGCTCACCGGAAATGTCACATACATCGGGTCCTGGCTGACGACGAGAGTCAGCGGGCCGGTCTCCGGGCCGACCACATTGCCCTTGGTAATGTTGGTGCGGCCGATCTTGCCCGAAATCGGCGACTTGATGTCCGTGTAGCCGAGATTGATCTGGGCCGTCTGCAGGTTCGCTTCGTCGGTCAATACTGTACCGGCAGCCCCATCGTCCGCGGCCTTCGCCTGATCCCGCGCCACCACGGTACCGGCCTGCGACTTCACGAGTTGCTCGGCGCGGTCCAACTGTATCGCGGAGAGAGCTTTTGCCGACTTGCTGCGTTCTAAAGCGCCTTGCGCCTGCTCCACCGCAGCTTGAAACAGCCCCTGCTCGATGCGGTAGAGCGGGTCGCCTTCCTTGACTACATCGCCTTCCTTGAACAGCACCGCCTCCAGGAATCCCTTGACCCGCGCCTGAATCTGAACACGGTTGACGGCCTCGACGCGTCCGACGAAATCGAACGTCTCATTTATGGCCTTGCGCTCTGCCATGACGGTGCCTACCGGAATGGCGGCGGGCGCCCCCTGTTGTCCAAATGTCGGCACCGCAAGCCCCAAGATTGCCAACACGGCGCACAGAGCTAGGCGCATTGTTATTCCCCTCGTGGTTTAAATTGGTTCGACTCCACCTCGGGCAAGCAGCTTTTAAATCATGAAGCGCGAGGGGGTTCACTGACAAATATCAAAGGACGGCGTGCGCTCTTCGCGCGCCGTGCCCACCAGTCCACGGCCGTGGTGGGCACGCTTCACCTTGCCCCTCCTGATTGGTTTTTTGAAACGAGAGAAATACCGTCAGCGTGGAATGCCGATGTGTATGGAGGCCCCGGCGGGCATGACGCTCCACCGCGGCCCGAAAAATCTGTTTGGGGAGATGACCAGCGGCGTCTAGCGACTTGCCTCCCCAAACCGGTTTTTGAGTGTGGCCCACAGTCGGGATTCGTGCACCCGACGCGATCCAGTGGTCATACGCCTTGTTGCAGCGAACTCACTGGGGCGATGAAACTTTGGCAATTTCGGCTTGGCAAGCTGGCGCCAACGACGCCTTCTGAGCTACGAGACACTGAGCGATGCGTCCACCACCTCCCGCAATATTGGCGCAATGCTTTTCGATGTCGTTCCAACAGGCGTCGGCCACTTGCTCGATGCGATTGAGCGCGCGATCCAGGTTGCGCGCCGCTTCATAAACCGCATAGTCACATTTTGTACTGATTTTGTCTTCATGCGCTTCCATACAAAGGAGAAGTCGCCCCTCTCCGGGCGTGACGGTGCTGCAGTATTTTTTTGCATCCTCGGCGCACGCAGCTTCAATCTTCTTTACCGCAGCGGAAAGCCGAGCCTCGATTTGGCGAGCAACATCCGCCTGGGCGTATGCGGCCGTTCCAAGCGCGATGATCGCGGCCGCCGCGCTAACCGGCAGACGCAATTGGTGCAACAGCGTTCTCATTGTGGCACTCCTTGTATGATTGGCAAGTTGTATGACTGGCAGGGCTAGCAAGACGCGTGAACGCAGCTCTTTAACTGCAGGGCGCGTCTTAACTGCAGGGCGCGTCATTTTCGTTGATAATAATCAAAAGCGTCAAAATATCTCGAAGGAGCGAATGCAGTAATAATTCGCGAGCACTTTCGGGCACCCGAACAGCGATGGAACTCTCAGTGGGGTATGCCAAAGCCGCGTGCGGCGCGTCTGGCTAGTCATCATAGCGTTGATAAAAATCAATGCTATGCGCGTCTCAGTTTTATAGGGGGAATGCTTCACTGGCAAAGCGGAGGATGGCATGGCGTGCACGCGCGCAAGATGCGGAATGACGTGGGCAAAAGTTTTTACAATTGGGGTAGCGGGAGTGATTGTGTCCACCGCTGCCCGCGCTGACGAAGCGCAAGCCAAAGCTCTTTTCAAAACAATGTCTGATTACCTTGCTGGGCAAAATGCGATATCGCTGGACTTTGACTCAAACCTTGAAATTGTTACCACGCAGAACCAGAAGTTGGCACTAGCGAGTTCAGGCACAGTAACGCTTAGCCGCCCGGACAAGATTCGCGCAACACGCACGGGCGGATTTGCGGACATCGAGTTGGTGTTTGATGGGAAAACTGCCACCTTCATCGGCAAGAACGCGAATCTGTATGCCCAAGCGGAAGCGCCGGGGACAATCGATCACTTGGTTGACGAGTTGCGGGATAAGTACCACAGGCCTCTGCCAGCGGCAGATTTGCTGATGTCGAGTGCCTATGATCATCTTATGCCTCTTGTCAAGGACGCGAAGGACCTCGGGAGCGGTGTGATTCGCGGAGTCGAATGCGACCATCTGGCCTTCAGAACCGAAGAGGTGGATTGGCAGATTTGGATAGCCCACGGCGCGCGCCCTTACCCGTGTCGGTACGTCATCACCAGCACAAAAGTAGCGGGGTCGCCGCAGTACACAATCGATGTCAGGACTTGGAAAGCGGGTGCTGAGGTCGGCTCCGACAGCTTCAAAGCAGAGATACCATCGGGCGCTAAAAAGCTGGGAGCGGCCGAACTCACCGACTTCGATGAATTGCCCGGTATTTTCACCCCAGCAGGAGCAAAATAATCATGGTCAAGCACCTCGGAATGTTATTGTTAGCGGCAGTCGCTGGCTATTTTTGCCTTGAGTTCGGCCATACGGTCGGAATTCCAGGCGTGGCCAGCTTTGTCACCCCCGCAGCGGCCGTTGTCGGCCGTCCGTTGACACCAGTGAGTGTCGCCGGTGTCGCGCGCAGAACGGCGCGGCGGTGTGCGGTGGGTGTCTATTACTGCTAGCGGACAGCACGCTCTTGCGGATGGGCTGGGATCGATGCGCACTGATCGGGAGAGGGGGGAGCTTCCCAGCTCCGCCCCTATCCCTGCGGTGCGTGCGGTCCGCATCGGCGGTTCGAGAAGTTGCGCGGCACACATCTGACTTTTGTCTGCCTTTGTCAGCGTATAAAGTTGATAAAGACACGCGCGTGCGGGCGCCTAGACAGATGCGAAGGCCATTGTACTTTTGAACGGGCTCATATCAGACGTTTCTCGGCCGTACTTGAGTTATTTCAGTGGCGGATCAGTGGCGGAACCCGCAGCCCCACTTGCGATCGGGTCACTGCCGTTGAGAAATATCAATGCAACCTAGCGCGTTTCACGACAGGTCTAACTGGGCTTAGGGGGGCCTGTTGCGCTGACTATCCGCTGGTCACTTTGTCGGCCGGCGTCGCTGACAACGCATATGCGGGGCGATGCAGTTGCGACACCCAACGTCTCTCGAAGATGACAACGGGTGAACTTACGAGCATAAAGACAGCTGGAGGTGAAAAATGGCCGTCGCCCAACCCCAACCGGAATCGCTTGCGTCGCCCCCAGACCTGTTCGGTGCCGCGGCCGCTTACATGGTCGATGCGGCTCAACGCAGCATTCTGTTCTTGGATGTGATGCGCCAACGCGGAAACGCTTACCGCGAACATATCGCCAAAACCGCACCGCATGTCCTGGAATACACGGCTGAACTGGTGCTCGACGGCCGCACCTTTCCGCGTCCCGTCAACTACGCGCTCGTTCGCATCGTTCCGCCCCAGGGCGTTGAAATTGACCCAACTCGCCGGCCATTCGTCGTCGTCGATCCCCGTGCCGGGCATGGGCCGGGAATCGGCGGCTTCAAATCCGACAGCGAAATCGGGGTCGCATTGAAGGCCGGCCATCCATGCTATTTTATCGGCTTCCTCCCCGAGCCGATGCCCGGTCAGACGATTCAGGACATAGCACGGGCGGAAGCCGTCTTTCTCGAAAAGGTCATGGAACTGCACCCGAACGCGGACGGGAAGCCATGTGTCATCGGCAATTGTCAGGCCGGCTGGGCGGTGATGATGCTGGCGGCGGTGCGTCCGGAACTGTTCGGTCCGATCATCGTAGCCGGATCTCCACTGTCCTACTGGGCGGGCGTGCGCGGCCACAATCCGTTGCGCTACACAGGCGGACTGCTGGGCGGCAGCTGGTTGACAGCGTTGACCAGCGATCTCGGGGCTGGAAAATTCGATGGCGCCTGGTTGGTGCAGAATTTTGAAAATCTGAATCCGTCGAACACGCTGTGGAGCAAGCAATACAATCTCTATTCGAAGGTCGATACGGAAGCCGAACGCTATCTGGGTTTCGAGCGCTGGTGGGGCGGCCACGTCAATCTTAACGCGGAGGAGATCCAGTTCATCGTCGATGAATTGTTCGTCGGCAATCATCTCGCTGCTGGGATGATCCGCACCTCCGATGGCACGGCCATCGACCTTCGCACCATACGTTCGCCGATCGTCGTATTCTGCTCGAAAGGCGACAACATTACGCCGCCCCAGCAGGCACTCGGATGGATTCTGGATCTTTACGAAAACGTTGACGATATCCGATCCTATGGACAGACCATCGTCTACACGATCCACGAAAGTGTGGGTCACCTGGGCATATTCGTCTCCGGCGGCGTGGCTCGCAAAGAGCACAATGAGTTTTCCAGCAACATCGACCTGATCGACACCCTTCCGCCAGGACTCTATGAGGCCGTCTTCGAATCCAAGACGGCCGCCACGACAAATCCCGACCTCGCAACCGGCAATTGGGTCATGCGATGCGAGGCTAGAACGCTTGATGATATTCGCGCGCTGGGTGGCAACGACGCGGCGGAAGAACGCCGGTTTGCGACGGTCGCCCGGATCTCCGAAGCGAATCTTGCGCTTTATCGAATGCTTGCGCAGCCGGTGATTCGTTCACTGGTGACGGCTCCGATGGCGCAGTGGATGCAGCAGATGCATCCTCTGCGGCTTTCATATGAAATGTTCAGTGACAATAATCCGTTCATGGCTCCGGTGAAGGCGATGGCTGGCTGGGTACGGGAAAACCGCCGACCGGTGGATGACGAAAATCCGTTCATGGCGGCGCAGGATCAGATTTCCCAGCATGTCACGGCCTCGCTCGACGCCTGGCGCGACTGGCGTGACTCCACGAGCGAGCAGGCGTTCTTGTGGATTTATGGGTCATCTGCCTTGCAGGCGGCCGTTGGCCTCGATCCGAACGCGGCCGAACCGATGCGAAAGGCGCCGAAGAACCCCTTCCATCGCGAGCTCGTGCGCGGCCGGATTGCCGAATTGAAGTCCCACATTTCGGTCGGCGGGCTGCGCGAAGCTGTGATCCGGTCAGTGCTCTATATCGGCATGGGGCGAAAATCGGTGGATGAGCGCGGCTTCGAACTGGTGCGTCGCGTTCGTTCCGCCCAGCAGGACCTGCCAGCCATTTCGCTGGCGGCGTTCAAGGCGCTGGTACGTGAGCAGTTCCTGATGCTCTTAGTCGATACGGAAGCAGCACTTGCAGCCATTCCGACGATGTTACCGCCAGATGTCGAAGTGCGGGTCAAAGCGTTCGACCTCATCAAGGACGTGCTTACAGCTGCGTATGGCGGCTTGAGTGCGGAGGAGAGCGAGCGCAGCACACGGATCGCGGCATTGTTTGGCATTAATCGCGGTGTGCCGGCGGCGCGCCGTGTCACCCGGGTCCCGGCAGCCGAGAAAGCCGAGAAGGAGACGCAAGCCGAGAAAGAGACGCAGGCAAAGGCATCATAAAATCACGAGTCGACCTACCGGCGTCCATCGGCCTGTAAGCTGATGGACGGATGTGCCTGCAGACTGGCGGATGCATTCGCGGCGTCGATTGTTTCGCCTTGTTCAGTCGCTCAGGGCCGGTGCCCCAAGGAGACCATGCAGTCCTTCCACACGGCAGAGCGACGCCGCTGATGCGAATTACTGCTATCTGCCTTGGGAACGTTCTTCAGGGTCACAGCATTACATTTATGGATTGCGGCCTCTCGCGAAGAGTGCGTGGTTGCCGCAGGGGAGAGGTTTATGCTCATCAAAAGGCCGATCGTAGCCGCAGCGACGTATTTAGGGATATTTCCCATATGCTTCTCCTCCCTGTAGCTCATGACACATTTCCAAGCAATGGATCAGTTATCGCCTACCTTGATCTGACTACATTGATTATTGTCAACTCAAGCTAGGGATTGCAACGTTCGTCGGTTTCCACCATCGTCGTATACTCGATGCGCTTTATCGACATAAGGTACGGTGCGGATGAACAACGAACGACGCCGATGCATCAACAGGCCGACGTGAATCCGCATCAGCAAACGTTTGTGTTCCAATTTCTTGCCGCAAATCTGGGGAAATCGTCGTTGCCGCGATGTTCCACTTGAGAAAAGTCAATGCGCTCGAACCACAAGAGCGGCTTGTTGTCGTTTGAGTAACGATCGAACGCGCCCTTTCGAAATCTGCTTTCGAACATACGAACTTTCAGAGGATCTCAACATGCAGGAAAGCGGCATAAGTGCTGCGGTCGGACTCAGTCCGATGGCACAGCCGGCGGTTCCGGCTCACTCCAAGTACGAACGGCTGATACAAAAGGCCAAACAGGTTCCGGCAGCTCTGACGGTCGTGGTTCATCCATGTGACGAAACCTCGCTGCGCGGCGCTGTGGAGGCGGCAGAGGCGGGAATTATCACTCCGACGCTCGTAGGACCGAAGGCCAAGATCGCAGCGGTGGCGCGTGAGCACGGCCTCAATATCGAACGCTACTCCATCGTCGACGCCCCACATAGCGACCAGGCGGCGGCGCGCGGCGTCGAACTGATCCGCGAGTCTAAGGGTGAACTCTTGATGAAAGGGAGTCTGCACACCGATGAGTTGATGCGACAGGTGACCTCCGGCACGACCGGTTTGCGAACAAGCCGGCGCATCAGTCATGTATTTATCATGGATGTTCCGACCTATCCCGAGACGCTGTTCATCACGGACGCAGCCATCAATATCTTTCCTGACCTGGATACCAAGCGCGACATCATTCAAAATGTCGTCGATCTGTTCACACAGGTTGGTCTAGGCGAGCCGCGTGTGGCCATATTGTCCGCGGTCGAGACCGTCACCTCGAAGATTCCTTCAACGATCGAAGCTGCCGCGCTGTGCAAGATGGCCGAGCGAGGACAGATCACCGGCGCGGTCCTGGATGGGCCGCTCGCCTTCGATAATGCCATTGATCCGGAAGCCGCGAGGATCAAGGGTATCGTGTCGCCCGTCGCCGGCCGAGCGCAGATCCTGGTGGTCCCCGATCTTGAAGCCGGGAACATGCTTGCCAAGAACCTCTCATTCCTGGCCAAAGCGGATGCGGCCGGCATCGTCCTCGGCGCACGAGTACCAATTATCCTGACTTCGCGCGCGGATTCGGTCCGTGCACGCATGGCATCATGTGCGGTGGCGGTGCTCTATGCGCACGCGCGCCGGGGCACCATGGCAGTACCGGCGGCGTGATCTGAAATGGATACGATCCTCGTAGTCAATGCCGGGTCATCCAGCGTCAAGTTCCAGGTCTATGACGCGGGTGATCGCAGCAACCTCAAACGGCTGGTCAAGGGGCAAATGGATGGGGTTGGCGCGCGGCCGCGGCTTCGCGCCGAGGCAGCTGACGGAACCTCGCTTATCGACTGCACTTATAATGTCGAAGAGGTTCACGACGTTCCGGCTGCGATCCAGACGGTCGGCAATTGGTTGCGTGAGATGCTCAAACGCGATCCGGCGGCCGTCGGTCACCGCGTCGTTCACGGCGGTCCGGAATACGACCGGCCGACACTGGTTGATACCGCAGTGCTTGCCAAGCTCGAGCGCTATGTCCCGCTGGCGCCACTGCATCAGCCCAACAATCTTGCGCCGATTCGGACAATTCTTGGCCGCTTTCCAGAACTACCTCAAGTCGCCTGCTTTGATACCGCGTTTCACCGCGGTCACGGGCCCGTAATCGATCATTTCGCGATTCCCGAGCAGTTTTATGCCGAGGGCGTGCGTCGCTACGGATTCCACGGCCTCTCTTATGAATATGTTGCCGAACGACTGCGGATCATAGCGCCGGAGATCGCGAGAGGGCGGGTGATTGTCGCCCATCTCGGCAGCGGCGCTTCGATGTGCGCGCTGTCAAACGGCCGCAGTATCGAAAGCACCATGGGCTTTACTGCGCTCGATGGATTGCCGATGGGGACGCGGCCGGGCCAGATCGACCCAGGCGTTCTGCTCTACCTCATTCAACAAAAAGGCATGACTCCCGCGGCAGTCGAGGA
>Ga0066903_100001771_pt1 | contig 16228 bp, 10 predicted proteins | sample PanSoiMetaGPlot1_FD_67491 | JGI IMG/M metagenome (GOLD analysis project Ga0066903, IMG submission 67491) | Tropical forest soil microbial communities from Panama analyzed to predict greenhouse gas emissions - Panama Soil - Plot 1 (version 2) | ecosystem: Environmental > Terrestrial > Soil >... | reverse complement strand
TGGAACGAAGGCGGATGAAAATTCTTCTCCTGCAACTCAAACGAATCGGCGACCTGATCTTAACGACCCCCGTTGTTGCGGCTTTGCGCGAACGCTTCCCGGACGCCGAACTGACAATGGTGGTTTCCAGCGAATGCGCTGACCTGCTTCCAGCCATTTCAGGGGTCGATCGCGTTTTGGTCGCGCGACGCAATCTGCGTGATCTTGGGCTCTCTATGGCCGTCACAGGCCGTAAATTTGATTACTGCGTTGATTTCACGCGAAACGATCGTTCTGCATTCTTGACGTTTTTGTCTGCGGCTCAGAAACGCATCGTGTCGTACCGCGTGCGCGATCAGTCGAAGAGCCGCGCCCGGCTTTACAGCGATTTTGTCGCCGTCCGCATGCGCGACGTGCACACAATCGATTACAACTTGTCTTTGCTTGAACCGCTGGGCATCAGGGGTGTTTCCTTCCCTCTCCATTTGCAGTTGCCTCAATCAGCGCATGAAAAGGCCGACGGCTTTCGACGTAGCTGGAACGTTGGTAAGCCGTTCATTGTTTTGCATCCCGGCTCGGCGCGTCAGGAAAAGCTTTGGGATGCTGGCCGATGGGCGCGAGTCATCGAACACTTCGGCCGAGACAATGATTTCGATCTTGTTCTGACGAGCGGAGCATCCAAACACGAAGAGGCGCACGTCGCGGCGATTAAGAAGGAGACGCGGCAACAGATTGTCGATCTTTCCGGAAAGACGGATTTGCTTACCCTGGCGGCATTGATTGCCGACGCACGGCTGCTGGTCACGGTCGACTCCGCTCCGATGCATTTGGCCGCGGCGACACAGACACCGCAAGTGATCCTTTTCGGTCCAACCAATCCGTTTCACTGGCGGCCGAAGGAAAGTCCCGCACTCATTTTGCAAGGGAAACAAGCCGAACCAGTCACTAAGTTCTCCCCGGTCCAGTCGCGCGTGCCCATGAGTGAAATCTCGACGGAAGCGGTGATTAATGCTATGGATGTCCTGCTGTCGCGTCAGGCGGCAACCCGAACTTAATGAGCGGCGCAAAAGCGGCTAAGAAAAAGCAGTCACTCTGGCAAACGTTACGTGCAGCCTCCGGTCCGTACCGGCGGCTCTTTGGATACGTTAGACCGTACAAGGTGCGTTTTATCGTGGGCTTGCTGTTGGGCTTTGCGTACGGCTTCGTCAGTTCGCTTTTGCCTCTCGCCATCTCCCGGGTGACAAGCACGATTTTCCACGGGGCTGCTCCCAATCCAACTGCTCTGCGCTCAAATCTCCACGCTCTGGATACGGGACCGAAGATCAATTCGATTGTTTTGATCTGTCTGGCCATTCCAGCGATCATGACCCTCCGCAGCCTGTGCTCCTATGGGAACACCTATTGCATGCAGTGGGTGAGCAACAGAGTCGTTACGGACATCCGCGGCCAGCTTTTCAATAAAATGGTGCGCCTTTCGATGGACTTCTTTAACAAGATGCGCTCAGGCCTATTAATCTCGCGCATTACCAACGAAACGCGCGTGGTGCAAATGGCTTTGACCGCCGTCAGCAGCGATATTTTCAAGCAACCTGTGCTGATCGTCGGCGCAATCAGCGTTCTATTTCTGATGGATTGGAAATTCACACTGATTACATTGGTTCTTTTTCCAACCTGTTTGCTCCCGCTTCGCATTTATGGGAGTCGAGCGCGAAAAGCGCTCCGAGGTCAGTTTGAAGGCATGGGCCAGATGGTCGTAACGATGCAGGAAACCTTCTCAGGCATTCGAGTGATCAAGTCGTTTGCGCGCGAAGCTCACCAGGAAAAGGAATTCAAACGCAGCAATCAAATGCAATTCTCACAGATGATGCGCATCATCCGGTCGATGGAGGCAACTGGACCGCTTGTCGAAACCATCGCTGCCGTCGGGATAGGCTTGGCGTTGCTCTACGTTTACACTGCCAACCTGAGCGCGGGACGATTTTTTGGACTGATCTCGGGAATTTTCATTCTTTACGATCCGATCAAGACGTTGAGCAAGCTTCAAATTGTGATGCAGCAATCGATCGCCGCGACAACGGCCATTTTCTCGCTCCTTGATTCCGAATCAACCGTACGAGATTCACCAGACGCCGACGAACTGACGTCCACGACAGGTCGCATCGAATTTCAAGATGTGACGTTTCGTTATGCGAACACCGTCACCGATGCGATTAGCAATTTGAGTTTGCGCGTCGAGCCTGGCAAAACCTACGCGCTCGTCGGCGCCAGCGGCGCGGGGAAAAGCACGATTCTCTCGCTGATTTTGCGCCTTTACGACCCAACGTCCGGCGCTGTGAAAATCGATAACCGCGATCTGCGGTCGATCACGCAGAAATCCTTGCGCGAACAGATCGGGCTCGTCACCCAGGAGACGTTCCTGTTTCACGATACCATCTTCAACAATATCCGGTTCGGCCGCCTCAGTGCTACGGCCGAAGAAGTCCATGAAGCGGCCCGCGCTGCGTATGCGCACGACTTCATCATGGCCCAACCGAAAGGCTACGAAACCGTGATTGGAGATAAGGGCTGCCTTCTTTCGGGCGGTCAACAGCAGCGTCTTGCTATCGCGCGCGCGGTGCTGAAAAACGCGCCAATTCTGCTGCTCGATGAAGCCACCTCATCGCTCGACTCCGAGTCAGAACAACAAATTCAAAGGGCCCTGGCCGAACTGGCGACTGGCCGCACCGTAATCGCCATTGCCCATCGGCTCTCGACTGTCTTATCGGCCGATCAAATCATCGTGATGGACGGCGGCCGTATCAAGGAAGTTGGCACACACGCCGAACTGCTCGAAAAATCCGGGTACTATCGGAGGTTGTACGATCATCAATTCAATCGTATGCAGGACGAGGCGGCCACTGAGCCGATCTTTGCTGTCGAGGAGCTGGTTTAAAAGCTGGAAACTTTAACAGTTGAACGGTTGAACGGGTTAATAAGTTGATGGTACCAGGGCATAACACGTTACTCCTTTCTCCTTTCACCAAAATAACTCCTTAACCTTTAACTCTACGATTTAGACAATGGCCTTTAACATCGACCTGCATACGCATTCCTTTTTTTCCGGTGATGGTGTCTCCAGTCCGGAAGACATGATTGCAGCGGCGCGTGCCAAAGGTTTGCATGGCATTGCTATCACCGATCACAACACATGCGATGCTGTGAATTACCTGCTGCAAAAAGGCTTGATGCGACTGGACGGATTGCCTGTCGATAATTTTCTTATTCTCCCAGGAATAGAAGTTACCACCGCCGATGGCCATCTTCTCTGTATCGGTGCGGAGCTTCCTTACCTGAAGGGAAAACCGGCACGTGAGGTCTGCGATATAATCCACGAGCGCGGCGGGCTGGCCATTCCTCCGCACCCGTATGACCTGTTTCGCGCCGGGATTCGTTTTTCCACTCTGGAAACGCTACCGATTGACGCCATCGAGGTTTTCAATGCTGCGACAACGCTTCGCCGATATAACCGCTATGCCTTTAAGTACGCGCAGATCCGCGGCTTGCCGATGACTGCAGCCAGCGACGCGCACCACGCAGCTGCCGTCGGAACGGCCTATACAATCGTCAATACTGACGATTTTTCCGTGAAAGGAATTCTCGCGCAGATCGTGAAGAGCAACGAATTGAATCAAAAGTATCAGACGCCGCGCGACAGCCTTCGCAAAACCTGGAACAACTGGCTGCGACTGAGGCGCCGGAAGAAAATTCCCGAGTTAGCCGCGAAAGACCGCGGCTACAACGGTCACTGACTGTAAACCACATGCCCGCATACATTATCGTTGAAATCGATGTCCACGATCCTGTTGGCTACGAACAATACAAAAACCTCGCCGGCCCGACTGTGAAGAAGTACGGCGGCAAATACATTGTCCGCGGCGGCCAAACAGAAGTGCTCGAAGGCGACTGGCAACCGAAGCGCATCGTGGTGCTCGAGTTCGAATCAGCGCACCGCGCTAAGCAGTGGCTAAATTGCGAGGAATACCGTGAACCGCGCAAAATGCGTCACCGCACGGCCAGGACAAACATGATCCTGGTCGAAGGCCTACCGATAGCTTCGTAATAGCTGAGCGTCACAGGTGTTGTACCCACCTGGCCTGTGGCTGGTCCGTCTCTAGGATTTCGATTGATCTGGGCTGGGATTCCCTGTCAAAGTCAGCGTTTATGCGACTGCTGATAGAAATATTAATTATTGCGGGGTTACTTAGCGTTGGCTGGAGTAAGCCATTTAAAGAATGGGCGTCCGAAGGCTATGCGGTGGTAATGTCTAACATCCCATCTTCACTATCTGCTGAAAACCGTCTGCGCAAAGCACCTTGATAACACGCACCAGACTAGAATCGCTGCGCCTAGATGCCGAAAGGCAAATGAGCAATTAAGTATCAGCCATCTTCGGTTACTCAACGACTTCCTCAAGCTGAGTCCCCAGCACGGTTCCGCTGTCGCGATCAAGCGCGATATGGAGCCAGTACCGTTTCTCGCCTTCGACGGTGAATTTTGCAGGGTCGGTAAGATCCGGTGTGCCCGGCGCGTACTTCCCCGTTTGCGCGATTACGTCGATCATCAGGTTCCATGCTCGCGCCTGACCTATCTCTGCCAACGCGCGAGCGATCGTCTGCTTCGCTTGGTCCGAACCTGCCAGATTAGGCACCGCTGCTGCGGCTGCCCCGGCTAGCCGAGCAACATCGCTTCGGTTTAACGCCGGACCATTGCTCGTCGTCTCCTGAACAATCGCTTGCCCTGCGGCGAGGGCGTCTATTTGGGAAACTAGAGTGGTCGGGGGCACTGGTGGCGTTGGTGGCCGAACTTCGGCGCCGGGATCTTGTACCCATGCCCCACGGATAATCGACGCCAGAACAGGAACATTTCTCGTGTTAAGGTTCACAATACCTGCGCGTGGGCTTGCCGTGCTATAAGTGAAGAAATCGAGCATTAGTTTATCATGACTTGTCGAAGACGCGAAATCCAGGGTCTTACTGGCCGTAATTGAAGCCGGGTTATTGGCGTAACCAAACTCGCCGACATTCTCAAAGCGCCGGTTGAGAAGAACGTAGTTTGCAGTCGGCGGATAGGGTGCGAATGGCGGTCGATTCTGATCTAAATTAGGGTCGTCGTATGACATGCCTTCTATCCCGTAGGCGTAATCCGCTGGGTTGCCGTCATAATCGATGATCGTAATAGTGTTGCCCTGTAGAGATCCGCCTGGCGGTGGACTTTGGCCTGGTGTCGGATCAACCAGATCTTCGGTGTCGTATTGATCGATCAGCGCCGCTCCGACATTGAACGTGTTACGCACGTGATTGAGACCGGGAACGCCACCGTTTGCCTGGTTCATGGTATAATCGATCAGCTGGAAAAAGTCCGGGTTGGCTGGCAACGGGTTGAGCGTGTGAGCATATCTCCAGTGACCGTAATAGTTGTGATCGTGGAAGCGATCACCTTGTGATCCCCAGTTTCCGGTTACCCACAGCAAGCCAAATAGCCGGAAGAAGTCGGAACGCCTCTGTAGGCCGTAGGCGTGCCCCACACCGTGCCCACCGGGATACATAATCCAGGAATCTGGTATTACCAAGGCCAGGTTATTCATGTCCCACCTTGTGGCTAGCGTCTGGGGCCAATCAGGCGCTGGTCGGTTTGTTTCGCGCGAAAACGTCCCGAGGTGCTGAAGCAGGCTCTGGCTGAACCCGATCGTTCTTTGAAGCCTTATTAGTTCCTGCCGAGTAATGATTCCCTGATCGGTTCGTCCGTTTTGCACCGTCGTGGGCACTCTCGTGAAAGGTGTCGTGAAAGGCAGCACAGCCCCGAGGAAATATCTGGCGAACAGATCTTCTGTGGCGTCCACTGGTGGAAATGAAGGGATATCAAAAGTGGCAGTATTCGGTTGTTGTGTGGTGGCATAACTTCGCCAGCCCATGATCTTATTGATTTGAGTAGTGCTCGGAAAGCCACTCATGCTGCCGACTGACGTTGTCGGGGTTATTACCGTCGGGACCGATGAAAGAGTTGTGAGATCAGCGAACGCGACGGTTCCTTTTCTTGCCAGGTTTACGGGCCAGGGACTCGAGTCCGGGGATGGGAATCCGTTGATCGTGAGATTCAAGGTTAAAGGTTGACCTTCCCCACACTGGTTTGATGCATAGACAGAGACCGTGAACGTTCCAGGGCTAGTTGGAACGCCAGAAATTATTCCCGAGGTTGTATCTATAGATAAACCGTGGGGTAGCCAGTTTGCCCTGAAGCTCGTCGGATTATGGTCTGCGTGATATGGTCCAAGGGAGAGCGGAGTTCCCGTGCTTTCAGTTTCGTTCGTATGATCCGGGCTAAAGTCTGGGGCCTGGCAGGTAACTAGCATGATTTCGCTCTCTTCCGAAGGATATGTCCGACGCAGCCTTCGAGTAGGCCGAGTAGGCCGACTCAGGCTTGCATAGGTGGGGAATCCGCCAAGATTGATATCGATCAACCCGCCTTCGTCATATACCGCAAAGGCGTACCTTCCGATCACCGCACCTGGCGCGGGCGCCAGGTTCGGTCCCTGAGGAATTACTAGCACCCAGTAAGGAGCGATAAAGCTGGATACAGGTGTGGAATCGATACTGTTAGTTGTGTTCGCTCGAGGGATCAAGTAATGGCTGTTCCACCGAGCAAGACTGACGTTGTGCCCGTTGGCCGACGCAAGATCCGAGCGGACACTGGATGTCCGGAGTGTAGGGTCTCCCAAGGAACTGCACCTGATCAGATTCGCGATGGCCTGCGGATCGTTGATCGGTGGAGCACCGTATCTTGACGGCTGAATATTGCCTGCCCTTACGGGCTGGTTATTGGCGATTTCCTGCTTCAGATCGTTGACTGTGATGTCGAGCGCGCTGCGAGCCAGCAGATCGGCTGAGGTATCGTTATAGCTCGACTGGGCAAGCTGCCTGTCTGTAGTCGTACGTGAGAAGTAGGCGAGGGCTATGCCGGTCAAAAGCACGACCAGCGCAAGAACGATCATCAAAGCGGCGCCTTTCGACGAATGATAGCGAAAGTGGATTAAGGTTTTCATGGGCTAATAGGTGGTGAGAGGTAAAAATAGCGTTCGTACAGCCGAATGCCTGAGAGCGCGGGGCGTGGGGCTGGCGTTGGGGCTGGCTGGTTTGCAATTATTGTGTTGAGCGTGTTCTGCCATTGCGTGCGCAAGAGACCTTGAGTCGCCTGCCATTGCGGCTGAGTTGGGCAGTTAGGACAGCCGGTCGTGCCCCAATCAATCAAGTTACCAGCCAGGGCAGTCAGCTGCGCATCAGTAACAAGCCCTTTGCTCTTAGGGTCAATGACTGCGATATCTACTACAATCGCAGCGATATCCTGCATGCCATTTGGAGAAGTGTGGCCTGTAATTCGCGCATCCCAAGGCGTATCGGTTAGAATTGCACTGTAAGTAATTCCACCAGTGGGATCCGTGCCGCCTCTCAGCAGGTAACAATATTCGAATCGGAAAACCTGGGGACCCACGATCTCGTAGTCGGGATCAGACGCCGAGTTGCCGGCTTGAGGCCATGCGGGAGCCGGTGTCGGTGGAGCTGGCGTTGGCGCAGGCAACTCCTGTATAGGAAGCGGCGACGCGAGCGCTATTGGAATGAAAGCGATCGGAGTGAAGGAAGAGGAAACCGCATTCCACACTAATCCTTTTCCCAATCGCTCAACCTTGTTTTGACCGTTCACTCGGTACGCAACAACCGAAAGCGGGCTTTGATAACTTGGTGTCGGATAATAACCAGGCACGGTGCTATAGAATGCTATCTGGTCATTTCCCGGCTGTAACACTCAACGTGAAGGAGCCGTAGCCGAAGATTTAAGGTAATAGTCGACATCCGATCGTTTCACCATCTGCGCAATATCAATGGTCCATCCGATCAAACAATTGTCGCGCTTGCGAGTCCGCGTCCATTTGCTTGTGGCCAAGCGTGGTAATGTTTGCTGCGCTGTTTAGAAGTTGCGTAGCCAACAAAACCAGGAACACCAATACACCTACGCTGACCAGAAGCTCAGCAAGGGTAGACCCAGCAGGGCGATGTCGCACACCTATGATCTGCCTGTGACCAACCATGGCTCAGTTTCTGTCGAACGCGGCAAAGGTCTCTACCGAGCCGGCAGCATTGGTCGGCGCGGCTGCGGCAGGCCAGGTGACCTTAAGGTCAGCATAACGTAATCCGGCGGAACCGCCCCAGGTTACGTTTAGTTGATAACGCGGTTGGAACGGCGTTGGAGAGGCAGGAGCCATCGAACCCGCAAACTGCCCTGCCCCATCAAAGTACATCGGTGCCGGATTTGTTCCGAATGTGATCCTAAATTGCGATGAAATGTTATTCGTCTTTGGGGTCGCTCGCAGATCGGCAACCACGGCAGCGATGATGTTGGTGGCTGCTGTTTGAGAAGTCGCGCTTCGATTTGTCTGAACGCTAACAGGCATCAGGCCAAAGACGACGATCAAGCAAAAGGCAGCGATACCGAGGGCGACAGCTACCTCAACGAGAGAAAAAGCGCAATTAGCCCGCCTTTTCACCGCCGATAAATTTTTACGCTACTGCCAAAACCAGTGATTTGAACAGCTGCGACGTTGCCCACGTAGTTACCCGCGCTCGGTGTTGGAGTGGGAACGATAGTCCCATGTGTCTGAAGCAGACCGATCTCGACAACACGTCGTATTTGGTAGGTGCTGTTAATTCTGCATTCGCCGCGCGGAGTAAACTGCAATGTTTTCCGAAATACATACTGGGCGGCGGGCGTAGGATACCCAACGGGATATTGGAATGGAAACTGCGAATCGGTCAGGGGGGCAGCTAAACTTGCCACATTTAGTTCGCCGAAACGCGAATAGTTATAGTCGCTAGCTGGCGAAGGGGACGGCCGTGCGTCAAACGCATCCCCGGTGCCCGTCCCAGCCGCAAACAGTGGAAGGTGGACATTTTCGATCTTCACCAATTTTGTTACGGCTGTTAATTTCTTTGGATCAATAGGATCGGGATTGTTAGGGCTGTTCGGATCGTAAACGGTCGTTCCATCCTTTGAAGCAACGACGGCCATGACAACTCTCCCGCTTGGGTACGGCGCGGTGGCTGGCGTTGCCGTGGGCGCAGCTGGGGTGTAAGCGGCGCTGGTGACGTCTCCGGCGCTTTTGAGACTTGTGAAAGCTGGAGCAATTAACACCAACAAGAGGGCGATTATGCCGACGACGATCAGCAACTCGAGGAGCGTAAATCCGCAAACGCGACCATGCTTGGCGCAGCGCGGAAATCGGGCAGTAGATCGGAGAGTGCGGCTGACACAGCCGCCGGCATAACGCCGCTCACTGGCTTCCCGGGGAAACATGAGAGTGGAGGAGGAGCGCGCATTATAATGATGCCCCGTCTTCGCGCAAGATTTTCGTGTGCTACGCAAAAACGCCAGCGATTTTCATGATCTGGATTGCAGTTCGACGTGCCGACTTCTGTTGCGGCTGGGGACAGCTGCCTCTACAGTTTGTCCCTTATGCCATATAAAGACGTCGCTCCGCCCGCAGGTGAAAAGATCACCAGAACCGATAAACTGAATGTGCCGGATCAACCGATCATTCCCTTTATCCGCGGAGACGGGACAGGGCCGGATATCTGGGCCGCGAGTGTGCGCGTCTTCGATGCCGCGGTGAAAAAAGCGTACGGCGGCAAAAAAAGGATCGCGTGGTTCGAGGTTTACGCCGGGCAAGCGGCGAAGGACAAATTCGGCGAATGGCTGCCCGACGATACCGTGGAAGCATTTCGCGAATATCACGTCGGAATCAAAGGTCCGCTGACTACGCCGGTAGGAGGCGGCATCCGCTCTCTCAACGTCGCATTACGGCAATTGCTTGATCTGTTCGTTTGCTTGAGGCCGGTGCAGTACTTCGATGGCGTCCCCTCGCCTTTGAAGCATCCCGAAAAAGTGAACATGGTGATCTTCCGTGAAAACACGGAAGACATTTACGCGGGGATTGAATTCGCCGCCGGCACGCCGGACGCGCAAAAAGTTCTCGAGTTCCTACAGAAAGAATTTCCGTCGCTGTTTCAGAAGATTCGCTTCGGAACAAAACAGAAAGCGGCGGAGTTTTGGAAACAAGTCGGTGCACCAGAAAAGGACGACGTCTGCGTTGGAATCGGAATTAAACCGGTCAGTCGATCCGGCACCGTCCGCCTGGTGCATAGCGCGATTGCTTACGCAATTGCCAACCGCCGCAAGAGCGTAACGCTCGTTCACAAGGGGAACATTATGAAGTTCACCGAAGGCGCTTTCCGCGACTGGGGCTACGAAGTTGCAAAGCAATATTTCGGCGCAAAAGAAATCGATGGCGGGCCGTGGTGCAAAATTCCCATGGGAAAACCGGGCGCAGGGATTGTGATCAACGACGCGATTGCAGATAACGCCCTTCAGCAATTTCTGTTGCGCCCCGCAGATTACGACGTCATCGCGACGCTAAATCTGAATGGCGATTACATAAGTGACGCGCTGGCGGCGCAGGTCGGTGGAATCGGAATCGCACCAGGAGGAAACATCAACTACATCACGGGTCACGCGGTGTTTGAGGCGACCCATGGCACAGCACCGAAATACGCCGGTCAAGACAAGGTGAATCCCGGCTCGGTGATTCTTTCTGGCGAAATGATGTTCCGTTACATGGGCTGGACAGAAGCAGCCGACTTGATTCTCAAAGGCCTGGGGGGCGCGATTGCGAGCAAACGAGTCACTTACGATTTCGCGCGTTTGATGGAGGGAGCCACCGAGATCAAATGTTCGCAATTTGGCGACAATGTGATCGAGCACATGTGATGAGAATGACAAAACCAGAATTTCGAAGCTGGAGAAAAATCGCGATCTAAATGACGAAGCGATTTTGTACGTTCCGCGTCGGATTTCGTCATCGATTCGCTATTCGTCACTTGTCATTCGTCATTACCCTTGGGCTTAGCGCTGCAACCACCAGCGCATGGGCTGACAAGCGCAACATCACTGAAAAGGATCTGTTCGATTTTGTTTGGATTGGCGACCCACAAATCTCGCCGGACGGATCGAGCGTGGCGTTCGTCCGCATAACGGTTAATGACAAGAAAGAAGGTTATAATTCTTCCATCTGGACCGTCCCCGTCGCCGGCGGTGAAGAGCCGCACCAGTTAACAAAAGGGGATCACGATTCTACACCCCGTTGGTCGCCGGACGGAAAATTCCTCCTCTTCCTGCGCACGGCTGAGAAGAATGGAAAGCCCGAGCCGCCACAACTGGCGATGCTCTCAATGGCGGGTGGAGATTCATTCGTCTTTACGGATCTGCCAAAGGGCGCAGGAAATCCAAACTGGGGACCGGATGGAAAAACGATCGCGTTCACGAGCGACACAAATGCGGAAGACCTGGCCAAACAGGAAAAGAAAAAAGCAAAAGAGGAAGAATCAAAAAAAGCAGGCGGCGGGAATACTCCCGCGGCGTCCGGATCAACGACCCCTGCGGGGGATGAACGTGAAAGCGACGTTCGCGTGATCACGCGCGCTATTTATCGGGTGGATAATGAGGGTTATCTCGATCCGAAGCATCCGACGCATATCTGGCTTGCGACGGCACCGCACAGCGCGGACGAAAAAGTAAAACCTCGCCAACTCACCACAGGGCGGTTCGATGAGGACAATGCAATTTGGTCGAAAGACGGTTCGCAGATCTACTTTACCTCCAGCCGCGTCGACGAACCATACTACGAGTTGCCAAAGACTGACCTTTACTCCGTCGCGGCAGCAGGCGGCAAACCAGCAAAGATCACAACGATTGATCTGGATACACAGGGGGGACCCGACGCCGGGATCTTATCACTTAGTCCCGACGGCAAACAGGTTGCGTTTACCGCGGGAACCACACGTCCGATAAACTCATATACACAGTCCGATCTGTGGGTGCTCGATCTCTTACCTGACGCGAAACCGCGCAATTTAACCGCCAAATTCGATTTCGATGTGCCCGGATTTGTGATCGCGGACAGCGCACCGCCACGGGCGAGTGGACGGAACAAGCCGATCTGGACACCGGATGGACGAGGTCTTATCGGAGTTTACGCGAAGGAGGGGAAAGCGAATCTCGCGCTGTTCGATGTGCCTGTGGCTCAGGACGCCGATCCGGGCAAAACGGAAGTGCACGATTTAACTTCTGGCGACCAGGGCGTGATGAGTTTTCGCGTTTCGCCTGACGCTTCGAAGCTGATCTATGTGGTCTCGACGCCAACACGCATCAACGATCTTTTCGTTTTGGACCGCGCTACGCCTGGCGCGGTGCCCACCCAATTGACGCACGTCAATGACCAGCTCTTCTCTCAACTGAACCTGACAGAACCGGAAGAGATTTGGTACGACAGCTTTGACGGCAAGCACATTCAAGCTTGGCTGCAAAAGCCAGCGAACTTCGATTCACACAAGAAATATCCATTGATCCTGAACATTCATGGCGGTCCGCACGTCGCCTACGGTGATATTTTCGACCACGAATTTCAGTGGATGGCGGCCAAGGGTTATGTGGTGCTTTATCCGAATCCACGCGGGAGCACAAGTTATGGCCAGGAATTCGGCAACATTATTCAGTATCATTACCCCGGAGATGATTACAAAGACCTGATGGCTGGGGTCGATGCGGTGATTAAACGCGGTTACATCGACGATAAAAAGCTCGGCGTTACCGGCGGCAGCGGTGGCGGATTGCTGACGAATTGGGTTGTCGGCCAAACAACCCGCTTTACCGCCGCGGTCGCGCAACGTGACATCGCGAGCTGGGAAAATTGGTGGTACACGGCGGACTTCACGCTTTTCCAGCCAACCTGGTTTCAAGCATCGCCATTCGAAGACCCACAGGAGTATCGAGCGCGTTCGCCGATCAACTATATCAAGGGTGTTACTACGCCGATGATGTTTATCCTCGGCGAAGCAGATTATCGGACGCCGCCCGGCGCCGGTGGCGAACAAATGTTTCGCGCGCTAAAATTCCGCAAGATTCCCGCCGTTATGGTGCGGTTTCCTAACGAATCGCACGAGCTGTCGCGTTCAGGTCAACCGTGGCACAGGGTCGAGCGTCTGCAGCATATCGTCGGTTGGTTCGATCACTGGTTGATGGGCATCTCGAAGCCGGAATACGAGGTCGCACCACAGGAAAACGGGGCGGTTAAAAAAGGCAGCGCCCCGGCCAAGTGACGAACGGCTTCGCTACGTTGAAAGCATTGAACCGGCAAATCGTAAATCGGATCTAACCACGTAACGGGTGGAGGGACCACGGCGGTGCGTCGTCATTCGTTTGCTGCCCAATCCGTTACTCGTCACGGAAATCAGTCGCAACGAATTACTTTGGGGGAATTGCTTAGTTCCTGCTTTGTCCCGGCGATTCGAAAATGGATCATGTGTGTGTGGCCATCTTTCAGTTGTGCCGGTGTGACGAGGCGAAAACCGTGTTGGCCATTCCCATAGTTTGCATCCGCGAGGTCCTGTCGAAAATCGCCGGCGGGGAACGTCATCAGAAGCTTATCACCATCCCAGAGTTCGACGTTGACTGAGAAATTTGGGCGATTTTTGTCCCAGACCCAGCCATAAATCTCATCGCAATGAGCCTGCTCGAGGCTGCCATTATGGTGCGGCAGCGGAGCAGCACCAATGCGTCCCGAAAAAATCAGTAATCCAACGCAAACAAACTGGAAAGTCATAAAGATCGCCAACGCGCGTGACAGCATACCCTCGCGCCAATAGTGGTGCACTTTGCTCCAGCGCGAAAAAATGTGGAACGCGGAAAGCAACACGGCCTGATAAAATCCGTATGCAATGTAATGAAGCTCAGGCCCGTGCCAGAGTCCCATCAGTCCAAAGGCCAGAAAATAGCCCACGATTGGCGCGACTTCCTTATGGACAAACCATTTGCCCCGCATCGCTGCGTAGAGAAAGCGCATGTAGACATGGTCGCGAAACCAAAATGAAAGAGTGATGTGCCAGCGATTCCAGAAATCGCGGATATTCCGGGCGAGAAACGGCCGATCAAAGTTTTCCGGGGTATGGACACCAAAAAGATAACTCAGAGCAATCGCAAAAGCGCTGTACCCGGCAAAATCAAAAAAGAGATAGAAGCTGTACGCATACATGTAGCTGACCAACGCGCCGAAGCTCCCGCTGCTGGCGGCTGGGTCCAGCCAGTATTGTTTGATGAGCGCGGCGAGGATGAATTTATAAAGAAATCCTCGAAAGATGCGATGCACCGCGCCGTCGAGATCGGCAAGAAATTCAGCGCGTGTCCGCTTCTTTCTCCATTCGGCTGCGAAACGCTGGTAACGGTCAATTGGGCCGGCTGAAATGGTTGGGAAGAAAAAAAGGAAGATAAGAAAATCGAGCGTTCGCGGGAGGTTCATGACTTTGTCGCGCAAGCAGAAGATGACATCCAATGCCCGGAACGTGATGTAGGAAATTCCGAGAAAACCAAACTCGCTTCCCGGCGATATGACGGGAAAGAACTTGGCCATGGCAACCGGAAGGAGACCTGCCGCGACTGCAGCGTAAAACGGCCAACCGGGCCGTGCCCCGGTTTTTGCGAATACCCCCACGGTTGCCCACTGCCAGACAGCAAAGCCGATCACGACCCAGATCTCGCGGATTGGAAGATTCGGCCGAATATTTACTGACCCGTGATACTGCAGGATCAGCACTGCCGCAGTTACGAGAACGGCCCAACTCCAACCGGCCTTGCCAAACAGCCCCAACATGATTGTCGGAACTACCGCGTAAAGCAGCAGCCCAAAATATGTAAAATCAGCGTAGGGAATCACAGCGATTCGGCCAGCCGGGCTCTATCGGCTTTGCCATTCGCCGTCAGCGGGAAAGCATCGAGAAAAACGAATTTGCGGGGCAACATGTACACTGGCAGCCGCTCGGCCAGCTGCCGTCGCAGCGACTGCGTTATTTCGAAATGCGACGCCTCGATTTCGCCATTGAGCACCACGAAAGCCGCGAGCGATTGGGCCATGCCGTTCTTACTCACCGGTGTTACTACTGCGTCCCTGATAGAGGGCAAGGCCATAAGATTGGCTTCCACATCGCCAAGTTCGATGCGATAACCGCTCACCTTAACTTGCGAATCCATTCGCCCGTCGAAGAAAAGCAAGCCATCACGGAATTGACCCTGGTCGCCAGTCCGATAAGCGCGCTGACCGGAATGCTCGAAGAAGGCCTTTGCAGTGAGATCGGGGCGCCCAAGGTACCCCGGGCTAACGTTTGGTCCCGCAATGACAATTTCGCCTCGCTTTTCTGCCGCCAAAGCTTTGCCAGCTCCATTCACAACGAGAACATCGGTCCCCGGCATCGCGCAACCCACCGGCAACGGCGAATATTTTTCCAAAATTGAATGGTCTATCCGTACGGAAGTGGTGGCTACCGTCGCCTCGGTGGGGCCGTACATGTTCCACACCTGGGCTTGCGGAAAACGCTCCAGCAAACGAGCCACAGTCTGCGCGGCGAGTGTTTCGCCGCAAAAAAGAAAACGCCGAATTCGAGGGAGCATTCCTTCAGCAAATTTCTCTTCGACCAGGCACATTTGTGCAAACGATGGGGTTGAGACCCACGTGGTAGCGCCGGACCTTGCCAGCGTGTGATAAAGCATTTTGGGATTCGCGACCAGGTCGCGGCTAACACTGAGGAGAGTGCCTCCTATGGCAAGGCTGCAATACAGGTCCATCACTGAGAGATCGAATGAGAATGGCGCCGTGTTCAGGAACGTCTCGATGAGAGGCGCAAATCTTTGCTCCTCAAGCATCCAATCGACGAAATGCTCCAGACAGCCGAGCGTGATGATGACACCTTTCGGTTCGCCGGTGCTGCCACTGGTGAACAAAATGTAAAATGGATCCTCGCGGTTAACTCGCGTGACAGGGACAGGCGCAGCAGAACTGGAAAGTTTTGTGACCTCCCGAGGTGTGAGAAGTAACGCAGGCCGCGAGATTGCCAGAATTTTATCGATGCGTTGCTGTGGCAATACCGTATCCAGGGGAACATAGGGTCTGCGTGATTTTACTGCTCCCAAAAATGCGATCAGCATTTCGGGCTCGCGATGCCCAAGGACTGCGATCGGGGCGCGATTATTGCCGAAGCGGCTTGTCAGATAGGCGGCAAGCGCATCTGAACGCCGACGGAGCTCGGCAAAAGTCAGCCTCTGATCTCCGCTAAGATGCGCG
>Ga0066903_100001770_pt1 | contig 16236 bp, 10 predicted proteins | sample PanSoiMetaGPlot1_FD_67491 | JGI IMG/M metagenome (GOLD analysis project Ga0066903, IMG submission 67491) | Tropical forest soil microbial communities from Panama analyzed to predict greenhouse gas emissions - Panama Soil - Plot 1 (version 2) | ecosystem: Environmental > Terrestrial > Soil >... | reverse complement strand
GTGTAGTAAACCGATTCCCTGACCCCGAAGGCGAGCCCTGAGATCGTGCCGAGGAACATCCAGACCCGGACGTCGAGCGTGATCTTCCAGAACCAGCGGAGCAGCAGCGCAGCCACCAGAATTGGCAGCGCCTTCGTGACCTCCTCGGCGAACCCGACGCCGTAGATCCAGGGCAGCAGGTTGTGATTGGCCCCGGTCTGGTCGAGCGCATTTTCCCAGGGCAGGGTCAAGGTGGGGATGAGCACCATGACGCCAGCCACGATCGCGACCGCGAGCCAGCCGATCAGCTTGGTGATATGCCCTGGCCTGATCAGCAACCAGAAGGCGACGGCCCACAGCGGGGCGATAGCCAGGCTGTACGCCCACCCTGGCGCGCTCAGGTCATGCGTCGCCGAGAACAGCACGACGAACAGGGAAGGAAGCAGGCCGTAGGCGATCACGAGCAGGCGGGAACCCTGCTTCCAGCCAGGGTCCTTCAGCCAGCTGCGGACCGGCACGAGAATATGCACCGCGGTCGCGAAGTCGCCGCCGGGCGAGTCGAGCCTGGCGTGGTGGGCAGGCAGGTGCTGGTAGACCGGGCTGGAATGGTCGCCCGAGATGTCGCCGCGCCACAGTTCCTCGCGGTGCACGGCGCTCGGATGCCTGGTATTGCCGGTGCCTCCGGCAGCCCGGCTGGCGGCGGCACCGATTGCGGCGGACTCGGCTGCGCCGGTGGCGGCGGCGCGGGGCCCGGTGTCAGCCTGGTCGCTGGCGGCGAGGTCTTCGTCGGCGACGTCCTCGCCAGCGCGATCATCGTCGGCTAGTTCGATCCTGAGTTCAGGTCCGCGCGGGGTGGCGAGGTGCACGTCGAGCGGCTGCTGCACGGCGACCGAGGCAATAGGGAGACCGCCCACGAAGGTGCGGCCCTTCCCAAGATCATCGAGGACCCAGCCGTCCGAGCGCCAGGTGATGCGAGCGTGATCGCGGGAGACGATGGGATCGGAGACGATCACCGCGTTGTCCGGACTACGACCGATCCGGACGGTCTGGCCTGGCTCGAACGTGAACGCCTCGCCAGCGAACGTGACTCTGAGGTCGCTCACTCGCCCGCCTTCCTGCGCGGCCTGCCATTGAACAATGAGCGGCAGCGGGACGGCTTGCCCGTCGCGCGCGCTCGGGGGAGACATTGTGAACAGGCGGCGCTGGCTCAGGGTACCGATAGTCGGGCGATGGTCGATCACGATCTGTGAACAGACGCGTACGGCTCATGCCGTGGCGGCCTCGCTGATTGCGTCGTCCACCTCGGCTTTCCTGGCCGCGAGCTCGGCCGCGTATTTCTCCTCGTCGATCCGCTCGGCCAGATCCTCGTCGGCCTTCATGAGCTGCTCGAGGTCGCTTTCCGCCGCCGCGAGCACGCCAAGGTCGGCGAACGCGTGCCTGACCTTCGGTCCCCACAGGCCGATATCCCTGACACACGGCACGATCCTGGTGAACAGCAGCGACCTGAACGCCTGCTGGACCGGCGACTTGTCAGTGAATTCCATGCACTCGTCGACGTCGAAGTTGAGCCGCTCCCAGACCTCCTGGGCGCGGAACCTGTTGTTCATCAGGTAGCAGCCCTCGATCAGGAACTCCTCGCGCTCGGCGCGCTCGGCCTGCGTCAGCTCGGCGTAATAGTCACGGAGCGCGAGCCGCCCGAACGCGACGTGCCGCGCCTCGTCCTGCATCACGTACGCAAGCAACTGGGTGACGAGCTTGTTGTTGGACATGTCGCGGTGCACGCCGAACGCGGCCAGCGCCAGGCCCTCGATCAGCACCTGCATGCCGAGGTAGGGGTAGTCCCAGCGGCCGTCGGCCAGCGCCTCACCGAGCAGCGTCGCCAGGTCGTCGTTGATCGGGTAGTAGATGCCGATCTTGTCCTTGATGAACCGCTGGTACAGCTCGACGTGCCTGGCCTCGTCCATCACCTGCGTGGCGGCGTAGAACTTCGAGTCCATGTCGGGGACCGACTCGACGATCCTGGCCGCGACCGTCAGCGCGCCTTGCTCTCCGTGCAGGAACTGGCTGAACAGCCACGAAGACAGGTGGGTGCCGAGCTCGTCGCGTTCTGCCTGGTTGAGCTTCTCCCACTGGCGCGAGCCGTAGATCGGGCTCAGCTCTTCGGACTGCTCCATGACATTCGTCGGGTCGACGGGGATATCCCACTCGATGCGCTTGGTGGCATCCCACTGCTTGTCCTTGCCGCGCTGGTACAGATCCAGCAGCCGACCTCGGCCGTTGTCGTATTCCCAGTTGAACCTGGCCGCGCCGGTGGCCGGGACGTCCCAGGTTCCGGGCTCGACGGTGCTGACGTAGTGGTCGTACGTGCTCATGGCGGCCCCTCTGGGAATTGCGTACTCCGATATTACTCATCAGTACGAATCTCTTCCAGAGGTCGCGATCGCCTCTTCCTGGGGCCAATTGACCGGCGACGGGCAGTGGTGCCAGCACCATGGGAGCAAGGCCTTGCCGGTGGGAGGATCAGATCGTGATGGACGGTCCGCACTCGGTCCTGGTGGTCGATGACCAGGCGCCATTCCGTGCTGCCGCCAAGGCCGTGCTGCGCAGGCTTGATTGCTTCGAGCTGGCCGCGGAAGCCGCGAGCGGCCCAGAGGCGATCGAGCTGGTCGAGACGATCAGGCCTGAGCTGGTCCTGATGGACATCAATATGCCGCAGATGAGCGGCATCGCAGCGACCCGCGAGATCGTCCACGCCCATCCTGACACCATCGTGTTCTTGTGCTCGACGTACGACGCGAGCGACCTGCCGGCGGACGCGGCGGCGAGCGGTGCCCGCGCGTATCTGAACAAGGAGCGATTCAGCGCCGACGCGCTGCGCCAGCTATGGCGCAAACGCGACTCAGGCGACTTCGTCTCGCTTTAGCGCGCGCCCACACCTGCCGGGCCCCGCTGTCCGAGAGCGGCGACGGATGTGGTGGCAGGCACACCATGGCTGACTAGGCAGTACCCTCGCCGCTAGCTCCTGGCTGCGCGAGGCTATGAGTGACGGCTGGTAACCCCCGAGGAGCTGGAGATACAGATGCAGCCTGAACAGGACCAGCCTGCCGCCGCGCATCGCGGCGCGTTCTGGGCTTCCTGGTCACTATGGGCGCTAACGATCGGGACGATCGCGGTGATCGGCTTTTCTGGCGCGCGGCCGTTGCCGTCCGGCGAGGGGCAAGGAAGCGGAGTCAACAACGCTATCGGTATCGCGTTCATCCTCACGTTCGCGACCGTCGGAGCGCTGCTCGCATGGAAGCGCGCCTCGAACCCGATCGGCTGGCTCCTGTCCGCGATCGCGCTGTGCTACACCGCTGGGATCTTCAGCCTGTTTCTCCAGGACTTCAGGTCGACGCTCGCCTTGGGCCTCTGGTCGGGCTGGACCTGGATGATAGCGCCCGCGCTGACGGTATTCGTGGTGCTGCTGTTCCCGACTGGTTCACTGCCGTCCCGGCGCTGGCGGATCGTCGCCTGGGCAGCACTGACCGGGATCGCCTGCTGGATTACAGGTAACTCGTTCGCCCCCATGCTCGCCAGCTCAGGACCGCCCGAGCTACCCAATCCCATCGGGATCGACGGAACTGCCGGGACGATCTTCACCTTGCTCGCCGGCGTCGGCGTTGCGCTGATCGCGGTATCCGGCGCGGCCGCCATAGCGTCGCTGGTCGTCCGCTACCGCCGCTCCGGTTTCGTGCAGCGGGAACAGCTGAAGTGGCTGCTGTACGCGGCGGCCCTCATCATCTTCGGAATCCTCGGCAACGTTGCGGTCAGTTTCCTGGTCAGCGACCAGGAGACCGCGACCAACCTGAACAACGCGCTCATCAGCGTGGGCGTCGCAGCCGTTCCGGTCGCGATCGGCGTCGCGGTCTTCAAGTACCGGCTGTACGACATCGACATCGTGATCAGCAAAACGCTGGTCTACGGTTCCCTCGCGGTCTTCATCACCGGCGTCTACGTCGCGATCGTGGTCGGAATCGGGTCGTTCGCACAGCAGCTGGCCAGCCCGAATCTGCTGTTGTCCATCGTCGCGACCGCGGTCGTCGCTGTCGCGTTCCACCCGGTCAGGGAACGAGTCCAGCGGCTCGCGAACTGGCTGGTGTTCGGCAAGCGCGCAACGCCATACGAAGTGCTGGCCGAGCTGTCCGGCCGGATGACCGGCACCGTCGCTGACCATGACCTGCTCGACCGGATGGCGCAGCTGGTCGCAGAAGGAACCGGTGCAGTGCGAGCCGACGTCTGGCTCAGGTCTGGTGACGTGCTCGAGGACAGCGCCGTCTGGCCTGCCGCCGCCGAGACCATGCCGGCCGTCCGGGTAGTCGCCCGCGATACCGTCGAGGTTCCCGCTGCCGACCGGGTCAGGCTCGTCAGGCACCACGACGAGGTCCTGGGAGCGCTGTCGCTGCGCAAACGACCGGGCGAGCGGCTGACCCCGACTGAGGACCGGATGCTCGGTGACCTCGCAGGCCAGGCTGGTCTCGTGCTCCGCAACCTCAGCCTGACGGGGCAGCTGCTCCAGCGGCTCGAGGAGGTCAGGGCCTCGCGTCAGCGGCTGGTCGCCGCCCAGGACGAGGAGCGGCGCAGGATCGAACGGAACATTCACGACGGCGCACAACAGCAACTGGTCGCCCTGGCGATCAAGCTCACGCTGACCGAGTCGCTGATCGGCGTCGATGAGGAAGGCGAGCGCGAGCTGCTGGCCGAGCTGTCGGCCGACGCCGCTGAGGCCGTCGAGAACCTCCGCGACCTTGCCAGGGGGATCTACCCGCCGTTGCTGGCCGAGCGCGGTCTTGTGGCGGCCCTGCGTGCGCAAGCGGCGAAGGCCCCCGTCCCGGTCGAGATAGCAGCGGACGGAGTCGGCGGGCTCGAGGTCGAGACCGAGGCGGGGTTGTACTTCTGCATCATGGAGGGCTTGCAGAACGCGGTGAAGTACGCCGGTGCCAGCAAGATCACCATCGGGCTATGCCAGGCCGGCGATCAGATCAGCTTCGAGGTGCGCGACAACGGAGCCGGCTTCGAGGTCTCGGCCGAGGCTACGGGCACTGGTCTGCAGGGCATCGCAGATCGGCTCGCGGCTCTCGGCGGAGTACTCGACGTGCGGTCCGCGGTCGGAGCGGGCACCAGCGTGGCCGGCTCGGTTCCTCTTGCCAGTACCGACCCGCGTGGCGGGGCCGACGCACCTGGCGTTGCCGAGCTGACGCAGTGATCCGGTTCACGCCGGCCCGGCTAGCCGCCGGGCTGCTGTCGCTAACCATCGGAGCGCTGACCGCGGCGGCTATTTACGGGGTAGCCGCGCACGATCTCGGTGACGCGTTCAGCTTCACTCCGGTGCTGCTGGTTTTCGCGGTCGTCGGGGCGTTCGTCGCAGCGCGGCGCCCACGGAACCCGATCGGCTGGCTGTTCCTCGCCGAGGGTCTCGTTTTCGCAGCTGGCGTGGCGACCAGCGCCTACGCCGCAGAGGCGACCAGGCTGGGCACCTCGTCCGCGGCGGCGAGCTGGGCCGACTGGCTGGGCGCGATCCCCGGCGAGCTTGGCTTCTTGTTCGCGTTCGCGATTCTGCTCTTCCCCGACGGGCGGCTGCCGTCGCGCCGCTGGCACCTGCTCGCCTGGATGCTCATGCTCGCCGAGGCGCTGCTGCTGGCCGCGGCCGTTTCGTCCGGCGCGGCGATGCACGCGCAGGGCTCTAAGTTGCCTTCTCCGGTTGCCCTGATCCCGGAGGGCATCACCGGGCCGGTCGTGAACGTCGTGCAGACCGCGCTGATCCCGCTAGCGCTCGCGGCCGCGGTTGGCTGCGTGCTCCGATACCGCCGCTCGACCGCGGACGGACGGCATCAGATCAAGTGGTTCGCGTTCGCGGGCCTCGTGACGGCGATCGGGATGGTGGCGCTGGGCCTGAGCGTTGGCAACCCGCTTGGTGCGTTCCTCGTCCTCGGTCCGCTGCTCCCGGTCGGGGCGGGCATCGGGATCATGAAGTACCGCCTGTACGACATCGACGTCGTGATCAGTAAGACGCTGGTCTACGGTGCGCTCGCGATATTCATCACCGGCGTGTACGTGCTCGTCGTTGTCGTGATCGGATCGGTCGGGGCCGGGCTTGCCACCACGGCGTCCCGGCCAGGCCTGGCGCTATCGATCCTGGCCACCGCGATAGTGGCGATCGCCTTCCAGCCTGTGCGGCAGCGGTTCGAGCACCTTGCGAACCGGCTGGTGTACGGGAAGCGGGCAACGCCGTACGAGATGCTCAGCGCGTTTTCGGCCCGGATGGGCGGGGCCTACGCAACCGAGGAGCTGCTGCCGCGCCTGGCCAGGATGCTGGCCGAGGGAACGGCGGCGGCGCGGGCGCAGGTCTGGCTGCGGCACGACGACGAGCTTCGTCCGGCGGCCGGCTGGCCACCGGATTCGCCGCCGGCATCTCGGGTCCTGCTGGAAGGCGCCGGGACCGGCGGGTCAGGGCTCGCCGGTGAGCAGCTGGTGCTGGTCAGGCACCAGGGAGAGGTGCTCGGCGCGCTGTCTGTCGTCAGGCGGCGGGATGACCCGGTCACGCCAGCGCAGGACAAGCTGCTCGCGGAACTGGCGGCCCAGGCCGGCCTGGTGTTGCGGAACGTGCGTCTCACCGCTGAGCTCGTCACGAGGCTCGACGAGCTCAGCGCGTCCAGGCAGCGGATCGTGACGGCGCAAGACCAGGAGCGGCTGAGAATCCAGCGCGATATTGAAGGCGGCGCGCAGCGGCAGCTTGGTCAGCTGACCACGAGGTTCCGCGGCGCCCAGGTGACCGCCGGATCTGATCCGCAGGCCCAGCGGGAGCTGATCGCCAGCCTCAAGGCAGACGTCGCCGCGATCGTGGAATCGCTCAGGGAACTGGCCCGCGGCATCTACCCGCCCTTGCTCGCCGACCAGGGGCTGGCCGCGGCTGTCCGGGCACAGGCCGCAAAGGCCGGCGGCGCCGTGGCCGTCACCGCGGACGGGATCGGCCGGTACGGCAAGGACATCGAGGCGGCGCTGTACTTCTGCTGCGTCGAAGCGCTGCGCAACGCACGCCGGCACGCTGGCGCGGTATCGACTCGCATCGAGCTGTCCAGAACCAATGGAGCTATCGGCTTCAAGGTGTCAGACGACGGCCCGGGCTTCGACATGAGCCTGGCGTGCCATGGCTCTGGGCTCGAGCACATGACGGACCGGCTCGCCGCGCTGGGTGGGACGATCGTCATCGACTCCCGGCCGGGCGCTGGCACGACCGTGGCAGGGACGATCCCGCTGACGGGCGAAGCGGCCGAGGCTGTCGCGGCTATCGTTCCGGTTCCGGTTCCGCCTCGCGGAGCCTCGTGATGTGCTCGCGCAGTACCTGCTCAAGCTGGCTGGAGAAATCCACGATCAGCCTGAGCTCGTCGTCGTTGTAGTTCGCGGCGAGCCGCTGCCACGTTTTCACCATCGGCAGGAACACCGACGCGACATCGCGAAGCGCCCGCTCAGTTACCAGGCGGACGACGACCCGCCGGCGGTCTGTTGCGTCACGCTCGCGCCGGACGAACCCCGCCTCTTCGAGCCGGTCGATGACACCCGTGATCGACGCTGTGCTCAGTCCCGTGGCCTTCGCGAGCTGGCCTGCCGTCATCTGGCCGCTGAAACTCAGCAGGTTCAGCGTGTTCAAATCGGTCGCGTTGATCCCGATCCGGTCGGCCGCCGCCTGCCCCATGAGCTGCATGAGCGAACCGGTGCGGCGCAGCGAAGCCGCGAACGCCGCGGTGAGCTGCGCCCGCTCCGGCTGGCCAGCCTCGGCCAGGCCTGGCGCGATCGGCTCCGCCCACGGCAGGTCCCAGCCCTTAGGCACGCTGCCCGCCCTGGCTCAGCGACCATGCTTCGGTATACAATTTACTAGTCTTCCTAGACAATGACTTTCCGAGATGTTAGCTTCCCAAGCGTACCCGTGAAATGAAGAGCTACAACACCTCCCGAGGTCGGAGGCCGACATGAATTCCGATGCACAGATCCTGGCACCTTCCGGGCCAGCCCGCGAGAACGCGGCCGGTACTGCCGATCCGCGGCGCTGGCTCACCCTCGTGATCCTGCTGCTCGCCGCCTTCATGAACCTGCTCGACGTGTCGATCGTCAACATCGCGATCCCGTCGATCCAGCGGAACCTCGGCGCGAGCTACGCCGACGTCCAGTGGGCTCTTGCCGGCTTCACGCTCGCGTACGCACTGGTCCTGATCACCGGCGGCCGGCTCGGTGACACCTTCGGCCGCAAACGGCTGTTCCTGATCGGGGTCGCGGGCTTCACGCTGATGTCGGCGTTGTGCGGGGCGGCGCAGACGCCTGGTCAGCTGATCGCCTTCCGCGTCGTGCAGGGCGCCATGGGAGGGATCATGATCCCGCAGGTGCTCGCCGTGATCCAGGTAACCTTCGCGCCCGCCGAGCGGATCAAGGCGCTGGCCGGTTTCGGCGTGACCGCCGGACTCGGCACCGTCAGCGGACCGCTGCTTGGCGGACTGCTGATCAACGCCAACCTGTTCGGCTGGGACTGGCGGCCAATCTTCCTGATCAACGTCCCCGTGGGCATCTTCGCCCTCGCGGCATCCGCCGTTCTGGTCCGCGAGTCGCGCGCGCCAAGCCCGCCGAAGCTTGACCCCATCGGCGTCACGCTCATCTCGATCGCGCTGCTGCTCCTGCTCTACCCGCTGGTTCAGGGTCGCCAGCTTGGCTGGCCCGCCTGGACGTTCATCTCGATGGCCTGCTCGGTCCCGGTGCTCGCCGCGTTCATCGGATATGAGCGGATGAAGGCCAGCAGGGACGCGTCGCCGCTGGTACAGCTCCGGCTGTTCACCCAGCGCTCGTTCAGCATCGGGATCGCGATCGCCATGACGTTCTTCCTCGGCGTCACCTCGTTCGCGCTGATCCTGACCCTGTTCCTGCAGATCGGCCTGGGCTTCACCGCGCTCCACGCCGGCCTGACGTTCCTGCCCTTCTCGGCAGGCGTCCTCGTAGCGTCAGGCGCCGCGGCCAGGCTCGCGCCGAAGTTCGGCCGTGGAGTGACGATGACCGGCGCGCTCGTGATGGCAGCCGGGATGAGCGGCCTGATCCTGATCGTGCACAACTACGGCCGCACCGTCACCACCACTGAGCTGTTGCCTGCGTTGATCGTGGCCGGCCTCGGCATGGGCACCGTGCTGGCCCCGCTCGCTGACATCCTGCTGGCTGGCGTACGCAAGGAGGACGCAGGGTCGGCTTCAGGCGTGTTCAACACCAGCATCCAGCTGGGCGCTTCGATCGGCGTCGCGGTGATCGGCGTGATCTTCTTCGGGCTTCTTGGCACCCAGTCAGGACCTGCCGCGACCGCGGTAACACCGCAGCTTCGCAGCACCCTGACGACCGCGGGCCTGCCGCCTACGGCGACCGCGCCGGTGGTCAGCGCCTTCCGCGCCTGCTTGCACGACCGCCTGGTCGCCACCGATCCGACTGCCACCCCGGCGTCGTGCCGCCTGCGCGGTACGTCAGCGGGCAGCGCGTCGGGCCAGCACCGCGCGGGTGCCGCGGCGCTGCCGCCGGCGGCAGAGCACGCGATCGCCGGAATCGGTAAGAAGGCCGCGGGGATCGACTTCGCCGCGACGCTGGAGCGGACGCTGTTCTTCCAGGTCGGCGTCTTCGTGCTGAGCTTCCTGCTGATGCTCGCGCTGCCGCGGATGAAGCGGCCAGGTCCGGCCACTACTGATGCATGGGGCGCTCGTGATCAGCGTGGCCAGCCAGCTCCAGCTGGAAGGTCGAGTGGCCGACGTCGAAATGTCCCCGCAGGCAGTCCTGGAGCGCATCGAGCATGACCGCGCTTCGTCCGTCTGCCAGGACGTCGGGATCCACGACGATGTGCACGGACAGCACAGGCAGCCCAGACGTGATCGTCCAGGCGTGCAGGTCGTGCACGTCGCGCACGCCGGTCAGCCCGACCAGGTGTGCCCTGACCTCGCTCAGGTCGATCCCGCGCGGGCTCGCCTCGAGCAGCACGTTGATCGCATCGGCGAGCAGCCGCCAGGTCCTGGGCAGGATCAGCACCCCGACCAGTAGCGAGGCGATCGGGTCGGCCAGGTGCAGCCCCGTTGTGGTTACCACGATGCCGGTCACGATCACCGCAACCGCGCCGAGCGCGTCGGACCCGACTTCCAGGAACGCGCCCCTGATGTTCAGGCTCTCCGCCTGACCGCGGCGCAGCACGAGCAAACTCACGCCGTTGGCCGCCAGCGCGATCACGCCGAAGATGATCAGCAGCGGCGATTCGATCGACGGAGGAGCGACCAGGCGCCTGATGGCCTCGACAATGATGAAGACCGATAGCGCGAACAGGACTACCGCGTTCACCATCGCCGCGAGGATCTCGGCTCTTGCGTAGCCGAAGGTCCGCTGCGAGGTGGCCGGGCGGGCCGCGAAGAGCACGGCGAGCAGTGAAAGTCCGACGCCCCCGGCGTCGGCAGCCATGTGGGCCGCGTCGGCTAGCAGGACCAGCGCGCCGCTGACCCAGGCTCCGACCGCCTCGGCGATGGCGACACTGATCGTGATCAGCATGACGATCAGCAGCGATTTGCTGTGCTCCCCGGTCAGCGTGAGCCTGGAGCCATGTGCGTGCGCGTGCAAGCCCGCCTTGGCGTGCGAGCCCGAGGATCCGGTGTCGCCGTCGGCTCCAGCGAAGATTCCTGCGCCCGCAGCAGACCCCGGGGATGGCGCCGTGTGCTCTGGTCGCTGGCCCCGGCCAAGCTGTTCACAGCTAGGGTCTCGGTCGTGGCCTTGACCGGTCATGACAGTGGCGCGTCGTCCTCTCCTGGTGCAAGCAGATCGTAGGCAGGGTTGATCATGACGGCAACATCGCCGCGCCTTCCGACCTGCCCAGTGAACCTGACCTTCGCACCAGGGTCGAGCCCGGGGATATGTGACCGGCCGTAGAACAAGGCCGTCAGCTCGCCCGTAGCGTCAGCGATCTCGCACGCCAGGACGGTGCTGCGCTCAACCGGCCTGATCTCGACGGCATGTACGCGGCCCTCCACCCTGGCCTTGCCGCGCCTCGGCAACCGCCCGATGGGCGTGGCCCCTTTGGAGGGGACGGGCCGGTTGTATCGCGAGATATCAGTCGCTTCCTCGGGAGGCGGAGCCGGCGGCTCAGGCGGTGTCGGAGCGCCGAGGGCTGGCTCGCGGCCGGTATCGTCCCGGCCTCGCCGCTCGGACTCGGCGTCCGAGGTCAGGTCTACCTCCGCCGGTTGCGATCCGTCCGGCACACTCGCGTCGGCCGCTGACGGCGCGGGCTCAGTTCCAGCCGGCTTCGGGCCAGCTCCGGACTCCGCGCCGCGGGACTGCCTGGCGCCGGCCAGTTCGCCGCCCGCGGTCTGCTGAGCAGCAGCTGGCTCCGCTTTGCCTGCTGCCTCGGCGGCGGCCTCCTTGGCGCGTTCGCGAGCGGCCAGGCTCTCCACCCTGCGCCGCACGTCGAAAGGCACGATCGTCGCAACCGCGTGCGGGATCTGGCTGACCACGCTCGCGATCCGGTCTCCCGTCCGATCATGAAGCAGACGGCCGAGCAACGGCGCGTAACTGCGCCTGGGCAGGACGGCAGTAACGCCGACTCCTGGCAACTGAGCCTCGGCCCGTACCATTTCCGCCGCAGCATGGGCGATCCGCCGGTCAGGGCAGTCAACGAGGTCGAGCACCACGCCCGTGTCAGCCCTGACCCAGTCTTCGCGGAGCCGGGAGGCCTGGACGCTGTCGATGACAAAATGCACGGCCCGCAGGCTGGTCGGCCGCAGGCTCCGCGCGTACCTGAGCGCGGCCAGCGTGGCCAGGTCGAATTCGTCGACGAACACGTAGACGGTTCTGCGTGAGTACGTAGGCGGGTTAGCTGGCCGGATCGGCTTGTGATCGCCGCTGCTGATGTGCTCGAGCACCTCGGCTTCCATCTGGTACTGCCGGTTCAGCCTGATCAGCAGCGGCACGCCAACTGCGAAGACGATCAGCACCAGCCACGCGCCCTCGGTGAATTTCACGACGGCGAAGACGAGCACGACGACCAGCGATGTCAGGCCGGCCGCGAAGTTGATCACGCGTTTGTGCCGCCAGCCGCGCTCCCTGTGCACGTGGTGGTACTTGGACATGCCGAACCCGGCCAGGGTGAAGGCGGTGAAGACGCCGAGCGCATAGAAGGGCACGAGCGCGTTGACGTTGGAGCCCACGACGGCGAGCAGGACGCAGGAGAGCACCGCGAGCACGATGATGCCGTTGGAGAACACCAGCCGGTGGCCGCGCTTGGTCAGCCATCGCGGCAGGAACGCATCTTCGGCGACGAAGCTGGCAAGGAACGGGAATCCGTTGAAGCTCGTATTGCCGCCCGTGTACAGGATCAGCGCGGTCGCCGCCTGCACGAAGATGAACATGACGTTTCCGAAGGTCGAGTAGCCGAAGACGACCCGGGCCTCCTGCGAGATCACCGTCGGCACGCCGGAGTGGTACGGCGTGGCGTGCGTCACGTGCGCCAGCCACGAGACCCCCGCCACCAGGGTGCCGAGGATCAGTCCCTCAGCGACCAGTACCTTCCGCGCGTTGATGCCCTCAGGCGGCCGGAACGCGCTGACCGCGTTGGACACGGCCTCGATGCCGGTCAGCGACGAGCCGCCATTCGCAAACGCCCGCAGCAGAATGAAGATGAGCCCGAAGGTAATCAGCGAGCTGTGGTTGGGCGGAACGTTTGCACCGTAGGGATTCACGCCGTTATGCACGTTCCACAGCGGCAGGTTGCCGAAGATCTCGCGAATGAGACCGACAACGATCACGAGGATCATCACGCCCGCGAACAGGTAGGTCGGCACGGCGAAGGTCCGCCCCGCCTCCCGGATGCCGCGCAGGTTGCCGTACAGCATCAGCAGCACGACGCCGATCGAGATGATCGTCAGCAGATCCGGCGAATTCAGAGCAGGGATCGCGGACGCGACGGCCGCCGTGCCTGCCGAGATCTGCACAGCGACCGTGACCACATAGTCGATCAGCAAGGCCACGGCGGCGACCTGCGCGACCCTCGGGCCGAAGTTCTCGCGCGCCACCACGTAGGAGCCGCCGGCCCTGGTGTAGATCGTCACGACTTCGCGGTATGACAGAACGACCAGCGCCATCACGAACAGCACGACGCCTGTCAGCGGCAGGATCAGCGCGAACGCGGCGATCCCGAGGCCGCCCTTGAGCAATTCGATCAGGATTTCCTCGGTGCCGTAGGCCGAGGATGAGATGCCGTCGGGCGCGAGCACGCCGAGCGCGAGCGGATTCGACAGCCGCTCCTCGCGCAGCTGCTCGTTGACAAGCGGGGGTCCGAGCAGCCGCCGCTTGATGGCGTAACCGAGGCTCTCGCCCAGGTCCTCCCGGCTGCCGCCTGACCTCGCAGCCCTGACCGTTGCCACGCCTGTCGATTCCTCCGCTCACCCGGCGCGCGATCGCCGCCGGTAATCCGGACGTGGCCTTCATACCATCTGGCCATGTGCGCCTCGTACGCAGATGGCAGAGTGAGAGTCGGGCACCAGTGCGGAAAGGCTTCGTGGACATGACGTCATCACCGGCGGCCGCGGCGCCGGAAGCGGGCAACGGGCGCGTGCTGCACCTGTCGGACTTGGTAGGCCGGCCGATCACCGATAAGCGAGGGGAGTCGATCGGCAAGCTCGCTGACGTGATCGTGGTGTTGCGCGGGGCCGAGAACCCCAGGGTGAAGGGCCTGATCGCTGCCGTGGCGAGCCGCGAGGTCTTCGTTCCGCTCGAGCAGGTCAGCTCCTTCGACGGGGAGGTGCTCAAGCTGACCAGCGCCCGGCTCGACCTGCGCCAGTTCGAACGCCGGCACGGCGAGGTGCTGCTGCGAGCGGACGTGCTCGGGCATCGCCTCATCGACGTACCGACCGCGCACCTGATCAAGGCGGTTGACCTGGAGCTGCGGCAACGGGGTTCGGAGTGGGTCCTGGCCGGCGTCGACACGCACCGCCGCCCGCGAGGGCTGTTCCGCCTGATCACTTCCGATGCGCGGGCGCACCAGTTCGAGGAGTGGGCGAACTTCGAGCCGTTGATCGGGCATGCGGGCAGCGCGCTGCTGCGCGGCCCGTTCGGCCGGATCCGCCGGCTCAAGGCGGCGCAGATTGCCGACCTGCTCGAGGCGGCATCGAAGGCCGAAGGGACCGAGATCCTCGGCCAGGTGCACGCCGACCCCGAGCTTGAGGCGGACGTATTCGAGGAGCTTGACGAGGACCTGGCGACCCGCTTGCTGGGGGCGAGAACCGACGCTGAGATCGCCGAAGTGCTCAACCGGATGCAGGCGGACGACGCCGCCGACGCGATCTCGGAGCTGCCGCAACGCCGCCGGCAGCCGGTGATCGACCTGCTGCCGCCCGGTCAGCGCGCCAAGGTGCTCACGCTGATGGGCTTCAACCCGGGCAGCGCGGGCGGCCTGATGGGGATGGACTTCGTCGCCATCCCCGACCACAGCCTGGTGGCCGACGCCATTGCCGCCGTGAGCAGCGCCGTCAACCTTCAGCCCGAGGCACTGACCAGCGTGCACGCGCTCGATGCGGACGCCAAGCTGTGCGGTGTCGTCAAGCTGGTCACGCTGCTCCAGGCCGATCGGGCGGCCAGGATCAGCGACATCTTCGACGACGATCCGGTGCGGATCGGAGCCGACACCGACGTTGTCGACGTCGCCGTGCTGATGAGCGACTACAACCTGGTCACGATTCCTGTTGTCGACGAGGACCGGACGATGATCGGCCTGATCACCGTCGATGACGTGCTCGAGGTCACCCTGCCCGAGGACTGGCGGCGCCGCGAGGCAGCCGAGCCGCCTGACGCCCGCCGGGGCAAGCGGCCCTGACGAGGCCCACGGCACGTCAGGACCCCATGCCGGGCTTCGGCTGGGCGGCGTAGCCGCTGCGGCATGCCGCCTGCTGAATGTTTTGTTCTGGCTATGCGGGCAGTGCATGCTTATGGCCTGCTTTGCGCGCAAGGCGCGAGAAAGCCGAGACACCGGGCGGCGCGTGAGCGGCTCGCTGGGGGCGTTGATCGCCTGCGGCGCGCTCGTCGTGGCCTGTGGCGCCGGCACGCCTGCCCGCCATCCTCGATCCGCATCGACGTTCCTGGCCGCCTATGTGCGACCGGACGGCCGGGTGGTGCGGACGGACCAGGGCGGCGACACGGTCAGCGAGGGACAGGCATACGGGCTGCTGCTCGCCCAGGCGGCCGGAAACACCGCCGCTTTCCGGCGGATCTGGGCGTGGACCCGCGGTCATCTCCAGCTGCCCGACGGCCTCTTCGCCTACCACGCCAACGCGGCGGGCCACATCGTCAGCAGGCAACCCGCCAGCGACGCTGACGTTCTGATCGCCTGGGCGCTGCTGCGCTACGACGGCCAGGATGCGGCGGCGATGCACGACGCTGGCCGCAAGGTGGCCAGCGCCATCCTCGCCCATGAGGTCACGACGGGTCCGAACGGGATCTCGCTCCTCACTGCTGGGCCGTGGGCCACCGGACGCCCCGCCAGCCTCAATCCCAGCTACTGGTCGCTGACCGCGCTCCGTGGCCTGGCTCACCTCACCGGCCGGCCCGAATGGAACAAGCTGGCCAGCGGCGCGGTTACCGTAACCAGGACGCTGACTAAGAACGGCGCGCTGCTGCCGCCGGACTGGGCGAAGCTGTCTTCCTCGGGGGCACTGCAGGCCGAACCTGCTCCCGATGGCAGCCAGCCGCAGACGCAGTACGGGCCAGATGCTCAGCGGACCGTCGTGTGGTTCGCTTCGTCCTGCGATGCCGGGGCGCGAGCCCTGGCCGGACGGTGGTGGCCGATGCTGCAGGGCCGCGACCGGGCCAAGGCGCTCAGCCTGCGGCCGGATGGCACCATCCTCAACGGGGACCCGGCGCCACTGGCTCTGGTCGCGTCCGCCGCAGCAGCGCAGGCAGCGGGTGATGACCACGCGGCAACGGATCTCCTGCGCGGAGCGGCCGACGTGCAGCGCGCGCATCCCACGTACTACGGCGGTGCGTGGCAAGCCCTGGGCGCTGACCTGCTGATTTCGCAGGGCCTCGGTGCCTGCGGGCCGAATTGACAGGCCTGCGCATCATCGGGCATCCTCGATGGTGGTTGATGACACCTCGTTCGGTGAGGCGTCTTCACGGACATAGGCCACTGATCCCAACCGTCGAGAGACGCTCCGGATCAGGACACCTCTCCCCGGCCTA
>Ga0066903_100001769_pt1 | contig 16239 bp, 18 predicted proteins | sample PanSoiMetaGPlot1_FD_67491 | JGI IMG/M metagenome (GOLD analysis project Ga0066903, IMG submission 67491) | Tropical forest soil microbial communities from Panama analyzed to predict greenhouse gas emissions - Panama Soil - Plot 1 (version 2) | ecosystem: Environmental > Terrestrial > Soil >... | reverse complement strand
GCTTCGACAGCCCGGCGGCAGGTGCCGCGTCAGGCGCCGCGTCGCTGGAAGACGGCAGGAATCCATCCTCCAAGACCCAGATTCTCTCCACCAGCGCCGAGGTGTCGCCGCCCCAGCTCGGAGGCAGCCCACGCAACAGGATCTTCAACGTGCCGCCCAGGCTGGAGCGATTGAAGGAAGCCGCGCGGGCCAACCTGCAGTTCGTCGAGAATACGCACGAGATCACGCTGGATGGCAGGCTGAAGGTGAAGGGCACGGTTTACAACGCCGGCCTCGCCCCGGCCAGCGAGATCAAGGTGCGCATCACGCTGACCGACTCCGAAGGAAATACCATCTCCCACGGCGACGCGCCCCTCTCTCCCCCGTTCCTCTCCGGCCAGCAATCGGGCAGTTTCGAGATTCTCTTCCCCGATCCTCATCTCAGTATCAACATCAAGGCCGAGCTGAGCTGGAATTCCTGAGCCCATCCTGGCGTCTACCCTGGACGTCTCAGAAGACGCCTTACAAGAATCCAAGTACCCCCAAAGACGGAAACGATTCCACCAGCAATGGATAGATTCGGACGCTTGCGGTTAGGAACCGCTCCAACGGGTCCGCGAGTAGAAAAAATGCGGCTCCAACGCCCGCTGGAGACTCGGACTTCTAGCCTTCCGTGTCCGGGGGGGAGGCGGCAAGGTGGGCGGCGTGGCGGATGTAGTGGAAGCCGGAGACGAGCGTCGCCGCAAGCGCCAGGTAAACCAGCGCGGGGACGACCGCGGTCGAGTGAATCTCCAGCGTGTTGTACAGGAGCATCGTGCAGACGGTGACGACCTGGATCGCGGTCGTGGCCTTTCCGTAGATGGTCGCGGGGAAGCGGCTCAGCCCCGTGGCCAGGTGAATCACCAGCGCGATGAGGACAATCAGCACGTCGCGGCTGATCGTCAGGATGGTCAGCAGAATCGGAAAGCGGTTGAGCAGCGTGAAATGCGGAAAGCTGGCGGGATGATCGGGCAGCGACAGCACGACCAGCGCGGCGGTCATCAGCATCTTGTCGGCCAGCGGATCGAGGAACGCTCCGAGGGCGCTACCCTGCCCGAAGTGGCGCGCCACGAAGCCGTCCAGCGCATCGCTGACCCCCGCCGCCGCGAAGACCCCCAGCGCATATCCGGGATGATTGGAGACCACCAGCATGATGAAGGCGGGGACCAGGACCATCCGGGCGATGGTCAGGAGGTTGGCGACGGTGAAGCCCACGCCGGATCCCGGCCTGGACGCCTAGGAGCCGGCGTCCGGCGGCTCCTGCTCCCCCTCGTCCTCTCCGGGGGGGGCGGCCGCCTCGGGCGAGGCTTCCTTCGCTTTGTCGGGCGGGTGATCGAAATTGATGTAATTCCCGAACGTCTTCGTGCTGCTCACCGTGGCGATGGCGTGCTTGAAGATCATCTGGTCGCCCTGGGAGGTCTCCAGGATGAGGGTGAACTTGTCGAAGCTCTTGAGGCGGCCGGTGATCTTCCGGCCGCTGTTCAGGAAGACCAGGACGCGGGATTTGTCCTTGCGGGCCTGGTTGAAAAAGTCGTTCTGGATGTTCAGCAGATCGTCCCGTTCCATGAACCCTCCTGTCCCGGACTTGGCCATCTTCCTATCCGATCCCGGCGTCGGAGCCGGTGCGCCCGGCCACGTAATCGCCGATCCTCTCCGCCGCCTCTTCCGCGGGACCGCTCAGCTCGAACCAGCGCACGTCCTGCTCCTTGCGAAACCAGGTCATCTGCCGCTTGGCGTAGCGCAGCGTGTTGCGCACCATCAGCTCTCTGGCGGTGGCGAGATCCCACTCGCCGCGCAGATGTCCCACCAGCTCCCTGTATCCCAGCGCCTTGAAAGCATTGCCCGAGGCAGAATACCTCTCGAGCAGTGCTTGGGTCTCCTCGAGGAGTCCCGCCTTGATGAAGGAATCGATCCGGCGCGCAATCCGCTCGGCCATCTCGTCCCGCGCGCGCGCCAGGCCAATCTTGATCGATGGAAAGCGGTCGGGCCCACGCCATTCTTCGCGGGGCTTGCCGACGATGTCGTTGACTCCCTCCTCGGCCAGCTCCAGGGCCCGGACTACCCGCTGCCGATCCGACCTGGCGATGCGCTTCGCCGAGGCGGGATCCTTCGCCTCGAGCATCCGGTGCAGCGCGCCCGGCCCCTCCCGCTCCTCGATTTCCGTCAGGCGCCTGCGCAGCGCCTCGTCGCGTCGCGGCAGGTCCGACACGCCCTTCAGGAGGCCGCGCAGGTAAAGTCCCGTCCCTCCCACCAGAACCGGCACGGCCCCGGCGGCGCGCATCTCGTCGAGCGCCGCGTCGGCCGCCCGGAGAAAGTCGCCCAGCGAGAAGTCGCGATCCGGATCGGCCAGATCGAGCCCGCGATGCGGAATCCTCGCGCGCACCTCGCGGCCGGGCTTGGAGGTCCCGATGTCGAGCCCGCGATAGACCGCCATCGAATCAACGCTGAGAATCCAGCCTTGGAATCTCAGCGCGAGATGGCAGGCGATCTCGCTCTTCCCCGCCGCGGTCGGTCCCACCACGACCAGGGCCGGGGGCACCACCCGCCCGAGCGCGATGGTCAACCCAGATCGCCTTTCTGCCTCTGGTCGTCGCGCGAGCGGTTGACGACTTCCTTGAGATGGTCCGGGCAGTAGATGTGTCCCTGCTGCACCGGCTTCCCACAGCGCGGGCACTTCTTGCCCGTCATCTTGGTCGAGACGCGAAAGACCATCGACAGGACGAGGCTGGTCACCAGCAGAAGAGCGCCCGCCGCCAGCAGAATACGGACCTGACCCCCGCGGCTTTCCTTGAACACCATCTCGGAGAGCACCATCCACAGGATGGCCGCTCCGACAGCCACGAAACCCAGCGTGCGGACCAGCTTGACCAAGTCCTACTCCTTGCGCGCCTCTTCCGCCGCCGGCTCCGGATGCAGGACCGGCTGCAAGCCCAGCTCCCGCAGGCCCTGTACCGCCCGGCCCTCGTGCTGCGGCCCCAGCGTCCGGCGGATCGCCAGCAGCTCCGAGTAGAGCAGCTCGTTCAGCCCGTCCAGCAGCATCTCCGGCCGATGGCCGTTTCCCATGCCGCGGATCGATTTCTGCAGCTGGCGCTCATCCAGCGCGCCGTCCCGCCCCAGGCTCTGCTCGGCCAGCAGCGCCGGCTGCTGCTTGCGCTGCTCCGCCAGGTAGCGGCTCAGGATCGCCTCGCCGATCGGCCCGACCTCCTTGACCATGTAGGCGTAGAGGTAGCTGAACATCTCGTTGTAGAGGCGGATGAGCGGCAGCGTCTCCTCGTCCTTCGGATCGCTCAGCAGCGCCTTGGTGGCGCGCATCTTCAGGTAGCCGGAGGAGAAGAGCAGAAAGATGACCCGCACCGTCTCCGCCCGCCCGATCTCGCTGATGCGGACGACCTCCGCCAGGCTTCTCTCGCCGTCGATGAGCGCCTGGACGTAGCGCTCGTGCGGCTCGAGCGGCAATCCGGCTCCTCCCGCCGCCGCGTGCGGCTCGAAGATCGACTGCTCGGAGGGCATCCGCTCGGTGAAGAGCTGCGTGTTGCGGACGGAGCGGATGCCCGAGCCGACGAGCTCGAGAATGGGAAGCGCCAGATCCATGGTCCCGGAGACCTCCTTGCTCTGCTGGAACTGGAATTCTCCCTTCTCCCACTCGAACAGCTCGCTGATGAGGCTCTCCGCCTGACGGCGCAGGACCTCCCACAAGGTCCTGGGAGTGAGGATTCCCGCCTCGATCAGGACGCGGGCCAGCCGCTCGCCGTTGCGCTCCCGCTCGAGGGCCGCCTCCATCTGATCGGCGGTGATCTGCCCCTCGCGGTGGAGGAATCTCGCCAGGTTGTCCTCGAGCTGGTCGCCCGAAACCGATACCACCCGCCCGTCGCGCACGTGCAGGCAGATCTCCTTCCCCTCGTCGCGCAGCGTCAGGACGCCCTGGCGATTCAGGACCCTGAGAAACTCCAGGACATCGCAGATGGAAAGCGCCTTGAGACGGCCCGAAAAGCTTCCGTCCCTGGCCGCGATCTTCGGCCGAGTGGAGGATTCTTCGGAGGACGATGGAGAGGCGGAGTCGGCAGAGCGATTCATCCGCGGCGATAATAGCCTCGCAAACTTTTCATTGTCAATTCTTTCTGAAGGCTTAGGGGGCGATGGACGCAGCCTCCCGGCGTCAGTACATGCGCTGGAGCTCGATGCCAGGATAGTAGTGCTTGAGGATGCTGGCGAAGTCGGACCCGCGCACCGCCATGCCGTAGGCGCCGACCTGGCACAGACCGATGCCGTGCCCCCATCCCTTGCCCGCGAAGTGGAACTGCGCGATGCCTCCCGAGGGATCCATCTGGCGCTCCAGGGTGAAGAGGTTCTCGCGCAGTCCCAGGGCGGTACGGATGCGGAACCCGTTCACCAGGAACGTCCCGCGGCTGCCCACCAGCTTCACCTGGATCACGCGCCCCGACACGCCGCGCTTGGTGATCACCACATCCTGCAGCTTGCCCACGTCCACTCGCTTCTTGATCTGCTCCTCCATCTCCTCGCGCGTGTAGCTTTGATCCCAGCGGTAATAGGGACTGGAGCGATCGTCCGCCGCCCCGAGCGTCGACGAGGTGAGGACCAGGACATCCACCACGCCCGCGTGTGACAGGTGATAGCTCAGCTCGTCCCCCACGTTCAGCGTCAGCCGCGCGATGGGATAGCTGCGGCCGCGCACCGAGCGATACAGGCACAGCCCGGGCAGGATCGGGTGCGTGGCGGAGGATCCCTTCTGGCTCACTTGGAGAGTGTTTCCGTCCAGCCCGCGGAACATCCCCTTTTCCATCTGCCAGGTCTCGAAGCTCTGGGCAATGCGCGCAATCCAGGCCAGGACCATGGCGCGGGTCGGCCGCGCCTGCAGCCGCAGCGCGCCGTCGGGATAGAGGCCGAAAATCCCTTCGCTGAGGAGGAAGGCGACCCCGCGCGCGTCGGCGGGCGGGACGGAGCGGAAGTCGGTCACGTTGAGGACGAAGGGAATGTCCCGATCGTCGATGCTCAGCCGCGCCCGCTCCTCCCAGCCGAACGCCTTGATGATGAAGCGGCTCCACTCCAGGTTGTCGCCGCGCTCGAAGCGATAGCCCGGCGGCACGCTGCCCGCGCCCATGACGCCGAACGCCCGCAGCCACCATCCCAGCGCCTCCGCCGGCGCCGCTTCGTCCTGCAGGAATTTTCTCTGCAGGGCCTGCTCCCCCGCCACGCCCGAGACCACCAGGAGCGCCAGCTCGGGCCCCAGCGGCGGCGACGCGCCGTTCTCGATCCAGGGAAGATCCTCGCGCCCCTCCAGCACCGAAGGCACCGCCTTCTCCGGATAGCAATCGACGCCCTTCAGGTAAGGCCCTTTCTGATCGGGGAAGATATTGACTCCATCCTCGGTGTGCCCGCCGCAGGTGGAGGTGTACAGCGCTTTGATGGGGTTGCCGTTGAAGGAGGCGATAAGCCCCGCCGTCTCTTCGACCGCCTGGTTGGTGAGCGCCTGCTCCGAGGAGAAGCCCTTGTAGACCTGGCAGGACATCGTATCGCAGATGTCGTAGCCCGACTCCGAGAACTGGCCGCGATTGGCCGCGATGTAGGTCCGCGCCGCCACCGCCTGCGCCTTCAGCGCCTCGATCTCCGGATAGATGCCCGGCCCCATCTCGTTGGGGACCACGCCGCGCAGGTAATCCTCCAGCGGCAGCTGGTTGATCACCTTGATGCTGTCCCCCAGCATGCGCACCTCGAGCAGGCCGCGATAGGGCTGTCCGTTGACCTCGACCGTGCCGCCCGGAATCGAGGAGCGGGCGATGAATGATTTCACGTCGATGACCTGCGAGTAGTAGCGCGAATCGACGAGCCGCAGGCGCGCCTTGCCGGAGGCGGGGGACGCCTCGTCGGCGACCCACATATCCGACAGGCCCTCTTCCAGCAGCTTGTCGGTCAGCGGCGCCGCGTCCTCCCGCTTAGCGAACTCGCCCGCGCGCACGCGGTAGGCGCTGCGCTCGGGGTTGTAGGAGACGATGACGGGATCCGGGATCAGGCGCTCCAGGCGATCCTTCAGCGCGTCGGCCTCGGCCTGGGTGGGAAACGAGCCCACCTGCAGCCGGTAGATGGTGCGCGGCGCCACGCCCTTGGGGAGATCCAGGACCACCACCACCGACTCGTCGAAGCGCGCCTTCCACAGCGGGACCTGCTTGCCCGGATGCAGGATGAGGAGACCTCCGCCGGCGAACAGCTTCACTTCGGTCGGCTCGGTGGTCAATCCGATCTTGACCTCGGGCTGTGCGGGCGGCGGCGACGGGGCGGCGGGCGGAGCCGGCGCGGGCTTGGCGGCGGTGCCGGCTGCGGCGGTTGTGGCGGCGGGCACGGGCGCGGGCGACGGCGCATCGCTGGAAGGCTCGGTGGAAGGAGCAGTCTGAACGGGCTGATCCGGCGCGGAGGCGCCGGCGAAAAGAGCGAGAGCCAAAACCGGGATCAGGGTCGCGATGGGGAAACGAAGCGCGCGAATCGGTCTCGAGCCTCCTCCGCCGGGACGCGGAATCTTAGCATAGAATATTTTGCATGCCCGCCCTCGAGAGCAGCCGGATCCGGGGAATCGTGTTCGACCTGTGGAACACCCTCGCCTACAACGATCATCTTCCCAATCCCATCCTCGCCCTGGGCAACGCTTTCCATCTGCGGCACCGGCCGCGATGGAGAAAGGTGCTGGAGGAAGCGATGATGCGCGGAAAGCTGGCCGGGATCGAGGATGGGATCGCGGCCCTCTCGCGGCGCACCGGCGTGACGCTCGCAGCGGGCGCGGCGGAGGCGCTGGCGGACAACTGGCGCGCGGCCTGCACGAAGAGCAGGCTCTTCCCGGAAGTCTCCGAGATCCTCGAGCGGCTCGGACTACGCTACCGTCTCGGCCTGCTCTCCAACACGCAGTCCTTCGACAACGACATTCCCGGCCTGTCGCAGCTGCCGTTCCGGGCGCGGCTCTTCTCCTGCGAGCTGGGCAGCCTCAAGCCGGAGCCGGAGATGTTCGTGCGCATGGCGGAGCTGCTCGGGCTTCCCCCGTCGGATCTCCTCATGGTCGGCGACAATCTCGAGGACGATATCCTGGGTAGCGAAGCGGCGGGCCTGCAGGCCCTGCTCATCCGCCGCCACGGAGCGCCTCTCTCCTTCAAGGAATCCCATCCGGACCGCCAATCCCTCTCGACCCTCCGCCCGCTGCCCGAGATGCTCGGCGCCTGACGAGACAGCCTCCTCCTGGTGAATTCTAGATGGCGACGACGAAAACCTCTTGCGTTGGAGGACCGCGCATCATTAAATGCGGTTGTGATTATCGCTCTCGCGTCGCCGAAAGTTGCATCGTCCCTCGACGAGGGATTGGAGAAGGTCGGCCGTTTGATGGCCGAGGCGAGGGACCAGGGCGCCGAGATCGTCTGCTTTCCGGAGGCCTACATTCCTGGACTTCGGGGACAGGACTTCGAGGTCTACCCCTTTGAATCGTCGCATCATGATCAGGCGCTTCGATCCGTCTCGGAGATGGCGCGAAAGCATGCGCTGGCCGCCATTGCCGGGATGGAAAGACCCACTCCTTCTGGCCGTCAAATCGTGTCTTATGTCATCGACGGGCAAGGCCGGCTCCTCGGCTTTCAAGCCAAGACCCAGCTCGACCCGAGCGAGGATCGCTTCTACGTGCCGGGCGACTCCCGGCGCCTGTTCGAAGTCAACGGGGTCCAATTTGGCCTTGCCATCTGCCATGAAGGCTGGCGCTATCCCGAGTCGGTGCGCTGGGCGGCGACGCGCGGCGCGCGGATTGTCTTCCACCCGCAGCACACCGGAAGCGAGAAGGAGGGCGTCACTTTGTCGGAATGGGGCGCCGCCACGAATCCCTACTACGAGAAGGCGATGATGATGCGCAGCCTGGAGAACACGATTTATTTCGCCAGCGTCAACTACGCGCTGCGCTTTCAGGAAGCGGCCACCAGCCTCATCGATCCAGCGGGCCGCTGCCAGGCCTTCCTTCCCTATGGGCAGGAGGGCGTCCTGATCCAGGCCATCGAGGTGGAGAAAGCCACCGGGCTGCTGGCGCGCCGCTACGCGCCCGATCGATATCGCGAATCGACCTGATTCGTGGCCTGAATAAGACGCGAGGCGTAGCGGCTCGTCGCACCCACTCCACGGCTGTGAGCTGAAGCGTATCGGCCGGTGCAACCTTTCGCAGGGAAAACACTATGACTCACGCGGCATCCTCCGAAGACCGGGCTTTCCTGGCCGATTTTGAGGCCCATCGACTCTCGCCCGCGCGGCTGGATCATCGTGCTCATGTCCGGCTGGCGTTCACCTATCTGGTGGAGCACGACCCAGAGACAGCGCTTGCCTCGATCCGATCGGCTCTCCAGGGATTCCTTCGGCATCACGGCGTCGCCCCGGACAAGTACCACGAGACGATGACGCGGGCCTGGCTTCTCGCGGTGCGGCACTTCATGGAGCTCACCCCGCCCTGCCCGTCGGCGGACGCCTTCATGGAGCGTTGCCCTTTGCTTCTGGACGCGAAGATCATGATCACGCACTATTCGGCGGATTTGCTTTTCTCCGAAGAGGCGCGGGCCCGCTTTCTGGAGCCGAACCTGCAGCCCATTCCGAGGCACGGCGATTGAGCGAATCAGCCGCGGGATCGACAGGCATCCGGACAGGACTCGCAGCGCTCCTCCTGCTCGCCTGGGCGGCAGGCAGCCTGGGATGCGCCGGCCACGAAGGCGCGGCAGGCGATGCGGCGCCTCGGCCGGACTCCCCCCAGGCTCAAGTCGAAGCGGCGCTGGGTCGCTACGCGGCGCTCGTCCTGGCGATGGACCACGCCGGTATCGCGGCGATGTTCGCGGCCGAGGGGGCGATCGTCAACGATGGCCAGCCTCCCATCCGCGGCCCGGTGAAGATCCGCGCCTTCCTGGAAAGCTTCTCCGGCTACAAGGTCCTCGCCAACGACATGGAGACGAGCCGCACCGTGGTCGAAGGAGAGACGGCTGTGCAGGAAGGCACCTACCACCAGCGTGTGCGGACGCCGGAGGGAAAGGTTCTCGAGGTCTCGGGGCGGTTCGAGGTGCGCTGGGCCCGCAGCGGCCCGGGCGAGTGGCTCATCGAGCAGATGGGCACGCAGCCCCTTCGGTGAGGCCGCGCGGCAGGGGAGCTCAGCGATCCGAGCGGGAGCGGGTCAGCTCGACGCCGACCGATTCGACGATGCCGTCGAGCACGGGGACTTCCTTGCGGACGCGGATGAAGACTTCCTCGACGGGGAACTGATCCAGGATGGCCGCGGCGATTTTGCCCGCCAGCGCCTCGATCAGGCGGAACGATTCGCCCCGGCCGATCTTCTGCACGACGCGGTGCACCTTCCGGTAATCGAGCGTGTCGGCGATGTGATCGGAGTCGATCGCCTTCGAGTAGTCGAAGGTCAGCTCGACATCGATGGAGTAGCGCCCCCCGACCTCCCGCTCCATGCGGGTCAGCCCGTGATAGCCGTGGAAGCGGACGCCCGAGAGGAGGATCTTCTCTCTCGGCTTCGCCGGCTCTCCCCGCTCAGTGCCCTTTCTCATGTCCTTCGAAGGCCTTTCGGATGGCCTGATCCAGAGCCCCGCCCGGGTTGGGCGTGCAGGCGCAATGCCCGTCCTTGTGGGTCGCGACATGGCCGTGATGCGAGCATTCGCCGTCGCACCCGCCGCAGATCAGATCGGTGCAGACCCAGCGCACGACCTTCGGCCCTTCCTCCGCCTTTTTCTTCTCTTTCTCCTTGCCGGACTTGGAGGGCTTGGACTGGGTCTGCGCCGGCGGTTTCTCCGCCGGTGGGTTCTGCGCCGGCGGTGCCTCGGGTGGAGTGGACGGCTGGGCCGTCTGGCTGAGCGCCAGGGCCCCGGCCACCGAGACCAGCGCGACGGTCAGGAGGAGGAGACTGACGATCTGTCGAAGTCGCATGCGGCTCACCTCCCGAAAAAGGGTGTCATCCTCGGCCATTCATCGAGGTGTTGTCAAGGTACTTCAAGCCGGTGCCGGTGTTGAACAGGACGACGCGGTCGGACCCACGCACGAGACCGCGGGACGCCAGCTGGCCGAGCGCCGCGAGCGTGGCGCCTCCTTCCGGACAGGCGAAGATTCCCTCGAGGCGGCAGAGCTTGCGGGCCGCCGCGCTCATCTCCTCCTCGGAGACGGCCACCGCGGTTCCCGAGGTGGCGCGAATCCCCTGCAGGATGAGACGGTCGCCCAGCGGTGCGGGCACGCGCAGGCCCCAGGCGCGCGTGTGCGGATGCTCCCAGAGGCTCGCCGATTCCTCGCCGCGCTCGAAAGCGCGCACGATAGGGGCGCATCCGGCGGCCTGGACCGCCACCATCTTCGGACGCGCCGCGCCAATCCAGCCCAGCGCTTCCATCTCGTCGAACGCCTTGACCATGCCGATGAGCCCGGTTCCGCCGCCGGTGGGATAGACAATCCAGTCGGGCAGCCGCCAGTCCATCTGCTCGGCGATCTCGTAGCCCATCGTCTTCTTGCCTTCGATGCGATAGGGCTCTTTCAGCGTGGAGACGTCGAGCCATCCCTTGCCCGCCCCGCGCTCCTTCATCGCCAGGGCGCAATCCCGGATCGTTCCCTCCACCGCGTGCACCTGGGCTCCGTAAGCGCCCGCTTCGTCGAAGAAGATGGCCGGCGTGTCGCGCGGCAGGAAGACGTGCACCGGCAGGCCCGCGGCGGCGCCGTAGGCCGCCAGCGCCGATCCCGCGTTGCCGGCCGAGGGGATGGCCAGCGCCGGCGCGCCGAAGTGCTTCGCCATGGTGACGGCCGCCGACAGCCCGCGGGCCTTGAAGGAGCCGGTGGGATTGCCGCCTTCTTCCTTGACCCACAGATTGTCCAGCCCCAGCTCGCGGCCGACGCGCGCCACCGCCAGCAGCGGCGTGCCGCCTTCACCCAGCGTCACCGGGGCCGCCGCCGGCATCACCTCCCGGTACCGCCACATGTCCCAGGCCCGATCCTTCAGGACCTCCTTCGGCACGTCGCCCGGCGCCAGGCGATAGCGGGCGCACAGAGGCGCGCCGCATTCGCACAGGCCGGCCGCCTCATCCGCGCGCCGCGCCTTGCCGCAGCGCGAGCATTCGAGCCGATCGATGCGGGACGCCGGTGAGGCGGAGGACATGGCCAATCTCCTAGGGCTGCGCCGGAACGCTCGACAGCGTCACGTCGCGCGCCGCATACCAGCGTGACAGCACCTGCTCGGCGGGCTTGCCCTGCGGCGTGAAATTGTTGTCGCCGTCGCTGCGGGCGGTGTCGAAGCGCGGGAACCACTTCCACACGTAGACCCCCTCGAGCCAGGGCTTGCCCCACACGGCGCGGAACATCGCCTCGTAGCAGCGGGCCTGCTGCTCGGGATTGGCGCGGTCGGTGGTCTCCCACCTCCAGGGCTCCACCGAGGCCCTGTCCGCGCTCTTGTATCCCACCTCGGTGAAGACGATCGGACGCCCGATGCGGCCCGCCACGCCGTCCAGCATCTTGATGGGCCCGCTCCAGCCCGCCAGCAGCGCCTCCAGGCTCGGATCGCTCTTCTGCGAAAGCGGGAAATAGGCCTGCACTCCGGCGAAATCGAGCGCATCCCAGAAGCCAATCGTCTCGAACTCGTGATCCCAGTTGGCCGCGTAGGTCAGCTTGCCGTGATAGACCTTGCGGATCTGGCGGATGATCTCGCGCCATTCCTCCTCGTGTCCCAGCGTGGCGCCTTGCAGCTCCGTTCCCACCGCCAGCGCCTCCATGTGATGCTCTTCCGCCAGGACCGCGTAGTGCAGGATGAAGCGGCGATACGATTCGAACCAGGCCTTCCAGGCCGAAGCCGACGGCATCCGGATCTCTCCGGTCCAGACCGTGTCGTGCCATCCGGCTACCCACAGGTGCGGCTTGAGCAGCGTGCGGATGCCAAACGCGCGCGCCAGCTTCGTGGTCTCCGCCAATCCCGCGTCCGTCTCTCCCCAGAAGACATCCCCTTGCGAGGCGATGCGGATGTCGGTCGAACCGGGCCTTTGCATCCATCCGAAGGGAGTCTGCGAGATCCACTCCACGTTCGCCCGCACCAGCGACAGGAAGACCGACTCGTCGACCCGCCTTCCCGCCACCCAGCAGACCCCCCGCATGCGCTGATCGAGCGAGTAGAGATCCTGAACGCGGGAGGGAGAGCGGGAATCGTCGCCGGACAGGGGAGGGATCGCCCCGGCAAGCAGGGAAACCGCCAGCAGGCAGGAGAGGGCGCGCACGACGCTACCGGAAGCGGACGCGCACGAAGCGCCGCTTGCCGACCTTGATCAGGTGCTCCGAAGGAACATCGACCCGCAGCTCCAGATCCGAGCTCTCGACCCGGCTTCCGTCCAGCGTGACGCCCCCCTGGGCGATGAGGCGCGTCGCCTCTCCGTTCGATCGGGCCAATCCGGCCTTCACCAGGAGCTTCGGAAACCAGAAGGGAGAGGCCTCGCAGGGAAGCTCGACTTCGTCCACCGCGTCGGGCGTCTCGTGCGCGACGAAAACGCGCTCGAACTCCGCCTCCGCGGCGTCGGCGGCCGCCGGCGAGTGGAAATCGGCGATGATGCGCCGGGCGAGGTCGACCTTGGCCTTCTTCGGATGGAGCCTCCCCGCGGACACGTCGCGCCGCATCTTCTCGATATCGTCCATGCTCAGATCGGTGCACAGCTCGAAGTACTTCCACATCAGATCATCGGAGATCGAGAGCACCTTGCCGAAGATCTCCCTCGGCGGCTCGTTGATGCCGATGTAGTTCCCCAGCGATTTGCTCATCTTCTCCACGCCGTCGGTCCCCACGAGCAGCGGCATGGTCAGCACGACCTGCGGCTCGAGCGCGAACTCGCGCATGATCTCGCGGCCGACGAGGAGATTGAACTTCTGGTCGGTGCCGCCCATCTCCACGTCGGCCTTCAGCGCCACCGAGTCGTAGGCCTGCGCCAGCGGGTAGAGGAACTCGTGGATGCCGATCGGCTGGTTCGCCTTGAAGCGCTTGGTGAAATCGTCGCGCTCGAGAATCCGCGCCACCGTGTACTTCGAGGCCAGCTTGACCCAATCGTAGGAGGTCAGGCTGCCCAGCCAGCGGCTGTTGAACTCCACCCGCGTCTTCCGAGAGTCCAGGATCTTGAACACCTGCTGCCGGTAGGTCTGCGCGTTGGCTTCGATCTGCTCCCGGCTGAGCGCCGGCCGGGTCCTGGACACGCCGGTGGGATCGCCGATCATCCCGGTGAAATCGCCGATGACGAAGTAGACCGTGTGGCCCAGGTCCTGGAAGTGCTTCATCTTCCGCATGACGACCGTGTGGCCGAGGTGGATGTCGGGCGCCGAAGGATCGAAGCCCACCTTCACGCCCAGCGGCCGGCCTTCCTGGCGCGAGCGCTCCAGCTTCGCTGCCAGCTCCTCCTCGCGGAGGATCTCCACCGCCCCCTTGCGCAGGAGCTTCATCTGCTCGGGGACGGGGAGAAAGCTCACAGCGCGCCGCGCTCCTTGAGGCTGACGTAGCCCTTGGGGCTCACGATGAGGTGATCCGCCAGGCTCACGCCCATCAGCTCGGCCGCCCGGCCGATGCTGCGCGTGAAATCGAGATCGTCGCGGCTCGGCTCCAGGCTGCCGCTGGGATGGTTGTGCACCAGCACGAAGGACAGGGCGGAGTGCAGGATGGCAGGCTGCAGGATCTCGCGCGGGTGGGTGCGGGTGGTGTTGAGCGAGCCGATGGAAATCGTCTCCCGCTCGATGAGGAAATTCTGCGCGTCGAGGTACAGGGCCACCAGGTGCTCCTTGCGCGCCCGCTTGAGATCCCGCACCAGATCGTAGGCTTCGCGCGGCGAGCCGACGCGGAACTCGGAGGCGGGGCGCACGAGGATGCGCCTCGACAGCTCGAAGGCGGCGCTGAGCTGGCAGGCCTTCACGCTCCCCACGCCGCGGCTGGTGCGCCACCCTTCGAGGGTCAGCAGCGGCAGGCCCTCGGCGCCGTGCCGGCGCATCAGATCCTCCGCCACCTTCAGCACGTTCTCCCCTTCCACTCCGCTGCCCAGCATCACGGCCAGCAGCTCCGTGTTGTTCAGCGCGCGCGCGCCGTACTTGAGCATCTTCTCGCGCGGCCGGGCGATGGCGGGCTCCAGATCCGCGAGCCTGGGTCCTCGGATCGTGACGAGATGCGGGCGGTTCGAATCGGGCGTATCCATGGTGTCCTCCGGCGGCTCTCCGGCCGGAGGAGCAGCAAACCGCGTGCCCTTCCGTCTACCCCTGCGTGTTGATCCGACCTGTCACGCCCCGTCACGCCGCGCGGCTTCCCCGTCCGCGAGCAGACGGTCATTGTCCGCGGACATCCCGTCCAGGCGCGGGGAGAATGCGGACGCGCCGTCCTTCCACCTTGAGCCTTCCTTCCAGGAAGAGCTTCACGGCCTCGGGATAGATGCGGTGCTCCTCGCGCAGGATTCGCTCGGCGAGGCTCGCCGGCGTGTCGTCCTGCTCCACCGGCACGACCGCCTGCAGGACGATGGGCCCCGTGTCCACTCCTTCGTCAACGAAGTGGACCGTCGCGCCCGTGAAGCGCACCCCGTGCTCGAGCGCCTTGCGCTGGACTTCCAGGCCGGGGAAGGCCGGCAGGAGCGCAGGGTGGATGTTGAGAATGCGGCCTCCGTAGGCTTTCAGGAAATCGGGCGTGAGGAGCTTCATGTAGCCGGCCAGGCAGACCAGATCCACCCGGTGCTCCTCCAGGGCCGCCATGATCCGCCGGTCCCGCTCTCTGGCGCTGGCAACGCGCTTCGGATCGAGCGCCAGGGTCTGCACACCGTGCTCCTGCGCCTTCTTCAAGCCCTCCGCCGCGGGATCGTTGCTGATCACAATCGACACGACGGCCGGAATGCGTCCCGCCTCCGCCGCGCGGATGATGGCCTCCATGTTGGAGCCGCGCCCGGATATCAGGATGCCGATGCGTCCGTCCGCTTTCAATGCATCGACCTCGAGAAGATGACGCGGCGGTCGCCCGGCACGACGCTTCCGATGATCGGTGCTTTCTCCCCTCTTCGCTCGAGCGCCTTGCGGACGGCTTCCACGCTGTCCTCCGCCACGACCAGCGCCATGCCGATGCCCAGGTTGAACGTCCTGCGCATCTCCGTGTCGGAAACGTGTCCACCCTCCTGGATCAGGGAGAAGACGGCGGGCATCGCCCAGGTTCCCGGGTCGATTTCCGCGGCGCATCCTTCCGGGAGGATGCGCGGGAGGTTGTCGGGGATGCCTCCGCCGGTGATGTGCGCCATCCCCTTGAGCGCCGGCTTTCCCAGCAGCGGCTTCAGCGCCTTCAGATAGGATCGGTGGGGCGCGAGCAGCTCGTCGCCCACCGTCCGGCCCAGCGCGTCGACGTGCGAGGTGGGCTTGAGGCGCAGGATTTCCAGCAGCACCTTGCGCGCCAGCGAATAGCCGTTGGTATGCAGCCCCGAGGAGGCGAGCCCCAGGATGCGATCGCCGGGACGGATTCTCGCGCCGTTCAGGATGGCGGTCCGGTCCACCGCTCCCACGATGCATCCCGCCACGTCGTATTCGCCGTCCGCGTAGAAGCCGGGCATCTCGGCGGTCTCGCCGCCGATCAAGGCGCAGCCGTTCGCCTTGCACCCCCGGGCGATTCCCGCTACCAGCGCCTCGAGCGTCTCGCGCTGGACCTTGCCCGTGGCGAGATAGTCCAGGAAGAACAGCGGCAAGGCGCCTTGCACCAGGATGTCGTTCACGCAGTGATTGACGAGATCCTCGCCGACCGTGTCGTGCCGGCCGGTCTGGAAGGCGATCTTGAGCTTCGTGCCGACTCCGTCGATGCTGCTCACCAGCACCGGCCGCTTCATCCGAAGTCCCGACAGATCGTACAGGCCTCCGAAGGAGCCGATCTCGGTCAGGACCGCGCGCGAGAAAGTCTCCCGGGCCAGGCTGGAGAAGCGGGAGATGGCCGACATCTTGGCGTCGATGTCCACGCCGGCGTCGCGGTAGGAGACTCCGCTGCGCGAAGGGATTTTCAGCACTCTCTCGACGGATCGTCTGGCGTTTCTGGGCATGGAAGCCTTCCGGGAGGGGCGACCTCTGAGGCGGCGGTCGCGGGAAGCGCGAATTATGTCACAGCGCTTCCGGACGTGTCTAATTGTATCCAAAGAGCTTATAATCGGTGCGTTTCCCATTTCCGACTGCGACCATTCGCGGTATCTCAATAGCTTGACTCCG
>Ga0066903_100001768_pt1 | contig 16243 bp, 10 predicted proteins | sample PanSoiMetaGPlot1_FD_67491 | JGI IMG/M metagenome (GOLD analysis project Ga0066903, IMG submission 67491) | Tropical forest soil microbial communities from Panama analyzed to predict greenhouse gas emissions - Panama Soil - Plot 1 (version 2) | ecosystem: Environmental > Terrestrial > Soil >... | reverse complement strand
TTGCCGGGCTGCCGCCCGGCAAGTACGAACTCCGAGTCGCCCTGACGGGATTCAACACGAGTGTCGAGTCGCTCGAGCTCGCCGTCGCCCAGCAGGCCGGCCTGACCGTCACGTTGAAAGTCGGCGCGACGCAGGAGAGCGTCATGGTCACTGCCGGTACGGTTTACGTCGACACGCAGTCGTCCACGCTCTCGGCGCTCGTGCCAGAGAAGACGATCGAGGAGCTGCCGCTGAACGGCCGCAACTACATCAACCTCGCGACGCTGCAGCCCGGCATCATCAACTTCACCGAGAAGTCGGGCACCTCGTCGAGCACCCGCGGCGTGCAGCTGAACATCAACGGCATGGGCGGCCGGTCGAACAGCTTCCTGATCGACGGCGCCAACATGAAAGGCTACGCCGGCATCGCGACCGTGACGGCCGCCGACAGCACGCTCGGCGTCGACACGATCCGCGAATTCCGCGTCGTCACCAACGCGTTTTCGGCCGACTACGGCCGCGCGATGGGCGGCGTGATCAGCATCGCGACCAAGTCGGGCGCGAACGACTATCACGGGTCGGCGTTCGAGTTCTTCCGTGACAGCCGGTTCGACGCGCCGAACTACTTCGACGTCGGCGATCCGCCGCCGTTCCGCCGCAATCAGTACGGCTTCTCGGTCGGCGGACCGATCCGCCGGAACCGCATCTTCTTCTTCGGCGGCTACGAGCGCCTGCAGGAAGATCTCGGGATCACGCTCACGACGACGGTGCCGAGCGCCGCCGTCCACACCGGGCCGGTCAATCCGGCCGTCAGGCCGTACCTCGATCTGTACCCGATGCCCAACGGACCCGACCTCGGCGGCGGCCTCGCGCAGTACCTGTACGTGTTCAACCGCCCGACCCGTGAGAATTTCGGGCAGGCGCGCGTCGACATGCAGGTTTCCGACGGCCACTCGGTCTTCATCCGGGAGACAATCGACAAAGCACATCAGTTGCTTCCGGCAGGCACCGTGTCGCTGCCGCAGTTCCAGACCGATTCCGCTTCGGACAACCAGTTCCTGACCATCGAGGACAAGTGGGTCGTGACGCGATCGCTGCTCAACGCGGCCCGCTTCTCCAACAGCATCCTGCGGTTCGAGCAGCTGCCGGCCAACTCGCTCACCAGCCCCCTCTCGTTCTTCCCGAGCGCGCCCTACATGGGATCGATCTCGGCGTCAGGCCTCACCTCTGTCGGGAACGACAACACGACGCCCTCGACGAACAACGTGACGTACTGGACCTATTCCGACGACCTCACCTACACGCATGCCAGGCATCTGCTGAAGACCGGCGTGCTGGTGGAACATGCGTTCTCGAGCAAGCAGACGACGACCAACAGCCGCGGCGCCTACACGTTCGCCAACCTCGCGGCGTTTCTGGCCGGCACCGCGCGGCAGTTCCAGGGCGTGCTGCCGGGATCGGTGCTCGTGCGCGAGCGGCCGAACACGCTGTTCGGCGTGTACATCCAGGACGACTTCCGCGTCAGCGACCGCCTGACCCTGAATCTCGGCGCACGCTACGAAGCCTATTCGGTGCCGTCCGAGAAGAACGGATTCGACGCCTACCTGCCCGACCTCGTGACCAGCACGTCGACCGTCGTCGGCGGTCCCTTCGTCAATCCCTCGCGGCACAATCTCGCGCCGCGGGTTGGCTTCGCCTGGGACGTGGGCGGCAGCGGCCGGACCGCGATCCGCGGGGGCACCGGCCTGTATTACGACACCGATGGGACGTTCAACAGCTCGTTCGGCATCGCGGCGTTCACGCCCCCGTTCGCGCCGACGGTGAACCTGCAGAACCCGACGTTTCCCACGCCGGTGTTCCCGACGAACATCACGACGGCGGGGGCGCTGGCGCTGCGCACGCTCGACTACCACATCAAGCAGCCGCGTGCGTGGACCTACAACCTGAACGTGCAGCGCGAGATCGGCACCGGCCTGGTCGCGACGATCGGTTACGCCGGCTCGCACGGCTACGATCTCGTGAGCGCAATCGAGGGGAATCCGGTGGTGCCAGTCACGCAGCCCGACGGGACGCTTTTCTTCCCGGCTGGCGCGCCGCGCCGCAATTCCGCGTGGACCTCGATCGATCTCCGTACGTCGAACGGGCGCTCGACCTACAACTCGCTGCAGGCGATGCTGCAGAAGCGCTTCTCGCCGGGCTATCAGGTGCAGCTCTCCTACACCCTCAGCAAGACGACGGACAACACCGTCGCGCAGCTGAACGTCGACTCAGTGAACACGTCGGTGTACGCGCAGAACCCGTATGATCCGGACGCCGACTGGGCCGCTGCGCCGTTCGACATCCGCCACGTCTTCGCGGCCAACGCGACATGGCAGATTCCGGCCTCCTCGAACAACGCGCTGCTGAGCGGCTGGCAGATCAACGGGATCGTCTCGCTGCGCAGCGGCCTGCCGTTCTCACCGTCGATCTCGACACCGAACTGGTCGCGCGACGGCAATACATCGGGCGAGGATCGTCCGAACGTCAGACCGGGAACCGATCCCAATACGCTCACCACCGGGGATCCGAATCACTGGTTCGACACGACTGCGTTCGTGCTGCAGCCGGCCGGACTGCTCGGCAACACGCCCCGCGATTTCCTGCGCGGCCCCGGCTTCGCCAACGTCGATCTCTCAGTCGTGAAGAACCAGACCTTCTTCGGTGACACGAAACTCCAGTTCCGGCTGGAGATCTTCAACCTGTTCAATCGCGCGAATTTCGGCACACCGACGCGCACCGTGTTCGCCGGCGCGACGGCGAACGACCCGGTGCTCCCGACGGCGGGTCAGATCACACGTACGGTCAACAGCTCGCGGCAGCTTCAATTCAGCGTGAAGGTGATCTTCTAATGCGTCGTGTCTCATTGGCCATTGTCGGCCTGCTGATGCTCGTCAACAGCAGCCGGACGCCGGACGCCGACGGCGCCCTCTGTCCACTGCCCGACCGGAAAGCCAGCATCACATCGCCCATCAACGAGGCAACGCTGCTCGCGCTTGAACGCGAGAACGGGTGCCTCGAGGACGATGCGGACACGCCGCCAGAATCGTGGCCGCCCGGTTGGAAAACCGCGAACATCTCGGGCGGCGACGTGCCGCCGGTCCGTGTCGTCAGCGATCCCTATCCGACGCTGCACAGCGTCGTCGTCGACTCGGAGCGCGACAAGGTCTTCTTCAGCGATCCGAATCGACACGCGTTGTGGTCGTACGATCGGCGCGCCGCGTCGAGAGACCGGCGCGAAGTCGAGCCGTTGACCGGCATCCGCGGTCCGTCGACGGGAATGATGTTCATCGCGGCGGTGACGCTCGATCGCGACAAGCAGGAGATCTACACCGTCGACAACGACATCGGCGATCGGCTGATGGTGTTTCCCTACGACGCCGACGGCAACGTCAAGCCAAAGCGCGTGCTCGATGTGCCGCATCAGGCGTGGGGAATCTCGATCAGCGACGAGCGGAACGAGTTCGCGGTGACCGTCGAAGCGCCACGCGAGATCGTCATCTATCGCAAGGGCGCCGAGGGACACGACGCGCCGCTGCGCACCATCCGCGGGCCGAAGACGCAGCTCGGCGACCCGCATGGCGTGTTCCTCGACGGCCAGAGCAACGAGCTGATCGTCGCGAATCATGGAAATCACGGTGGACGGGCGCCCGCACCGGGCGATGCGCCGGCGCGCCAGCGCGGTGCGCGCGTGGCCGAGAATCAGCCGATCGCCGGCGGACAGTTCGATGAACCGTCGATCACCGTCTATCCCGCCGCCGCGACGGGCGACGTCGCGCCGATTCGTCAGATTCAGGGCGACAAGACCGGCCTGAACTGGCCGATGGCGCTCGACGTCGATCGCACGCGCAACGAGATCGCCGTCGCGAACGACGGCGACAGCTCGATTCGCCTCTTCCGCCGCACCGACACCGGCAATGTTGCGCCGGTCCGCGTCATCAAAGGACCGCGCACGTTGATCAACGGTCCGATGGGCGTTGCCTACGATCTGAAGAACAGCGAAATCTGGGTGGCCAATTACGGCGATCACACGGCGCTCGTCTTTCCAATTACCGGGACGGGCAATATCGCGCCGAAACGGATCCTCCGCAACGCACCGGCCGGTTCGCCGACGGTTGGCTTCGGGAATCCAGGCGCCGTCGCCTACGACTCGAAGCGCGACGAGATCCTGGTGCCCAATTGAGTCAGCGAGCCGAGAATCTCGGCGTTTGCCAGGTTGGCAAACGGGAACGCGGATCCAACACGGGTGATTTCAGGACAGCGGTCGCGCCTCAGCCGGACGATGCACGGGATCTTTTACGACGACATCCACGACGAGATTGTCGTTCCAGTAGCGCTGGCTGGCGCCGTGCTCACCCTGCCGGGCGACGCCGCCGGGGACGCGCCGCCGAAGCGGATCCTGCAGGGGCCGAAGACCGGCATCGTACAGCCTGACACGATCTACGTCGACCTCAAGAACGACGAACTGATCGTCGAGTCCGGCGATAACGCGGTCCTCGTCTTCCCGCGCACCGCGGAAGGCGACGTCGCGCCGAGCCGCCGGATCGGTGGGCCGAACTCGGGGATCGACAACATCTACGGACTCGCCGCCGACTCGAAACGCGATTGCATCATCGTGGCCAATCGCGTCGAGAGCGGCGGGCGCGCGTCCGACGACGCGATCCTGGTGTTCAATCGAACCGACACCGGCGACCCGAAGCCGCGCACCAAGATTGCCGGGCCGCACACCGGCATCATCAAAATCCGCCAGGTGTTCGTCGACGAAGAGCGTGGGCTGATCTTCGCCACGATCAAGAACAACTTCGAGGCGTACAACTACGCCGACCCGCGGCCGTCGCCGTGGGATCCGGACAAAACCGGGTTCATCGGCGTGTGGGGCATCGACGACAACGGCGACGTGCCGCCGCGCGGCGTGATCAAGGGACCGGCGACCGGGTTGGTCTGGCCGGCCGGCGTCGCGATCAACGCGAAACATCACGAGATCTACGCGATCGACAGCGTGAGCAACGCGCTGTTCACGTTCAAGATGCCGGAGTTCTTCGTGAAGGCACCGGGATCGCCTCCACCAGGACGATGATTGCGGTCGGGCTGTTCACCGCCGCACTGGCCGTCGCCGAACCTGGCGTCTCGTGCGACGCGTCGCTGCCGGCGCGACGCCAGGTCAGAGAACAGCCGGTCGGTCCGTCATCGTGTCTGCTGCAGGAATCCGATGTCGTCCTGGATGGCCATTCGTTTCACCGCATCGACGTGGGACTCGACGGAACCGTCGACGGCTCTCTCGCGAAGGTCGGAGATTACAAGGAATACTTCACCAACAGCCCAAATCTCGTGTTCCCGCAGACGTGGGGGCCGCGGCAGATCTTCTTCGGCGTGGCGAAGTACGAGCGCGAAAAAGGCGCGGCCATGACGATCCTGGTCCCGGGCGATCGCGCCACCTGGAATCGCAAGGTCTTCGTGATGGTGCACGGCCGGGGCGTCTCGTTCAGGGACGGCAGCCTCAAGCCGTGGAATCAGAACGCCGGCGATCTGGACAAGTACGATCGACTCCTGCTCGCGAAAGGCTATGCCGTCGTCAAGACGCACCGATCGACGGTCGAAAACATCGGTGAGATCACGGCAACCCTCGAAGACGGCACCACGGTCGACTACATTGCATTCAACGACACCGCCCGCTACATCATGGACTTCACCGACGTCGCGAAGCAGATGATCGTGAGCCGCCTCGGTGAAGTGACGCGAACATACTTCTATGGTCACTCCGCAGGCGCGCGGATCGGCCGTGGCTTGAACTACACACCGGGACTCAACGTCGGTCGCGACGGCAAACGGTTCTTCGACGGGTTTCTGAACGACGATCCCGCGGCGGGAACGTGGTATCCGGTCGTGATGAAGGATGGCCGCGACGTGCTGCTCAGCAGCGATGCTGACAAGGCGGCGTTCGTCCCGCAGATCGACGTCGTGCACCAGATGTACAACAACATCTGGCCGCCGAAGCATCCCGACTGGATGTCGTCGAGCTATCTCGAGAACAAGCGGAACAACGCCAGGATCCTGCGCGACAAGGGGCTCGGCACGAAATACCGGATGTACGAAGTCCGGAGCATCAGCCACTCGGGCGGCGAGAACCTCGCCGACGGCACGCGCGGACCGCTCGAGATCCTCGATCTGTCGAGGATGATGGATCGGCTCGTCGATCTGCTGGACGCGTGGGTGGAGCAGGGAACCACGCCGCCGCCGACGCGGTCCGATTGGGCCGAGCTTGGCGACGCGGATCGCGACGGCACGATCGAGAACCCGGCGCTCGCCTTCCCGGAGGTCGCCTGCCCTCTCGGCGTGTACTTCAGCTATCCGGAGTCGACGTCCGGGACGACCGCGTTCGCCGCCTTCACGGGCCGGGGACTCGAGCCGCTCGATGCGAAGAACGTGTTCGTCGACATGAACCGCAACGGCGTGTGGGATTATCGCGAAACGCCGACCGAAGCCTGGCAACGCCTCGGGCTGCTGCAGAAGAACGAAACGCTGACCGGTGAGAAATACGTGGCCTGCGTGCAGCGCGCCGCCGAAAGGCTCCGCACGGATGGATTCTTTTCGGAGCAGACCGCGGTCGGGTACGTCGAGCGCGCGCGGTCCTGGCGCCCCTGATCCGGTCGGTTTCGTAACCTCGGTTGTCGGTCAGGTCTGATCCACGAAGAACGGAATCGCGCGGAGGCCGACGGCGGCAACGATCAGTGCGAGCGCCGGCAGTGCGAACCACTGGTAGACCGGCTCGTCACGCACGTGAACGTGATTGACGAGGACCCCCTTCTCGATCGAGTCGATCGTCCGTGACGCCGCATCGAGGTCGCGGACCGTGTTCGCGTCGAAATAACGGCCGCCGTATCGCGTCACTGCCTGGAACAGGGTCTGCACCTGCGCCTTGGTGCGCACTTCCTCCTCGAGGTCGATGCCGACGAAGTGGACACGGATGTCGGCGGCGTTCGACTCGGCAAGCACATCGACCGGGTCGCGGCCCTTGTTGTTCTCGCCGTCGGTGAAGAGTACGACCACCTGGTTGCGCCGGAGCACGCCGGCCTGCCGCGCGAGCAGATAGTTGGCCAGCGCGAGGCCGTCGCCAATCGCCGTCATGCCTTCGCCGCGCAGGATCTGATCGTCGACCATGTCGATGTAGCGCAGCAGGTAGCCGTGGTCGAACGTCAGCGGGCTGACCACGTAGGCATTGTCCGAAAAGACAATCAGCGCGATGCGATCGTCGCGGCGGCGGGCGACGAACGATTTGATCGCATCCTTCGTCGCCTCGAGGCGCGTCTTTCCCGGCACCCGCGCCGCCAGCGAGTCGCGCGTCGTGAACGTCAGGCGGGACATGTCGCGCGACGGGCGGATGCGCTCCATCTGCTCCTGCATGCTGCTCGACAGGTCGAGCAGCATCACGATGTCGAGGCCGCGCGACTGGATCGCTGTCTCGGTCGATGGCAGGACCGGATCCATCAGCGCGACAGCGACGAGCCCGAGTGCGAGGCCCAGCACCGCCAGCGGCAGACGCCGGACCATCGACGCGCGATAGCTGCCGGAGGCCAGCCGCGACACGGTCGATGACGCGGCAAACCGGCCGCGCGTCCACCAGCGGATGACGGGCAGCAGCGCGAGGGCGCCGAACAGCCACCAGGAGAGCGAGGGGTGCAGGAAGCGCATGTGGACACTACGAGTGGCTCAACACCTCCGCGCATTGTTCGATCGCCTGGCGGCATTCATCGATCGACGGGAGCCGGTCGGCTGGTGCGTAACGCGCCCGATCGCACGCGTCGAGCACGGCGGTCACGACCTCGATCGGCACCCGCGCCGGGTCCTGCGGGGCAGCCGCGCCGATTTCGGCCGGCGTCAGGCTGGCAGCGTCGAGTCCTGTGGCGTAATGCAGGTGGTCGCGCACCAGCCCGTTCAGTCGCGAGTAGGCGTCGCGACGTCCGGCAGGCGTCGAAATATCGAGCGCCTGCAGCGCGTCCAGCGACGCGCGCTCGTCGTGGCGAACTCGACGCGCAGATGGCGCGCGCACCGGTGTGCGGATCCGTCGAGCCACCGCCAGTGCGGCCACGAGGGCTGGGACGATCGAGATCAACACCAGCCCGATTCCGACCGGCTGCAGCCAGCCGTAGCGGAGTCGCCGCGGCCGCGCGTCGCGGCCGTCGCGGACGGCGTAGGTGTCCTGTGCGTCGGGTAGCGCGCTCCTGAAGGCGATGACCGCCGCCGGCACCTGCACCTCACCCGCTGGCGCCGCCGCATCGCCGATCCGCTGTCCCACACGTCGGATGTAGTAGCGCACCGTCAACGGCGCAATCTTCAGGTCCGGCACGTCCACGCGATATGTCGTAAGGTCGTACGAGAACGTGTAGCGCGCCCTGTCGTCGGCACCGATGGTGCGATCGGAACGGCTATCCAGGATCTCGAGGCCCTCGACGTGCAGTTTGTCCTTCGAGAGATCGTCGGCGAGGATGTCCACACCCTTCTCGCAGGCAATCCTGATCGTGTACGTGACGCGGTCGGCCACCCAGATGGCCGTCCGGTCGAGCGAGGTTCGCACCTCGACGTCCCGCGGTTGCGCGGCGATGCTGGACACCAGGCTGGCCACCGCCACGAACACACCGCCGCACGACGCACACCAACGAGAGCGGGTATTCTTCTTCGTGTCTCCGCGTCGCCTTCGGGATCGTCGTGACTTCACCGCAGCATCCTGTTCGCAAACAGCTCGAGTATCGGCTCGACCGGGCTCGCAGCGGTCGGCACGAACACATGATCGATCGAGGCGCGGTAGAACGCTCGCGCAAGCGAGTCGCGGCGGCGGTGCGCGGCGTGGTGGTAGGCGCGCCGGCTGCGCGCGCCGAGCGCGACGGCGACGTCGCGCCCCGATTCGAGATCGCGCACGTGCAGGTAGCCGCGCCCTGCCGGCAGCGCCGTTTCAGCCGGGTCTTCGGGAATGACGGCGATCACGTCGTGGCGCGCCGCGAGGAGCGCAAGATCTCGGCCAGCGAACAAATCGTCGTCGGTGATGAAATCCGAGACCAGGAACACGACGCTGGTCTTCTTCAGCGTCCGCACCAGGTGCTGAACCGCCGCCGCGATCGCCGTCGGTCCCGGCTGCGGCGCGACCGCCCAGCACTGCTCGAGGAGCGCCCACGCGGCGCCGCGCGTCCGCCGCGGCTGGCTGAAGGTCACGACACCGTTGGCGAACGCCATGAAGCCAGTGTTGAGCTGATCCGCCAGCGCGGAGAACAGCAGTGAGCCGGTGATGAACGTCATCACTTCTTTCTTCGAGTAGTGCGACGTGCCGAGCTCCATCGATCGCGATACATCGACCGCAATCATGACGTTGAGCTCGCGCTCCGCATGGGTGTGCCGGACGTACGGCGCGTTCATCCTCGCGGTCACGTTCCAGTCGATCCGCCGCACGTCGTCGCCTGGCCGGTATGGCTGGTGTTCGTCGAAGTCGAACCCGGGTCCGCGCAGCGGGCTGGTGCAGGCACCGGTACGGAGGTTGCGAATCTTCTTCGCGGTGTAGACCTCGATGTAGCGCAGCTCGCGCATCACCGCGTGGGGGATCATGGAATCGGCACCGCCTGCAGCAGCTCTTCGAGAATCTGATCGGCCTCGATGTTCTCGGCCTGCGCGCGCACGCTGCGCGCGATACGATGCCGTGCGGCGTCGCAGTAGATCTCCTTCACGTCCGCCGGCAGGACGTAGGTTCGGCCGTGCAGGAACCCGGTGACCCGGGCGAGCGCCAGCACATGCTGGTAGGAGCGCGGCGACATGCCGAGGATGAGCAGCTCGCTCAAGCCGGCACGGCCGACTTCGGCGGGCGCGCGCGTGGCGCGGCCGAGCGCGACGATGTACTCCATGATCTTGTCGTCGACGAAGACCGTGTCGCGAATGAACCCGCGCAGGAACGTGACGTCGGAAGGCGACGCACGCCGCTCGATCGTCTGATCAGCGAGCCGTGCGTGCAGCATGCGGACCTCCTCACCCTGATCGGGATATCCGACGCGCAGCATCATCGAAAACCGATCGAGCTGCGCTTCCGGCAAGCTGTAGACACCCTCCTGCTCGACCGGATTCTGCGTGGCGAGGACCCAGAACGGATCCTCGAGCGCAAAGGTCGTGTCAGCGAGCGTGACCTGCCGTTCCTGCATCGCTTCGAGCAGCGCGCTCTGCGTCTTCGGCGTCGCACGGTTGATCTCGTCGGCCAGCAGGATGTTGGTGAACACCGGCCCGTGCTCGATCCGGAACGTCGCGGCCTTCGCGTCGTAGATCCGCGTGCCGAGAATATCGGCCGGCAGCAGATCGGGCGTGAGCTGAATGCGCTGAAACCGCGCCGCGATCGCCTGCGCGAGCGTCGTCGCGATCAGCGTCTTGGCCACTCCAGGCACGCCTTCGAGCAGTACGTGGCCGCAGCCGGCGCGGACCTGCGCGCGCGCCGTCGCAAAGGGAATGGCCGCTAACAACCCGGTCAACAGGCGGCGAATCAGCACGTGCTGCCCGACGATCACCTTGCCGACTTCACCTTCCAGCCCGGCGATCGCCGCGACCGCCTGCTCGGCACTGACCTCGCGCGAGACGGCCAAGCGGTCCTGAAGACTCACAGCAGCATCCACAATGCGGCACCGGCAACGGCCGTGACGATGAGACCGGCGCGATACAGATCGCGATAATCGGTCGACGTCCGCCAGCCGACCAGGCGCCGCTCGCCTCTCACGACGTCCGCCATCGCACGCGCGAGCTCACCGCCGGTCGTCGATCGCGCGTAGCGGCCGCCTGTCGACGCCGCGATCCGGCGCAGCGTCGCCTCTTCGAATTTCGTCGTCACGATGCGCCCCTCGTCGTCGCGCAGCCAGGCCTCCTGCCCGTCGGCCTGCCGCAGCGGTACCGGCACGTCCTTGTCCGATCCGACGCCAATGCAGTGCACGCGGCGGTTTTCCTCACGAAAGGTCGCAAGCGCGCCGTCCAGCTCGGCGCCGTAGTCCTCGCCGTCGGAGACGAGCAAGAACAGCTTGCGCGTCTGGCGATCGTCTTTCTGCGCGACCTCGCGCGCGCTCCGCAGCGCCGCGCCGATGTTGGTGCCGAGCAGCGGCGTCGGATCTCCGTCGATCCAGTCGAGGTAGAACATCAGGCTGTCGACGTCGCTCGTCAGATACGAGAGCACCACCGAGGCGTCCGCGAACCCGACGAGGCCGACGCGATCGATGCTGTCCGGTTTGTTGCGGAGGAAATTACGGATCTCGGCGGTCGCGCGAAGAAACCGCGATGGCGGGATATCGTGCGCCCGCATCGACGCCGACCGATCGAGCACGAAGACGATGTCCTCGCGTTCGTAATCGGGCGTGCGCGCCGCGAGCAGCGCCTGCGGTCGGACGAGCGCGAACACCAGGCCGGCCGACGCGCCGACGGCGCAGGCCAGCACGGCGATCGATCGCGTCAGGGTCGAGCGGCGCGAGAGCGGCGCGAACCGATCGGCGATCGGCGATCGCCGCCGGACCGCTCGCACGTACGCGACGCCGAGCGCCCACAACGCGACGAGGAGCGGAATCGCGAGCCACCAGTCGATCAAATCCGGACGCAGCAGTTTCATCCGACGCGCCTGGCCGGCTTCGCACCGGCCTTGGGCTGCGGGCGCAGCAGCTGCATCAGCTGGTTGGGCGGCGTCTTCGGCTGCTTGCGCAGCTCGGCGGCCAGGCGCGCGGCCAACTCGAAATCGTATTTCGTGTCCCAATCGCCCGGCGCTGTTTCCACGGCGCGGCGCAGCTCGTCCTCGGCGCGGCTCATCCAGCCGAGCCTCGTGTCCGGCTTCTCTTCGGCACGCGCCTTCGCGAACAAGGCGCAGCCCGCCCAGAAATGCGCAGCAGAGGCATCCGGTGATCGGTCTGCCTTCTCGATCGTCTCGTCGTACCGCCCGAGGCGGTACATCGCCCACAACTGATTTTCGATCAGCCGGTCGTAATCGCCGGCGAAGAGCTGTTTGGCGGAGCCACCGACGCGATCGAAACGTGCTTCGGCGCGGGCGTAAGCGGCGAGCGCCCGCTCGAGCTGCCCCTCGGCGATCGCGCGGTCGCCCTCGGCGATCGGGTCCGTCCACCGCGCGTAGGCGAGAACGACGCCGCCGGCGAGCAGCAGCAGGACCATCGCAGCCGACGCGAGCGACTTGACCACGGGCATCTGATCCGGCGGCATTACACCAGAAGGGAGATCACCCGTCAACGGACGCGGATTGCCGACTCACTCAAAGGTCAGACCTTTTGACGATCCAAGGGATCGAATCGCGCGATTGTGGGTCGCGTCGACCAGCCAAACTTGCGCTTGACTCAGGTAAAGAAACCATAGACGCTAAGCGCGCAAAGGTAGGACCAATTGAGGAGGATGCGATGCGATGTTCTGGTCGCGCGATTCTGAGCATCTCGCTGCTTGCCTTCTTCGCTGGGCCGCCCGCGATCCGTGCACAGGCGACGACCGGGACGATCTACGGCGTCGTCGTCGACGAGTCGAAATCGGTGCTGCCAGGTGCGACCATTCAGGTGAGCAACGTCGAGAACGGCGCGACGCGTACGCTGGTGACCGACCCGAACGGCCACTATCGCGCCTTGAACCTGCCGCCCGGTGTGTACAGCGTCAGCGCCGACCTGCCGGGCTTCACCTCGGCCAAGCGCGACAACCTCGTCGTGGAAATCGGCCGCGACGTGGTTGCCGACCTCACGATGAAGGTCGGCAGCGTGAGCGAACAGGTCGTCGTCCAGGGCGCGGCCACCAACGTCGACTTGAGCAGCGCGGTCGCGGGCGGGGTCGTCTCGCAGACGCAGATTGCGGAGCTGCCGCTGAACGGCCGCAGCTTCATGCAGCTGGCGACCCTGCAGCCGGGCGTCACGGTCAGCCGCGGCACCGCGCGCGATTTCACCGGCGGCTTCGGCAACACGCAGCTCTCGATCGGCGGCGCGCGACCCGAGATGACCGGCTATCTGCTCGAAGGGACCAACATCGCCGACATCTCCGACAAGGCGCCGTCGAGCATGGCCGGCGTCCTGCTCGGCGTCGATGCGGTGAAGGAATTCAGCGTGCAGACGCACGACTACAGCGCCGAGTTCGGACGCGCCGCGGGCGGCGTCATCAGTGCCGTGACGAAATCGGGCACGAACAGGCTCCATGGCACGGCGTTCGAATTCCTCCGCAACAGCCACCTCGATTCGCCGAATTTCTTCGATCCAATTGACCCGACGACCGGCGAGCAGATCAACCCGCCGTTCACGCGCAACCAGTTCGGCGGCACCGCCGGCGGCCCGATCGTCCAGAACCAACTGTTCTATTTCGGCAGCTATGAAGGGCTGCGGCAGGATCTGTCGCTGACGCACATTGCCCGGCTGCCCACTGCCGCCGCCCACAACGGCGTGCTGCCGACGGGACCGGTGGTCATCAGCCCGCTCGTCAAACCGTACCTCGAATTGCTCTACCCGATTCCGAACGGACAGGATTACGGCGACGGAACCGGCGAGTACCGCTACTCGGCAGTCGATCCAACGCACGAGCATTTCCTCGTCGGCAAGGTCGATTGGCAGCTGACGAACAACAACTCGATGTTCGTGCGAGTATCGCGCGACAAGTCCGACGCGCTGACGCAGCAGGACCATCCGCTGTTCCTCGAGGCCACGAACACCGACACGCGGTATTTCACTGTTCAAGATCAGCATCTGTTCAGCTCACGCGTGCTCAATGTCGCGCGCGGAGCGATCAACTACACCGGCCGCGACGACGACGTCACGCCGACCGTCGTCGTCCCGCCCAGCATGTACTTCACGACCGATCCGCACTTCGGCGCGATCACCATCCAGAGCGGCATCACGCAGGTCGGGACGACCGCATCGACGCCGATCAACTACCGCCAGACGCTCTTCCAGGTGTCCGACACGGTCACCCTCAGCTCGAGCGCGCACACGGTCAGATTCGGGGGCGACGTGCAGCGCTACCACTTCGACGGCTTCTCGTACTCGCGCTACGGCGGCGAGTTCCGTTTCACGAACCTGCAGAACTTCCTGCGCGGCACGGTGAACCGCTTCACCGGCAACATGCCGGACACCGACACGCAGCGCCGGATGCGACAAAGCTACGTCGCGTTCTTCGGTCAGGACGAGTGGAAGCCGTCCGACAATTTCACGCTGAGCTATGGCCTGCGCTACGAGTTCTTCACGATCCCCTACGACGTCAACGCGCAGGTGGCAGGACTCCTCAGCTTCGCCGATCTCGAATCGGGGCCGAATGGCGTCACGCCCGGCAGCGATTTTTTCAAGAACCCGTCGAAGCTCGATTTCGCGCCGCGCGTCGGCGTCGCGTGGAATCCGTTCGGCGATCAGCGCACATCGATCAAGGCGGGCTCCGGGCTGTTCTATCAGCCGCTGACCACTTCGTACTATCGCGGCACGAGCTTCCGGATCTATCCGTACTTCGCCGGCGTCGACATCCGCACCGTGCCCGTGTTCGGACCGCCGATCCAGATACTGCTCGAGCAGGGCACCGGGCTCGCCGTGCAGAAGCGCTCCGAGTTCATCGACTACGACGCGCGGCAGCCTTATACCACGCAGTACCACGCGAGCGTCGCCCATGAGTTTTCCGGGCAGCTGGTCGCCGAAATCGGCTACATCGGATCACGCGGCTACCATCTGCCGTTCTACAGCGATCCGAATGCCAGACCGGTGCAGTTCAACGCGGCCGATGGACACTGGCAGGTCGTGCCGGGCTCGTCGCTGCCGTTCCCGAGCTGGGGACGCATCCGCACGCGGACCAACGCCGCGCGATCGTGGTACAACGGCTTGACGGCCACGGTGAATCGCAGGTACTCGCGCGGTCTCCTGTTCCAGGCCTCCTACACCTACGGGAACTCGCGCGACACGTGGTCCGGGGGCCTCATCGGGTCGTCCGACTTCGACAACGGCGCCGGCAGCGCCACCAACTATTTCCTGCCGGAAAACGAGCTCGGTCCATCGAGCTACGATGTCCGCCACACGGTCGTCGTCAACGCGGTCTATCAACTGCCGTTCGGACAGAGCCAGACCGGCGCGGCACGGCAGCTCCTCAGCGGGTGGCAGGTCGGCGTGATTGCGAATTACGCCAGCGGTATTCCGTTCACCCCGCTCATCGGCTACGACTACGCCGGCGATGGCTCGAGCGATCCGAATCCGCAGAAGCCGGACTGGGCGCCCGGGTTCAACCCCGACAACGCGATCCTGGGCGACCCGAACAACTGGTTCGACGCGAACGCCTTCGTCCTGCCCGCGAAAGGCGAGTACGGCAACGTCGCCCGCAATTCCTTGCGAGGACCGGACCTGAAGATGGTCGACCTGTCCATCTTCAAGAACGTGATCGTCGGCGGGAAGAACCTGCAGTTCCGAGTCGAAGTCTTCAACCTGTTCAACCGCGCGAACTTCGCGACGCCGAACTCGGCGGTGCTCTTCAACAGTGACGGCACCCGCGTGCCGACCGCAACCAACGTCGTGCGCACCGCGACCTCATCGCGTCAGGTGCAGCTGGGACTGAAGTTCGTGTTCTAGGATGGTGTCATGACGAACAGGCACATCTGGAAGTCGCTGCGCGTTGGCGCGGCGGTGCTGGCCGTCGGCTGTGCCGTCCTCGCGGCACGGCAGCCTGAACAGCGCCGGCCGCGCACGAGCGAGGACGGCGGCCGCCTCGAAAAAGTCGGACCGACAATGAGCCGCGTCGTGCCGGAGAACACGCCGTACGATCAATGGCTCGCTCGGGCGAAGTCGCGCATCCCGATGTTCTCCGGCCTCGTCATCGACGACGCGCGGACGGTGCCGCTCAAACCGTGGGCGGACATGGGTGTCGACGGCCTGTACATCCGGATGGCGGATTACCAGATCATCGACGGCTTCGTGCTCGAGATTCCTGCGCACGGCCAGACCAAGCCGCAGCGTCACATGTTCGAAGAGGGCCTGTACTTCTTCGGCGGTCCGGGCCATACGATCATTCAGCAGGAGGGCCGGCGGCCCGAACGGGTCGACTGGAAGATGCGGTCGCTGTTCGCGGTGCCGCTGAACGTCAAGTACCAGCACTTCAACGACAGCGACCAGCCGGTGCGACTGCTGGCGGTGACGAGCTTCCCCTTCGTGATGAACTCGACCGATAGCGTGAAGTTCGTCTACGAGAACCCGTTCGAGTTCCGCGATCGCTACAACGCGCAGGAAGACTT
>Ga0066903_100001767_pt1 | contig 16250 bp, 14 predicted proteins | sample PanSoiMetaGPlot1_FD_67491 | JGI IMG/M metagenome (GOLD analysis project Ga0066903, IMG submission 67491) | Tropical forest soil microbial communities from Panama analyzed to predict greenhouse gas emissions - Panama Soil - Plot 1 (version 2) | ecosystem: Environmental > Terrestrial > Soil >... | reverse complement strand
CCCGCCTCGGCCCCCGGCTTCGATACCCGCAGCGCCCGCGTGGCCGTGATGATGGAAGACGGCCAGACTCTGGCCATCGGCGGCCTGGTGCAGACCAAGATCAACGGCACCACCAACAAGTGGCCGTGCCTGGGCGATTTGCCCTTCATCGGAGCTGCGTTCCGCTCGGTCAGTTACAACGAGCAGGAAGAGGAATTGCTGATCCTGGTGACGCCGCGACTGGTCGATCCGATGGCTTGCACCCAGCTTCCCAAATATCTTCCTGGCCAGGAAACGCGCAGCCCCGACGATTTTGAGCTATTCTTGGAAGGTATCCTGGAAGCGCCTCGCGGTCAGCGCTCGGTTAGCCTGTTTGGTTATGAGCCGGCCTGGAAGAACAGCCCGTCGGCCGAACACATCCCGTGTGGCAACGGTAATGGTTCCGGCGGCTGTGGTTCGGGGGGCTGCAACAACGGTCCAACCCAGGGATACATAACGCAACCGGCGACCACGAACGAGCCCAGCCGGCAATTGCCTGAAAGCATGCCGCCTCGGTTGGTGCGGCCGGTCAACACTCGGGACATGGACGACCCGCTCGAGGGAGTTGGAATTACCCTCCCGATCGGAGCGGAAAGCCGCTGAGCCCGGCGGATGCAATGAGGAAGGACGCCGATGAGAAAACCGTGACTGGGGTGGCTGCCCGGATGCAGCAGCCGCCCCCGCAACAGTCCTAACGTTTTCGGTGGTGCTCATGAAGGACGTACAACGCATAGCCATCGTGGATCCCTCGGATGCCACGCGCGAGCCGTTGCGAAACTTGTTGCTCGGAGTGGAATCGGTCTGGCTGGAAGCCGAATGTTCGCGCTACGAGTTCTTTATCGATGTGGTTCGGCAGTCGAACCCCGATCTGGTCGTGGTGGCGCTGGACGCGGACCAGGCCAAGGCCAAGCAGCTTATCGCGCAACTGGTTTCGGAGTTTCCCGGACTGCCGATCCTGGCAGTCAGCGCCCGCGGAGACGGCCAATCGATTCTCCAGGCTTTGCGTTCCGGGGCCAAGGAATTCTTGACCCAGCCCGTCGTCCTGGAAGAACTCCTGGTGGCGTTGCAGCGGTTGCGACAGAACCGGACCACCGTCAACGGCATGGTGCCGGCGAATGGTACCGTCAAGGCCGAGTCCAAGGCGATTGCCGTCATCGGCTCGCGCGGCGGTATCGGTTGCACGAGCCTGGCCGTCAATCTCGGTTGCAATCTCGCGAGCATCGATCATCACAATAACGTCGCTCTGATCGATCTGGACCTGGCCCTGGGCGACGCTGATGTCGCCCTGGACCTGATTCCCGATTATACGCTGGCTGACATCGCCCTGAACATTGACCGACTGGACATGACCTTCTTGCGTCGCTCCTTGTGCAAACATGAAAGTGGTCTGTCCGTGTTGCCGCACCCGATGCAGATGGAGGACATCTCCCTGATTCACGAGGACCATTTGCAGCGGGTCATCGGTCTGCTCCGGGCGAGTTACACGCACCTGGTGTTCGACCTGAGCAAGCGTTTCACGCCCACGGATTTGACCGGCCTGCGGATGGCGGACGTGATCTTGTTGATCGCGGAACTGGAGTTGAGCAGCCTGCGCAACGTCGTCCGCATGATCCACACCATGCAGGCCGAAGAGGGCATGGCAAACAAGATCAAGGTGGTAATCAACCGCGTCGGCTCGGAAGACGGTGAAATCACTTTGAAGAAAGCAGAAGAAACGATCGGGCAGCCAATTTTCTGGCAGGTGCCCAACGATTACAAGAACATGCTCGGTTCGCGGAATTCGGGCGTGCCGCTGATGAAGCACGCCCCCAAGACCAAAGTTCATCTGAGCCTGCTTGGTCTGGCCAATTTCCTGTGCGGCAAGACGTCCCAGGAACCCAAGAAGGAAAAGCGAGGTTTCTTTTCGTTCAAATAATAACCGTGCAACCCAACGCGTCCGGATGACAACCCTGGTTTGCGAATACTCAAAGGAACGCAGCTATGTCGCGTTTGCAGAGCGGATTGAAAAGCCTGGGTGGCAGTGCAACCGGCCGGATGACGGGCGTTTCGCAGGGCGGCAGCGCGCTGGACCGCACCGCGAACAAGAGCTTCGAGGAACTCAAACGCCTGATCCACGGCAAGCTGGTGGACAAGCTCGACCTGTCCCGCGTCAGCGATCTGGCAGGCGATACCCTGCGGCGCGAAATCCGGCTCGTCGTCGAACGCCTGTGCGACACAGAAAACCCGCTCCTCAACCGCATGGAGCGGGAACGCCTCATCGACGAGGTCCTGGATGAGACGTTTGGCTTCGGGCCGCTGGAAATGCTCCTCAAGGACCCGACCGTGAGCGATATCCTGGTGAACGGGCCGCACAAGATTTACGTCGAGCGCCGCGGCAAGCTGGAGAAGACAGAGGTCAAGTTCCGCGACAACGAGCACCTTTTGCAGATCATCGATCGCATCGTCTCGAAGGTTGGCCGTCGCGTGGATGAATCGTCGCCCATGGTGGATGCACGCTTGCCGGACGGCTCCCGCGTCAACGCCATCATTTCGCCCCTGGCCCTGGATGGCCCGAGCATGAGCATTCGCCGCTTCGGCGCCAACCCGCTGAAGCTGGAAGACCTGCTCAACTTCAAGGCGTTCACGCCGGAGATGGCCATGTTGCTCGAGGCCTGCATCAAGGCGCGGTTGAACATCATCATCAGCGGCGGCACCGGCTCCGGCAAAACCACCCTGCTCAACACCCTGTCGAGCTTTATCCCCAACGATGAACGTATTGTGACGATCGAGGACGCGGCGGAGCTTCAACTTCAACAGGATCATACGGTGCGTCTGGAAACGCGGCCGCCCAACATCGAAGGCAAGGGGCAGGTCAGCACCCGCGACCTGGTGCGGAACGCCCTGCGTATGCGGCCGGAACGCATCATCATCGGCGAGTGCCGCGGCGGCGAGGCCCTGGACATGCTCCAGGCCATGAACACGGGCCATTCCGGCTCCATGACAACCTTGCACGCCAACAGCCCGCGCGATGCCCAGTCCCGTCTGGAAACCATGATCATGATGGCCGGCATGGACCTGCCGGTGAAGGCGATGCGGCAACAGATTTCTTCGGCAGTGGACGTCATCATCCAGGCCAACCGTCTGCAAGGCGGGCCACGCAAGATCACCTCCTTCACCGAGGTCATGAACATGGAGCAGGATACGATCATCATGCAGGATATTTTCCGGTTCAAGCAACTAGGCATCGATCAGAACGGCCGGGCCTTTGGCCAATTTGAAGCCACGGGAGTGAGGCCGTCGTTTATTGCCCGTTTGGAGACGGCGGGCATCAAGCTGCCGTCAAACTTGTTCATGGAACGCGTATTGCTTCGCGACTAACACCTACTGTTCCACGGCGGCGGTCTTGGGAGGCCCTCGCTTCGGACTACGGATCAAGGACCCAATGACATGACTCCCCTGCTGATCTCCATGCTGGCGTTTGTGGGCGTGGCCGCGCTCGTGGGCCTGGTTGCCTTCGTGTTCGGGGAAAACTCGAACAAGATGGGAGACCGCCTTGATCTGTTGACGGGCAGAAAACGCAAAGAGGACCAGACAACCAACATCCTGCGCAAAACCGCCCTGGAAAGCGACAAGAACTCGCTCCTGGAAATGCTCACGCCGAACTTGCCCAGCTTGCACAAAACCATCGTGCAGGCCGATTGCCATATCAAGGCCAGCACCCTGTTCGGCATCGGCCTGTTGCTGGGGATTCTGGGCGGAACGGCCAGCTGGCTGATGGGCGTAAAGATCTACTTCGCACCCATTGCCGGCCTGATCATGTTCTCGATCCCGTTCATCTGGCTGTTCAACAAGCGGCGGGTGCGTTTGAAGACGTTCGCGGGCCAGCTCTCGGACGCTCTGGAACTGGTTGCTCGTGCCTTGCGGGCCGGGCACAGCTTGGCCGCCGGCATGCACGTGGTCGCCGAGGAAATGCCATCGCCGATCGCCGAGGAGTTCGGCCGGGTCTACGACGAGCAGAACCTGGGTATCTCCATCGAGGAAGCTCTCAAGTCGTTGTGCGAGCGCGTGCCCAACCTGGACCTGCGCTTCTTTGTCACGGCCGTTCTCATTCAGAGGAACACTGGTGGCGACCTGGCGGAGATCCTCGACAAGATCGGCTATGTGATTCGCGAGCGCTATCGCATCCTGGGCCAGGTCAAGGCGCTGACGGCGGAAGGCCGGCTCAGCGGCGTCATCCTCATCGCCCTGCCCTTTGGCCTGTTCTTGTTGATGCTGCACATCAAGCCGGACTACATCGAAAAACTATGGACGCATCCACTGGGGATCAAAATGAGCGTGGCCGCCCTGGTCGCCCAGCTCCTGGGAGCCCTGGTCATCAAGAAGATTGTGAACATCAAGGTGTAAGTGTCTGAGGTCGGACGTTGGAGATCAAAGGTCAGGAATTACAAACTTTGAAACACTGGACTAAACAACTGAGGAAACCATGACCTACGTAGCTGACATCATTCCCCTGCTGGTGTTTGTGGGGATCGTGCTGGGAATCTGGGCGGTTCTGTCCGGCATCTCGAACCGGAACAGCAAGGCGTCGGAGCGCTTGTCCCGTATGAGCCGGCCTCCATCCCTTTCCGAGATTGAGGACCCGACCAGGCAAAAGGGCCAGCATTTCCAGGGCCTGGTGGAAACCGCAAAGGCCCTGTCGAGCCCACTCATGCCACAGACAGAAGCGGAGCAATCGAACCTCAAGACGAAGCTGGCAAATGCCGGTTTTCGCAGCGAAGCAGCTCCGGTCGTTTATTCCGGCTTGCGGTTGGCGTGTTTGCTGGTGTCGGCCGTCCTGTCCTGTGCCATCTTCCTGCCGGGCAGGAAACTGAACCTGACCACGCTCCAGTGGCCGATCATTTTCACCGGCATCGGCTTTTACATCCCCAGCATCACCCTGTGGTACCTGCGTACCAAGCGCCAGGAAGCCATTTTCTTGACCTTGCCCGACGCCCTGGACTTGCTGGTGGTGTGTGTGGAAAGCGGACTCGGTCTGGATGCAGCCCTGCGTAAAGTTTGCGAGGAAATGAGCAGTCATGCCAAGGTGATCTGCGAGGAGTTGTCGCTGGCGAATTTCCAGTTGCAGATGGGCAGGCCGCGCCGCGAAGTCCTCCACGATCTGGGTGTCCGCACCGGCGTGGACGACGTCCGCTCGCTGGCGGCCATCCTCATTCAGGCGGACCGCTTCGGTTCGAGCATCGCCCAGGCCCTGCGCGTGCAATCGGATTCGATGCGCACGCGGCGCAAGCAAATTGCGGAAGAGAAGGCGGCCAAGACCGCCGTGCAGCTTCTCTTCCCCTTGATCCTCTTTATTTTCCCTGGAATTTTTGTGGTCCTCGTGGGACCGGCAGCCATCAACATTATGGAAACCCTGTTAAAACAATAAGGAGAACGTGGATGAAAGGACTCATCAAAAAAATGGTGGCCGCCGCCTTGTGTCTGGGTTGCGGCCTGTTTACCCAGGCCGCATCGGCCCAGTCCGGCGGCGGGGGTTGCAGTACCTGCAGTGCCAGCAGTTACGCTTCCAGTGACGGCGGCTGCAGCAGCTGCGGCGGCTGCAACTCCGGCTGCTGTGGCCGTTGCGGAATCGGCGGCGGCTGCGGCATCGGCAGCCGTCTGGGCCTGAACGACGACGGGATCTGTCCCAGGTGCGTCGATCCGTGCTGGCCGGAACGCTACAACTTCATGGCCGCCCGGTCCGTCATCACGGCCACCAATGCCCAGGCCTACAACGGACACGTGCTGGACCAGACCGTGTGGAATCACATGTTCGAAGTCGATCCCAAGTCAGGCAAGGCCACGGACCGGCTGAACGCTTATGGCCTGTCGCACCTGTCTTACCTGGCCCGGCGCCGTCCCAATCCGGACCCGCACATCTACCTGCAAACCGCCCAGGACATCCCCTACAACCAGGCAGATGGTGCGAAGAAATTTGTGCTGGCCCGCACCGACCTGGATATGCGGCGTGTGCGGGCGATCCAGGAATTCTTGCAGGCCCAGACCGCCACTCGACATCTGGGCTATGATTTTGAAGTAACCGTTCACGATCCGGCGGAAGTGGGCATCGCAGCCATTCCGATCGGCGGCAATCAGCCGGCCACGCTCTATCGCGTCTTCGGCTCGGTGCCGCAGCTGCAAGGCAACTTCCGCGGCATTCTGCCTGGTGGCGCCGGCGCAGGCTTCGGCAGCACCGGTGGCGGCGGCGGCGGTACCGGTACCGGCGGCGGTACCGGCGGCGGCGGCGGCGCTCAGCCCGGCGGAGCCGGTTCCCCCGGCACCAGCGGTGGTGGCTCCACCAGCTATTAACGTGAGTTGTACTTTCGCCCATTGCAATATCAGTTGTTTTTCAGCCTGAAACGCCGGCATGGATCCGCCCAATCCGTGCCGGCGGTTCGGGCCCAGGCAACACGAACTCTTGACACCAGGTTTTGCACCATGAACGCGCTTCGTTTGCCAACCGCTCCCCCTACCCTTTGCTGGGTCTTCTTCGCCTGCCTTGCCATCGTTTTCTTGGCAACCGCTACCAATTCGATTCAGGCAAGTGAGCCATCTCCGAGCCATACCGTTTCCACCGTCTCGGCGGTGCAGGAACCGGCCCCCGTTCTGGCTGCCTTTTGGAACAACATCATGGGCAATCGCAGCCGCATGATCCAGGTCGGCCTCGTGGCCGTGTGCCTGGGATTTTTCCTCCTGTCGTGGTCACGTAAATAACCAAGGGACACCAAATGTTAGCCAATCGACAAATGGGGCTGGAATGGGAAGGCAGCGGGTTGCCGGAAGCGCCCAGCGCCCCGGAGACTCTCGAGGAAGCGGGGTTATCCCTGACTTTCCTCAACGACATGATCCTCCGCACGCTGTATATCCGCGGCGTCATGCTCGGCCTGGACCTGGCCCGCTACCTGTGCTTGCCGTTCAAGGTGATCGAGGAATCGCTCCGCTTCCTCAAGGATGAAAAGAACATTGAAGTGGCGGGGGGCGACCTGATCGGCCGGGTGAGCTATCGCTACAGCCTGACGGAACTGGGCCGGCGCCGTGCCCAGGACGCCATGGCCCTGTGCGCTTACGTGGGCCCGGCGCCCGTGCCGCTCGAGGACTACGTCGAACAAACGTATCGCCAGGCGGTCACCGGCATCAGCTGCAGCCCCGAACCGCTTCGCTCCACCTTCGCTCACCTCGTCATCAAGGAAGAGCTGTTCAGCGCCCTGGGACCGGCCATCGTCAGCGGCAAGTCGGTGTTCATTTACGGGCCTCCCGGCAACGGCAAGACCTCCATCGCCCGCGCCATCGGAGATTTCATGAACAACGCCGGCGGCGAAATCTTTGTCCCCTACGCCTTCCTCGCCGAAAACAGCATCATCACCGTGTACGACCAGTCCATTCACTCGGCCATCGACGGCGACCCGACCGATCGCATGGAGGACAACGAGGCGACCATTCGCCGGCTCTTGAACACCGGCACCATCGATCCGCGCTGGGTGCGCATCCGCCGGCCGGTGGTGGTCACGGGCGGCGAGCTCAACCTCGCCATGCTCGACCTCCGCTTCAACGCCGAGTCCAACTTCTACCAGGCGCCTCTGCATGTGAAGGCCAACGGCGGGGTATTCCTGATCGACGACTTCGGCCGGCAATTGTGCAGCCCCAAGGAGCTGCTCAACCGCTGGATTTTGCCCCTGGAAGACCGTCACGATTACTTGACCCTGTCCTCGGGCAAGAAGTTCGAAGTCCCCTTCGAGCAGCTCATCATCTTTTCGACGAACCTGGATCCCAAGGACCTGGTGGACGACGCGTTTTTGCGTCGTATCCGGCACAAGCTCGAGATCGAGGCTCCCGGGCGGGACGTGTACGAGAAGATTTTTGCCGCGGTCTGCAAACGTCTGGGCATGGCCCCCTGTCCGGAAGCGATCGATTACCTCTACGAGCGCTATTACAGTGGTGGCCGTTCTCCCCGCGCCAGTGACTGCCGCGACCTCCTGGAGGTCGTGCAGGCCATTTGCCGATTCCGCCGCCAACCCGTGCAGTTGACCCGCGAGCTCATGGTCGAGTCGGCTGCCAGCTTTATCTGTGAATTCTAGGGTGGTGAGTGGTGAGTAGTGAGTGGTGAGTGGTGTCGTAGGTTAGGTTTCCAACCTGACTTGCGGCCGTCACCTACGCGACAACCACTGTAGTAAGTGGTGAGTAGTGAATAGTCAGCGGGGAAGACATGCGCGAGCCATCGAGTCCAGTTGCACCACTCACCACTCACCACTCACCACTCACGACTCACTCAGCACTCAGCACTCAGCACTCAGCACTCGCCTTCAAACGCTGGGCCGAGCGCAGGTTCGGCTGGTTCGCATTCCTGGCTCAGTTCGGACTGGTCGGCTTGACCGGGATGGTGGTGGATGTGCTGTGCTTTGCGGCCCTGACTCCCATTTTCGCACTGGGACTGGCGCGGGCACTGGCGATCGCCATCGCCATGACCTGGAACTTCCTGCTCAACCGCCGCTTCACCTTCACGGATGCACGGCGTGAGCCATTCTGGAAGCAATACTTCTTGTTTTGTGCCAGCTGCCTGGTCGGCGCCCTGGTGAACTGGGCGGTAAGCATGGTTTTGTGCCAGGGCAGCCCGTGGTTTGGCGCTCATCCGGTCGCCGCCGCCATGGCCGGCGTCGCCGCCGGCTTCTTCCTCAACTTCGTCCTCAGCCGGCGATTTGTCTTCCGGGCGGCGAAATAGAAGACAACCGATAAGCTGCCTGCCTTCAACTCGATCAAGTTGCGGGAGCGAGGAGACTTGACAAAAAACGAATGAAACGTCCAAGTCAGCCCGGTAGCAACTGTCTAAAGGGAAAAAGGCGAGATCGCGATTTTGCCCGATCAAATCGATCGGCATAATCGCGATCTCGCCCGACATTTCAGCAAACCCGCGGAGGTCAACTGACCGTGACCGGTTGCTCATTGTCCGCGGCGTAAGTACCAATATCGTCCTTGACAATGGCCGCGATGGTGAACGATCCCGTCTGTGTGTAGACGTGCGTTACCGACGCCGGGTTGCCCGTAACGGTAGTCGTCTTGCCGTCTCCCCAGACAATGAACCAGCTAACGATATGATGATTGGCCGGGAGCGGTTCGAGGCCGGAGAGATTCAGCGTGTAGAGGGTTCCCGTGTTGGCGGTGCTGGGGCCGATGATGCTGAGAATCGGCATCTGGTGATTGATCTGAACAACCAGCGGCGTCGCGGCGTACTTGGCAACATTGTCGGTGGCGCTGACATGGATCGTGTCGCTACCGGCCGGCTTGGCGATGAAGGTATGCGTGACCGCGGTGACGGTGCCGGCGACGACCTGAAGCGGGCTGTTATCGCCCCAGGCGATCGTCCACGTCTTGATGTCGTGGGCTCCGGTGACAGTGGCGGCGAGATCCAGCTCATAGGATACGCCCTCGAAGACGCTGGGAGCGCCGGTGACGCTGAGGACCGGCGCAACGTGGGAGACGCTCACGAGGAGGCCGTTGGCGGCGTAAGTGCTCACGTCGTCGGTTGCGGTGGCGTGAATCGTGAAACTCGCCGGTCCATTTGCGTAGGTGTGCGTGACGGAGGTCAGATTCCCTGCAACCGTTTCAGGCGCGGTGCCGTCGCCCCAGGTGATGGTCCAGTGATCGATGGCATGGCCGCCGCTCACGACGGCCTTGAGGTTGAGCGTATACGTCGCTTCTTCGGCGACCTTGGCGGCGCCACTGATGGTCAGCTTCGGAGCGACATGCTTGACCGCGATGTTGAGCGTGTTAGCGGTGGCGACGGTGTTCGCATCGTCGGTCGCCGTGGCGCTGATCGTGTAGTTGTTTGGCCCGGTCGCATAGGTATGGGTGACCGAAGTCGGGTTGCCGCTGACCGGCGTCGTGGTGTTGTCGCCCCAGTTGATCGTCCAGCCGGTGATGAAGTGGCCGGCCGCGGCGTGGCCGGAGAGCGTGAGGGTGTAGACCGCTCCTTCGTTCGTCACGGCCAGGCCGGAAATGTGCAGCGTGGCTGCCACAGGGTTAACGGTCACTTGGACCGCTTGTGACTCCACGGAGTGGCCATGGTTGTCGGAGACGATGACCTTGACATCGAACGTGCCGACGCTGCCCACGCCGAGTGCTTTGAGTGTACTCCACGCAATGACGGGATTGGCGCCGACGGCGTCGCCGAAGTTGCCGTCGCCGTTGATATCCCAGGAATAGGTCAATGGGTCGCCGTCCACGTCGGCGCCGACGGCGTGCAAGGTGAGGGCGGAACCTTCGTTGATGGCGTACGGATTGCCGGCGCTGGCGGTGGGGGCGTGATTGCCGGCATCGAGAGTGAGCTGCGACGGGGAGAAATTCGTCACTGGAACTGAAGGCGTGCCCACCAAGGTGGCCGGGAAGGCAGATGCGCTGAACACGCCTGCAAACGCCCCGGTGGAGCTTGAGAAGGAGTAAATCGATCCGTCGGTGCCGGGGCCGCCAAACGAGACCGGATACGTCGGTCCCAGGTTCGCCGTCAAGAAGCGGCCATTGGGGGTGAAGACCATGTCGGCAGGGAACTGGTTGAGCAGGCTGTTGGCTGGCATGGTGAAGACCTTCATGAAACCACCGAGCGCACCAAACTCCAGGATTTGGCCGTTGTGCGTGGAGGTCGCCGCCAGGTCAGTGACAAGGAGTTGTCCCCCCGGAGCCCAGGTCAAACCGGTCGGATAGTTCATGGTGCCGTTGATGGGCGCGATGAACTGCGATTGCACCGGCGAGGCCCCATCGGCATCGGTGATCTTGATGATGTTGCCCGCCGCGGAGTTGCTGACATAGAGCGTATTCCGCGTGCTGGGAGTGTCGCCGAAGATCAATTCGGTCGGCTGCATCAATCCGGTGGCAATCGCAGTGTTGGTGCCAGCGTAGGAGGGGGTGTTGCCGTTGTAGGTCATGTCAAAGCGAACCACGGCGCCGTCGGGGTTGAAGTCGTGGTGGCCGCCGTTTTCGGCAACATAAAGGTTGCCGTCCGGGCCAAAGACCAGCCCCGCGGGGATGAAGCTGAGGCTGACCAGTGTGTGCAGCGAATTATCACTCAGGTCCAGCTTCACGATGGAGCCGTTCGCCTGCTCGAAGTTGTTGCTGCAGAAATACAGGTTGCCGTCCCGCCCCACTGTCATGCCGGAAGGTCCCACGAGCGTCGCCTGACTGTTGGGCGCCACCAATGTTTGCTGCAAGGCGCCGGTGGAGGAATCGAATTTGTAGATCGCGCTGTCAAAATAAGACGCCGCGATCAACGCCGCCGCCGGCGTCAAACGCGTTTCGAGCTGCTCAACCGCGAGGCGCGCCGAACGTCGGTGGGATTCAAGGCGACGAAACGAAGCACCCTTCCGAGTGGCCAACGCGCGACGCAAATACCGAACCATGTTGCCAATCATGTTGTGATCCTTTGCAAAAAGAGGGTGGATTCGCCATGTTTTCGCGCAAACCAATAGAGAAGATTGCCGGAACACCCCCATGCACCGGTCGATTCATCGCTCTATGGTCCCGACGATCAAACAATCACAAGAGTGTTTGAGTATTGTGAGTTTTGTATTCGAGATTGCGAAGGCGTCAAGAAAAAACGATTCGTGGCGGGAACGGTGCCCTACTTTTTCTTTTTCGGAATATCAAGGCAGCAGCAGCCGAGATCGAGATGGTCGGAGGCTTCGTCTGATTCTCCCGGCTGGAACACCTGCGGATTCAGGCGATAGACGACAAATCGGCCATGTTTCTCGTCCAAGAGGACATCGGCATTGCGCAGAATGCCCAGGTGATGAGACAGGTTGACGACGGGTATTTTCAAAATGTCGGCGATTTCGCCGACATTCTTGGGACCCTTGCGCAGGCACTGAATGATTCGCAAGCGATCCGGATCGGCAATCGAGCGCAGCTTGCGCGCACACACGGGAGATTGCAGCGTGTCCTTCATGGCAAAGTCCTTTCCCACCACTGTTCACGGCGCCGGAAAGAAGACAAACTGATTGGCAACCGGCCCACTTCGCAGTTGATTCCAGCCGGCGGCACTGATCGCCTTGCGCTCGCCGCGGCGAAACGTGATCCCGTCATCGGCCGTGACTTCGTCGAACGGTCCGCGATACAACACGCAGCGGTTTTCCGCAGAATCTTCGATTTCCGGCCGCGTGCCCAGCACACGGATTTCACGCAGCTCCATGCCTGGAACGCTCAGGCAGACGCCGTCGAACTTCTCCAGGAAGATACTCGTAAAACGTGCCTTCCGCAAGGTCTCGACCAGTTCGGTATGCGCGGGCACGGACTGCACCAGGGCCGCGATGCCCGGAAATGCTGGCGTTCCAGGGAATGGCCGATCACCGACCATCCCATGAATGGCCACCTTGCCTCCCGGACGCAGCACCCGGAATATCTCTCCCAGCAGCTGCGCTTGCACATCTTTCGACAAACGCAAGTTGAAGGTCCCTTCGAGATCGACTTCATCGATGCTGCCATCAGCGAAATCGAGCCGGGCGGGAATCGGGTCAGTCAGCGCATGCCTCCAGTAGCGCGGCTCGGATTTCTGAGGTTGCTGGACGGGAGGATCATCGAAGCCCGAGTGATCGAGGTCTTCATGAAAAATGTAAAGCTCCCAGAGATGCTTGTCCGGATCGGTGACCCAGAACTTCGTTTGCCGGGCGTAGCAACATTCCACGCCATCCTGCCGCTGGGTGGCGATGCCTGCTTCCTCCAGCCGCCGCTGCAAATCGACAAGGGCGACAGCATCGGGCATGCGAATGCCCAGGTGGTTAAGCGTGCTCACCGGCCTGCCCGGCTCGCCTTGCGTGATGGTCAAGGAGAGAGCAGGCTGATCCAGTTCGAAGCGTGCAGAATCGGGCGCCTGCTGAATCGGCTCGCTCTTCCATAGCAACCGATAGAATCGAGTCGCGCGGGCCAGGTCCGCGACGGGCAGCCGGATCAGGAATCTGTTTGCAGTTGCCATTGCTTTATCCTTCGCTGTCGATGGTAACCTGAGGAAACTGACAGGCCTTGCCCGCTTTTTCCGGATTCTCGAAGACGAATTGTTCCGCATGCGGGCCCTGCCGAAGCATGGTGAATGTCGCCGCCGAGACGGCGACACGCTCCCCGCGCACATACGTGTTCCCCTGATCGTCCCGAACTTGACGGAACGGTCCCCGGTAAATAACTGACGACGTTGCGAAATCGGTCAAAGACGGCGGTTTCCAGCACAGCACTTTAATCTCGCGCATTTCGACGCCGTCGTGCTGGAACCAGGCCTTGTCGCTGAACTTAATGAATTGCAGGCCAACCAGTCCTGCTCCTCGCAGGGCCGCCGCGATGTCTTGATGCAGCGGCACGCGCGACACCATTGCCGCCAGGCCGGGCAAGGAAGGCATGCCGTGTGGGAAAGGCCTGTCTGCGGCCAGGGCGTGCACCACAACCTTTCCACCGGGTTTCATCGCTCGAAATGCGTCCGCGAGCAAACGCTGTTGATGGTCTTCTTTTTGCGGGCCGTTGAATGATCCGGTGAGCCGAATTTCATCCACCGTTGCGTCATCGTGTGGAATTCGGTCCGGAAACGGCGCTGTGACATAATGTTCCCAGATGATCTCTTGGCCGGGCGGTGAGGCGGGTTCCCCCGCCGCCTTTGCGACCGGTGCCCAAGACGGCGCGGCATCTCCAACCGTCAACTGCGAGGAATTGCCGTCCGGATCGGCCACGGAAAAACCGGCTTCCGGGTCCGGGAATGCTTGCACATGAATGCCCCGACTTTCCAGCCGCCGGCGCGATTCTTTCAGTTGCTCCGCGGACGCCAGCCGCAGGCCGGCCTGGCTTCGCGATCCCTCCGAGCCAATCTTGTGCGGCACCAGCGAGAAGACCACCGCTGGATCGAACAGCTCAAACTTGGCGTAGTCATCCTGGCTCTTGGCGGGCTCCATGCCGAACAGCGTCCGATAGAATTCCAGTGCGCGCGGCAAACTGCTCACGTTCAGCGATAGATGAAAGCTCCAGGGTTCTTTCATGCTTGGCTCCCTTGCGTGCATCCTTTGGCTCTTGTTCCTCCCGGTACGAACACCCACCATCCTGCCAATCCCAATATTACCAGAGCGGGAACGCCGCCGTAGAAGAACCCGTCATAGCTGCCGGTGTTTTCCTTGGTCCAGGTCAACAGCACCGGACCCAGGGCTGACGCGAACACCGATAGAATATGGGCGGCGCCCTGAATGCGGCCCAGTTGGGCCCGGCCAAACGCCTTGCCGTAAAACGAGAAGTAGATGACCGTGATCAAACCACCGGAAGCGCCGAAGACCGCCGTGAAGGTGACGACCTGCCATCTTTCACGAACCGACGGGAACACGGCGAGCGATGCCGCCAGCAAAATCATGCCCAATCCGAGCAGCCGTCCCATGGACCAGTGACGGCAACTCCAGCCTCCCAGCAAATTGGCGGCCATGCCCACACCCATGAAGACCGTCATCGCAAGTCGATAGGTGTCTGCGTCAAATCCGCGATCCGCCAGGATCAATTGATAAAACAGCGTGATGGCCGACCAGGTCAGACCGAACATGGCAGCCGCCAGGGAGAAAATCCAGAACGCCGGCGAGCGTAACGCCTCCATCAAGGTGGCGTCCTTCGGCGAAGCCACATCCTGAGTGGATACATAGTCGAACTCGTTCGAGCCATGATTCGGCGGCACGCTGCGAACCAGCAACAGGGTGAGCGGTCCTAACCCGACCAGAAGCGTCAAGCCAAGACAAAACCACGGCTCACGCCAATCGTATTGCTCAACCGCCAGTTGGAACGTCGGCGTGCTGGCGACGAAGCCGATTCCGAGCAGCACCGAGTAAACTCCCATCGCCAGGCCAAGTCGGCGTGAAAACCACTTGCCGACCATCGCCATGCTCACCACGGACAATGCACCCTGACCGAGTCCGCGCACCAGGAGCAAGCAAATGAAGAGAGGTATTTCGTCGTGGACAAAGCTCATCGCCGCTACGACTCCGCCCAGAGCCAGGATCACGGCCCCGCCGACGATGCGCGTCCCCCACATGTCGATCAACCAGGCGATCGGCCAGGCAAACAGAGTTCCCAGGAGGATTGCCCAGAAGTTCAAATAACTGAAAACCTGCTCGGGCATGTGCAGGTCTTCGAGCAAGGGCTTGGTGATCAATCCCAGGCCATGCGTGCGGCCGGGCAAGGTGGCGGTCATCGCCAGGGCAGCCATGACCACGTTCACCCAGCCGTAGTAGATGAGCCCTGGTCGCCCAGTGGCCGCCGGCGCCCGAAGTTGGCTTTGTTGCGTGCTCATCGCTCACACGGTACGGTGCGTTAAGTCCGCCCGAAATCGCTGACCGAACAAGAAGGGTTGCGCGGCGGACTTAACGCACCCTACATTTTCATGGCTCACAGGAAGTAGACGAAGTGCTTGCCATATTCGGCATATTTCTTTCGCAGCCATACGTGGAATTCCTGGTAGTGCTTTTCTCGCTGCTCGCCGCCGTCGGAGATGGCATCGTAACTTAGATAGAGTTGCCGCCGCCAATTCTCCGAGAGATTCGGAGCGGATCCGTGAGGCGTGAAACACCCGAAGATGGCCACATCGCCCGGATCCAGGATCAACGGCACGGCCTTCGCCTCATCCACCAGCCCGGCCGACAACGGATGATAGTCGCCGTCTTCCGGCGTCAAGCACCCTTGCAAGTGGTAACCGGGATAGACGACCGTGCACCCATTGTCCAGGTCCGTCCGGTCCAGGGCGATCACGGCCGTCACGAAGCTGCGCGGAAAATCAGGCCAGGCGATGAAATCCTGATGCAGATCGTATCCCTTCGCTCCGGGCGGCTTGAAAATCAGCTTGTCCTTGAACAGGCACGCCTCCTCTCCATACAGCTCACCGAGGATGTGCAGCAAGCGATCATTCCGCGCCAGCCGGGCGCAAACCGGCGAAATGTCAATGATCGGATCGAAGCACTCGAACAAGCATTCCTGCGTCTTGACATGCGGCTGCCAGCGGCAGCGCAGGTTCTCCGAGGCAATCAAATCCCGCCGCTGGACGAGCCGCTCCGCCTCCTCCAGCGCCTCCCAGATTTCTGCCTGAGCGAATACCTGCCGCACAATGACATAGCCATGCAGCCGGTAATCCTGAATCATTTCCTTTGTCAGGATGGTGCCTGTTGGAGTCAAAGGAGACATGGTCTTCTCCAGTGAGGGTTTGATATTCTGACACTCGTTTTACTATTTGGATA
>Ga0066903_100001765_pt1 | contig 16256 bp, 14 predicted proteins | sample PanSoiMetaGPlot1_FD_67491 | JGI IMG/M metagenome (GOLD analysis project Ga0066903, IMG submission 67491) | Tropical forest soil microbial communities from Panama analyzed to predict greenhouse gas emissions - Panama Soil - Plot 1 (version 2) | ecosystem: Environmental > Terrestrial > Soil >... | reverse complement strand
GTGAATTGGACATCAAATCCATGCCACGATTGTTCTTTGGGAAAGCTATCACGTCGCGAATACCTTGTTCACCGGCAATGAGCATGACGAGGCGATCAAAGCCGAACGCGATCCCACCATGCGGTGGGGCTCCAAGGTGCAGCGCGCGAAGCAAGTGACCAAACTGCGCTTCCCGGTTTTCCGGGCTGATGCCGAGGGCCGCGAACATTTTGTCCTGCAATTCCGGTTCGTAAATTCGCATGCTGCCCCCGCCGATCTCGACGCCATTCAAGACGACGTCGTAAGCCTCGGCCCGAACATCGGGAAACTTCTTTTCGTCAAACAGCGACATGTCCTCGGCTTTCGGGCGCGTAAAGGGATGATGCATGGCGTTCCATTTGTTTTCTTCGGGACTCCATTCAAACAGCGGAAAATCTGTGACCCAAAGGAAATTCCAGGTCTCGGTGACAGGCGTAAGCTTCTGCATCTCTGCAATGCGCAACCGCAACCGCCCAAGGACTTCGCAAGCAATTTCCCATTTGTCCGCGCCAAAGAAAACACAGTCCCCTTGCTCGATTTTCAGTTTCGATTCCAAGGCTGTCTTTTCAGCCGCTGAAAAGAATTTCACGATCGGCGATTTCCACTCGCCATTCTCAATCTTGACGAAGGCGAGCCCTTTGGCGCCGTGCAACTTCGCAATCTCGGTTAATTCGTCGGCTTGCCCGATAGTGACAGCGGCAAAACCTTTTGCGTTAATTGCTTGTACTACGCCGCCGAATTCAAGCGCGTTGCGAAAAACTTTGAAACTGCTCTCGCGAAAAACGTTTCCGAGATCGACAAGTTCCATTCCAAACCGTCGATCGGGTTTATCGCTGCCGTACCTGCTGACCGCCTCGCGATAAGTGAGCCGGTCAAACGGTGTTTTGATCTCGATGTTCCGCGTCGCTCTGAAGATTGCCGCAAGCATTCCTTCGGTGACGGCGAAGATGTCCTCTGGCGTGACGAACGACGCCTCGATGTCAATCTGGGTAAATTCAGGTTGCCGGTCCGCGCGCAAATCTTCGTCGCGAAAACATTTCGCGATCTGAAAATATTTTTCGACGCCGGCAACCATGAGCAGTTGTTTGTATTGCTGAGGCGCTTGCGGCAGCGCATAAAATTTGCCGTGCGAGATTCGGCTAGGCACCAAAAAATCGCGTGCGCCTTCCGGAGTGCTTTTGGAAAGAACAGGAGTCTCAACCTCGACGTAACCCCGGCTGTCGAGATAATCACGTGTCGCTTTGGCCGCGACATGCCGCAGTCGCAGGTTGCGCGCCAGTCGCGGGCGGCGCAAGTCGTAGTAGCGATGGGTCATCCGCAAATCTTCATTCTGCGGTTCCGCGTCGATCGGAAACGGCAGATCGTCCGACCGATTCAGAATTTTCAGTTCGTTTGGAATAATCTCGATGTCGCCGGTAGCGAGGTTTGGATTTTGCGTTCCCGGCAGCCGCGCGGCGACGCGACCTGAAACCTGAATCACGTCTTCACTGCGCAGTGTGTGTGCCTGCTTCGCAAGCTGCGCATTTTCCTCCGGCCGAAACACGATTTGCGTCAGGCCTTCGCGGTCTCGGAGATCTATGAAAATTACTCCACCGTGATCGCGCGTGACATTCACCCAGCCGGCCACTGCCACTCGTCTGCCGACGTCGCTTTTGCGAAGTGAATTGCAGTCATCTGTCCGATACATGGCGAACAAAAAAGCATGTCATTCTGAGCGGAGCGAAGAACCCCCCGAATTTGTGCGACGGCAAGTAATTGGGAGAGATCCTTCCCTTCGCTCAGGACGACTGCGAGAGAACACGCGCAATGTGCGATTGCAACTCATGATTGTCGATAAGCAATTCCTCTCGCGAGGCTAGCGTTTTTATTTTCACCTGCGGCCATTCATCTCCAAACAGCAATGCAAGGTGCGCGCCGAGTTGCTCGGCGGTTTGGAATTGTTTGCCGACCTTGTCGCTTGTCAGAGGATAATCGACGCGATAACCGCGGTCGCGAAATTGTTGAATTTGTGCGAGAGCGTCGGCTCGGCGCTGTTCTTTTGCGATCACGACGTAGATGTCGATCTTACGGCTGCTCGCAATTGCGTTCTGCAATTTCTCACGTGCGCGAACCGTTTCATTGATTAATTCGCCGAGCACAACGTCTCCCATCGCAAAACCAAGTGCCGGTATTGAGACTGCTCCATCACTTAGTTGCGCGATCAGGTTATCGTAACGACCACCTCCAGCAATGGCGCGGAATCTCCCGGCGCGGTCGAATACCTCGAATACGATGCCGGTGTAATAGGCCAGTCCGCGGACAATGCTGACATCGATCCCTACGTAGTCGGCTAGTCCCCGATCGCGAAGTCCGCCAACAAGTTGCTCGAGCCTCTGGCTTTTGCCGCCGCTTTTCAGAATTGAGAGGATTGGATCGGTGAGCTTGCCAAGTTTCTCGGCGGTTTTTTCGCGAGGTTCACGCCCGGATTTATCGATTGCCTGCAACAGTTCATCCCACCGCTCTGGCGAGACATCTTTTTCGCGCAGAAAACCGGTCCAGAAATCGCGGTCACTGATGCGCACGACAAAATCCTTTTCGTTAAATCCAAAAGAGCGCAGGACATCGATGCAAAGCGCCACAAGCTCGACGTCGGCAGCAAGACTTGCTTCCCCGATGATATCGCAATTGAGCTGGAAATGCTCGCGGAGACGGCCGCGCTGCTGTTTTTCGTACCTATAGAACTCGCCGATGGAAAACCATTTGAGGGGCTTCTTGAATTCGCGTTCGTGCGCTGCAATTACGCGGGCGAGTGTGGGAGTCAGCTCCGGACGCAGCGCGACTTCGCGCTCACCTTTGTCAATGAAATTGAAAAGCTGATCGACGATTTCCGCGCCGCTCTTTTTTTTGTACAATTCAGTCGGTTCGAGAACAGGACCGTCCCATTCAAGAAAGCCGTAGCGGCGCGCGACTTCGCGCCAGCGAGCAAAAATGCAATTACGCGCCGCGCAATCGTCGGGAAGAAAATCACGAAAACCAGGTAAAGCCTGCATAAACGCCATGTTATTTTACGTTGTTGCGACAAAAGGACTTACGCCGACGAATGCGGCCACGTGAGGCGCAATTTACGATATCAGGGCATAACCGAAGAAGCTCCGGCGCCAACGTGCCGGAGAAATACGTAATGGAGAACATCCATTCAATCAAAGCAGAGAGATAAATATGAAACAAACGAGATTACTGAAAATGTTGGCGCTCGGAGTGGCTTGTGCCACAGCAGCGGCAACAGCGCTCGCGCAGACTACGACAACGACCACCACATCGGACCCGGTAACGGGCACAACAACAACTCAGGCAACAACGACCACGAGTGCCGGCACAATCGTGACATATATGCCGGATTCGGATTACTTTATGTTCCGAACAGCGCCGAATGTGGAACCGGCGCGCTATTATTACACGAGAGACACAGCGATTGTGGATCCTGAAGGCCGCACCGTAGCTTGGTCGGCTATTCGCCCGGACATGCCGGCGACCGTCTATTACACGAGAGTTGGTGACCGGGTGCTCGTACGCAAAGTGGTGTTAAGCCGTCCGGCCGGGGTCATTAGACACGAGGAGACGACTACTACGACGACAACGAAACCTTAGATTAAACAAGGTTGATTTCAGCGCGCGGTCACATCGACCGCGCGCTTTGTTTTGGGACACTCACCATTTTGGAGGAAGTCCGCGACCTAAGCTAGACCGCAGTCTTCAGTTCTTAATCACTGCTGCCGTCTTTGAGCTAGTGCACCGACAGGCGGGTTTCCAGTTCCCGGCTTCTCGCGTAGATTTGCAGCCTCGTGGCTGCTTTAATAAAAGAGAAGCCGGATTTGCCGAAGAAGGTGCAGGAAGTCCCGCATAAGCCCGGCGTGTACCTGATGCGCGACCGGTTTAATCGCGTGATTTACGTCGGCAAGGCACGCAACCTGCGCAAGCGAGTCGGTTCATATTTTCTGCCGTCCAAAATGGCACAGGCCGATTTGAAAACGCGCGCCATGCTGGAAGCGACATGGGATTTTGAGACACATACAGTTCGCAGCGAAGCGGAATCGGTTTTACTCGAGGGGAAATTGATCAAGGAATATCGGCCGCGCTACAACGTTTCGTTCCGCGACGATAAGCGATTTCTCCTGGTGAGGGTCGACCTGTCGGAGGGGTGGCCGCGTTTCCGCCTTGCCAGATTCAAAAAAGACGATGGCAGCCGTTACTTCGGTCCGTACGCGCACGCCGGCGCGCTTCGGCAAACATTGAATTTCATGCGCAAGAAATTTGGTGTGCTCACCTTCGGCCGAGGCTCGCCCACGGAACGCGAGCTGAAGTCCGCAACATACCAGTTGCCGGTGCGCTTAAGCGAAATTAGCGCAGAGCAATACCGCGACCGCGTCCTGCAAGCGTGTGAATTCTTGGAAGGAAAATCGAGGGAGATGATTGCGATGTTGAAAGGAGAGATGCAGAAAGCTGCGCAGAAAATGGACTTCGAGAAAGCCGCCGAACTTCGCAACATGATTGATGATTTGCGCAGCACGACCAGGCCAATGCGTCGATTTACGCGTGGCAGCTTGCCGAGTTCGATTGATCCGACAGCGGATGTGCGCGCGTTGGCTGAGGCGTTGCAACTGCCGCAGACGCCACGTGTGATGGAGTGCTTCGACATCTCAAATATTTCTACAACGCACGTCGTTGCTTCGATGGTTTGCTTCCGGGACGGGGTGCCGGACAAAGAAAATTACCGTCGTTATCGAGTGCGAACAGTCGAAGGGCAGGACGATTTTGCGAGCATGGCCGAGGTAGTCCGGCGCAGGTATTCGCGCATCCTGCTCGAGGCGCGCGAGACGAACTCGGACGCGGCCGAGTTTTCACAAGAAGATCCGGCAAATGCGCTGGCGCGGATTTCCCGTGATCCAGAGGAAAACAGGGAGACGGCGATCCATGACTCACAGGTAACCGCTGTGGACTCCGCGAGTTCGCAAACCTGGGCTCGTAACGACGAAGGTTTTGTCGCAGTCCGCTTGCCAGGTTTGATCATCGTTGATGGCGGAAAAGGCCAACTCTCCGCCGCGTGCCGTGAATTGCAGCGCCTGGGTTTGCATGATCTTCCGATTATCGGCCTAGCCAAAGAACGCGAAGAGATCTACCGGCCGGGCCGCGCCCTCCCGCTGCAACTTCCACTGGACTCCGGTGCGTTGCGGCTGCTGCAACGGATTCGTGACGAGGCGCACCGTTTCGCGAACGCCTATCACCAATTGCTTATGAAAAAGCGCGTCGGCGAAAGCATTCTTGACGATTGCCCGGGTGTAAGTCAGAACCGCAAGAATTTGCTGTTGCGAAGGTTCGGCTCGGTAAACCGCCTGCGTAAAGCGACAGTAGCCGAAATCGCCTCGACCGAAAGTATCGGTCGAAAGTTGGCGGAAGACGTGCATCAATTCCTGCAAACGCATTGACATTGATTTATCTACATATTTCGCGGATTCATTTTTTCGAATGAAGTCACTCTGCGTAACTTTGGGCGGTCTGGGGGCCATCTTCTCGATCCTCGCAATTCCGGCTTCATTATTTGCGCAGGTGCTGGCGCCATCCGCTGTGACTGGCCCGACCGCGACTCCGCAAACCGAAGAGGAAACAATTGTGCCGACGTTTGAGACGCAAAAACTCGCCCGCACCTACATTCTCGATGTTCCAGCGCCGCGAGGTCAGATCACAGACCGCAATGGCGAACCGCTCGCGCAAAATAAACTGAGTTACAACCTCGCCATTAACTTCCCAACGCCGCTTGAGTTTTCTGATGCGCAGGCAGTCAGCTTCGCCAGGGAAAAGATCGACAGGACCGCAAGGTTAATAGGTCGCCAACTCAAGATCTCCGACGAAGCGATTCTTCGTCATTACCACAACAGGGGAATCATGCCGATGGAGATCGCGCAGAATCTTAGCCAGTTGGAGTACGAACAGATTAAAAATGATCCGCCGACAGGAGTGATGGTACGCCCGATTTATGTTCGCGTTTATCCGAACGGAAAAGTAGCCGGTCAAATCGTCGGTTACACCGGCAAGACCGGGCGAAACCCGGACGGAATCGTTGATAATCACGAGACGCTGTGGCCTGAAACCGAGGGACGCGAGGGGCTTGAGCAAACATTCAACGAAATGCTCACGGGCAAGCATGGCGAATACAAACTCACATTTGACAAAGATGGTCGGAAGACATCCGAGAAACTGATCACTCCGCCGGAACCTGGGTACAATGTGGTCACGACGCTGGATCTGCGTCTTCAGCAACTGGCTGAAAAGGCTCTGGAAGCAAAAGCAAAACGCGGCGCGATTGTAATTATCGATCCAAACAACGGCGACATTCTCGCGTTGGCTTCCTGGCCTACCTACGATCCGAATTTGTTTGTTCCGTCGATCTCAGCCGAGAAACTCAAGGCGTTGCAAGACGACAAGGATATCCCGCTTTTGCCGCGAGCGTATCGTTCGTCTTATCCCCCAGGGTCGACCTTCAAAATTGCGGTGGGAATCGCTGCACTGGAAAGCGGTGCTGTTCACGCGAATGATCAATACGAGTGCGTTCCGGCAATTCAGATTGGGAATGTGACTTTTCATAACTGGAAAAAGGGCAACCGCGGCGAGCTGAATTTTGTGCAGGCGCTTACCGAATCGTGCGACACATGGTTTTACCAGGTGGGGATCAGGACCGGCTCCCAGCCCATCATCGATTGGGCTTTACAACTGGGTTTCGGCGCAAAGTGCGGCATTCCGTTGCGTGGCGAAGCGGAAGGCCGCATCCCGAGCGATGAATACATGAAGGCAACGCACGGTCGCAGGTTGCTCAATGGCGACATTGCAAACATGTCAATCGGCCAGGGCGACACACAAGTCACTCCCTTGCAAATGGCACAGGCGATGGGAATCGTGGCAAACGGCGGGACGTTGTACCAAACACGCCTCGTTCAACAAGTGCAGACATTCGATAATCAAATCGTTACCGCTTATCAGGTCCGGGCGAAAAGAACGCTGAATCTGTCATCTGAAACGCTGGACGAATTGCATACGGGGATGATTGACGTTGTGAACGGCGCAGGCGGGACCGCACATCAGGCAAGCCTGGATAATGCTGAAGTCGCCGGTAAAACTGGCACGGCGCAATGGGGACCTAAAAACAAAGAGCGGACAGCCGCGTGGTTTGCCGGATTTTTGCCAGCTGACCAACCGCGATATGCGTTCGCGGCCGTTTACGAAGGCGACGTCGGTAGCAAAGTGCATGGCGGCTCTGCTGCCGCGCCAATGATCGCGGACATTTTCAAGGAAGTTTACAAGGGTGAAAAGGTCCTTACGCAGCGGCAACGTCGCGTTCGCGAACAACCGGAGATCCGCCGCGCCGAGCCGGTAGAGGAAGAGGACGAATCAGATTAACTGTAGCCGCCGCCCGGCGGGCGGCGTAGGTCAGTGTATCTTTGCGACACTGTCATCGCGCTTTGCGCAGCGAAGCGGCTACAGTCACACGGCCGCGGTCTCCTTCGGCAGCTCCATCGTTCCTTTGAATTTCGGCGGCGCCTCCTCGATTCCAAAGTTATTCGAATAGAGTTCCTCCATCTTCCCCATGTCGTCGGGCGTAAGGGGCCGACAATCTGATATTTTCGCGAATTCAACGAGCTGTTCTTCGTTGTAAATATTCGGCAACGTCGAAGCCACTCGATCATCGGCGAGCAACCATTGCAACGCTGCTTGCCCAAGCGTGCATTCGGAATTTTCCAGGAAACGCAATTGCTCAACCTTTTTTATCCCATTCAGCAGCCAGCTGCGCGGCCGATGACTGCGATGATCTGTTGGCGGAAAGGTTGTCTCCGCAGTGTATTTTCCTTCAAGCATCCCAGATGAATGCGTGACACGAATTAGAAACATCGTGTTCTTACCGGCTTCAGTGGCGGCATCGTGAAAAGCTCGCCCCGGATGTTGCTCAAGTATGTTGTAGATGTGTTGGACGCTCGTGACGTCGCGCGCGCGAATGCAATTCATTCCTTCGTAAAGCCAACCAATCGCTGGCCCTAGTGCGATTCCGTAGTAGCGAACTTTTCCCTGGGTTTTTAGTTTCTCGAGCGTCGTCCAGAGGGCGTCATCATAAACTTGTTCCATCCGAATATTGTGCAGTTGCAGGAGATCGATTCGGTCTGTCTTCAATCGGTCAAGCGCTGCGTCTGTCGCGCTCATGATCGCTTCGGGTGAAAAGTCCTGCGGAATTTCCCGCTGCCCTCGCCCGCGGGCCTCGCCGTGATGAACAAAATCATACCCAACCTTGGTCGCGATCACGATTTCATCCCGCTGATTCGGAAAAGCCTCGCCGATCAACTCTTCGCTCAAACCATTCCCGTACGTATCAGCCGCATCGAACAAGGTGATACCGAGGTCGAATGCCTTATGCATCAACGCAATGGCTTCGCTTTGGGTAAAGTCTCCCCACCAGCCGGTGGAAATCGTCCACAGGCCAAAGCCAACCTCGCTAACCGTCAGGTCCGTATTTTTGTAAGCGCGAAAGCGCATCGTCCGAGTTTAAACGTACCCTGCCCAACGCTCAAACGCCCAGCTAAATTGCATGTTGAACGTTGGCCGCCAGCCATTGAGCGTTGGTTGTGATCGGTAGGTCCAAGGCAGCACTCCTCATCGTGGCGCACGGCTCCACAGTGAACCCAGACTCGAGCGCACCCACGCTCGCACACGCGGCGGAGATTCGCCGACGGAAGATCTATGCAGAAGTCAGCTGCGCATTTTGGAAAGAGGAACCAAGCCTTAGAGACGCACTTTTTTTGTTCGATCCGCAATCGGTCCCTGACGTCTACGTAGTGCCGAATTTCATTAGCGAAGGCTACTTTACTCAGACAGTCGTTCCGCGTGAGCTTGAGTTGGAGGAACGAAATACAAAGCGGTCCAATGGCCAGATCTGGCACTATTGCGCTCCAGTTGGAAATCATCCAATGGTGACTGAGCTGTTGCTCAAGCGCGCACACGAAATCGCACCCGACGCAACTCCCGGCAAAACCAGCTTACTAATCGTTGCCCATGGAACGGACTTGAACGAAAACAGCGCCGTTGCGGCAAAACATGAAGCCGAAAAGATCCGGCAACTCACAAAATTCGCGGAAGTGCTGAACGTTTACATGGAAGAGCCGCCTTTAGTGTCGGATTGGCGGAAGCTAACCACGACTCCCAACGTAATAGTCGTGCCGTTCTTTATATCGGACGGCTTGCATAGCTACCAAGACATACCGCGATTGATCGGGATCGTCCCAGCCGCGGGCGCTGATCGCAGCGAGCGGGGGTCCAGGCCGCGGGTTACGGCCTATGGCGAAATCTTCCGCCAAAATCCATACACCATTGACGGCCGCTCGTTGTTTTACGCGCGATCCATCGGCACGGATCCAGGTTTTGCCGACATCATCATCGAACAGGCAGCCAAGGCAAAAAGTTAAAATCGCACTCGCGCTTCGTTTCTTTTTGCGCAAGATTGCTCTCCCACGAATGAAGGAAACAACGTGCAAGAAGCTGCAGGAGATTGGGGCATTTGCGCTGGCTGGCGGTTGCACTCAAAAACGAATGAGGCAGCTGGTGGAAATGATTCGTGCGGCGCGGGATTACCGCTGGGTAGCGGTTTACAAAATCGTCAAAAATGAATTCGTGATTCTTGCCGGGACAGGTGGCGAACCTCCAACGTATCCCCGTTTCCCCCTTACCCAAGGACTATGCGGCGCGGCATTGGAATCAGGGAAACCAATCATTGTCAGTGATGTGCAAAAAGATCCGAGGTATCTGCCTACATTTCATACGACGCGCTCGGAGATCGTTGTTCCAATGAGGAACGAGCATCGGCGCGTTCTCGGAATGATGGACGTAGAGAGTGATACATTGAACGCCTTCGGCGATGAGGACCGGGAATTTCTGGAGCGCGCCGGGGGGTTAATTGCCCACTGCTTGCACTAGCACGCCGTCCTTCCCACGGCTTTGCTCACGACAAAGCTCAGGTCCCGCGCGTCACTAATGCAAAGTCCGTCCGAGCGGGTTCTCGACAGTGTCCCCTTCTGTTTCGGCGAAATTCTGGTTCGAAAAACCGCCAACAGTCTTACTCTATGTCATCGCGATGACGAGGCGCGGGATGATTTGGAAATATTTCGAAGTGCCGAGAATGCGTTTGCGATCGCGAGGTACGACGACGCGGGAAAGTATCGTCCACTGAAGACTGCGCCGAATTTGCGACACGGCTGGCGCATGGAACTTAGGACATCTGAAGAACTAACATGCGCCCTCGATCATTTTTATCCAGGCAGACTGGCCATCTTCGTCGCGTGGAAGGACGGTAGGCTGCGCGCTACATCGCTACGCGACGTTTTGGATCGACAATCGGGAATGTATCGGGTCGCGGCCAAAATTTCAGATGCGCAGGTTGATGCCTTGGTTGGGAACTTTTGTCGATCTAATGACGGTTGTTTGCGGACAATCCTGTGGAAGCGGGACCGGGGCGGCGCGATCGCGTCATCAAAGTTGCCCGCACAAAAGTTCGATCCAGCCTGGGATCAGGTTCAAGCACTCAGGCGGCCGGGGTCAGCGACCCCAGCTACAGTTCCGCTGCTGTGCCAGGAGCCATGCAACCTTTTGGTCGCCGCTTGCCGCAGAGTTGTGAAAGCTGAATGATCATTCGCGCGCGAGCCGTCGTTACCATGGATGGAGCGCCTGTTAGAAATGGCGCGGTCGCAGTTTCCAAAGATCGAATTGTCGCTGTTGGAACATTTTCCGAAGTCTCCGCACAGTATCCTAGGCAGGAGATAATCGATCTTGGCGAGCAGGTTATCCTGCCGGGGCTGATCAACGCGCATTGTCATCTCGATTACACATGTCTGCGTGGGAAGATTCGCCCGCAAAAATCATTCACAGATTGGATTCGTGCCATCAATGCGGAGAAGTCAAAACTCTTGCCGGAGCATTATGTCGCCTCCATCAACGAAGGGTTCGCAGAAGCGAAAAGATTCGGCACGACAACGGTCGCAAACCTAACTGCATTTCCCGAATTGATCCGAAGGGTCCCGCAGACCTCATTTCGCACGTGGTGGTTTGCCGAACTGATTGACGTACGCTCGCCGAACCGGGCAAATGAACTTATTGACTCCGCACTCGAATTCTTGAAGTCTGAGGAAAACTACGGATTAGCGCCGCATGCGCCGTTTACGGCGTCCGACAATTTGTATCACCGCTGCCAGAAAGCCGGCAAGGGTGTCTTGCTGACAACGCATCTGGCAGAATCACGTGAGGAAATGGAGATGTTTCGCGATGCGTCAGGTCCGCTTTACGAATTCATGCGAAGCATTGGCCGCGACATGGAAGACTGCGGAGATGGGACGCCTGTTCAGCGTTTTTTAAGCGTAGTAGGTTCCTCCAGCTTAAAACCTTTTAACGTTCACAGCGAGAATGAATGGCTCGTCGCCCACCTAAACGAATTGACGGAACGCGACTTCGAACTGTTGGAAAAATTGAAACCAAAGTTTCATGTCGTGCATTCGCCACGCAGCCACGAATATTTTAATCACAGCCGATTTTCATTCAAACGACTGCATGCACTCGGATTCAATATCTGCCTAGGAACTGATAGCCTCGCCAGTAACCAGAGTCTAAGTCTGTTTGCAGAAATGCGCGCGTTTCAGCACAAGGAACCGCAAATCTCGCCGGAGAAAATTCTTGAGATGGCAACAGTGAATCCGGCGCTGGCGCTATCTCAGCAGAACAGCCTTGGTCGGATTCGACCGGGATTTCGAGCCGATTTAGTAGCCATTCCCTGCGCTGAAGCTGGCGATGTGTTCCCAGAAATCGTGGCGTTTGATAGTGCGATTAGCTGGAGGATGATCAATGGGAAGGCATAGGGCTCGCGTTTTCCTACAAGTCGTCGCGTAACGTGTTTGCTTGCTCGCTGTCTGTTACGCCCGTAAACTCGGCGTATGGCCGGTGAAGGAATGCAGACTCGACTGCTTCCGGGACAGCATCTTGCTTTACAGCAGGTTCTGTCGCCTCAACTGCAGCAGAGCCTTCTTGTTCTCCAGACACCGCTGCTCGAGCTGCGAAACCTCGTTCACCAGGAAATGGAAACGAACCCTGTGCTCGAAGAATTGCCGGATGAACTTCGCGCCGATGACCGTAGTGAAGGGGAAAACTCCGCCGACGACGATTTCAAGAGTGAGTTCGAGAAGCTGGCGAGCCTAGACGAGGAATGGCGCGATTACATGACCCAGTCCGTCGCAGACGGCTTTCCGAGCACACGGGAGGCGAAGGATAAGCGCCAGTTCTTTTTCGATTCCATCGTGGTCCAGGAAACTCTCCAGCAAAATCTGATGGCACAGCTGAATCAGACAGCCCTCGACGCCAACGATCGCAAAGCTGCGGAGCTAATTATTGGCAATATCGATGACAATGGGTTTCTCCAAAGCACACCTGAAGAAATGGCCCTCAACTCGGGGATTCCGAAGGAAGATTTCGAGAAAACGATGGCGCTGATACACGGTTTTCATCCAGCCGGAGTTGGGGCCCGCGATTTGCGCGAGTGTTTGCTTATTCAGCTAAAACGAACGGGAAAAGAAAACAGTCTGGAGTACAAAATTGTGTCCGAACACATGGACGACCTCGGCAGAAGACGCTTTCCCGAAGTTGCGCGTCGGATCGGCATCAGTGTAGACGAGGTGCAAAAGGCCGCCGACAACATTGGGCGGCTGAATCCTCGTCCCGGTCAGCTGTTTGCTGCTGCGCCACAAAACTATGTGGTGCAAGATGTAACGGTGGAAAAGGTGGATGGCGATTATCAAGTCACTTTGAACGACGAGCAGATTCCGCACCTGCGGATCAGTAATCTTTACAAAGACATTATTGCGTCGGGCAATACACAGAGCGGCGAAGTCAAGGATTACATCCGCGACAAAATCCGAAGCGGAAAATTTCTGATCCGCTCGATTCATCAACGCCAGCAGACGATTTCGAACATCGCAAACCAGATCGTTTCGAGGCAGCGCGATTTTCTTGAGCATGGGCGATCATGTCTAAAGCCGATGACCATGGCCGAAGTTGCGGATGCTGTGGGCGTGCATGAGACCACCGTCAGTCGCGCTGTTTCTGGCAAGTACATGGCTACCCCGCAAGGGATCTACGAGATGAAGTATTTCTTTACGCCTGGCTACCAGACCGCCACTGGCGAATCGCTAAGCAACACCAGCGTAAAAGAGGCTATCCTCGACCTGGTGAAACGCGAGGACGGTAACCAACCATTGAGCGACAATGAGATCGTCGAGATCCTCGGCGAGCGCGGCATTCCCATCGCGCGGCGCACCGTGGCCAAATACCGCACCGAACTTAATATTCTGCCAAGTCACATGCGAAGGAAATATTAACGCTTCGCTTCACAAGGCCATGTCACCGTCTGTCCGCGCCGCTGTTATCGCCGAATGGCGAGGTTTTCCGCAGAGAAAAGAACGAGTCGATCGCTGGCAGTCACCGGCCGAATTGGTCCCAAAATTAATGAAACGCCTTGGGTTGCGCGAGCGCTTGCACGAGACTGAAGTGATTGAAGCGTGGGGGAAAATCGTCGGTGAATTTATCGCTGCACATTCAGCGCCGGTGGCCTTGCGCGAAGGCGTTCTCTATGTCCGCGTGCTCCAGCCCGCATTGCATTACGAGCTGGAACAAATTTCTAAGTCTGAAATTTTGCGGAAACTGAAGCAGTGTTTCGGCGGCCGGACGATTCGCGATGTGCGGTTCCGGGTCGGTTGAACTTACTCGCGAAGCAGGTGAGTGCCGAAGCTAACCCACTTGAAGCGCCCGTACGCTGCCCTGCGGTGGCGGCCGCCGAACTCCGGTTAGCGATGGATCGCCGATACCGAACGCCGCGACGTTCAAAACAATCATAACGAGGGCGAAGAGGTACAGTCCCATTGCCAGGCCGATCGCCGCGTGAATTGCCAAAATACAAACCAACCAAAAGAAGCGTGTCTTTCTGATCCAAATGAAAAAGGGGTAACCAAGTTCGATTAGACAGATCGAAATTCCGAGAATCGGCAGCCCGTATTTGAATCGAACAAGAATGTCAGGTGAAACAAGGTTGAAAGGTGGTCGGGTCAGGGATCGCCAGAGATTGGAGCCATCCCACCAACCGCTACCAAGGGCTTTTGCCAGGCCGCCGGCAAAGTAAACGAAGCACATGTGCACCTGTAAAACGCGCCGCCAAAAGCCTAGGAGTTGCTGACTTCCTAGTTGTACTTTCAGGAGGCGGTAATCGAGTGAGTATCGATCCGGCAACGGCGATAACATCAAATAAAAGAGCCCGGTAGTCATGAAATTATCGGCGCCATACGCGAATAGCCCACCACTTTCAGCTGCACAGAGGTGAAGAAACCAGCCAATGATTGCAGCCGGGCGAGAGAAGAGACCACCCAATAATAAGAGTCCCATACAAAGCAAACAGGCCCATGCAATCGAGAGTACCGCATCCTCGCCGATGTTAAGATAGCCGCCAACCGCGACGAGCCAGCCAAGCGTCGGAATGAGGGGACTGTCGAAAGACGTAATGGCTTCTCCCAACACACGGTTGACAAGACCGGAGCCTGTACTGGCAAACAGGTAGTGCCAGTCACTCTTTAGAAACAGTGCATAAACGGCGACTTGCAACCCGAGACCGATGCGTAAAGCGGTAAGCCAGTTGTCTGTTTCTGCGGGAAACAGAAATGCCATCAACTCGGCAGACCATCGTCGCGTCAGGGCGGTGCTCGTTCTTGTACCTTGCGTCATCCCATGCAACCTATCGTTTCCTATTGCTTCTCCCGCTCACGCAGGCTGAAATCGTAACTGAAGATGGGCCGGAACGATTCACGTTGTCCGCCTTCGAAATCACCAATCCCAGGCGGGCTAACCGCGCCGAACGTAGCACGAATTTTTTTGACGTCAGGACGCGCTCGCCAGATAGAGAGGGCGAGCATCTTAACCACCACTTCCCGCAACGGTTCATAACGCTCGTCCGCCAGACGATCCAACAAGCTATCCAAACGCAACGCAGCCGCTTTTCCGGTCACATGCGGCGATTCATATTCTACCCGGCCGTCGGCGTAAAATAATTCTAGGGTCAATTTGTGGTAAGCCGGAACATTCGGCGCAAAAAAACTGTATCCGGCCTGGATGCCGGCAGCATGCAAGTAGGTGGCGATCGCCTGGCGAATGGGATTGGATGCAGGGGCTTCCTTGCCCAGCGCAAACGCCGCAATCAGTTCGGCCTTGCGCGCGGATTTATCGATTACCGACGGCAGAACGGTCGAGCCTTGAGCAATAAGTGAAAAGATGCCGGCAAAGCAAACAGCGGCGACGAGAAAAAAATGTACGACAAACCAGATCGCGTGAATGTGCTTCGAAATCATCTCCGTTAAACACGCCAACGACTGAGAAGTTTTTACAGCGGGCAGCAAAAGAAACAAACACTTTAATCTGCAGCTCTTGCTTGCATTCGATTTCGTTTGCCAAACCGCTTTTTCGGCGTTCGATCGCATTTCGAGACCGAAAGGCAGATCAACTTTTGCGATGAATCCTATCCGGAATTATCCACTCCAGGTCAGCAGGCGAGATTGAGTGGCAGTCCGTGTACATAACGCGGCCAGTCCCGAAAGGGTTTTCGGGACTGGCCTTTTGTTTGTTAGCTAAATGCCGGGGTTAGAGTGTCGCCGCCACTAACTTCAAGTGCTCAGTCGCGGCCTTACTCTCAGTCGTACCCGGTAGAACCATCTCGACGAAGTAACATCGATCCATCCGTTGATCTGCATAAAACAATGTCGTTTTATCAGTTTGAATATTCTTCAAGGAACGAGCCTGCGAGCTTTGGTTCTGAGTGGGCGCATGCATTGCCAGGGCACTGAGACCGATAACAGCCACAGTGACCAGCATTGCCGCGACCAAGCGTGTGGTGATTCTGGCTTGGAGCTTTTTCATAAGTTGGCACTGGTACGCGAGATACGACTAAGTGTCAACTAGAAAAATCAAAAAAATTCTACAGTGGCATTAGCGGTAGGTTCGGTCAAGTCGACCACGCACCTGAACCATCGGTAGGATTTTCCCTTAGGGCTACGTCGAAGTAAGCTTACCGTTCTCTGCGAAACGCAGGGTGCCAAATGCACAGATCACAAGTGCTGATGAGCTAAGCACAGCAGATTTCAATATCCTCA
>Ga0066903_100001764_pt1 | contig 16269 bp, 15 predicted proteins | sample PanSoiMetaGPlot1_FD_67491 | JGI IMG/M metagenome (GOLD analysis project Ga0066903, IMG submission 67491) | Tropical forest soil microbial communities from Panama analyzed to predict greenhouse gas emissions - Panama Soil - Plot 1 (version 2) | ecosystem: Environmental > Terrestrial > Soil >... | reverse complement strand
AACCGGCGACCGTTCCCGGCGTCGACCAGCTCCTCGCCGACGCCGAGGCCCGTAGCCCGGACCTGGCGATCGCCACGCGATCGGCCGAGACGTCCGAGGCGCGGGTGAAGAGCGCCTACCGCGAACGCTGGCCGGACCTCTCGGTCACCGCGGCCATCATGCCCCGCGGTCAGCTCGAGCCGATGTGGGCGGCGAGCCTGGGCCTGTCGCTGCCCATCTACTGGTGGGACAAGGGCTCACGCGCAGTCGCCGAGGCCGAACACGCGCGCGCTGCCGAGCAGAAGGGCGTCGAGGCCGTCCGACAGCTCCTGGAGCTCCGAACCCGCGAGCGCCACACGGCGCTCTCGGCATCGATGGAGGCCCTCGACCTCTACCGCACGGGGCTCCTGGTGCAGTCCGACGCCACCGTCCAGTCCACGCTGTCCCAGTACCGGGTGGGGAAGGTTCCCTTCGCCTCGGTGCTGGAGGTGATGCGGGGCCTTGTCACCGACGAGGGTGGATACCTCTCTACGCTCGCCGAAGCAGAGCGCCAGTGGATTGCGCTGCGTGAGGTCAGCCTCCAGCCACCGGGCGCGGGCGGAGCGTCGTCGACCGGAGCGGCGACCGTCCCGGGGTCGACGGCTGCTCCCCGAGCACAACCCTCTTCCGGAGCGGGCGCACCCACCTCCGCCCCTGGAATGTGAAGGAACCCCCATGAGCACCCGACGCTTCGGACCGTTCGTCCTCGCCCTCGCGCTCCTCCTCGGCGCCGCTGCCGGAGTCGGAGGCGCTGCCCTCGTCCTTCGACGCCGTCCCGCCCCCCCCTCGGAGAGCGCCACGGCCCACGCGCACCCCACCTACGTCTGCCCGATGCACCCGACCATCTCTTCGGACAAGCCCGGGGAATGCCCGATCTGCGGCATGCAGCTCGTGCCCGCGTCCGGTCCGACGGCGAGTGGACCCCGCAGGCTCCTCTTCTATCGGTCGCCGATGGACCCCAAGCAGACCTCGCCCACCCCGCGGAAGGACGAGATGGGAATGGACTATGTGCCGGTCTACTCCGATGAGGTCGGAACGGCCGGGGCGACGACTTCCGGCCTGGCCACGGTCGGCATCGATCCCCAGCGGCAGCAGCTGATCGGGCTGCGCACCGCACCCGTGACGGAGGGCCCGGTCGGCGGGAGCTGGCGCACCGTTGGCCGCGTCGCGGTGGACGAGACGCGGGTCCACCACGTGAGCCTGAAGTTCTCGGGGTTCATCGAGCAGGTGTTCGTCGACTACGTGGGCAAGCAGGTCCGCGCCGGCGATGCGCTCTTCAGCATCTACAGCCCCGAGGTCGCCTCGGCAGAGGAGGAGTACCTGCTCGCGCTCCGCACCCGGGCGTCACTGGGGGCCGGTGCGTCTCAGGCAGGCGACGATCTGGTCACCGCGGCCCGCGAGCGGCTGAAGCTTTGGGACATTCCCGAGGCCGAGATCCGCCGGCTGGAGCGCACCGGGAAGGCGCAGCGGACGGTGAACCTGTACAGCCCCATGGGCGGGGTGGTGACCAGGAAGGACGCGGTGATGGGGCATCGAGTGGCGGAGGGAGATGCGCCTTACGAGATCACCGACCTGAGCCAGGTCTGGGTACTCGCCGACGCCTACGAGTCCGACCTTGCCCGGGTGAGGCTTGCGATGCCGGCTTCCCTCACCCTCCAGGCGTTCCCGGGCAAGGAATTCACCGGGAAGGTCATCTTCATCGACCCGATCCTCGACCCGAAAACGCGCACAGCGAAGGTTCGCCTCGCCTTTCCCAACCCCACCGGCGAGCTCCGTCCCGAGATGTTCGGCGAGGTCACGCTCCGCACCCCCTCGCGCACCGGGCTCAGCGTCCCCACCGACGCGATCATCGACTCCGGCACCCGGAAGGTGGTGTTCGTTTCCCTCGGCGAGGGGAAGTTCCGGCCCCAGGAAGTGAAGATCGGGGCAACCGACGGTGACCGGTCCGAGGTTCTGGAGGGGCTGAAAGCCGGCGACCAGGTGGTCACACGGGCCAACTTCCTCGTGGACTCCGAGTCGCGCCTCCGTGCCTCGCTGGGCGCGCTCGAGGGGGCGGGAAAATGATTCGCCGGATCATCCGCTTCTCCGCCGAGCAGCGCTGGGTGGTGCTGACCTGCGCGGTGGTTCTGCTGGCGCTCAGCGTCTGGACGATGCGCAACATCCCCCTCGACGCGCTGCCGGATCTCTCCGACACCCAGGTCATCGTCTACTCGCGCTGGGACCGCAGCCCCGACATTCTCGAGGACCAGGTCACCTACCCGATCACCGCGGCTCTCCTCGGGACGCCACGGGTGAAGGCGATCCGGGGCTTCTCCGACTTCGGCTACAGCTTCGTCTACGTCATCTTCGAGGACGGCACCGACCCCTACTGGGCTCGCACCCGTGTGCTCGAGTACCTCTCCAAGATCACTTCCCAGCTTCCGCCGGGGGTGAAGACCGAGCTCGGGCCCGACGCCACCAGCGTGGGCTGGGTATTCCAGTACGCGCTGGTGGACCGGAGCGGGAAGCACAGCTCGGACGAGCTCCGCAGCTTCCAGGACTGGTTCCTCCGTTACGCGCTTCAGGCGGTTCCTGGCGTCTCCGAGGTCGCGACCGTCGGTGGGCAAGTGCGGCAGTACCAGGTCACCGTCAATCCCAACGCTTTGGCCTCCTACCGCCTGCCGCTCGAGACGGTCATTCAGGCGGTACGCAAGGGGAACAACGACGTGGGCGGCCGGCTGGTGGAGATCTCCGGCCGCGAGTACATGGTCCGCGGCCGTGGCTACGTGAAGTCGGTCCGCGATCTCGAGTCGCTGGTTCTGCGGACCGAGAACGGCACACCGATCACCGTGAAGGACGTGGCCCAGGTCACCCTCGGTCCCGAGATGCGCCGGGGAGTCGCAGACCTCGATGGTCAAGGCGACGCGGTGGGCGGCATCGTGGTCATGCGGCAGGGGGAGAACGCGCTGGCCGTTATCGATCGCGTGAAGGCAAAGCTCACGGAGCTGAAGCCGTCGCTGCCGCCGGGAGTGGAAGTGCTCTCCACCTACGACCGATCGATTCTCATCGACGAGGCGATCGACACCGTCCGAGGCAAGCTCATCGAGGAGATCGTCATCGTCAGCCTGGTGATCCTGATCTTCCTCTGGCATGTGCCGTCGGCCATCGTGCCGATCGTCACCATCCCGGTGTCGGTGGCGCTGGCCTTCATCCCGATGAGGCTCCTCGGACTGAACGCGAATCTCATGTCGCTGGCGGGAATCGCCATCTCCATCGGCGTCCTGGTCGACGGTGCAATCGTCGAGGTGGAGAACGCCTACAACAAGATCCAGCGCTGGGAGGCGGCGGGGAGGCCGGGGGACTTCCACCAGGTGCGGCTGTCGGCCCTGATGGAGGTCGGCCCCAGCGTCTTCTTCTCGCTCCTGGTCATCGCCGTGGCCTTCCTTCCAGTCTTCACCCTGGTGGATCAGGAGGGCCGACTCTTCAGGCCGCTGGCCTTCTCCAAGAACTTCGCCATGGCCATCGCGGCGCTGCTCGCGGTGACGCTCGACCCGGCGTTGCGGATGCTCTTCGCCCGCATCGAGCCGTTCCGCTTCCGGCCGCGTCCGCTGAGCTGGCTGGCCAGCCGGCTCGCGGTGGGCACCTACCACCCCGAGGAGAAGCACCCCATCAGCCGGCTCCTGCACCGGATCTACGAGGGGCCCTGCCGCTTCGTGGTGCGCCACGCACGAGCGACGGTGCTGGCGAGCGTGGCGCTGGTCGCGCTGACAGTGCCGGTGTACCTCCGTCTCGGATCGGAGTTCATGCCACCGCTCGACGAGGGCACCATCCTCTACATGCCCTCGGCGGTGCAGCCAGGAATGTCGGTGGCCGAGGCGCAAGCTGCGCTGCAGCTGCAGAGCAAGCTCCTGCGCACCTTCCCCGAGGTAGAGCGAGTGTTCGGCAAGGCAGGCCGGGCGACGACCTCCACCGATCCCGCCCCCCTGTCGATGATGGAGACCACGGTGATGCTCCGCCCGCGGTCCCAGTGGCGCGAGAAACCACGCTGGTACTCGGGCTGGGCGCCCTCCTGGTTGAAGCCCCTCTTCCGCCCCATCTGGGAGGATCGGATCAGCGAGGCGGAGCTCCGCGCCGAGATGGACGCTGCGCTGCGGCTGCCAGGCCTGTCCAACGCCTGGACGATGCCGATCAAGGGCCGGCTGGACATGCTCTCCACTGGCATCCGGACGCCGATCGGCATCAAGATCTCCGGGGCGAATCTGGAAGAGATCCAGAAGGTGGCGCTGTCGGTCGAGGCGGCGCTCTCCCGGCTGCCGGGGACCCGGAGCGTCTACGCCGAGCGAGTGTCGGAGGGCTTCTTCCTCGACTTCCAGCTCAAGCGTGACCAGTTGGCGCGCTACGGGCTGAGCATCGACGACGCCAACGCCATGGTGTTGACCGCGGTCGGTGGCGAGGAGCAAGGCGTTACGGTGGAGGGACGCGAGCGGTACGGCATCAACGTCCGGTACGCCCGCGACTACCGCGAAGACCTGTCCGCGCTCCGGCGAGTGCTGCTGCCGCTTCCGCAGGGCGGGCAGATTCCCATGGAAGAGATCGCCGACGTGGGCCTGGTCCAGGGGCCGTCGATGATCCGCAACGAGAACGGGTTGCTCGCCGGCTACGTCTACGTGGACTTCGACACCTCGAAGGTCGACATCGGGAGCTACGTCGATCGGGCCAAGGCCGCAGTGTCGGCCGCGGTCCAGGTTCCGCCGGGCTACTCGATGTCCTGGAGCGGCCAGTACGAGAACATGCTCCGGGTGCGGGAGCGGCTGAAGTTCATCCTCCCGGTGACCCTCTTCCTCATCTTCGGGCTGCTCTACATGAATACCCGGTCGGTGGTGAAAGCAGGCATCGTGCTGCTGGCAGTTCCGTTCTCGGCCATCGGCGCGGTCTGGCTCCTGTGGATGCTGGACTACAACGTGTCCATCGCGGTTTGGGTGGGGATGATCGCCCTGATGGGGCTGGACGCCGAGACGGGCGTCTTCATGCTCCTCTTCCTCGACCTCGCCCACGACGAGGCGAAGGCGGCGGGTCGGTTGCAGACGCGGGGAGACTTGGTGGAGGCCATCGTCCACGGGGCGGTGAAGCGAGTGCGCCCCAAGGCGATGACCGTGGCGGCGGCATTCATGGGCCTCCTGCCGATCCTCTGGTCCATCGGGACCGGTTCCGACCTCATGAAGCGCATCGCCGCCCCGATGGTGGGTGGCCTGGTGACCTCGTTCGTCCTGGAGCTGCTGGTCTATCCGGCGGTGTACTTCCTCTGGAGAGGTCGGGGGCTGGCGGAGGGCCCTGCCACTGCACCCGACTCCAAGGCGGAGCAGCTGTCACCCGCGCTCGCCTGAAAGAGGACTGCGAGCGAGCTAGGGGTCGAGGGAGTAACCACCGTCGGAGTCGTGCCGACAGTGGCTCCCGCTCGACCCATTCCCGCCCATTCCCATCGCCATTCCCATGAGCGATCCCAGCTCCTGGGAGCGATCGGACTCGTGGGTCGCCCACTGCACCATCTCCGCCGCATGACGCTGCGCCTCGGCCTCGTTCGATGCCATGTCCGTGCTCGACGCGCAGGCCGCGGCGCGATGCGCGTCGAGCTCCACCATCATGGCGTCCGCGCCGCAGCGTATGTCCGCATCGCCCATGTGCTGCTCGTCGCCCATCATCGAGTCCATCGCCGACGACATGGACTGCATCTGTCCGATCAGCGGACGAACCTGCGAGTCGTACCCCTGGTGCAAGCTCGTACAGCTCGCAACCGACTGCATCTGGGCGGTCTGGTTGCCGTACGTTGTTGCGGCGGTGGAGACGGCGAGGGCATCCGACCTGAAGTTCTGGATCTCCGTCGAGCTCAGCTGGGATCCGCATGCGGCGACGGTCACGACAACGAGTACGAGCAACGAGTGGCGCATGAAATGTCCTCCTCCGACAACGCCTGCAAGTGAGAGCCCAGCCACAGCCGCAGGGTTCGCAGGCCTTTTCGGAACGAACGCGACCTCAGAGCGCGCAGATCCTGCGCCGGGTGAACGCGGACAACTTGGATCGCGCAGCGATCCCGCCGATTTGATGAAGCCCATCGCCGCGCCGATGGTGTGGGGCTGGTGACCTCGTTCGTCCGCGAGCTACTCGTTTGCCCGGCGGTGTCACCAGATCGAGGTGGCGCCCGGAGTCTGGGTGGACGGCCCTCCCCTGAGCGCGGACTTCGTGATCGTTCACGACGGGGACGAGCTCCTCGGCACCCCCACGGCGTTCCCCGGTCAGACCGGAGCGCCCGTCCCGCGGGCCGCCTGCCGGCTCGTCCGGACCGGCGACTGACCTTGCGCCTGCGGGCCGCTGTCGGCATGCTCCCGCCCCTCTAGGACTTTGCCCGGAGGGACCCAGGGATGCTCTTCAAGAAGCTGTTCCAGGTGCTGGTGCTCGGCGGCGCAGTGATCGGGGCCAGTGCGGGCTGCGCACAGGCGAACGCCCAGGAGAAGGGCAAGAAGCCTCCCGCCGATGCAGGGACGACCAGCGCACCCGGAAGCGGGGTCAAGGGCTGGTGACCTCCGCCCGCCGCGCGGCGGCGGAGGCCTGGGCCTTCCGCGCGCGGGTGGAACAGGAAGCGGCGCTCCGGTTCGATCGGCTGGCGGCGGTGGTCGCCAGCTTCGATCCCGGCTCACCCGTTCCGGCGATGATGCGCCGGGCGGCCGATGACGAGCGCCGTCACACCGAGCTGTGTGCTCGACTGGCCGCTCAGCTCGGCGAGCCGGTGACGCTCGGCCCCACGGAGCTCGCCTCCATCGCTCCCGGTTCGCTCGATGCACGCCAGGCGGCGCTCTACGAGGTCGTGGCCGCGTGCTGCGTCACGGAGACCGAGAGCATGGCCACGCTCACTACCCTGCTGGCGGCGGAAAGCGACCCCGAGGTCCGGGAGGTCCTCCACGCCATCTCGAAGGACGAGGTGGTCCATTCCCGGATGGGTTGGGCGCACCTCTCGCGCGAGGCGAGCGCTGCGGAGGTGAGCTTCCTCGGGCCGCTCGTTCCGGGAATGCTCGCCGGAACAATCGACGAGACGCTCTTCCGGCCGCCGCCGGCGGACGAGGACCCGGAGGGGCTGCTCCGGCTCGGCGTGCTCCCGCTGGCGAAGAAGCGGGAGGTCTTCCTCGGGACGCTCGAGGAGGTGGTGTTCCCCGGGCTCGAGCGCTTCGGAGTCGACGCCGGCCCCGCGCGCGCGTGGCTGTCGGCGGCGGCCCGGTAGGCTATCCGGGCGGGAGCGCCGCGCCCGTCGGGAAGGTCGGCGGTTTCCGAGCGTGCGTCGCCTGCTCGTAGGCGTAGGCGAGCCCGAGCAGCCGCGCCTCGCTCCACGCCCGGCCGAAGAAGCTCAGGCCCACGGGCAGTCCCCGCACCTGCCCGAGCGGCACGGTGACGTGGGGGTAGCCGGAGACGGCGGCCGGCGAGCTGCAGCCGCCGGTGGAATAGTCCCCGTTCACCCAGTCGATGAGCCAGGCCGGTCCCTGCGTCGGAGCGACCAGAGCATCGAGCTTGTGCTTGTCCATCACCGCGTCGATGCCCTCCTTGCGGGACAGTCGGACGCAGGCGGCGCGGGCTTTCTGGTACTTCGGCGAGGTCAGCGGGCCCTTCTTCTCCGCGTCGAGGAACAGCTCCTGTGCGAAGAACGGCATCTCGGTGTCGGCGTGGGCCTGGTTCCAGTCGATGAGCGCCTTCAGCGTGCGAGGGCCGGAGCCACCGAGCTTCGACAGGTAGGCCTCGAGATCGGCCTTGAACTCGTAGAGCAGCACCTCCAGCTCGGGCTCGTCGAGTTTCGCCGCGGTCGCCATCGGAGCCGGGTCGACGAGGATTGCTCCCTCCGACTTGAGGAGCTTCAGCGCCTCCTCCGCCAGCGCGTCGGTCGCGGGGTGGTAACCCCAGTACCTCGGCCGCGGCACCCCGAGGCGGGCTCCCTTCAGCGCGCCCCGGTCGAGCGCCGCCGAGTAGCGGACGTCGAACCGAGCTCCCTTGGCTGCGGTGGCCACGTCGGCCGGATCCCGCCCGGCGAGCACCTCCAGCAGCAGCGCCGCGTCGCGCACGGTGCGCGTCATTGGTCCGGCGGTGTCCTGGCTGTGCGAGATGGGGACGATGCCGGTCCGGCTGACGAGCCCCACCGTCGGCTTCACCCCGACGAGCGACGAGGCCGAAGACGGAGAGACGACCGAGCCATCGGTCTCGGTCCCCACGGCGACTGCGCAGAGGTTCGCGGCCACTGCCACGCCCGAGCCGGAGCTCGACCCGGACGGGCTCCGGTCCAGGGCGTAGGGGTTCCGGCACTGACCCCCGCGCCCGCTCCACCCGCTCGACGAATGGCTGGAGCGAAAGTTGGCCCACTCGCTCAGCTGGGTCTTGCCGAGCAGCACCGCACCGGCCTCGCGCAGCCGGGTGACCAGGAACGCGTCGCTCGGAACCACCGCGTCCATCAGGGCGAGCGAGCCGGCAGTGGTGTGCATCCGGTCCTTGGTCCCGATGTTGTCCTTCAGCAGGACCGGGATGCCGTGCAGCGGGCCACGCACTTTCCCCGCCTTGCGCTCGGTGTCCATGACGTCGGCCTGGGCGAGCGCGTCCGGGTTGTTCTCGAGCACCGAGCGGACCCGTCCGTCGCGCTGGGCGATGCGGTCCAGGTACTTCTGGGTGATGGAGCGGCTGGTCTCCTCTCCGCTCTTCATCCGCGCCTGGAGATCGTCGAGCGTCGCCTCGTCGAGCATCGTGCCCGCGCCGCCGTCGGCCGCGGCGGGCGCGGCAGCGGCGACGGCCGGGCTCTCCCGCCCGAGCAACGCCGCCCCGGCGACACCGAATTGCAGAAGCTGCCGCCTGGAGAAGTCCTCGAGCAGACCCGGACCCTTTTCCTTCCGCTGCATGCATCCCCTCCCGTGTTGGCGCGGGGACACTGACACCGGGACCGGGCGCGGGCCAGCGACTCCTTCAGCCGTTCGCTGAAGAGGGGGCGCTCAGCGGAGCTTCAGCTGCCAGGACACCCCGAAGCGGTCGGAGCACCAGCCGAAACGAGTGCTGAAGCCGTAGCTCCCGACCGGCATGTAGACGCGGCCACCGGCGGACAACCGGTCGAACGCGGCATCCAGCTCCTCCGCGGTCTCGCACTCCACCAGCAGCGACATCGCGGGCGTGAACGAGAAGTCGTGATGGACGGGACTGTCGATGACCATCAGCCGATGCCCGGCCAGCGAGGCGTGGGCCATCTTCACCGAGCCCGCCCCCGGCTCCCCTGACCCGTAGCGCTCGACCTGCTCGACCCGGAACGCGGGAAAGATCGAGGCGTAGAGCTCGAGCGCTGCTGCAGCCTGTCCCTCGAACATGAGGTGGGTGATCGCCGCCCGTGCCATGGTGACCTCCGTCCGACCGCGGCCGACGTCTTCTGCCCACGGGCCGCGGCCGTCAAGCGATCTCGCTTACCGCTCGCTCGCCGGACAGGGCGAGCGCAGATCGAGCGCTGCTGCGGGCACCTGGTAGACGTCGCGGAGGCCGTTCCCGGGTGCGGAGAGCTTCCGCTCGAGCTCCGCCACGCTCAGCGCCTTCGCCGGCGACGCAGGCCAGTCGCTTCGATTGCTGGTGAAGTAGAACGTGCGCCCGTCCGGTGAGAAGCGAGGGCCGAACTCCCAGCCGGCGGAGTTCACCCCCGCCCCGAGCGGTCTCGGCTCGGTCCACCGCCCCTGGCAGCGGAAGCTGACGAAGAGATCGTAGTCGCCGGCGCCACCGGGCCGGCCACGGCCACTGAACACCAGCATCCGGCCGTCCGGGGAGATCCACGGCTCGATCTCCTGGTCGGGGGTGTTGATGGGCTCGCCCAGGTTCTCCGGCGTCCCGAAGTGATCCCCGACCCAGCGCGCCTGCCAGAGGTCGCACTTGCCCTTCCCGCCCGGGCGTTCCGATCCGAAGAAGAGCGTGCCGTCGTCGGTCATGGTCGGGAACCACTCGTCGCCCGGGCTGGAGAGCTCGGCCACGTGCCGTGGCGTTCCCCACCCCGAGCCGGTCCAGTCCATCATCCAGATCTCCGTGTCTGGTCGCGGGGTGTCGCCCTCGACGGGCCGATTGGAGATGAAGAACAGGCGCTTTCCGTCGCGGGTGATGGTGACGTCGCCGTCGTTCCAGCGGCCGCTGAACGGGGCGACGGCGGCCGGACCCCAGCGGTTGCCGGAGCGACGCGAGACCAGGACGGTCCAGTGCGCGAAGTCCGGTGTGTTGCGCAGGAAGTACAGGGTCCGGCCGTCCGGAGAGAAGCTCACGTGGGCGTCGTCGAATCCGGTCGAGACGAGCCCTTCCTCGAACAGAGTCGGACCGGGATGCGCCCGGTCAGCGGCGACCGCGCCCATCGGCGCCGCGAGAGCGACGAGGAAGAGAGCGAAGATCAGAGGAGTCCGGTGCATCCGCCCAGTCTCAGGTCCGGGAGACCTCACCGCGCCATCATGATCTTCAGATCGGTGGGACACGGACGGGCCTGGTTCTTGAAGTGAACGGCTCGCATGCTGGTCTGTCTCGCCGTGGCCGCGACGGTGCTCGCCTCCCCGTTTCCGGAGGCGGTGGCCAGCCAGCTGCCGAAGGGCGCGGTCTTCCTGGTTATCGACTCAAACGAGCCCGCCGGCGCTCGTTCCGGGCGGTCGGAGTCCCACACCGCGGAGCCTTCCGCCGGCGCCTTTCTGGGGGGCTTCCTGGATCAGTTTGCGGTGGTGAAGCCACACCGTTCGCGGCAGGACCAGCCGCCGACGCTGCAGATGTTCGTCCTGATCGCCCCGATGAAAGGCCAGGTTGGCGTCCACGTCGTTGGAAGTTTCTGAGCGGAGCGGTCGCCTCACTCCTCGACGTTTCGCAGAGATCGACCGGTGAAGCTTCCCTCGACCGACGCGAGGTAGTCCCTGGCGACCACCTCGGCCGGGGTGCCGTTCTTCGGGTCCCTCCCCATCGCCTGCAGGGTCTCGGAGACCCAGCCGGGGCAGCAGTCGTTGATCCGGATGCCCCGCGGGAGCTCGAGCGCGGCCGCACGGACGAAGCCGATGAGCGCGCCGTTCACTGGGGCGATGACACCGCTTCCGGGCGTGGGCGCCTCGAAGAGGATGCCGCTCGTCAGGGTGAACGACCCCCGGTCGTTCATCTGCTCGATGCCGTATCGCACCAGGTTGATCTGTCCCATCAGTTTGCTGTCGAGGGTGAAGCGGAAGTCCTCGTCGGTGAGCACCTCGAGCGGCCCGAACTTTCCCTCCCCGGCGGCTGACACCACCGCATCCACCGGTCCCACGTCCCGGTACATGCGCTGGATGGAATCGGGCTCGGTGATGTCCACCTTCACCTCGCTCCGGCTCCGGCTGGCACGGACGACCTCGTTCCCCAGGGTGAGGGCCCTGACGATTGCCTGGCCGATGGTTCCGCTCGCACCGACGACGAGAACGCGCATGACGAGCTCCTTCTCCCCGCGCTCCTACCACCGCGCTGGCGCGCCGACGACGGTCGCCGCGGGCCGGTGCTCAGTCGAGGAACGTCACCTCTCCCGAGTCGAGCGCGTACTCGGCGCCGTTGACCTGGAGCCGGTCGGCGAGGACCAGGCGCTCGAGGATCTCCGAGCCGTGCCGAAGCTGGTTGACCGAGGCGCGGATGTTCGCCCGAACCGCGTCCTGGACGAGTCGAGCGCGATCCCGCCCTGGGTCCGCTGCCACCAGGCCCTCGATGGCCGGGCGTACGCGGTCCACGATCGAGCGCAGCCCCCGGCTCTGGGGCTGACCCGGGTTGGCCAGCGTCTCCAGCGTCGCGTCGATGGCTCCGCACCGGGTGTGGCCGAGCACGACGACCAGCTGCACGCCGAAGCGCTCCACCGCGAACTCGACGCTGCCCACGCCAGACGGGGCGACGATGTTGCCCGCCACCCGGATGACGAACAGATCGCCCAGCCCCTGGTCGAAGACGATCTCCGCCGGTACCCGGGCATCGGAGCAGCCAAGGATGACCGCGAAGGGCTGCTGGTTCTCCGCCACCTCGGCGCGCCGGTCCGGGGAGGTCATGGCCTTGGTGCGGCGGTTGGCGACGAACCGCGCGTTTCCGTCCTGGAGGCGGCGCAGCGCCGACGCGGGGTCGATCATGGGAGGGGGCAACCTGCTGCCCCTGCGCTACGACGTCAACGACTTCCAGCACGGCTGACCGCCAGCGGACCTCCGCGTCAGGCCGCAGGGGCAGAGTGGCCCGCCCCGTTCCCCGGGAGAGATCGTGGCCGTGGACACGTCGACACTGGAGGCGCGGTACCGGCCGCGCGCCCAGCGTGAAGGCATCGCCCTCTGCCTGTCCGGCGGCGGCTTCCGGGCTGCGCTGTTCCACGCCGGGGCGATCCGCAGACTGAACGAGCTCGGGGTGCTCTCGCGGGTGCGCACCGTGTCGTCGGTCTCGGGCGGCTCGATCGCCAGCGCGCTCCTCGCCTCGGTCTGGAGGCGTCTCACGGCAGCCGCTGGGGTCTTCACCAACCTCGAGAACCTCTACGAGCGACCGCTCCGCGCATTCTGCGGGCGCAACATCCGCAACTGGCCGCTCCTCTGGGGGCGGCTCGACCCGCGGAACTGGCCGCGGCTGCTCTCCTCGGCGTTCTCCGCGACTGATCTCCTCGTGGCCGAGTACCGGCGTCTGTTCGGCTCGACCCGCCTGGTCGACCTGCCGGAGCACCCGCGCTTCGTCTTCTGCGCCTCCAACCTCGAGACGGGGGTGAACTTCGAGCTGTCGGCGAGCTCCATCGGCGACTACGTGCTCGGCCACGGGCCACCGGGCGATCTCGGCGTCGCCGAGGCGGTCGCCGCCTCTTCGTCGTTCCCCTTCGCCTTCCCGCCGCTGGTCCGCGACCTGGATCTTTCCCGCTTCCGGGGAGGAGACCCGCGCTCGATGGCCACCGGGTTCCGCCCTTCCCCGCGCGTCCTGCTCACCGACGGCGGCGTCTACGACAACATGGGCCTCGAGCCCGCCTGGAAGAACCACGCCGTCGTGCTGGTCTCGGACGGCGGAGCCCCGTTCGAGATCCGGCGCCGGGTCGGGAGGTGGCTCGTCCCGCGGCTGTCCCGGTCGTTCCAGGTCGTCGCCAGCCAGGCCCTGGCGGTCAGGAAGCGCTGGCTGGTGGCGGCGTACCTTCGCGGGGTCTACCGGGGCGCCTACTGGGGCCTCGGCACCGACGTGAACGAGTACCAGGCACCGGGCGCAGACCCTCCTGCGGGATACTCGGGGCCGGCGCTCGATCGGCTCCGGGTGGTGCGCACCGATCTGGACAGCTTCTCTTCTGCCGAGCAGTCGGTGCTGATGAACCACGGCTGGGCCCTGGCCGGGGCCGCGCTCGCTCGCTGGGGCGCGGATCTCGTCGCCGCCGGCGGTCCCGCCGCGCCGCCGGATCGACCCCTTCTCGAAACCGGGGCTGCCATCGCGGCGCTGGCGAAGAGCGACCGCTTCCGCTTCTTCGGCCACTGAGGAGCGACTCCCTCCAGGCTTGGAGCCGTCCGGTGTGAGGCCCGCCGCCTCGTTCCCTGCTTGAGTCGGCCGGCGGCAGAGGCGACAGTCCCGCGCCCGGAGGGAAACCAATGAACCGCCTCGCTCACGTCGTCCCCGGTCTGCTGACGCTGCTCGTGGCGTCACCGATCCGGGCCGAGGAACCAGCCTCCGAGGCGCCCAGAAGAGCCCTGGGCGAGCACGTCTTCATCCCCCGCATCGAGGTCTCCAACCCGTTCACCACCAGCGACGTCGCGACGACCTCGGGGTTCGCCTACGGGACCGCCTCAGGACCGACGTTCGATCTCAACGGCCAGCCGATAAACCTGGCGGACTACCAGATCGTCGCCTACTCCCAGTCGTTCTCCTGGCAGTGGGGCATCGCCGACTGGTGGGCGCTCCGCGTGCTCGTCAACGGCACTCTCTACACCGGAGCGAACGGGTCGGCGCTCGCCGGTATCGGGGTCAACGGGGTGGTCCGCGCCGGGGCGGGCACGACCTTCAGCTGGCGGGTCACCCCCACCTTCCGCCTCGGCCTGCTGGTGGACGTGACCTTCGGGCCGTCGATCGGCATCAACATCCTCGACTCGATCCGGCGGAGCATTTCGTCCGGGAGCGTCGAGACCCCCGTGCAGACCAGCGGGTCCACCGTCATCACCCCCACCCTCTCTGCCGCGTGGTCGTTCGCTCGGGGCTGGGGGCTGCTGGTGAACGTGAGCTACTCCCACGACACGGTCACCGTGAACCAGGACAGCGCCGGGCTCGACGCGCTGGGGATCCAGGGTGCGGTCGACGTGGATCTCAAGGAGCTGGGAAGCATCCCGATGGGGTTCGGGCTGAACGTCAGGAGCGACTACAGCATCGGCGACCAGAAGTTTCGCCGCTACGTGTATGGTCTCGGTATCTTCTACACCGGTCGACAGGAGTTGACGCTCGGCCTCGAGCTCGCTCTCAGGCGAGCACCGCTCGGAACCCACGACGTCTTCGTGAAATCGTATTACGCACTGATCTCGCTCCGCTACAGCTTCAACTGACGGCGGCCACTGGAGGAAGATTGAGAACCCCTGCTGCGGCGTTGGCGACGTGTCTGCTCGTGGGCTGCGCGGCCACAAAGGTCGAGAACACTTGGAAGGCGAATCAGCCTCCGCCGAACAAGATTCAGAAGTTCGCGGTGTTCGCGGTCACCGGCTCGCCCTCGGGACGCATCGCCTACGAGGAGACGCTCACCCAGCGGCTGAAGGACGCCGGTCTGCCCGCGGTGCCGGGCTACGACCTGGTCACCTTCGACGAGCACCCGAGCAAGGACGAGGTCATCGCCCGGATGAAGGCGAAGCAGATCGACGGAGCGCTGGTGAGCCGCATCGACCGGCGGACCACCAAGACAGAGACCACCCCCGTCTGGGTAGGCGGTGGCGTGCCCGCCTACGGGTTCTACGATTACTGGTACGCCCCGGTCGCCGTCGGCACGTACACGACCGAGTCGAACGAGTTCATCGTCGAGACGATCCTCTTCGACCTCGAGGACGGCCGGCCCTACTGGATGGCGCGGAGCAACACCAGCCGGACCAACCCGACCAAGTTCGCCAACGACATCGCCAAGCCGACCGCCGAGTCGCTGAAGGAGTCCGGCCTCATCGGCCCTTAGAAACGGGCGGAGATGCCGCCGGTGAAGTCGAACTGGGCGAAGGGAATGCCGCCCGAGAGGCCCACGGACGCGCCTCCCGTTCCGACCCAGAACCCGCCTCCGTTGAAGTAGACCGGGACCAGGGCTCGCGCCTCGAAGCGCAGCCCGACGTTATCGGTCACCCAGACCTTGAAGCCGAGACCGGCGGTGAAGGCGAACCGGACGGTGTCCTCTGCGCTGAGGGTCGTCCCGTCCTGGAATGTGAGCTGGTCGGGATGCATGATCACGATCCCCGCGGTGATGACCCCGAAGGGCTCGATCCTCCCCATCGGTCGGCTCACATGCCCGCCAATCTGGATCCAGTGCAGACCGACGGGGGTCGAGTTGCTGTTGGGGACGGCCAGGTTGAAGGAAGAGAAGCGGACGTTCGTCGGGACGTAAGCGTAGAGGAACTCGACCCCGTAGCCCGGACGCATGAAGTAGGTCAGGGTTCCGCCGTAGTCCGCCGCGCCATCGATGATGACCGACCCGTTGTAGGTGCTGGCATCCGTGGAGACGGTCCACCCGATGAACCCACCGATCTCGAACTTCGGCGTCGGCGGAGGGGGCGGCGGAGGGATGTAGGTCGGGGGGCCGTAGCTGGGCGGTGGAAGCGGCTGCGCTGCCGGGGGCCCATACGGGTTCGGGGGAGGGGTCGGGAGGTAGCCCGGCGGAGGCGTCGTCTGCGCCCAGGCCGTCGGGCCGAGCAGAAAAAGCGTTGCCAGCAGCACCCCTCGAAAACGAAGGTCGTTCGTCCAGCCCATGGATCGTCGCTCCTCGCGCTGCCCGGACCTTGAACGACCCCCGGGCGGGGGGACATTGGACTTTCGTCCCCTGCGGCCGGACCCTGGAATCCTCTAGACCCCCGGGAGAGGCCATGCAGGAGCCACCGAGAGGGCTCGGGCTGGGACTCGCGCTCGCCGCCGGCGCGCTCGCGCTCGGGTGCGCCCACGGGCCCGAGACGCCCGCCCCCGAACAGACGGAGGAGCGACGCATCGCGGTGGCCAACGGCTGGCTCCTCGGACGTTCCCTGGGACTGGGCACGGCGACCCCGCTGGTGTTCCTGCACGGAGTGGGCGGAAACCATC
>Ga0066903_100001763_pt1 | contig 16272 bp, 19 predicted proteins | sample PanSoiMetaGPlot1_FD_67491 | JGI IMG/M metagenome (GOLD analysis project Ga0066903, IMG submission 67491) | Tropical forest soil microbial communities from Panama analyzed to predict greenhouse gas emissions - Panama Soil - Plot 1 (version 2) | ecosystem: Environmental > Terrestrial > Soil >... | reverse complement strand
GCGACGCCGGCCCAGGTCGCGCTCGCGTGGCTGCTGGATCGCGGCGACATGGTCGTTCCGATCCCTGGCACGAAGCGGACCGCGTACGTCGAGGACAACGTCGGCGCTCCCGATGTCCAGCTGAGCGGTGACGACCTCGAGCGCCTCGACGGCTTGGCGGGCGAGGTCAGCGGCGAGCGCTACGGCTCGCAGGCGCAGATGCCGACCTGGGTGTCGCCGGCGCCGGTGTAGTGGGCACCCCCGGCTGCACGAGCCCCGACTCGTAGGCGAGAACGACCGCCTGGACGCGGTCGCGCAGGTCGTGCTTGCGCAGGATCGCGCGGACGTGGGTCTTGACGGTGGCCAGCGAGATGATGAGGTCGGAGGCGATCTCGGCGTTCGAGCGCCCGCGGCCGATCAGTGTCAGGACCTCGACCTCGCGCTCGGTCAGGTCGTCGAGCAGCCGCGCGCGGGCCTCGGTCGCCGGCGGCGGGCCCTGGACGTAGCGGTCGAGCAACCGCCGTAGCACGGCCGGGGCGACGAGCTCATCGCCGGCGGCTACGGTCCGGACCGCGTCGACCAGCCGCTCGCGCTCGACGTCCTTCAAGAGGAATCCGCTCGCTCCGGCTCGCAGCGCCGCGTACACGTACTCGTCGAGGTCGAACGTCGTGAGCACCAGCACCCGGCTGCGCAGGCCGGCCTGCCCGATCCGCCGCGTCGCCTCGATCCCATCCATCACGGGCATCCGGATGTCCATCAGCACGACGTCGGGCTGCAGCTCACGGGTCAGCTCGACGGCCTCGCGCCCGTCGGCCGCCTCGCCGACGACCTCGATCTCTGCGAGTTCGAGGATCAGGCGAAAGCCGGTCCGCACCAGCTCCTGGTCGTCGGCGAGCAGGACGGTCGTCACGCCGGAAACACCGCCCGGACCTCGAACCCCCCGCCGGCGGCGGGCCCGGTGTGCAGCTCGCCGCCGAGCAGCCGCACGCGCTCGCGCATCCCGACGAGGCCGTGGCCCTCGCCCTCGGCCGGCCCGTGCCCGTTGGCCGTGCCCGGCCCCTCGTCGCGCACGGTCAGGCTGAGGTCGTCGGCCGACCACTCGATGCGCACGACCGTCGGCACGGCGCCCGCGTGCTTGTGGACGTTGGTCAGCGCCTCCTGCACGATCCGGTAGGCCGACACGTCGACCCCTGCCGGTAGCGCCCGCGGCTCGCCGACCAACTCGACGGTCACCGGAACTCCCGCGCGCTCGACGAGGTCGGGAAGCTGCCCGAGCCCCGGCTGCGGCGCGGTTCCCGAGCCGTCGTCGTCGGTCCGCAGCACGCCGAGCAGGCGGCGCATCTCGGTCAGCGCGTCGTGCGCGGAGCCACGGATCGCCTGCAGCGGCGGGCGCGCCAGTTCGGGGTCGGAGTCGAGCGCGGCCTGTGCGGCGTCGGATTGGATCGCGATCACGCTGACACCGTGGGCGACGATGTCATGCAGCTCGCGGGCGATCCGCGCGCGCTCCTCGGCGACCGCTACCCGGGCGCCGCGCTCGCGCTCGCGCTCGAGGTGCAGCGTGAGTTCTTCGAGGCGCCGGTTCTGCTCGCGCTGGCGGCGGACGATCCGCCCGACGGCGATCGGCGCAAGGACGACGAGCACCGAGCCGAACAGCGCCCCGAGCACGTCGTGGTGGATCGCGACTGCAAGCGACCCGGCTGCGCATCCGAATGTGGTGACGGCCGCCAGCACGCGCACGTCGTCGACCTCGGTCGCGAGCGTGTAGTAGAGGAGAACGGCTGCGACGTAGCCGAGATACAGGTAGCCGTGCGACGGGATCAGCCATGCCGCGCTGCCGACCAGCGTCGCGACCACCGGTCGCTCGTGGCGCCAGGCGACCGGCGCGCAGCTGAACACCGCGATCACGACGCCGACGCCGCGCGCCGCGATCGGCTGCGCGAGGACCTGCACGAGCGAGGGGATCAGCAGCCCCAAGGCGAGCAGGCGGTCGATGCGGCGGGTCGTCATCGCCGCCGACCATAAACCGGTCAGGGCACGCCGACATCATCCTCTGGGCTGAGACGCCATATCCGGTGGGTCGATGGCGAGCCGCGGCGGCGACCGTAGCGTGGCCGCCATGACCACCACAGCCCGTACCCACCTCCCCCGCGCCCTCGGGGCGCTCGCCACCCTCTACCTGGCGGGCATCGCGCTCGCCGTCGCCGCCGGCCTCGCGACGGTCGGCGAAGCGATCGCCAACGGCAGCAAGCTCAACGCGCCGCTGCCGCTGCTCACCGTCCAGCTCCTCAGCGGCGTCGTCGCCGTCCGCGCCCGCGGTCGGCGCACCGCACGCGTCGCCGCCGGCGTCCTGCTCGCCGCGTGCACGCTCAGCCTCGCCGCGGCCGCCTTCGACGGCGACGTGGCGGCGCCCGGCCTGTCGAGCGGCCAGGTCGCCTACCAGGCGGTGATCACCGCCGTGACGGCGATCACGTGGCTGCTGGCGGCGCGCGTGTGGTCGCGCGGCTGACTCAGCGACTGAACGGCGACTGCGGGCGCTCCTGGGCGACGCCGTCGATGGCGATGTCGACGCGCTCGTTGTAGAACGCGATCAGGCCGGCGATCGGCAGCAGCTCGCGGGTCGGGAAGTCGTAGGCCCACGCGATGTCCTGTTCGAGCTGCTCGCCGATCCGCGCCGACCAGTAGCCGCTCGTCGTGCCCTTGTACGGGCACGACGTCTCCGTGTCGGTCGGCTCGAGATGCTCGAAGTTCACGGCCGTGCGGTCGAGGTAGTAGCGCGTCGGCAGCCCGGTCTCGAAGACCATCACCGGTGCGTCGGACTCGGCGAGCACGACGCCGTTCAGCTCCACCCGCACGATGCGTGAGGAGCGCAGCGCGTCGACCCGCGCATACGGATTGCGCGGATGGACGAAAACCTGCTCGTCCTCCTCGTACCACGCGTCGGCCGCGCCCCACTGGACGCGCACCGTGCCCGCGACACCGGGGATCGGCGAGTCGAGGAACACCCGCGCCGCGTGGGCGCGCTCGACGTCGCCGACGCGCAGCGCGTGGCGCTCGGCGGTGCCGAGCGGGGAGCTCTGGGCGTCCTGTTCCTTGACCAGCAGGTCCGCGCGGATATCGGCGCGCGGGATGTAGTACTGCGGGTAGCGCTCCGACTCCCAGACGTAGAGCGCGGCGGTTGTGTCGAGGATCGTCTCGCCGTCCACGATCGCGCGTACGCGCCGCGGAACCGGCTCGACGTGGTGGGCCTTGACGGCGGGGGCGGGGTAGCCGGACATGTCTCGCAGCGTAATGTCACGGCTCGGTGGGCGACCGACTGCACGAGTACGCGCCGCAGCGCGCCATGGACGAGCCCGGCGAGATCGAGCGCTTCTACGACCGCTGCAGCGACCTGATGCGCGAGCTGCTCGACGGCTTGTCGACGACGCCCGACCGGCCGCGCCCGTTCGGAGACATCGAGGACGCGATCGGCTGGCCGCGGCGACGGATCGCGTCGGTCCTGGGCGGCGTAGCCCACCTGCGCAAGATGGAGTTCGAGGGCCGCCGGCCGTACCGGTTCCTCGACGACAAGCGGTCGGCGTCGCGGCGCTGGGAGATCTGGATGGACGCCGACCAGGCCGAGGCGGTGCGGATCGCCCGCCGCGGCTGAACACGCCGACATCGTCGTCATCGGGGCTGGCGCTGCCGGCCTCGCGACGGCGCGCGAGCTCGCTCGTGCCGGCCGCCCGCCGCTCGTCCTCGAGCGCTTCGAGCTCGGACATCGCCGCGGCTCGAGCCACGGAAATTCGCGGATCGTGCGCCTCGCCCACGACGTCGACAAGGACGTGTTGGAGGCGCTGGAGGCCTACGAGGACTGGCGGCGACTCCAACGCGACACCCGAGCACAGTTGCTCGTCACGGTCGGCGGCCTCGACTTCGGCGCCGCACTCGTCGAGCCGACGCTCGCGGCGCTCGCCGCGTTCGACGTCCGCTGCGAGGTGCTGCAGCCGGATGAGCTCGAGCGCCGCTTCCCGGCCGTCGCGGCGGACGGGCAGCCGGCCGTTTTTCAGCCCGACGCCGCGATTGGCCTGGCGGACGTGACGTTGCGGGTGCTGGCCGCCGACGCGACGCGCCATGGCGCGGAGATCCGCGAGCGCACCCCAGTGCTGTCGCTGGCTCAGCGCGAGGGCGGCGTCGAGCTGCAATCGGCTGAGGGACGGATCGAGGCGCGCGCGGTCGTCCTCGCCGCCGGCGGCTGGATCGGCGAGCTGGCGGTGCAGGCCGGTATGCCGCTGCCACTGCAGCCGACGCTCCAGACCGCGGTCCACATCGCGCTCGCGCACGCCCCGGTCGGCAGCGTCCCGACGATCGTCGAGCAGACCGCCGATGGCCGGCTGTTCTACGCCGCCCCGTCGCCCGGCGGCGGCGAGATCAAGGGCGGCTGGCACGCCCCGGGCCCGCCGGCCGACCTCGACGGCGCCCGCGATCTCGACGATGCACAGGTCGTCGCGTTCGAAGGCTGGGCCGCGCGGCGCTACCGCGGGCTCGGCGCCCGCACCGACGCCTACGGCTGCATCTACACGTGGCTGCCCGGGGATCGCTTCCACCTTGCACCGCGCGGGCGCGTGGTCGTCGTGTCGTGTTGCAGCGGCCGTGGCTTCAAGTTCGTGCCGCGCACCGGAAGGCTCGCGGCGGAGTTCGCGCGCGAGGTCGCGGGCTGAACCGGGCCGGAGCCGATCGTCTAGGTTCGCGCGATGGACTTCCGCCTCCCCGACCACCTGGTCGAGCTGCTCGGCCAGCTCGACGCGTTCATCGAGTCCGAGATCGCCCCGCTGCAGGCGGCCGACGACAACGAGCGCTTCTTCGATCACCGCCGCGAGTTCGCGCGCACCGACCTCGAGAACGGCGGCATCCCGTCGCCCGAGTGGGAGGCGCTGCTGCGCGAGATGCGACATCGCGCCGACGCTGCCGGCTTCTTCCGGTACGGCCTCCCGGCGTCGCTTGGCGGGCGCGACGGCACGAACCTCGACATGGCGGTGATCCGCGAGCACCTCGCGGCCAAGGGACTCGGCCTCCACAACGACCTCCAGAACGAGGCCTCGATCGTCGGCAACCTGCCGTTCGCCCAGATCCTCGACGAATTCGGCACCGACGAGCAGCGCGCGATGGCCGAACCGATGATCCGCGGCGAGTACCGGATCGCGTTCGGCCTGACCGAGCCCGGCCACGGCAGCGACGCGACGTGGCTCGACACGACCGCGGTCCGCGAGGGCGACGAGTGGGTCATCAACGGCGCCAAGCGCTTCAACTCGGGCATGCACCACGCCACCCACGACGTCGTATTCGCCCGCACGTCGGGCGAGCCCGGCGCGGCGCGCGGCCTGACCGCGTTCATGGTCCCGACCGACGACCCGGGGCTGACCGTCGAGTTCCAGTGGTTCACGTTCAACATGCCCTCCGACCACGCCGAGGTGACGCTGCGCGACGTGCGGGTCTCCGACGACGCGATCCTCGGCGAGCTCGACGACGGGCTCGCGATCGCGATGCGCTTCGTCCACGAGAACCGCATCCGCCAGGCCGCCTCCGGCGTCGGTGCGGGGCAGTACTGCATCGACCAGGCGGCGAACTACGCCCAGGAGCGCTTGACGTTCGGCCGCCCGCTCGCCTCGCGCCAGGCGATCCAGTGGCCGCTCGTCGAGCTCCAGACCGAGGCCGCGATGGTCCGCGCGCTCGTCCGCCAGACCGCGTGGGAGATGGACCAGGGCGACCCGGCGGCGGTGTCGGATCGCGTGTCGATGTGCAACTACCGCGGCAACCGCCTCGCGTGCGACGCGGCCGACCGCGCGATGCAGGTGTTCGGCGGGCTCGGGTACACACGCCACCAGCCGTTCGAGCACATCTACCGCCACCACCGCCGCTACCGGATCACCGAGGGCAGCGAGGAGATCCAGATCCGCAACGTCGCCGGGCACCTGTTCGGCTATGTGTCCGGCCGCCGGGCGACCCGGGAGCAGAAGTGACCGACGACTCGCTCGGTGAGCGCTTGCGCGCGCTCGCGGCGTCGATCTACGCCGACGACGGTGTGGCGATCGAGGGCCTGACGCGGCTGACCGGCGGGGCGAGCCGCGAGACGTGGGCGTTCGACGCGCGCCGGTCCGACGGCGCCGTCGCCGAGCTGATCCTGCGTCGCGGCGCCCCACGCGAAATGCGCGCCGACGCGGCGCTCGAGGCCGGGGCGATCGCGATGGCACGCGAGGCCGGCGTGCCAGAGCCGCGGATCGTCTTCCACAGCGACGACCCAGCGCACGTCGGAGCGCCGTGCATCGTCATGGAGCGCGTCGTCGGCGAGACGCTGGCGCGGCGCATCCTGCGCGACGAGGCCTACGCCGCGGCGCGTCCACGGCTGGCCGGCCAGTGCGGCGAGATCCTCGCGCGCATCCATGCGCTGGACGCCCGCGAGCTCGGCCTCGATCTCAGCGCCGCTGAGGACCAGCTCGAGTCGTTGGCGGCGGTCCTGGCCGGCTTCGAGGAGAAGCGGCCGGCGCTCGAGGTCGGCCTGCGGTGGCTCGACACGCACCGCCCGCCGTCGACGCCGCCGACCGTCGTCCACGGGGACTTCCGGCTCGGCAACCTGATCATCGGTCCCGACGGGATCCGCGCAGTGCTCGACTGGGAGCTCATCCACGCCGGCGATCCGATGGAGGACCTCGGCTACCTGTCGGTGCGTGCGTGGCGATTCGGCGGGCCCCACCCGGTGGGCGGGTTCGGCAGCTACGACGAGTTGCTCGACGGCTACGAGCGCGTCGCCGGCTTCCGCCCCGACCTCGAGGCCGTCCGCTGGTGGGAGCTGTACGGGACCGTGTGGTGGGGCGTGATGTGCATGGCCCAGGCGTCGCGCCACCTCGGCGGCGTGACCCGCTCGGTCGAGCTCGCGGCGATCGGGCGGCGCACCGCCGAGCAGGAGTACGACACGCTGCGGATCATCGAAGAGCAGCTGGCGGCGGCGTGAGCGAGCGCGGAATCCCGACGGCGGCGGAGCTGGTCGCGGCGCTGCGTGAGTTCCTCGGCGACAACGTCATGCCCAACACGACCGGCGCGCTCAGCTTCCACGCGCGCGTCGCGGCCAACGTCGCCGGGATCGTCGAGCGCGAGCTGCAGCTCGGCGAGGCCGCAGCGCGGGCGCACGCGGAGCGCGTCGCACAGCTCGGCTTCACCAACGACGCCGAGCTCGCCGCCGCGATCCGCAGCGGCGAGCTGGATGACCGCGTCGGCGAATTGGTGCCGGCGCTGCTCGCGACCGCGGTCGACGAGCTGCGGATCAACAACCCGCGCCACATCGAGAACTGACGACTGAGGGGGAGCGCCGCACGGCGCACGGTGCTACGGAGAGGACCCCTCCTCGGCCGGAAGCGCGAGCAGCCGCTCGAAGCGCTTGGCGAGTTGGGGATCGTCTGCAAACGCCTTGGCGAGGTCGAACGCGAAGGCCACGCGCGGATCTGATTGGAGGACCAGAACCGCGCGTGCCCAGGCGGCGTCGCGGATGAACTGCGACGCCGCAACGCCCTCGGACTTGGCCGCCTCGGCGATGGCAGTCCACTGGTAGGCGCCGAACCGCACGCTCTGGACCTTCATCTGAGCCATCGGCGGATTGTACTGCGTATTCACTATCGCGCGGTTCGAAAATCCCTCTGTAACCGTACGTTGTATCCGGGGTACAACTTGCCGTAGGACTTATCGAACAGACCAACAGGGGGAACCCCACAAATGCGTAGATTGATCACAGGAGCTACCGCGAACATGAAGGTCGTCGTCGCTTGCGTCGTCGTCGCCATGATCGCCGTCGCGGCTACGGCCAGCGCGTCATCGCTGATCACCGGGAGCCAGATCGCTCCGAACACGATCCACGGCCGCAACATCCACAAGAACACCATCTCGATGAGCCGCCTGACGCCGAGCTTGCAGAAGCTCGTCAAGCGCGCCAGCGCGCAGGGTGGGACGACCACAGTCGTCGGCCAGCCCGGGGCCAAGGGCGACACCGGCGCGACCGGTGCCACCGGCGCTCAGGGCGCCAAGGGCGACACCGGCGCGACCGGGGCTGCCGGCACCAACGGCACCAGCGGTGCGGACGGCGCTAAGGGCGCCAAGGGCGACACCGGCGCTGCCGGCACGAACGGCACCAACGGCACCAACGGCACCAACGGCACGAACGGCACCAACGGTGCGGACGGCGCCAAGGGCGACAAGGGCGATCCTGGCGTCACCTTCACCGCCGGCAACTGGGGCGTCATCAACCGCAACAGCGACGGCTCGCCGGTCGCGCAGTTCCGCGCGGGTCCGAGCGGCGCGACGGGCTCGCTCAACGTGCTCGTCTCCAGCGGCGACAAGCTCAACTACGGCAACGAGGTCGACTTCAACGGCAACCCGCTGACTGACGTCACGGGCGTGAAGTACGCCGTGTACTACGGCTCTGACAGCCCGCAGAACGAGGCGGCGATCGCGCCCGACTTCGAGCTGTTCCGGAACAACGCCGGCCCGTTCACCGGCTACACGAGCCTCGTGTACGTGTCCAAGGCGGCGACGACGGCCGACGCGCACCAGTGGAAGACGATCGACGCCGGTGAGGACACCACGAACGGGAACACAAGCGGTTGGTACTTCACCAACGGCACGTTCGCGGCCAGCTCGGGGTGCAACCAGACGACGTACTGCACGCTGGCCGATGCGCTGTCGAAGGTGCCGGGCGCGACGATCCTGAGCTTCGGGCTCAACAAGGGGCACGACAACGCCTTCCAGGGCGCGGTTGACTACCTCGAGCTCGATCGCTCGACGGGCAGCGTCAAGTTCGACTTCCAGGAGACCGGAGTCATCCCGACGCCCGTCTCGTAGTCGTCACACCGAGTCTCGTCGTGCGGAGGGGCCCCACGGGGCCCCTCCGTCGTTCCCGAGAAAGCCCTGCTAACGCAGGGCTTTCTTGTGAGCGAGGGGACTCGAACCCCCGACCGAACCCGCGCCGGGCGGGTTCGCATTCGCGGGCTCGGCGTGGGCGGCGCGTGGCTAGTTTCGGAGTTGGATTCGGGCGACGATGTCGCTCGCATCGTTGGCGACTTGCTTGACGGAGGTCACGCGACCGCTGGCGCCCTGGTAGATACCGGTTCCGTTGGTGACCTTGCCCGGGTTTCCGGTGAACACGAGCAGCGATCCGCCGAGCGCGACGTGGGACTCGCAGTCGGGCGCGCCCGGGCCATTGAACTTGCAGCGAAGATGGGTGCTGCCGATCCAGCGCTTGCTGTGCCTGGAGTGCGTGCCGCGGTAATCGAGCGAGTTGACGTCGAGCGTATCCCCAGGCTTGGCGTCCGGGTATGGCGCGTGGCTGACCACGGTTCCGTCGGCGTGGGTGAGCGTGATCGAGACGGGCTTGTCGAAAAGGATCAGCGTTTGGCTGCGACCAGCGGCTTGTCCGGCGGGCGATCCGATCGCGAGAGCGCAAACCGTGGCTGCCACGGCCGCGGAAATGGCGAGTGAACGGTGGACCATTGTGGGCTCCCTTCATCCTCGGGTGAGGAGGTCGTGGACGATGCGACCAGTCAAATGACCCGGCGCACCGTCGTCGTCGCCCCGTGGGGCGAACCTGACGTCACCCCTAGGAGGGAGGGACGCGCCCGCCGATCGTCCGCTTGACCGAGGCGCCGGGCTGAACGAGCCCGGCTTCATAGGCCAGCACGACGGCGTGGACGCGGTCTCGCACGCCCAGCTTGAGGAAGATACGTTTGACGTGGGTCTTGACGGTCGCGTGGCTCACGACGAGCTCCGCGGCGATCTCCGTATTTGAGAGCCCGCTCGCGACGAGCACGAGCACCTCGGCCTCGCGCGGCGTGAGCTCGGCGAGCCCGGCCGGCGGTTCACTCGCGGGCGCGGACCGGGCGAACTGCTCGATCAGCCGCTTCGTTATTGCCGGCGCGATGAGCGCGTCCCCGCGCGCAACCACGCGTAGGGCCGCAACGAGGTCCTCGGGTGGCGTGTCCTTGAGCAGGAACCCGCTGGCTCCTGCGCGTAGGGCGTCGTAGACGTAAGCGTCGAGGTCGAAGGTCGTGAGCATGAGCACGGCGACGGGGTGGTCGGGGTGCTGCTCGTCGAGGAGGCGTCGGGTGGCCTCGAGCCCATCGACGTCGGGCATTTGAATGTCCATCAGCACGACGTCGGGGTGTCGCATGCGCGCGAGCTGAATCGCCGCGCGACCGTCGGCCGCTTCGCCGCACACGCTGATTCCCGGCTGGGTTTCGAGAATTGCCCGAAATCCTGCCCGCACGAGTTCCTGGTCGTCCGCGATCAGGACCGAGATTGCCCGGTCGGGCTCACCGCTCTGCGGCGAGGGGGCGGTCACGTGGCCAGCATATCCGCGTGATCTGCGGCTCGTGGTCCCTCCGTGGCAGGACCGCGCCTCGCCCCGTGGGGGGATGACGCAGCGACCTGCGCTGCGTAGCGTTGCCGCCATGGATCGGCGACGGCGCGATACCGCCATCGACGTCGTTCTCTGCGCGGCGATGCTCGCATACGGCGTGCCGCCGGCACTCGACGGCAGCGTCACGAACCCAGACGCGACGACGATCGGCCCGTTGCTGCTCCCGGCGCTTGTGCTGCCGGTCCTGTGGCGCCGGCAGCGGCCGTTGCTCGCGGCGTTCGCGTTCGCCGCCGCCTGCGTCATCAGCGGGATCCCGACGTTCGACCAGTTCCGTCTCGTGGTCGCCGTCCCAGCCGCGCTGCTCATCCTCTATTCGGTCGGGATTCGAGAGTCGCAAGGGCGCGCCGTTCTCGGACTGGCGGCCGTGGTCGCGGGGCTGGCGTTCGTCGGCGCGAGCGAGTCGGTGCTGCAGGGCGTGAGTGGTGTCGCATCGATGCTGGCGTTCGCCGGCCCGCTGGGCCTTGCGGTATGGGGTGCGGCACGGATCGTGCGCTCGCGCGAGCGGCTCGCCGCGCAGCTGACCGAGCGCTCGCGGCAACTGCGCGATCAGCGCGAGGCGACCGCCGCGCTCGCCGTCGACATCGATCGGGAGCGGCTGGCGACCGACCTCGATCTCGCAGCCCGCTCGCGCCTGCACGAGTTGATCGAGCTTGCTTTGCCCGACGCGACCGGCACCGCGTCCGATCGGGCGCGCTTCGCGCGGATCGAGCGCCTGGGCCGCGAGTCGCTCGATCAGATGCGCACACTGCTCGGGCTGCTGCGCAGCTTCGACCGCGGCGCTCGCGCGCCGCGCCCGACCTTGGACCAGCTCGATGCGCTGCTCGCTGAGGCACGCGCCGGCGGTCGGATCGTCGATCTCGAGGTCGCCGGTGAGAGACGTCGATTGTCGGCGGGCGTCGAACTCGCCGCGTACCGCATGGTGCAGCACGGGCTCGACGCAGTCGACGGCCGCCGCGAGCGGCCCGCTCACGTGGCGCTGCGCTACCTGCCGGACCGGCTCGAGCTCGAGATCAAGGGCCGTCGCGCTGCCGGAGCCGCGGCCGAGGCGTCCCGGGTGGCGGCGCGGGAGCGCGTGCTCGCGATCGGCGGGAATTTCGTCGCCGACTCGCCCACTCCCGGGCAGCAGATCCTGCGTGCCCGACTACCGGCGGTGCCAGTCGGTGCTTGATTCCCTGTATCCGCGGCTTGCCCGACTTGGGCCTCGCCTCGAGCTCGGGCTGTGCGCCGCCTACGTCGCGGCGACCGTCGGCGGCCAGATCGCCCGCTCGCACGCCGATCAGTCCCCGCTGATGGTCGCCTGGGTCGCGGCCGTGGCGTCGACCGTCTTCGCGCGGCGCTCCCATCCGGCGGCGGGTGCGTGGGTGGCCGCGGTGCTCCTTGCCGCGGTGCCGCAGTCGACTCAGGCGACAGGTCTCGAGGCCCTCTTGCCGATCTTGCTCGGGTACGCGTGCGGTGCTCACGCCGAGACCCGACCCGGACTGATCGCGTCGCTCGCGTTGGTCGCCGGGCTCCAGATTCACGTTGGATTCAGCGAGTTCCCCAACGCCGAGATCGCCCTCGGGATATTGCCTCCGTGGTGGGTTGGAAGGGAGGTCCGTCGCCGACGGCAGATCGTTGACCAACTCGCGACCCGAACACGCGAGCTCGAGCATGAAGAAGAGGCGTTCGTGCGACTGACGGTGCAACGCGAACGCGCACGAATCGCACGCGATCTGCACGACATCGTGTCCCATCACCTGGCCGTGATCGTGATCCACGCCGGCGCCGGACGGCTGGCCGAGCCAGGCGACCCCCAAACAGCGGCACAGCGGTTTGCGACGATCCGCAACGCAGGTGCCGAGGCGCTCGTCGAAACCGACCGGCTCACCTCGATCCTGCACGCGAAACAACCCGCGCGCCCCCGCCTCGCGGATCTCCTCTCACGCGCAAGCGACGACGGTGCTCGCGTCTCAGTCAGCCCCCCGAAGCTCGACCTGCCCGACGAGATCGACGTGGTCGCCTACCACGTCGTCCAGGAAGCTCTGACGAACGCAATGAAGCACGCACCCGGGGCGGCCGTAGCCATCGCGATCACCGTACGAGACGGCAAACTCTCGATCGACGTCTGCAACGACGCCGGCACAGGGCCTTCGACCATCGCCCGAACCGGATCAAGCATAGGCCTGGCGGGAATGCGCGAGCGACTGACCGAGCTCGACGGCGAGCTGACCGCCGGAACCGAACCGGACGGCGGATTCCGACTCCGCGCGCAACTGGCGATCGGCACACCCATCATGCCAACACCGCTGCCCGCGCGCTGACGACCCTCGCGTAAAGCAGCAGCCGCGGAGTCGAAGGGATATCGGGGATCACGCAACGGTTGCACAGCGAGCGGGCGTAGGTCATCTGTCGCGGACGTGACACAGCGGGCGCCACGGCGGCGGTGGTCGCGGCGCTCGTTGCGGGCGAGAGTGGTCGGCAGACCCAACGAGAGAAATGAGCCGACTCCGATGCGCTTTTTCGCCCGCAAGCCCCGCTCCGCCTACGCCAACATCGTGGCGACACTCGCCCTAACCCTCGCGATCGGAGGCGGCACCTACGCGGCGGCTGCGACCACCGGGTTGATCAGCAAGGCCGGGGCCGTCCGCATGTGCGTGCACCGTGGCGGCGCCGTGAGCGCGGTGAAGGCCGGCGGCCGGTGCCCCAAGCGCACCAACTTGCTGCTCCTGAGCCAGAAGGGTCCCGCCGGCAGCCCCGGCGCGACAGGCGCCACCGGCCCGGCCGGCCCAGCCGGCCCCGTCGGTCCTTCGACCGGTGCCGCAGGCGGCGACCTGACCGGCAAGTACCCCGCCCCGACGATCGGGAACGCGAAGGTCACCACCAGCAAACTGGCCGATGCGGCCGTCACCGCGCCGAAGCTCGCCACCGGCGCAGTCGGCGCTGACAACCTGCAGGGCGGCGCGGTCCGCGCAGCGGCCCTCGGCACGATCACCACGGTGCAAGACAGCTTCTCCGCCACCGGGAACAACACGATCGTCCACAGCGCCGACAGCAACAACGAGCTGCACGCCGACTGCCCACAGGGCACGCGCGTGATCTCCGGCGGATTCCAGTCCGGCTACATCGGCGGGTTCGCCCCGGCAGGCGCGCACATGCGCAGCAACGGATGGGCCGTCACCGGGGTCCTCGTTGGGAGCTACCCCGTGACCGTAACCGTGTACGCGTACTGCCTGGCCGCCTAGCAGACGACGTCAAACGGAAGCCGTTCGCGCGTGACTCGCGCCACGGGGCGGCGCGAAAGCCGAGCGGCCGTCGTGCGACAAGCCGGTCGACCACTAGCAGGCCGGCGATCGCGGCCAGCGTAAGCGCCCATATCCCGGGGCTCACGACGACGGCAGGGCGTCGCGTGCGCGTGTCGCGGACGGAGCGAGGACAGACAGGATCGACGAGCGAGCGGACTCGATCTGGAACGTGGTCGTGCCAAGCCGCTCGGCGGCTTCGTGATCGGCGAGTCCGTGGACGAGCATCCCGAACACCGCGCGGTCGCGAGGGCCCAGCCGCGAGCCCATCGCCTGGACGACGCTGTCGGCCACACGTGGCAGGTGGGTGCGGCCCCGCGCGAGCAGGCGAACGGCTCTGCAGACCTCGTCGCCGACCGCCGTCTTGCCGAGCACGCCTTCGGCGCCGGCGACGATCGCGGCAACGGTCAGAGCGTCGTCGGCGAAGGCGGAGAACACGAGCACCGCGGGCGCCGGATCGAGCTCGCGCAGGCGACGGGTCACCCAGAGACCGTTGCGATCGCCGAGGTGGTAGTCGACGACAGCGACGTCGACTCCGCCGGACATGCGCACGGCCTCCGTGGCGCTCGTCGCCTCGGCGACGACCCGCATGTCGTGCTGGTCGGTCAGCAGCCGGCTGATCCCGAGACGGACCGCGGCGTGGTCGTCGGCGACCAGGATCTTGATCGGGGAGACGGCGGTGAGCATGGTCCTAGGCCGGGCCTCGCGCAACGCTGCCTCGCGTTGCGGGGCTCCGCGTCCGCATGGAGAGGGTCGCGTCGTAGGCGTGCAGGCGGCGGATGCGCTCCTGCACGGGCGGATGGGTCGAGAACAGGTGGGCCGCACGGCCGCCGGACAGCGGGCTGACGATGTACATCGGCGCGGTGGCGGGGACGACCGGGAGGTCGGGCGCCGGCCTGTCGTGAATCGCCTGCAGCGCCTCAGCGAGTGGCCGCCCGGCACCGAGGAAGCGCGCGGCGGTCGCGTCGGCGAGGTATTCGCGCTGGCGCGAGACCGCCAGCTGCAGCAGCACTGCGCCGATCGGCGCGAGGATCATCACTGCCAGCGAGGAGAGCAACCCCTGGCCGTCCTCGTCGTCGCCGCCGAACAGGAACGACAGCTGCAGCACGTTGGCGACGGCCGAGATCGCCCCTGCGATCATCGCCGCGACCGACGAGACGAGGATGTCGTGGTTGCGGATGTGCGCGAACTCGTGGGCGATCACCGCGCGCACGTGATCGGCGGAGCAGCCCGTCAGCAACCCGTCGGTCAGGGCGACCGACGAATGCGCCCGGTTGCGGCCGGTCGCGAACGCGTTGGCCTGCTCGCCGGGCATGACGTGCAGGCGCGGCATCGGGATCGCGGCGCGATCAGCGAGGTCACGCGCGATGTCGAACAGCGCCGGCGCCTCGCGTTCGTCGAGCTCCCGCGCCCCGGCCAGGCGCAGCGCGATGCGCTCGGAGAACCAGTACCCGCCGACGTTCATGGCGACGGCCGCAATCGCGAAAAGCCATAGGAAGGTGCCGCCGATGAGCACGCCGATCGCGATCAGCAGTGCCGTCAGGCCGGCGACGAGGAGCCAGGTGCGAGCCCGTGTGGTCATGGCGTCCAGGATCGAGCCGGCGGTCGGCCTCGTCTATGGGGTCCAGCGTGTATTTCCGGGTCCGGCCTACGGCTCGACGAGGCCGGTGCGGATCGCGTACCGCGTGAGCTCGACACGGTCGTGCATGCCGAGCTTCTCGAGGATGTTGCTGCGGTGTCGGTCGACGGTCTTCTCGCTGATGACGAGCGCGTCGGCGATCTGCTTGGTGCTGTAGCTCTCGGCGATCAGCTTCACCACCTCGCGCTCCCGCGTGGTGAGCGGCTCGCCGCCCGGCAGCTCGCGATCGCGCACCTGGCGCAGGACGTCACGGATCAGGGCGGTCTCCGCGCCGGGATACAGCAACGCCTCGCCGCGCATCGCTGCCCGGCACGCCTCCACGAGGTCGCGGTCGGCGACCGTCTTGAGCACGTAGCCCGACGCGCCCGCCTTCAGCGCCTCGTGGAGGTAGCGCTCGTTCTCGTGCATCGACAGGATCAGCGTCTTGAGATCGGGGCGCCGGCGGTGCAGCTCGGCGACCGCCTGCAGCCCGGTCATGCGCGGCATCGAGATGTCGAAGATCGCCAGGTCGATGTCGCCGGCAAGGGCGAGCTTGATCGCCTCGGCACCGTCGCCGGCCTCGGCTACGACCTCGAGGTCGGGTTCCGCGTCGAGGATCAGGCGCAGGCCGTTGCGCACGACGGCATGGTCGTCCGCGAGCAGGATCCGGGCCTTGAGTGGCGTCATGTCGCGCTCCGGCGACCGTTGGCCGAGACGGTCAGGCTGACCTCGCAGCCGCGTCCGCCGGGCCCGGACCCGATCCGCAGACGGCCACCGATCAACGCTGCGCGCTCGCGCATCCCGCGGATGCCTGCCCCCGATGCCGCTCCGGGCGCCAGGCCCTGGCCCTCGTCGTCGACGACCATGACGACGCTCCCGGCGCCGTCGGGGCGCAACGACAGCTCGGCGCGAGCAGCGCCGCTGTGCCGCGCGACGTTCGTCAGCGCCTCCTGCGCCACCCG
>Ga0066903_100001762_pt1 | contig 16273 bp, 11 predicted proteins | sample PanSoiMetaGPlot1_FD_67491 | JGI IMG/M metagenome (GOLD analysis project Ga0066903, IMG submission 67491) | Tropical forest soil microbial communities from Panama analyzed to predict greenhouse gas emissions - Panama Soil - Plot 1 (version 2) | ecosystem: Environmental > Terrestrial > Soil >... | reverse complement strand
AAGATCGTCGGCGAGGTCATGGGGAACTTCCATCCCCACGGCGACGCGTCGATCTACGACACGCTCGTCCGCCTCGCGCAGGAATTCAACATGCGCTATCCCCTGGTCGACGGCCAGGGGAACTTCGGATCGATCGACGGCGACCCGCCGGCGGCGATGCGCTACACGGAAGCGCGTCCGGAGTCGCTGGCGGAAGCCATGATGACGGATCTCGACAAGGAGACCGTCGACTACGTCCCGAACTACGACGAGACGACCGAAGAGCCGACCGTCCTGCCGACGACGTTCCCGAACCTGCTGGTCAACGGATCGGCCGGCATCGCGGTCGGGATGGCGACCAACATCCCGCCGCACAACATGCGCGACGTGATCGACGGCGTGCTGGTGGCGATCGAGCAGCGCAAGCAGTCGAAGCAGGAGCGCCTCAAGTCCGTGCTGCGCGCCGTGCCCGGGCCCGACTTCCCCACCGGCGGCATCATCGTCGGACGCACCGGCATCATCCAGGCGTACCAGACGGGCCGCGGCACCATCACGGTGCGCGCGCGCGTGACGACCGAGGAGTCGAAGAAGGGCGACAAGACGTCGCTGATCGTCACCGAGATTCCCTATCAGGTGAACAAGAAGCGCCTGATCGAGAACATCGCCGAGCTGCACCGCGAGAAGACGGTCGAGGGCATCTCGGATCTGCGCGACGAGTCCGACCGCGACGGCATGCGGATCGTGATCGAGCTGAAGCGCGGCGAAGTGCCGGAAGTCGTCCTCAACAACCTCTACAAGCACACGCAGCTGCAGACGACGTTCGGCATCATCATGCTGGCGATCGCCGGCGGGCGGCCGAAGATCCTCAGCCTGCTCGACGTGATCGAGAACTTCATCGAGTTCCGCCGCGAAGTCGTGCGGCGGCGGACCGAGTTCGAGCTGCGGAAGGCCGAGGCGAGGGCCCACATCCTCGAAGGGCTCAGGATCGCGCTCGACCATCTCGACGAGGTCATCAAGCTCATTCGCGGATCGAAGAGCCCGGGCGAAGCGCGCGACGGGCTCCAGACGCAGTTCAAGCTGTCGCAGCTCCAGGCGCAGGCGATCCTCGACATGCAGCTCCAGCGCCTGACCGGCCTCGAGCGGCAGAAGATCCTCGACGAGCTCGTCGAGCTGATGAAGACGATCGAGCGGCTCCGCGCGATTCTCTCCAGCGAGGAGCTGCTCGTCCAGCTCGTCGTGGCCGAGCTGAAGGCGGTCCGCGACAAGTTCGGCGACGAGCGCCGGACCGAGATCATCGATGAGAGCGGCGAGCTCCGGGTCGAAGATCTGATCGCCGACGAAGACATGGCGATCACGGTCACCAACACGGGCTACATCAAGCGGACTGCGATCTCGACGTACCGCTCGCAGCGGCGCGGCGGCAAGGGACGCATCGGCATGCGGACGCGCGAAGAGGATTTCGTGAGCCACCTGTTCGTGGCCTCCACGCACTCCTACATCATGATCTTCACCGATCGGGGTCGCGCGTACTGGCTCAAGGTCCACGAGGTCCCGGACGTCGGCACGTACGGCAAGGGCAAGGCGATCGTCAACCTCGTCCAGTTCGAGTCCCCGGAGGAGAAGATCGCTGCCCTGCTCGCCGTGCGCGCGTTCCCCGAACAGGACGATCAGCAATTCGTCGTCATGGGCACGCGCAAGGGCACGGTCAAGAAGACCGATCTCACCGCGTTCAGCAACCCCCGCCCGAGCGGAATCATCGCGATCGGTGTCGAAGAAGGTGATGCGGTGATCGCCGTCGAGCTGACCGACGGCAAGGAGCAGATCTTCCTCGGCACGCGCGACGGCATGGCGATCCGGTTCGAGGAGGGCGATGTCCGCTCGATGGGCCGGAGCGCATACGGCGTGCGCGGCATCTCGCTCCGCGACGACGACGAGGTCGTGGCGATGGACGTCGTCCGCGAAGGCGGCACGATGCTCACCGTCGCGCAGAACGGCTACGGGAAGCGCACCGAGCTCGAGGAGTACCGCCTGCAGTCGCGCGGGGGGTTCGGGACGATCAACATCCAGACCTCCGAGCGCAACGGCAAGGTGGTCGGCATCGCCTACGTGCACGACGACGACGAGGTGATGCTGATCTCGCAGCAGGGCATGATCCTGCGGCTCAAAGCCGGCGACATCCGCACCATCGGCCGCGCCACGCAAGGCGTCAGGCTCATCGAGATGGAGGAAGGCGATGCGGTGGTCTCCGTCGCAAAGCTCGCCGAGCGCGAAGACGAGGAAGAAGAGCCCGCGCCGCCGGAATCAGGCGGCCAGTAGGCTGCACCGGGCGTTGCTGGCGGCGGCGACGCTTGTCGCCGCGGTGGTGCCTGTCGTCGCCGCGGCTGCCACGAATCAGCTCTGGGACTTTCGCGCCGAGGATCACCTCGATCCGAACAGGGCGCATGCACGTGTCTGGGTGAACGACGCGCGGGTTTTTCGCGACGTGCGCTTCTTTGCGGCGCGCGATCTCCGTGGCCCGGCCGCGCTGGAATTGAGCGCGGTCGGATTCATCGTGCGCGGGCAGCCGGTCTGTGTCTGGCGACGTCGTCCCTCCGTCGCCACGTCGTCTGGGTACGGATGGGTTCTCGGATCCGTCTCGTCGCCCGATGTGGGATGTCCGGCCGGTGTTCCGATCAGGTCGTTCTCGCAGGATCCAACGTGGATGTTCATCGAACTGGCGCGAGTGGACGGTCTCGTCGGCGCCGTGGCGTATGACGGCGCCGAGTTCTACTTCGATCTGCGGCCTATCGTCGGACGCCGATGGCAAAGTCCGTGGATGCTTGAACAGCCGCGCGCATCGCCGCCGTTAGAGGGCGGGGTCGACATCCCGCGCATCTTTCATCCAGTGAATCCCCGGGCGCCGTACTCGATCGTCCTGCGGCAGGCTCCGAGCAACACTGCTCCGGTCGTGACGACCCTGACGTCGACGCGTTACCTCGATACATTCAGCCTCGGCGAGGGTGCGCTTGTCGCCTCGGTCTACGGCCGGACGGAGCGCTGGAGCCTGCTGCGTCTGATCGACGGCCGCACCGGATGGATCGCTCCGGCCGATTCGGGCAAGTTCGTGTCCGCCGAACGCCTGGCCCTGCGCTCGGACGGCATGTCCGACTGGGACTGGACCCTCGCGCCCGCGCCAGGCAGCACGGAGCGGCGGCCGGTGCCGCGCGATCCGCGTCGCACGTGGATCGGCAGCCTCGTAAGGCCCGGGGCAACTGACGGTTCGATTCCGGTGTTCGCCACGCCGGACCGAAACGCCGCTTCCATCGCCACATGGGGGGACCCAAACAGCGATATCGATCTCGTGTCTATCAACGTGGACGGAACCGAGCGGCCCATCGTGTTCAGCCGAAGGCCAGGGTGGTTCGAGGTTGCGCTGGAACGATCCGAACAGACCTACGCACAGGAGAGCGTCAAGCACGTCTGGATTCAAGACACTCCGGCAGGATGGAGTGTCGTGCCGGTGAGTCCGAGCGAAGCCGCGCAACTGCTGTTGGAGAAATGGCCCGGAGGCTATTCAGCGGCGGCGGAGGTGGTCGAGACGCGCACGATCAACGGCGAGCTCTGGCTCCGCGTGAAGGTATTCGCCGGAGAGCCGTGTGAGCACCAGATGTACAGCGAGCAATCCTGGCCGCTGCTGGGGGAAGGCTGGACGCCCGCACACAACCGGTTCGGACGGCTCGTGGTCTGGTTCGAAACCGAATGCGACTGATTCGCGGCCGTTACGCCGGCTCGAGCTTGGCAAAGCGTGCGAGAAGCTTCTTCTGTCCGACGCTGTTGAAGCGGACGGTGATCTTGTAGTCGTCGGTGTGCTCTTCGACGGCGAGCACAGTGCCGACGCCGAACTGCGCGTGCTTCACGCGCATCCCCACGCGGACGCCCATGGCGGACTGGTCTTCGTCTTCGTAGGAATACTTCGGCGAGTCTTCCTTGAAGCGCGCGGGACGGCCGCCGCGGCCGTAGGGGTTGGTGCGGAACTCGTAGTGCGCGTGCGCGAAGTTCGACTGATGGGCGGACGTAAAGGCCGGCGTGATCCGCTCGACGAGCTCCGCCGGCACTTCGTCGATGAAGCGCGACGGTTCGGTCGACTGGTATTCGCCGAACACACGGCGCCGGGCCGCGCCCGTCAGAAACAGACGCCGCTCCGCGCGCGTCATGCCGACATAGAACAGCCGGCGCTCCTCTTCCAGTTCCTCTTCGTCTTCCGACGACCGCGAATGCGGGAAGAGGCCGTCCTCCATGCCGGCGATGAACACGACCGGAAACTCCAGCCCCTTCGCCGCGTGCATCGACATGAGCCAGACGCGCGCGTTCTTCGAACCCGACTCTTCGTCCGCCTCCGACAGCAGCGACAGCCGGTCGACGAAACCGCCGAGCGAGGCGTCGGCGTCGCGCGACTCGTAGTCGCGCGCCGCGGACACCAGCTCCATCAGGTTCTCGGTCCGCTCGTTCGCCTCCTCGGTGTTCTCGTCCCGCAAATCCTGCAGGTAGCCCGACCGATCGAGCATCTTGCCGATCGCGATCGACACGGTGTCTGTCCTGGCGTCGTTGGCGAGGCCGACGATCATGTCGCGGAACGCCCGCAGGGACGTCGTGGCGCGGTTGCCCAGTCTCGCTTCGTCGACGGCGTAGACGAGCTTTGCCCACAGCGACCGCGCAGAGCTGACCTCCGCCAGCCCGGCCGCGAGAAGCGGCGGCGCGTCCGCGGCGACCGCATTGGGATCGATCGCCTGCAGCGAATCCATCACGCCCTTGCCGATGCCGCGCGCCGGCACGTTGATCACCCTCCGCAGGCTCACGTCGTCGTGGGGGTTGATGATCAGCTTCAGGTAAGCGAGCGCGTCCTTGATCTCCTTGCGCTCGTAGAACCGGACGCCTCCAATGATCTTGTAGGGGACGGCCTCGCGCATCAGTTGATCTTCGATGGCGCGCGACTGCGCGTTGGTGCGGTAGAGCACCGCCAGCATCGTGTCGACGTCTTCCGCGCGCGCCTGCTTGATCGTCTTGACGATGAAGTCGGCCTCTTCCAGTTCGTCGCCGCCGCGGAAGTACACGATCTTCGCGCCGCCCTTGCGATCGGTCCAGAGGCGCTTGTCCTTGCGGTTGCGATTCTGCTGGATGACGGCGGTCGCGGCGTCGAGGATCACCTGAGTCGACCGGTAGTTCTGCTCGAGGCGGACGATGGCGGCGTCGCCGAAGTCGGTCTCGAAGTCGAGAATGTTCTTGAGGTCGGCGCCCCGCCATTTGTAGATCGACTGATCGGGATCGCCGACGACGGCAAGGTTGCGGTGGATCTCGGAGACGCGCTTGATCAGCAGGTACTGAGGACGGTTCGTGTCCTGGTACTCGTCGACCATGACGTACTTGAACTTGTGCGCGTACCGCTCGCGCACGGTGGCCGACGTTTCGAAGAGCTCGACGGTCTTGAGCAGAAGATCGTCGAAGTCGAGCGCGTTGGCATCCTTCAACGCGGTCAGGTACTTCTCGTAGATCTTGGCGATCTGCTCGTCGCGCAGGTTCCAGGCGCCGCGGAGCGCGTCGGGACCTTCCATCCGGTTCTTGGCGTGGCTGATCCGTCCGAGCGCCACCCGCGGCGGCACCAACTTGTCGTCGATCCCCAGTTCCTTCGAGGCCTGCTTGACGACGGCGATCTGATCCGACGAATCGTAGATCACGAAGTCGCGCGAGAGGCCGACATGCGGCGCCTCGCGGCGCAACAGCCGGGCGCAGAGGGAATGGAACGTCGACAGCCACACGCCGTTGGCATCCGAGCCGAGCAGCCCCTCGACGCGCTCGCGCATCTCGCCGGCGGCCTTGTTGGTGAACGTGACGGCCAGCACTTCGTCCGGCCTGGCGTGGCCGTTGCCGATGAGGTACGCGATGCGGAAAGTGATGACCCGTGTCTTGCCCGAGCCCGCGCCCGCCAGAATGAGCAGGGGCCCTTCGGTGTGCAGCACGGCTTCGCGTTGTTCGGGATTGAGCCTGTCGAGGAAATCCATGCGAGCGCCCATCCAGTATAGCGGCGCCGGAGCGCCGTGCTACGATCGCCGATCGATGCCGGCCACACTCTTCGAGAAGATCTGGAAGGCGCACTCGATCAGGCGCCTCCCCAACGGCCAGGAACAGCTGTTCATCGGCCTCCACCTCATTCACGAGGTGACGACGCCGCAGGCCTTCGACATGCTCCACGCCCGCGGGCTGGGCGTCGCGATGCCGGAGCGCACCATCGCAACGGTGGATCACATCGTCCCCACGCTCGATCAGCGCCGGCCGTTCCTCGACGTGATGGCGGAAGACATGCTGTCGGCGCTGGAGCGCAACTGCCGCGCGCACGGCATCCGGCTGCTCAACATCGACAGCGGCCAGCAGGGAATCGTCCACGTGATCGGGCCCGAGCTGGGGCTCACCCAGCCGGGCATGACGATCGCGTGCGGCGACAGCCACACGTCGACGCACGGCGCCTTCGGCGCGGTGGCGTTTGGCATCGGCACCTCGCAGGTGCGCGACGTGCTCGCCTCACAGTGCCTCGCGATGGAGCCGCTGAAAGTACGGCGCATTTCGGTGCAGGGACGACTCGGCCGCGGCATCTACGCCAAGGACGTCATTCTCGAGATCATCCGGCGCCTCGGCGTGAAGGGGGGCGCGGGGTACGCCTACGAATATGCGGGCGACGCGGTCGCACGCATGTCGATGGACGAGCGCATGACCATCTGCAACATGTCGATCGAGGGCGGCGCGCGTGTCGGGTACGTGAACCCGGACGAGACGACGTTCGCCTACCTGCGCGGACGGCCGTTCGCCCCGCAGGGCGACGCGTTCGAGCGCGCCACGGCGTGGTGGGCCTCGATGGCGTCGGACGCGGGCGCGTCATACGACGACGAGGTCGTGCTGAAGGCCGGCGAGATCCGGCCGACGGTCACGTGGGGCATCAATCCCGGTCAGTCGGTTGCGGTCGACGAAGCGCTGCCGGCGAATGCGGATCCGGAAGCGCTCACGTTCATGGGCTTCCGCGCCGGCCAGCGCGTGCAGGGCACGAAGATCGACGTCGCGTTCGTCGGCTCGTGCACGAACGCGCGGCTGTCGGATCTGCGCGAGGCCGCGCGCGTCATCCGCGGGCAGCATGTCGCCAGGCACGTGAAGGCGCTCGTCGTGCCCGGCTCGCAGGCGGTACGCGCGGCGGCGGAGCGTGAAGGGCTCGATCGCGTCTTCCTCGACGCCGGCTTCGAGTGGCGCAGCGCCGGCTGCTCGATGTGCCTGGCGATGAACCCGGATCGCCTCGACGGCCGCGAGATCTGCGCGTCGTCGTCGAACCGCAATTTCAAGGGACGCCAGGGCAGTCCGACCGGACGCACGCTGCTGATGAGCCCCGCCATGGTGGCGGCGGCGGCCGTGGCGGGCGAAGTCGTGGACGTGCGCGAGTTCGCGCCCGCGGAGGTGACCGTTGGCCGTTGAGCGCGTCCGCGAGATTCGCGGCAGCGGCCTCCCGCTGCGCGGCGACGACATCGACACCGACCGGATCATCCCGGCGCGCTTCCTCAAGGCCATCACCTTCGAGGGGCTGCAGGATCATCTGTTCGAGGACGACCGCGCCCAGGCGCCAGGCCACCCCGTGTCGAACCCGACGTACGCCGGCGCGCGCGTGATGCTGGTGCAGTCGAACTTCGGCTGCGGCTCGTCGCGCGAGCACGCGCCGCAGGCGATCAACCGCCGCGGCATCCGCGCCGTCGTGGGGCAGTCGTTCTCGGAGATCTTCTTCGGCAACTCCGTCGCGCTCGGCATGCCGTGCCCGACGGTCTCGCGCGAGACGACCGACGCTCTCATCACGTTCGCCGAGCAGGATCCCTCTGGAGAGATCGTCGTCGATCTCTCGGCCATGAAGGTGACGGCAGGCGGCCGCGCCTTCGACCTCACGCTGCCCGCCGCCGCCCGCGAAGCGTTCCTCGACGGCACGTGGGACGCCACCGGGCTGCTGCTCGACGACTACGACGACGTCCGTCGCGTCGCTGCTGCACTCCCCTACGTCGCAACGAGCTGGTAGTACCGGCTGTCACGCCCGTCCTCGCGAGAGGGCGCGCCTCAACCTGGTCAGGCGCCGGCGTTGACGACCTCCAGGAACGCCTCCGCGGCATGCGTCCGCTCACCGGTGCGGCGGAACACCAGGCGCACCTGGCGCGCAGCGCCGATGTCGGGCACTCGGATCGCGACGAGATGGCCGCGCGCGATCTCGGTCACCGCGCACCGGCGCGGAAGCAGCGCGACGCCGATCCCCATTTCCACCGCGCGTTTGATGCCGTCGAGCGACGGCAGCGAGATCTGGATGTTGATCGACGTCTGACGCCGCTCGTACGCGCGGAGCACGCGGTCGCGCGTCGGCGACGGATCGTTGTGCGCGATCACGACCTGCCGCCCGACCTCCTCGAGCGTCACGCGGCGCTTGCCGGCTAGCGGATGCTTCGGCGACGTGAGCAGGACGATGTCGTCGCCGCCGAGCGAGAGCGTCTGCACGCCGCGGTCCGCGGGCTGGAACGTGAGCACCCCGAAATCGAGCGTGCGGTCGAGCACCGCGTTGGCGATCTGCCGCGACGGCACACGGCGGACGTCGACGACGACGTTGGGATGGTCGACGGCGAACTTCTCGATGAGCGGCAGCAGGCTGTGGACGGCCGCTTCGTTCGCGCCGATGATCACGCGGCCGCGGCGGACCTGCTGCAGTTCGCGGACGGCGGTCTCGGCCTCGCTCGCCAGCCCCAGCAGCCGCTGGGCGTAGTCCTGCAGCAGCCGTCCGGCCTCGGTGAGCGTGCCGTCGCGCGAGGAACGGTCGAACAGCCGTTCGCCGAGTTCATCCTCGATCCGGCGGACCGCCTGGCTGATGGCCGGCTGCGTGCGGTGGAGGCGGCGCGCCGCCGCCGAAAAGCTGCGATCCGACGCGACCGCGAGAAAGGCCGCCAGGTCCGGCAGCTGCATAAGTACCGCTAATCATACCCAAATAACTATAAATTGGACTTGTGGCGGGGGAGGCCGCTACAAAGGTAGACAGGAGGCACGTCCAATGTCGGGCAACCGGTTGACCATCTTCGACACGACCCTGAGGGACGGCGAGCAGGCGCCTGGCTTTTCGCTGCGGATCGACGAAAAGCTCAAGATGGCGCGCCAGCTCCGCACCCTGGGCGTGGACATCATCGAAGCCGGGTTCCCGATTGCCTCCGACGCCGACGCCGAGGCGGTCCGGATGATCTCGACGCACGTGACGGGCCCGGTCATCGCCGCGCTCGCGCGCTGCCATCCGAAAGACATCGAGCGCGCCGGCTGGGCGCTCTCCCCGGCGCCGCGGCGCCGCATCCACGTGTTCATCGCGACCTCCGACCTGCATCTCAAGGCCAAGCTCCGGATGACGCGCGAGGAATGCCTGCGCACCGCCATGGCGGCCGTCAAGCAGGCGCGCCAGTACACCGACGACGTGCAGTTCTCGGCGGAAGACGCGACGCGCAGCGATCCCCAGTTCCTGTGGCACGTCATCGAGGCCGTCATCCAGTCGGGCGCCAAGACGATCAACCTGCCCGACACCGTCGGGTACTCGACGCCGGACGAAGTCGCCGAGTTCTTCCAGACCGTCATCAGCCGCGTGCCGAGCTCGGATCAGGTGACGTTCAGCACGCACTGCCACGACGACCTCGGCCTCGCGGTCGCCAACACGCTGAGCGCGGTCAACGCGGGGGCGCGGCAGGTCGAGTGCACGGTCAACGGCATCGGCGAGCGCGCGGGCAACGCGTCGCTCGAAGAGATCATCATGGCGATCCGCGTGCGCGGCGATCGGCTGCCGTACGCAACCGCCGTCGACACGCGCGAGATCTTCGCGTCGAGCCAGCTGCTGACGTCGCTGACCGGCGAGGGCGTGCAGGCCAACAAGGCGATCGTCGGCCGCAACGCGTTCGCGCACGAGGCGGGCATTCATCAGGACGGCATGCTGAAGGATCGCCGCACCTACGAAATCATGCGGCCCGAGGAAGTCGGCGTCAGCGCCACGCTCGTCCTCGGCAAGCACTCGGGGCGCCATGCCGTGCAGAAGCGCTGCGAGCAGATCGGCTGCAGCGAGATGGACCGGCGTACGCTCGACGAGGTGTATCGCGCCGTCATCGAGCACGCCGACCGCGAGAAGGTCGTCAGCGACGCCGATCTCGCCGCCATCGTGGCGCGTGTGACCGGCACCGCCGCGATCGAGCGGCCGAAGGCGCCGCACACGCCGGCCGCCGCCGACCTCCATGCGACACCGCATGAAGTCGGCTACGGACACGGCGTCTAGCGCGAACCCGTTACACCCTCGCGGGTGCGTTGGCGGCCGACTCCGGCGTCGCCAGCGCCTGCTGCCGCAGCGCCGCGGCGCCGAGCAGGCCGCCCATCCCCATCGACTCGACCGCGGAGCTCGGGATGAGCATCAGCGCGCCCTTCTCCTTCAGCCCTTCGTAGAGCATGTTCATCGCGCGCAGATGCAGCGCGGTCGGGTTGTTGAGGTACGACTCGGCCGCCTTCTCGAACATGTGCGCGATCTCCACCTCCGCGGTGCCGAGGATCACGCGCGCCTGCTTCTCGCGCGAGGCCTGCGCTTCGCGCGACATCGCGTCCTGCAGCGACTCCGGGATCACGACGTCGCGCATCTCGACCGACTGCACCGTGACGCCCCACGGATTCGACCGCGAGTCGATCAGCTTCTGCAGCTCCTCTTCGATCCGCTCTCGGCCGCGCAGCAAATCCGTCAGCGACGTGCGGCCGATGATGTCGCGCAGCGCCGTCTGCGCGGCCCAGCTCACCGCCTGCTGGTACTCCTGCACCTCGAGCGCGGCCTTCTCGGGGTCGTAGACCAGCCAGAAGAGCACCGCGTCCACGTTCACGGGCACCGTGTCGGACGTGAGCGTTTCCTCGGCGGCGAAGCTCGTGGTGATGACGCGCTGATCGATCCACTTCGTCACCGAGTCGACGAACGGGATGACCCAGAAGATGCCGGGTCCGCGCAGTCCGACGTATCGTCCCAGCCGCAGCACGACGCCGCGCTCCCATTGCTTCGCGACGCGCGGCGACTGCATCGCCGTGAAGCCGATCACGAAGCCGGCCAGAGCCGGCCACGCGTTGGCGATCATCACGCCCCATGAGAGACCGATACCGATGGGCACCACGAGCAGGAGAAACGCGACGATGTTGATGCGCGCCTCCCGCGGGGCAACGTCCGGGTTCGCGCGTCGACCGAGCGGTAAAGTCACCATGGCCACGGTTCATGCTCCTTGTGAACGCCGCCGCTCGATCTCGGGGATCGCGTCCTGGAGACGGAACCCGTGATGAGTCAGATCGGCGAGAAAACGCTCGACCAGCCGGTTCAGCTCCGTGCGCCGCAGCGCGTCCTCCCACGGCTTGTGCGTCCGCTCGGCCACGAACGTGCCGACGCCGCGCCGCGTCTCGAGGATACCCATCCGCTCGAGGAACGCGTAGACCTTCGCGACCGTGTTGGCGTTCACGCGGAGCTCGACCGCCAGCTGCCGGACCGTGGGGAGCTGATCCCCCACGTGCAGCCGGCCGGCCGCAATGGCCGACCGGATGCCCCGCTCCAGTTGCGCGTAAACGGGCGTCTTGTCGGCGTCATCGAGCGCGAAGCCGTCCCACGGACTCACGACCCTAATGTACTACTACAATAGTACAATGTCAACAGCCCGTAATAAAGGGACCTGTCCCCTTTTTCTGAGGGGCCGTATCTACTCGACGGTGACGCTCTTGGCGAGGTTGCGGGGCTGATCGACGTCGCAGCCGCGGCGGATCGCGATGTGGTACGCGAGCAGCTGGAGCGGGACCACCATCAGGACGGGCGTCAGGAGCGGATGCGACTTCGGCACCGTCACCAGCACGTCCTGGATCGGGTCGAGCAGCGGACGGAGGCCGTCGTGGCCGTCGGTCGTGAGCGCGATCACCGAGCCGCCGCGCGCCTTCGCTTCCTGGATGTTGCCCATCATTTTCTCGAACACCGCGTCGTGCGGCGCGACCGCGACGACCGGCATCTTTTCGTCGATCAGCGCGATGGGACCATGCTTCATCTCGCCCGCGGGATAGCCCTCGGCGTGAATGTACGAAATCTCCTTCAACTTCAACGCGCCCTCGAGTGCGATCGGATAGCTGATGCCGCGGCCGAGATACAGGAAATCGCTCCGCTGGTAGAACCGCCTCGCGACGTCCTCGATCTGCGGCTCGCACTTCAGCGTCTGCTCGAGCAGGAGCGGGAGCTGCGTGAGCGCCTCGAGATGCGGCCGCGTCAACTCCGGTGTGAGCACGCCGCGGATCTGTCCGAGATACAGCGCGAGCAGGTGCAGCGCCACGAGCTGCGACGTGAACGCCTTCGTCGACGCCACGCCGATCTCCGGGCCCGCGTGCGTCAGCACGGTGCCTTCGGTCTCGCGCGTCGCCATGCTGCCGACGACGTTGCAGATCGCGATGCTGCGAGCGCCCTTCCTCTTCGCCTCGCGTAGCGCGGCGAGCGTGTCGGCCGTCTCGCCCGACTGCGTGATCACGACCGCCAGCGTGCGGTCCGACACGATCGGATCCCGGTAGCGGTACTCCGACCCGTAGTCGACGTCGACCGGCAGGCGGGCGAGCGACTCGATCAGGAACTTGCCGACCAGGCCGGAGTGCCACGACGTGCCGCACGCCAGGATCGACAGACGGTCGATCTTCCGCAGGGCCTCGTCCGGGATGTCGATCTCGTGTAAGTAGACCTTCCCGCTCTCGACCGACGTGCGGCCGAGCACCGTCTCCTTGACGGCCATCGGCTGCTCGAAGATCTCCTTGAGCATGAAGTGCTTGTATCCGGCCTTCTCGGCCATGACCGGATCCCACGACACGCGCGTGCTCTTCTTCGACACGGCGCCGCCCGCGTAGTCGGTGAACTCGACGCCGCCTGGCGTGATGACCGCCATCTCTTCGTCGCCGAGGAACACGACGTCGCGTGTGTGGGCGAGGATCGCCGGGATGTCGGAGGCTACGAAGAACTCCTGGTTGCCGAGCCCGACGACGATCGGCGGACCGTTGCGGACGGTGACGATCTTGTTGGGATCGTCGGCCGAGATCAGCACCAGCGCGAACAGCCCGCGCATGTAGAGCAGCGCGCGCCGTACCGCGTTCTCGAGACCGTCCCCCTTCGTCTCGCGCTCCACGAGATGCGCGACGATCTCGGTGTCGGTCTCGGTGACGAACGTGTGCCCTTCCTTCTGCAGCTGCCGCTTCAGGTCGAGGTAGTTCTCGATGATGCCGTTGTGAACGACGACGATGCGGCCCGTGCAGTCGCGATGAGGATGCGCGTTCTCTTCCGTCGGACGGCCGTGCGTCGCCCACCGGGTGTGGCCGATGCCGTACTCGCCGTCGAGCGGATCCACCGCGATCGTTTCCTCGAGCCGCGCGAGCTTGCCGGCGCTGCGCCGCAGCTCGATGGACCCGTTGCGGACGACCGCCACCCCCGCCGAGTCGTACCCCCGGTACTCGAGCCGCCGCAGGCCGTCGATCAGGATCGGCAGGACCGGCTTCTCGCCGATGTAGCCGATGATGCCGCACATGATGGCGCTACCTCCGATTCGACATCTGCGATCGATATCCGATGTCCGGGGTCCGATGCCCGAGAGCCGATAGCCGATAGCCGAACGTCATTTTTTTCTCTTCTCGGCCCAGCCGGGCTTGTTCACCTGCTTGCCGCGCGCGATGCCGAGCGCACCCGGCGGCACGTCCTCGACGATCGACGATCCGGCGGCGACGTACGCGCCCTTCCCGACGCGCACGGGCGCGACGAGCTGGCTGTCGCTGCCGATGAATGCGCCGTCCTCGATCACGGTCGGATGCTTGTGCGTGCCGTCGTAATTGCACGTGATCGTGCCGGCGCCGACGTTCACCTTCTCGCCGATCGTGGCGTCGCCGAGATACGAGAGATGGTTCGCCTTCGATCCCTTGCCGAGCGTCGTCTTCTTCAGCTCCGTGAAGTTCCCGACGTGCGCCCCTTCCCCGACGTCGGACTGCGGACGGATGTGCGCGAACGGACCGACGGCCGCCCCCTGGCGGATGTGCGACTCGCGGATCACGCAGAAGTTGTTGATCACGACGCCGTCGTCGATCGTCGAGTCGACGATGCGCACGCTCGCGTGGATCTCGCAGCGCTCGCCGATCCGCGTGCGTCCTTCGAGGTGCACGTTCGGATGGATCACGGTGTCGCGCCCCACGATGACGTCGGGGCCGATCCAGGCCGACGCCGGATCGACGATCGTCACGCCCTCCGCCATCAGCGCGTCGCTTCGTGTCGTCTTCAGTATCGCGGCCACGTCCGCCAGCTCCCTCCGGCTGTTCACGCCCAGGATCTCCCTCGAGTCCTCGAGCTGCAGCGTTTCGACGTTCAGCCCGCGCGCGCGGTAGATCCGCACGAGATCGGGCAGGTAGTACTCTCCCTGCGCGTTGGCCGACCCGATCGATCGCAGCGCGTCGAACAGCGGCGCGATCGCGAACGCGTAGATGCCGCTGTTGATCTCGTCGATCGCGCGCTCGGCCGGTGTCGCGTCCTTGTGCTCGACGATCGCGGCGATGCGGCCCTCCGCGCGCACGATCCGTCCGTACTCGTGCGGTCCCGCCACGCGCGCCGTCAGCACCGTCGCGGCGGCGCCGGAGCGCTCGTGCGTCTCCACGAGCGCACGCAGTGTGTCGGGCCGCAACAGCGGAACGTCCCCGGACAGCAACACCAGCGTGCCGCGGGCGCCCGCAAGATGCGGCTCAGCCTGCAGCAGCGCGTGGCCCGTCCCGAGTTGCGGTTCCTGCAATGCAAACCGAAGGCCCGGACGATCGGCGAGCGCCGTCTGAATCGCAGCCGCCATGTGCCCGACGACGACGACCGTCGTGGAGGGATGGAGCGTGGCGGCCGTGCGGAGTACGTAGTCGATGAGCCGAAGATCGCCGGCGCGATGCAGCACTTTGGGCGCGGCGGACTTCATGCGCGTGCCCTTGCCCGCGGCAAGAATGACGAGATGAATGTCGGGCATTACCCCGCCGTCAGCGACGGGACTTGACGCGGGGGCGCTGCGCGGCGGCCGAGTTGGCCGAATCGGGAGCCGTCTCGACCACCGACCTGAAGGCCGGGTCGTCGCGGAGCAGTTCGAGCTCGGGATCCTGTCTCGCGAGCGAGCGGTTCTCGGGATTCAGCGCGACGGCCTGGCGGAGGTGGCCCAGCGCAGCCGTTCCGTCGTTCCGGCGGACGGCGACGACCGCCATCATGTAGTGCGCATGATCGTGCCGCGGGTCCTCGGCGAGCGCGCGCTGCAGGTGCCGGATCGTCGTGGATTCGTCGCCGGCGTTGAGCGCCACCGTTGCGGCGTAGACCCACTCGTCGGCGGTCTTCGGCGCAGGCTCCTTCGGCTCGAGCTCGCGCTCGCAGACCTTGAGATACAGCCTGGCGCGCTCGAGCAGTTCGCGCTCGTCGGGATACCGCTCGATGACGTTGCGGAGCGCATCGGCCGCGGCGGCGAAGTCGCGCCGCTGCAGCGCCTGGAGTCCGCGCTCGTACATCGCGACCGCTTCGTGATAGGTCGGCTTGCGTGGCGGCGGGGCCGGAGGCGGCGCTGGTGCGGGCGGCGCCGGCGCGGGTTTGACGGCCGCGACCTTGGGCGTCGGCTTTCGAGGCACGGCCGCGGCGGCCGGCCGGCGAGACGGCTTGGCCGCGCGGCCGGGCCGACGGACGGCCGGATTCCGCTTTTTGGCCGGTTTACGATTGGAAGTGGCCCGGGTCTTCACCGCCCGGCGCAATTTCGCCATGCCCGGTGGGTGACAGTAACAAATCGTCTATTGCACGGTCAAGATCCTGCGTTTCCAATGAGCTTGTAAAGCGCGTTGACGCCGATCCCGTGGCGTTCTGCGAGGATCTTGAGCGCCTCACGGCGCTTGAGGCGGCCGTTTTTGGTCAAATCACAAAGCTGTGCCGTCATCTGGGAAGCGTCTGGAATGGTCTGAGACTCCTGGGCTCTGTCACGCGGCGGGACAAGTAGTGTGAACTCTCCAATCGGCTCTTTGAATCGCCCAATCAGCTCTATAATTGGTTGAACGACCAATTCTTCATGAACCTTAGTGAGTTCTCTGGCGACACCAAGCGGCGCATCTCGGCCATAGATCTCTCCAAGTTCGGTCAACGTCCCCAATATTCGATGCGGAGCCTCGAAGAACACAGAGAGTCGCGGTTCCTCGGCGAGCCTCGCGAACCACA
>Ga0066903_100001761_pt1 | contig 16273 bp, 10 predicted proteins | sample PanSoiMetaGPlot1_FD_67491 | JGI IMG/M metagenome (GOLD analysis project Ga0066903, IMG submission 67491) | Tropical forest soil microbial communities from Panama analyzed to predict greenhouse gas emissions - Panama Soil - Plot 1 (version 2) | ecosystem: Environmental > Terrestrial > Soil >... | reverse complement strand
AAGGACGAGCAGCTGCAAAACCTGATCCGCACCGCTCTCGAGCATAACTATGATGTGCGGGAAGCGGCGGCGCGCGTTGAGGCCGCCCGTGCCGCGCTGGGCATAACCCGGGCCGATCAGTATCCCAACGTCGCCGCCAACGCGCAGATCAGCACACAGCGATCGGCGAGAAGCGGTTCGGTTCCGCTGCCGGTGGGATTTCAGCAGGAGCGCACGTTCGGTACGGTGTCCGCCGGCCTTCTTTCCTATGAAGTGGATGTTTGGGGGCGGTTGCGCCGCGCCACGGAAGCAGCCCGCGCAGACCTGCTGGCCTCGGAAGAAAACCGCAAGACCGTCACCATGACGCTGGTGAGCGACGTGGCCACGGCATACTTCAATCTTCTCGAGCTCGACCTGGAACTTGAGATCGCGAAACGCACGCTGGCCGCGCGGCAGGATTCACTGCGGATCATCCAGGTCCGGGAGAGCCGAGGTCTGGCCACGCGCCTTGACGTCCGCCAGGCCGAACAGCTGGTCCAGGTCGCCGCGGAAGCAATCCCCGGCGCCGAACAACGGATTGCGCAAACGGAAAACCAGATAAGCCTACTGCTCGGCGCTAACCCGGCCCCGGTAACGCGCACTCGCCCGCTCACGGAACAGGAGCTGCCGCCCGCTGTGCCTGCGGGCCTGCCGTCGTCATTGCTGGAGCGGCGGCCTGACATCGGCGCCGCGGAGCAAAACCTGGTCGCGGCCAATGCCACGATTGGCGTCGCCAAAGCCGCCTACTTTCCCGAAATCAGTCTCACCGGCCTGTTCGGCTTTCAGAGCAACCAGCTCTCCGGTCTCTTTACCGGGCCGGCCAAGGTCTGGCAGTTTACGCCACAGGTGACACAACCTGTTTTTACGGCGGGCAGGCTCAAATCGAATGTGCGCCTGGCCCAGGCGCAGCAGCAGATCGCCCTGGTGCAATACGACAGGACCATTCAGACGGCTTTTCGCGAAGTGGCGGATGCGCTGGTGCAATATCAGAAAGTGCGGGAGATCAGGAGCGACCAGGAAGCCCTGGTTGCGACGCTTCAAGATCGCTCGCGCCTCTCCTACCGGCGATATGAAGGAGGCGTGGACACGCTTCTGAGCGCGCTCGACGCCGACCGCGACCTGTTCGACGGTGAACTCCGGCTTGCCCAGGTCAGGAGGGACGAGCTTGTATCTGTTGTGCAGCTCTACCGGGCGCTGGGGGGCGGATGGCAGCAGTAGGGGGTTAAGTGACGAAATGCACGGGAATTAACTTCGCGGACGGGGCTTTGATCCTTTAGAATTTCTGATCACAAAGCTCGTCACCTGGAGGAGCTGAGATGTCATTCTTTCGCGATTTAAAAATTGCCGTGCGCTCCCTGGCCCGAAATCGCGCGCTGTGGATTACGGTGGCATCCACTCTTGCTCTGGGGATCGGCGCCAACGCGGCCATCTTCAGTGTTGTGCGCGGCGTGTTGCTGCGTCCGCTCGCCAATCGCGATGAGGATCGCCTGCTTTATGTCCGCCAGAGCGCCCCCGGAATCGGCGTCGAGAATGCGACCTTCTCCGTTCCGGAGATCAAGGACATGGACGCCGGCAGGAAGAACATCAAGGAATTTGGTACTTTTTCCGCGCTCGATTTCACCATGGTCGGGTTGGGAGACCCACGCGAGATCCGCGCCGGCGTTGTGGACGGCAACTATTTTGAAGTGATGGGACTGCGCCCCGTGCTGGGGCGGCTGCTGAATCCGAAAGATGATGGACCGAATGCCGCCGGTGCTGCAGTTCTGACCTACCGTTTCTGGGTCAACTCCTTGCATTCCGACACCGGCGTGATTGGAAAGGTGCTGCGCCTCGGGAGCTTTGAGGGGGCCCGTTCTGCCACGATCGTTGGCGTCTTGGAGCCGTCAGTTCCTTACCCGATGGAGACTGAGCTGATCGCTAATATCGTCACCAGCCCGCATCACCTCTCGGCAACCATGGTGACCGGCCGCGAACATCGCATGACGGAAGTTTTCGCGCGCCTTGCTCCCGGCGCTGATCTGGACTCCGCCCGGGCGGAGCTGCGCACGGCGTATGCAGGCATGCTGGCCGCGCACCCGGAAGTTTACAAGGCTGACGACCATTACCAGATCGAAGTAACGCGAATGCATGACCAGATCAATGCGCGGGCGCGGACCATTCTATGGGTGCTATTCGCCGCATCGGGCCTGCTGTTCGTAATCGCCTGCGCGAACGTTGCTAACTTGATTCTGGCTCGGGCCGTGCGCCGCGAACCGGAGATGGCGATTCGCTCAGCGCTCGGCGCCAGCACGGCCACGTTCCGGCGCGCTCTGCTGGCGGAGGGTCTTGTACTTTGCGGCAGCGGCGCGCTGGCAGGGGTGGCCATTGCCGCTCCCATGGTAGCCGTGCTGGGCCGCTATGCTTCGCGCTTTTCCGTTCGCGCACTCGATCTCACCCTTGATTCCAGCCTGGTATGGATTGGGGTTGGGCTCGCGCTGGTCGCCGCGGTTTTCCTTGCCTTTGTTCCCCGGGTGCCGGCCCCGGACTCTTCCGCCGGTTTTGGGATGTCGAGCAGCGGCGTGCGTGTGAGCGGCGGCAGCAGCCGGCGGCTCGGCGTTTTCGCCGTCGTACAGATCACGGCTTCATTCCTGCTGCTTGCCGGGGCCGGTGCGCTGGTGAGGACCCTGCTGGAGCTGGAAAGGACGCAGCCGCCCTTTCAAACCGCCCGTGTTCTCGCGGTGAACTTGCCCGTGATGTCGGATGGACGAACTCCGGAACAGGTGCGCGATTTTTACCGCGAGGTTCAACGGCGCGTCAGCACCCTGCCTGGAGTGGAACACGTCTCATCAGGGTTTGGCGTTCCCTGGCGCGATGGCCGGGCGCTAAGCATCAGCTTTACCTTCGCGGTTGAGGGCGCGACCCGGGAAAACAGCAAGGATGACGCGCGCGCACGCTTCCGGTCCATATCGCCCGGGTTCTTCGACACACTCGGCGTGCCGATTCTTGAAGGCCGCGACTTCAGAGACACCGACCGGGACGGCGCGGAACGCGTGGTGATCATCAGTCAGAGCGTGGCCCAGCGCCTGTTTCCCGGGCGCCAGGCCGTGGACCGTCATCTGCGCTGGACGGACGGCGTCATGAAGTTCATCGGCATCAGCTATGAGCCGCGGCGCATCATCGGCGTGGTGCCTGACTTGGATGACGAAAATATCATCCCATCGCCGGCGATGACGGTATATCAGCCGTCAGGGCAGGAAGGCTGGGAGGGGCGTCTGTTTGTTCGCGCCAAGAACGACCCGTATGCGCTCGTCCCGACCCTTACACGAACCATCCATGACATGGCGGTCGACCAGCCGGTGGAGCGGGCCAGTACGCTGGAAGACGTGCGCGCGGAGGTTCTGACACCTGACCGTCTCAACGCCATCGTATTCGGCGGCTTTGCCACGCTGGCGCTGCTGATCTCCGTGGTGGGCGTTGCGGGCGTCCTCGCTTTCTCGGTAAGCGGGCGCACCCGCGAGTTCGGAATCCGTCAGGCGCTTGGCGCGCGGCCACACACCATCCTCACCAAGGTCCTCTCCGAAGGCCTGGTGATTGCGATTACAGGTGTGGGGACAGGTTTTGTGGTTGGATTTGTCATTGAACGCACCATCGGCAAGCACTTTGCCGAGCTGCGATTGCCGGGAGCGGTACCGCTGATTGTGTCTGCGGCTGTAATTGTCGCCGCCGCCGTGATCGCGTCAGCTCTGCCGGCCGCACGGGCCGCCAGGGTTGATCCAGCCGAAGCGTTGCGTTCCGAGTGAGCGCTGATTGCGGTGAAGAGAAGGCCCACAGCGAGAGTAACTGTTGCAGCGCAAATCATAAAGATGCCGACCGCTTTGAGCATCGGGATGGTAGCCTGATTTAGTGACCAAAGAAGCAGCCAGCGAAGTGCTTTCGCTCGGGGGACATGAAGTCCAAATCACGCATCCTGACAAGCTGTACTTTTCATCGCAGGCGCGAATCTCTAAGCTCGATCTTGTTCGCTACTATCTGTCGGTCGCATCGGGCGCGCTTACCGGAATCCAGGATCGCCCGATTGTTCTCAAGCGCTTCGTCAATGGCGCAGAGGGAGAGGCGTTCTATCAGAAGCGTGCTCCCACCCAGCGGCCGCCCTGGCTGCGAACGGTGACGTTGTCATTTCCTTCAGGCCGGACCGCGGAAGAAGTGGTTGTCGACGATGCGGCCGGGCTCGCCTGGATCGTTAATCTGGGCTGCATCGAACTGCATCCGCACGCGGTGTGTTCCGGCAAACTTGATTATTTTGACGAACTGAGGATCGATCTCGATCCGGTTCCGGGAGTCAGCTGGGCCGATGTGTGCCGCGTCGCCCTCGAAGTGCAAGGGCTGCTGGAAGAGGTGGGGCTTCGTGGCTGGCCCAAGACCAGCGGTTCGCGCGGCATGCACGTAAATGTGCGTATCGAGCCGCGCTGGACCTTTGCTGAGGTACGCCGCGCAGCCGTTGCGCTTTCGCGCGCGGTGGAGCGCCGCGCGCCTGCCCTGGCAAGCTCGAAATGGTGGAAAGAAGAGCGCCACGGCGTGTTCCTCGACTACAACCAGAACGCCAAAGACCGGACGACGTGCTCTGCGTATTCGGTACGTCCGCTTCCTGACGCCCGCGTCTCGACGCCGCTTCAGTGGCACGAAGTCCCGGACTGTAATCCGGCCGACTTCACCCTGTTCACTGTTCCGGAGCGCTTTGCGAAAATCGGCCACCCGCACGCAGACATGGATTCTACGCCAGGTTCGTTGGAGAAGTTGCTCGAGCTCGCGGCGAAAGACGAGGCTGCCGGTCTCGGCGACGCGCCCTGGCCCCCGCACTTTCGTAAGATGGAAGGCGAAGCGCCTCGCGTGGCGCCGTCGCGCGCCAGGAAGGCGGCAAAGCAGCCGCGGGCAAAGATGCCGCTCATCGTAGTTGCCAACTCTCCTGATAAAGGGGCGGCGCTGGCGGGACTGGAAAGATGGAAGGCCAAACACGCGGAGATCGCCGGTCTCCTGGCGGTAGATGACGTTCTTGTCGACTCCATGCGAGGCAGGTCATCGACCTGGACCCGCATCCGAGTCAATCTCCGTCATGTGCCCGAAGAGCTCCGGCCGCGGGACGAGACTCCCGACCCGGATGATGATCCGACGCGCGAATGGCGGGAGTGGCGTAAGAAGAAGCCAGATCAGTAGGCGCGGCAGCCTTAGCGGCCTTGAGGGAAAATCGCGGCCAGCTCCTGCGGCGGAACCACTTCGAGTTGAGCGTAGGTGCAGTCGGCCGGTTTTTTGTCCGTTCGCCATCGGCGGAACTGCGCCATGTGGCGGAAACGACCTCCCTGCATGTGCTCGTAAGCGACTTCCACCACCAACTCCGTCCGGACGGGTTCCCATGACAAGTCCTTGCCTTGACTCCAGCGGCTCTGGCCTCCTGGCATTCGCTGCGGGACCCCGGCTCCATCTGGCTCAGCTCCGTGCTCCGCCCAGTCTCTCCATGGATGAGAGAGCAGCGCGTCTTTGCGGTAAGGCTGTAGGAACTCCGCTAATTCCCGCCGCTTCTCCGCGCTGAAACTCGCACAGACGCCGACATGCTGCAATGCACCGGCATCGTCGTATAGTCCCAGCAGCAATGAACCCACAAGAGTGCGATCACCTTTCTTGTACCAGCGAAATCCGGCAACCACACAATCACAGTCGCGCTCGTGTTTCACCTTGAACATCACGCGCTTATTGGGCTCATAGGTTCCCGCAGTGGGCTTGGCCATCACGCCGTCGAGGCCGGCGCCCTCAAAGCGTCGAAACCAGTCGGAGGCGATGCTGCGCTCGGTGGTGGCCGGCGTCAGATGAAGCGGCGGCGGCGCCGATGAGAGCAGCGATTCCAGCTCGCGCCGCCGAGCCTGGAATGGCTCACCCCGAAGGTCCCTCTTCCCGTGGCAAAGCAGGTCAAAGAACACGAAAGACGCCGGAGTCTGCCGGGACAAAAGATTTACGCGCGATGCGGCAGGATGGAGGCGCAGTTGCAGCGCGTCAAAGTCAAGCCCATTGTCTTTAACGATGACTATCTCCCCGTCAAGGACACACTGAGGAGGCAAGACCGAGCCTAACGGGTCAAGCAGTTCGGGAAAGTAGCGGTTCAGCGGTTTCTCATCGCGGCTCTGGATCAGGATCTCATCGTGGTCGCGAAAGACCAGGGCGCGAAACCCATCCCACTTCGGTTCGAAAATCCAATCTCCATCGGCCGGCAATTCGCCCACTCGCTTGGCCAGCATCGGCAAGAGCGGCGGGTTTACGGGAAGATCCACGCTTTATGGTATACCGCGCTGCTCCATTTGTGATCGACCACCGTCGGAAGGATTTGCCTGCTCAGGAGATCCCAAAAAGCCAATGGCCTTCTGCCTAAGAAATTTCTATTGTGGCAGACAACCCGTCCTGAGACTCTGCATCGAAATTATGGCATCAGCCTGCATCGGCCCGGTGTGCAGGCTCTCCCCAGGCAGGTGGGCCGGGTATTTGCGACCTAAGTATCGACAGTTAACTTTGGCCCGACGGCAACGGCCCCCAACCAGGCGAACATCGAATCGAGTAGCTGGGCCCCAGCATGGGTTGGCTGAGCTCTGACGCAGTAATGTTGCCGTGCGGAATTGATGAAAGATTCAATGGCGCCCCGGGAAAATCAAGAAGAGGCCCTCTTCGATCGCTTGGCTGCTCTTCCTACCGCAGCCTCGCGTATCAAATTCCTCTCGCTGCGCCACATGCTCTCCCCTGCAATTGTTGAACGACTCGATGCAGCCGTGAGCACTCAGGTCCGGGTCGATCTCCACAAAGCTCGTGAACTTGCCGAGGCCGCAATCAGCATTGCCGATAGACTCGGCGACAAGGAATCGCAGGCCTATGCTCTGCGCTCGAAAGGGAATGCCCTGTGGTTCCTGGGCCAGAATCAGTCGGCCAGCGAACTCCATTGCCGGGCAGTGGCCTTGTTTCAGGAGGCGGGCAAACCTATTGAAGCCGGACGCACCCTCAGCAGCGTAATTCAGCCTCTTATCCTGTTGGGTGAGTATGACCGCGCTCACGAGGCCGCGGACCGTGCCCGTAAGATCTTTGTTGCTGCAGACGACACCCTCCGCCTTGCCCGCCTTGATATCAACGTTGGAAACCTCTTCCACCGGCAAGACCGGTTCAGCGAAGCGCTCGAGTGCTACGAGCGCGCCTATGAGCAATTGCTGCCCGATAAGGATGTCGAGGGGATCATCGCGGCCCTCCACAATATTGCGGTTTGCCGGATTATGTTGAATGACTACACAAGGGCCCTGGATGCCTATGAACAGGCGCGTAGTTTCTGTCAGGGCCGTAATATGCCGTTGCCGGTGGCCCAGGCCGACTACAACATTGCCTACCTTTACTACCTTCGCGGAAATTATGGACGCTCCATCGAGATGTTACGGGTGGCGCGGGAGACCAGCCAGAATGCCGGCGATGCTTATCACGCAGCACTTTGTTACCTGGATCTTGCCGAGATTTATCTCGAGTTGAATCTCAACCTTGACGCCGGAGAGTTGGCGCAGGAGGCGTTCGATTCTTTTCAAAAGCTCGGCCTGGGATATGAAGCCGCCAAGGCGCTGTGCTTCTCCGCCATTGCGCTCAGCCAGCAGCAGAAAGGTTTGCAAGCCCTTGCGGTTTTTGCGCAGTCAAAAGCCATGTTCGCTAAAGAAAAGAACCAGGTTTGGCCCGCGCTGATTGACGTATATCAGGGCTGGGCGTATTTCAATGAGGGCAGCTTGGTTGAAGCCCGCCGGCACTGCCTGGCGGCCCTGGATTTTTTCCGTAACTCCATCCTGCCGGGCAGGGCCATTCTTTGCCGGTTACTGTTGGCCCGTCTCTCTCTGAAGACCGGAGAAATTGATGCTGCGCGCCAGGAGTGCGCGGCGGTGTTCCGCGACCTTGCCAAACAGGATACGCCGATCCTTTCCTACCAGGCGCATCTGGTCATGGGTCAGATCGAAGAAGCGGACCACGCGCTCGACGAGGCGCGGACCCATTATCGGGCTGCGAAAGAAGCGCTCGAGATTCTTCGCAGCGGACTGCGCAGCGAAGAGTTGAAGATCTCTTTCCTGGAGAACAAACTCGAGGTCTACGAGAATCTGGTTGATCTCTGTTTGACGCGGGCAACGCCGGGAGCGCGAAAGGAGGCGTGGACCTATATGGAGCAGGCAAAATCCCGCGGCCTGCTGGAATCAATCGCCCGCAGGGCGCATGGCACAGTGTCCGATGAAAACCGGGAGAGCGCACTGACGCTCCGCATGTTCGACCTGCGGGAACAACTGAACTGGTACTACCATCGGATTGAAGTCGAGCAGTTGGCCCAGGCGCCCGCGTCGCAGCAACGCCTGCTTGAGCTTTGGCAACTGGCCGCCCAGCGGGAGAAACAGTACCTGCGGCTCTTCCGCGAGTTGTCACCGGAAGCAGCGCAATCCGCCGGCCTGGCGCCGCCGGCCCCATTGTCGTTAGATACGATCTGCGCGGCGCTTGGCTCCAACACCACCCTCGTTGAATACTTCCGGGTGCGGGATCGCATTCTGGCGGCGCTGGTGAGCCGCGATGGCCTGGAGATCGTGCAGGTGACGCGCGCGCCGCAGATCGCAGCCATGTTGCGCACGCTGCAATTTCAGCTATCGAAATTTCGTCTCGGCCGTAGCTACGTCGATCAATTTCACGCCCCTCTCCTGGAGACAACTCAGGCACGCTTGCACGAATTTTATCGGGAATTGTTTGCCCCGATTCGACCCAAGGTCAAAGGCAAGGATCTGGTCATAGTTCCGCACGAGTTGCTGCATTATGTACCCTTCCACGCGCTTTTTGACGGTGAACGATACCTTATTGATGGCTTTACCGTTTCGTACGCGCCGAGCGCCAGCATCTTCGCTCAATGCCACCGAAAGCAAGCCAACAAGACAGGTCCGTGCCTGCTCATGGGCGTTCCGGATGCGCAAACACCCTGCATTTATGAGGAACTTCGATCGCTGGCCCGCATTCTTCCCCAGGCGGAGGTCTTCCTGGAACGCAACGCTTGCGAGAAGATTTTGCGGGAGAAGGGCCCGCAGAGCCGGTTGATTCACATCGCGACCCATGGCTTTTTCCGCCGCGACGCCCCCATGCTTTCCGGTATCCGGCTGGGAGACACGTTCCTGACCCTGACCGATCTTTACCAGTTGCGGCTTCAGGCCGACCAGGTCACATTGAGTGGTTGTTCAACCGGGCTGAATGTCATTGCTCCAGGCGACGAGGTGATCGGGCTGATGAGAGGCTTGCTTTTCGCCGGGGCACGCAGCCTGCTGCTTACATTGTGGGATGTGAACGACAGCAGCACCGCGGAGTTCATGAAGGCGTTCTATAGCCGTTGCTTCAATCATATGGACGCTGCCTCCGCGCTCCAGGGAGCCATGCGGGAATTGCGGGAACGTCATCCGCATCCTTATTATTGGGCTCCTTTCGCTTTAGTCGGGAACGTATCCCATTCACCAGAACCGGCCGTGGCAGGTATTCAGAATTCAAAATGACATCGTCCGCCAAGCGCAAAAAATCGAACGAGCAACCCGAGGGAGGAGTGGAAGGGCGCAGTCTATATATGGTTCAGAACACCGATTCCGAGGATTCACCCGTCGAGCGGCGCAGAGTGCTGCTGATCAGCAGTAACCCCTCTGCCCAGGACGTTGTCTCAGAGCTCTTAAGAGCCATGGGCTACGCATGGTCTTCGGCTTCAGGCTGGAACGCTCTTGCCATGCTGGAGCGGGAGAGCTTTGATGCAATCTTGCTTGATCTTGTGCATCCTTCGATTCCCGCGGAAGAGGCGGTGCTCAAGATAAAGGAGATAAACGCCGATCTGCTCCAGCATTTGCTGGTGATCGGCGGCCGCGCCACGGATCCCAAGATCGACGAACTGATTGAACGCAACCACCTTCTGCACGTGTCTCAAGACGACCTGGCTCCGCGGCTTTGGACGGCCCTCCAGAAGGTTACAAAAGGGGGAGCGCACATCCTTCCTTCCCGTTACTTGCAGCCGGCGCAAATGATATTTGACAGCATGCAATCGTCTTCGCCCGAGGGCATACGAAGCTTCCGCGCGTCCATCAGACAATTTGTATATCAACATGAAAGTATAACGATCGATATTCTGCTGGAAACCGCGCATGTTTCCGGTCGCTTGCTCCTGACGGGCCAGGTGCTCAGCGCCCGGCCTGATGGCCCTCTTCAAGCCGATCTGCCGGTGCTCCTGACCAGCGGAGCGAAGACGCTGGCGCGCACAACGACTGACAGATTTGGCGAGTTCAACATCGAGTTCGAACCAGTGGTGAACGCGGGCCTTGAAATTCGCCTGCTCGAAAGAAACTGGGTGTCCATCCCCTTGGAAAGCGGACCGAGGGAGGACCAATGTCCACCATGAAGGCGGCAAGATATTTTCCCAGGCTGGCTGCTTTAACTACCTGATTTCTCGAACCGAACAGATTGTTGAGGGCAAAGAAGGAAATGAAACGGCGCACTATCGTCTTGTCTTGGCTGTTGCTTCTTGCAGCTGTCGTTGTTCCAACCGCCGCACAGAACCGTGTAATCGTGAGAGATTCTCTCGGGGCTGTCGCACTGAAGAGCACATGCTTGCTTCTGGGGTGCAATGTCACCCAGCAATTGGACGGCTCCATAGGAAACCTCTTTCTCATCACCACTCCGCCCGGCATTCCGCTCGAGACTTTTCTGCGGACGTTGCTGGGACAGATCGGCATCGTGGATGCGGAGCCGGACCTGCTCCTGAATCTCACGCAGTCACAGACTCTGACTGCGCCCAGTGGTCTCTGGGACACAAGCCCCGTAAGCTACTACGGAACCACGGTGTGGAACGGCTACGCTAATCAGCCGGCGGTTGGAATCGTCAACCTGCAGGCCGCACGGTCGGTCGGCGCCACCGGAATAGGAATTGTTGCCGTGATCGATACGGGTGTTGACCCCACTCATCCCGTGCTGCAAGGCGTGCTGCTGCCGGGCCACGACTTCACCCGCGACCGCGACGGGGCGTCGGAACTGGCGGACGTGAATCAATCGACCATGGCCGTCGTCAACGACGCTGCTCCCGCCCAGGTCAATCAATCGACCATGGCGGTGGTGAACCAGCAAGGCAGCTCCACGTTTTCACAGTCGCAATATGCCGATTTCGGGCATGGAACCATGGTGGCGGGAGTGGTTCATTTGGTGGCTCCAGGCGCCCAGATCATGCCGCTGAAAGCCTTTCATGCCGATGGCACGGGAAATCTTTCTGATGTTCTGCGCTCCATCTACTACGCAACCCAGAACAGTGCCAAGGTCCTGAGTATGAGCTTCGATTTCACCAGTTACTCTCAGGAACTGGCGACCGCGGTCAACTATGCCGCGCGCAAGGGTGCGATCTGCGTGGCCTCAGTGGGCAATGATGGACAACAGGTGATGGTTTATCCGGCGGGATTGAACACGGTGATAGGCGTAGCATCCACGGCGAACAACGATACTCTTTCCAGTTTCTCAAACTACGGGCAGCCGCCTGTGTGGGTCGGCGCTCCGGGCGAAGGCATCATCACAACCTATCCTTACGGCACCTATGCCGCCGGGTGGGGAACCTCTTTCAGTGCGCCTTTTGTATCGGGTACGGTAGCGCTCCTTCGCAGTGTGGATACAAGCCTGAACCAGACATCGGCCGCCCAGGCCATTTCCCATGCAGTCTATATTTCGCCGGCTCTAGGTTACGGTCGTCTCGACATCGGCCAGGCAATCGCGGCATGGTGTTCGGCAACGTACAAGTGTTAGCTGGGTCCTCTCCGAAAGGCACGCTTCGAGCAACCATATGGGCCAAGGGGGGCCGTGGAAGCAAGAACTGAGGAGATAAATATCAATCGTGAACCCGATGAAACAGCATTCGCGATGGAGAGTCTTGGGTGCTTTGTTGTTGGTGCTCGCGGTGGGCACTTCAGCCCCGCCGCAGGCTGCAAAGGCAGGCGAAGAGCTGTTCATCCTGCCGGGGACGATTGGTGTGCGCGGCGGCCGCCTGGTCGCTGCGCTTCGCTCCGAACCTAAGACGCTCAACCCGGTCACAGCTCTCGACCTTCCCTCCAAGGAAGTGATTGCTCTTTTGTGTGCTGATCTGATCCATATCAACGTCTATACGCAACAGACAGAGCCGGCGCTGGCAAAGTCGTGGAAGCTCTCTGCGGACGGGCGGACATACACCCTTGAGCTGCGCCGCGGCGTTTCGTTTTCTGACGGCCATCCCTTTGATGCCGACGACGTCGTATTCAGCTTCAAGGTCTACCTTGACGAAAAAACCCACTCGCCGCAACGGGATCTCCTGGAAGTAGGCGGGAAGCCAATCCAGGTCCGCAAATTGGGCCCTTATCGCGTCGCCTTCGAGCTTTCACAGCCCTACGCCGCGGCTGAGCGCCTCTTTGACAATGTGAGCATCCTTCCCAGGCACCTGCTGGAACAAGCATATGAGAAGGGGGAAGTGACTCGCGCATGGAGCTTGACCACGAACCCCAGTGCAATCGCAGGCCTGGGACCGTTCCGCGTAAAGCAATACATAGCCGGTCAGCAGTTGGTCCTGGAACGAAATCCATTCTATTGGAAGGCCGATGCAAAGAAGAACCGCCTTCCGTATCTCGATGAACTGGTTTTTCTGCCGGTGCCTACGGAAGATGCTGAAGTGATCCGTTTCCAGGCAGGCGATCTGGACGTCATCGATAACATCAACGCGGAGAACTACGCCGTGCTGGAAAAGGAGGAAGCAGCGAAGCACTACCAGCTCCATGATCTGGGGCCGGGAATGGAATATGATTTTCTCTTCTTCAATCTCAATGATCTGGGCGCCAAGCAACTTCCTGAGATCAGCCGTAAGCAGCAGTGGTTCCGGCGCGATGAATTCCGGCAAGCTGTTTCGGCCGCTATCGATCGCGAAGCCATCGCCCGGCTCGTCTACCACGGACGCGCTGCCTCGCTCTCGAGCCAGGTTACGCCGGGAAACAAGCTATGGCTGAATGCGGCGCTCTCGCGTCCGATACGGTCTTTGGAAAGGGCGCAAGGCCTGCTTCACGCGGCGGGTTTCTCGCAGCGGGCGGATGGAATGCTGCTCGACCCCCATGGCAACCCGGTGGAATTCTCGATTCTAACCAACCCAAGCAATCTCCAGCGGACCAAGATGGCGACCATCATTCAGGAAGACCTGAACCGCCTGGGAATGCAGGTCCACGTGGTGCCGCTGGAATTTCAGTCGCTCATGGCCAGAGTGTTCGATTCCTTCGACTATGAAGCCTCGGTCTTGGGGCTGCAGAGCGGAGACGCGGATCCAAATCCCGAAATCAACGTATGGACCTCGGGCGGAGGCACGCATGTTTGGGCTCCGGCCGAGATGCGGCCGTTGACTCCATGGCAAACCGAGCTGGACCGTCTTATGCAGCTGCAGACGACGATTCTGGACTACAAGAAGAGAAAGCAGGCCTATGACCGGGTACAGGAAATCGTTGCGCAGTACGAGCCGGTGATCTGCCTGGTGAGCCCGAATGTCCTTGTGGGAGCGAAAGACTCGCTTGCGGGAATCAAACCAGCCCTGCTGAGGCATCACCTGCTCTGGAACGCCGAACAACTCTACCGGACGCAAGCATCAAAGAGATAACGAATGCTGCCGATTGTGATTATCGGTCGCCTGTTTGAAATTCGTCGATCGAAAATTCTCTGTAGCGAGCGTAGCGGCTCATCTCGCGACAAGCCAATACGCTCGCAAAAGGCAGGAGCTTACGCCGAGTCCTCGTCTTCCCGCCAGTAAAAGTAGAGCAACACCGCCATCACGCCGGCCAGGGGATGCCAGAGCAGACCATGTGGCTGGAAACCGCTGTGCGGATCACAAAGAGGCCCGCCCGTTTGTGACAGGGCCCAGAACAGCGTGGCCGCCAGAATGGCCACTACGGCCAGGCACCAGAGCACCTTGGTGAGGACCTTGCCCTGCATCCATTTGCCTGTGCGTCCCCACATGATGAATTCAAATACCAGGTAGGCCGCAACCATAATAAGAATGAGGATCAGCGAGGCGAACTTCCAGGTCCAGAGTCCGGCTATCAGAGTGAACAGGGCTACCGTGATCGGATAGAACACCCAGAAGAACCATTCCGCGTTCCATAGGCGGCGAATGGAATAAAAGATCAGGAAGGCTGCATAAACAAACATCGAGAGCTGGTCCGTTATGCCTCCCCACGCTTTCATCGATGCGTGGAACCACATGCTGCCCAGGCCTAGGAACAGTACCGCGAAAATATAAAGGTCTGGTATGAGGCTGTCCGAGCGGATCGGATTGCGGTTCCCGCCCTCTTTACGGTCCACGTAAACCACCACGGCAACCAGTAAAGACGTGAGAATAGAGTACAGGTTGAACCAGGTGTTCACCGGTTGGCGAACGCCCCCGGTGTGGGACATGGCGTCCCTCAAGTTATATGCTTCGCAGTAGCAGGAATTGGGGGTATCGTGAACACAGCTATTCACGTCTCCCGGCCACCCTGCAGCCACAAAGATCAGAAACAATCCCAGAACCAGGACGATACCAGCGCCCCAGACGATAAACCCTCTATAAGCCATGCTTTCCCTCGCGTGCAAAAGAAAGGTTCGGCCGGTCAGGACAAAACCTTCTCTTCTTTCCTTGATTTATTCAGAAAAATTACCAGGTAGCCGAAAACGGCATCACAGTGCCCAGCCTAGTAGTGTCGTCCAGGCTCCGTTTCGTTACAGCGGGGAAGAGAATTTTATCGATGTCCCGGAAGGAATGTGGTTCGTAGGGACGCAGTTCAGGCTAAGCCGCTGAGGCGGGCATTGCCGACCTTAACCAATCTTCTAGCTGCTGATAGTTCACCAGACCCGCTTGTTGTATGACGGGGCGGCCCTGGTAAAACACTGCAAAATAGGGGATGCCTCGGATATTGAATCGCGCGGCCAGCTCAGGGTGGCGCTCCGTATCAACTTTAACCACGATAGCCCGGCCAGGCATGTCCGCGGCCACACGCGCCACCTCAGGCGCAGCCACGCGGCACGGTCCGCACCATTCTGCCCAAAAATCCGCAAGTACCGGAACCCGCGCATTCTGCACGATTTCATTAAATTCCTCGCTATCGACCTCCAATGGTTCGTCGACTGGAGGGAGCGGAGCTTTGCATACGCCGCATCGGCCGGTATCGGCGAGGTGTCTTACCGGAACACGATTTTTGCGATTACACGCTCTGCACGTCCGCACAATTCCCATAAGCACCTCTAGGCTTTTTAGATGCGGTGCAAAGGCCTGGAAGCTGAAGCGGTGATTTGGCTGCCCAGGATTCGAACCCATGTTGATCCAGGTGTCGTTCAGTTCTTGACGCGAACGCGGATCACGCCGATGGCCATGATCCGTGAAGGAATGTCGCGGAGAAATGGAATTCGCGTAAAAACACGGACTATCCAGGGAATGCGTAAGGCCTGTTGCTCTTGAGCTTGCAGGGCCATCGCGATGACCCGTTTCTGCAGCAGCGCCTGAAAGGTTTGAATGATCAATACTGGCCAGCGTCGCTTGCGCTGCACGGCCCTCAAGCGATCAGTAGCAATCCTGCCCTCCAGCAGCGGCCTGGTGAGGAGGTTGGCCGCCACAACGGCATCCTGAACTGCGTAGTTGATGCCGACACCGCCGACGGGCGACATTACGTGCGCCGCGTCGCCGATCAACAGCAAGCCAGGCGCGTACCAGCGTGGGCACCGGCTTGATTCCACGGACAGCAATGATATCTGTTGCCAATCGGCAAGGGATTCTACGTGCTTGGCCAGGCGTGGCTCAATCCTTACAATCCGCTCTCGCAAACCTTCGATTCCCTCAGCGCGCAAGATCTGGTAGGAGCCCTTGGCGATGACGAGTGCGGTCTGCCAATAGTCCTTACGGTCAAAGCCGGCCAGGATATGTCCGCGGGCGAATCCGCCAAATGCGCCGCCGGGCGCATTGATATCGTCGGACAGATGGGGAAGGCGGAACCATAGCACGTCCATCGGCGGCGATGTGCCCACGGGCTCAATTCCAGCCAGATGCCGCACGCGTGAGAACCGGCCGTCGGCCCCCACAGTCAGGAGCGCAGGCAGTTCATGAGTCCCGCTGTCATCTAAATATCGCACGCCGCGAACAACGCCGTCTTCTTTGATCAGCTCCGTTACCTGCGCACCCATCAAAACCCGGAAGCCCGAGTATTTCCTG
>Ga0066903_100001760_pt1 | contig 16282 bp, 16 predicted proteins | sample PanSoiMetaGPlot1_FD_67491 | JGI IMG/M metagenome (GOLD analysis project Ga0066903, IMG submission 67491) | Tropical forest soil microbial communities from Panama analyzed to predict greenhouse gas emissions - Panama Soil - Plot 1 (version 2) | ecosystem: Environmental > Terrestrial > Soil >... | reverse complement strand
TCGAGCAGGACGACCCGATCCTCGGCCTCGCAGCCGAAGGCGCCTTGCCCAGCCTGGAAGAAGCGGGCGAGGCGGAGTCGCTCGAGGCGCGCCTGTGCCATCGGCTCGGGATTGCCGGTGACGAGAGCAAGCCGGACCCCGGCCTCCTCGAGCCGGGCCAGCCCGTCGGACGCGCCGGGGCGCGCCTCCCACGCGCTCGTGTCGGCCTCGGCAAGCAGTTCGAGGTAGCGCTCGGCGAAGTTTGAGCACCAGGACGGCAACCGGTCGTCGATCTCGCGGTCGCCCAGCCCGGCTGCGCGAAGGACGTTCCGGGCGATCCGCTGCGCGGACAGGCCGCGGTGCTCGACATTGTCGGGCGCGTTCGCGGCGACCTCGAGGCCGTAGACCTCCTCCAGCGTCGCCCTGAACGCCGCGCCGCTGACCGGATCGGGGGTGAGAAAGAGCGTCCCGTCGAGGTCGAAGAGGGCCAGCAGCCCGTTCAAATGCCGAGCCGCTCCAGCATCGCCGTGTCGCGGCGCCACTTCGGCCTGGTCTTCACCTGAAGCTCGAGGTAGATCGGCCGCTCGAGCACGAGCTCGATCTCGGGACGCGCGAGCGTTCCGATCTGCTTGACCACCGACCCGCCGCGGCCGACGACGATCTGCTTCTGGGAGTCCGCCTCGACGAGGACGGTCGCGCGGACGACCTTCTCGTCGATCTCGTCGACCTCGACCGAGATCGAATGCGGAACCTCGTCGCGGGTCAGCTGCAGGGCCTTCTCGCGGATCAGCTCGGCGATCTGCTCTTCGGACGAGAGGTCGGTGCGCCGGTCGGCCGGGTAGTACAGCGGCCCCTCCGGGAGCAGGTCGACCAGCTCCTCGCGAAGCTCCCCGACGCCGTCGCCGGTCACCGCGCTGACCGGGTGGAGAGCGTGAAAGTCACCGAGCTGCGAGGCCGTCTGCATCTGACCCGCAATGTGGCCGGGCTTCAGCCGGTCGACCTTGTTGAGCGCGATCACCACGGGCGGGCCGAGTGAGAAGACGCGCTCGGCGATGAAGCGGTCGCCGGCACCGATCCGTTCGCGCGCGGAGAGGACGAAGAGGATGCCGTCGACGTCGTCGAATGCCTGGTCGACCGTGCGCTGCATGCGCTCGGTCAGCGGATCGCGGGGCCTTTGGAATCCAGGTAGGTCGGCGAGGACGAGCTGGTAGTCGGTGCCGTTCGCGATTCCGAAGATCCGCCGGCGGGTCGTCTGCGGCTTGTCCGAGACGATCGCGACCTTGCCCCCGGCGAGGGTATTCACAAGCGTCGACTTGCCGACGTTCGGCCGGCCGGCGACGGCGACGAACCCACTCCTCACGCGAACCCTGGCCCGAACCCGCGACCCGCACCCCCACCCTTATTTGGGTGGGGCTCGTCCCTCCTCCCTCGCGGTCGACGATACGGCTGTAATGCGATCGCGCGGGTGACGGAAACGTGTCGGACCGCGACCGAAGAGTGACAATTGCTCATGCCGGCAGGTCCCAGGCCTCCGGCAGCAGCTCCGCCGCCGTGTACGAGACGACCTCCCCGTCCGTCTTCGGGAACGTCACGCGCTCGACGCGGAACTCGTTCAGCCACTGGCGGCAGCCGCCGCACGGCGAGGCGGTGATCGCCATCTCGACGAGGTCGCCGGGGCGGTACCCATCGACGACGGCGCAGGCGATTGCCGTCCGCTCGGCGCAGATTCCGAGCGGATAGGCGGCGTTCTCGACGTTCACGCCCTCATAGATGCGCCCGTCCCGAGTGCGCACGGCGGCGCCGACGAAGTAATTCGAGTAAGGCGCATAGGCGCGCGCGGCCGCAGCCCGGGCCCGATCGAGCAGCTCGTCGCTCATGAGAAGAGCTGGAAGATCGCCAGCGTGACGAGCGCCCCGAGCAGGCCTCCGTAGGCGACTTCGAGCGTCGAGTGCACGCCTGCCTCGATCCGCGTCTGGGCGACGAGGAAAGCCATCAGCAGCGCGATCGAAGAGACCAGGAAGCGGTGCTCGGCGCCGACGACGTAGGTCGCGGCCATCCAGCCCGCGAAGGCGAGCGCGGCGTGCCCCGAGGGTAGCCCGCCTCTCAGCGGTGTCCCGCGGCCCGTGTACGCCTTCGTCGCGATCACGACCAGGATCGTCAGGACGAGCGCGATCAGAGTCAGGTTCGCCGGTGCGTCGCGGAGCCGGTCAAGCAGCCTCGTGCTTCGCTCAGACACCTGGCCCGAGAAGACGAGGTACCCGATCACGACCGCGTTGACCGTGGCGATCAGCACCGCGCCCGCGGCGACGTCCTTCGCGAGCTTCGCCAGTGGATCAAACGAGGTGGTGGCCACATCGATCGCCTGCTCGAGCGCCGAGTTGATCATCTCGGTGATGAAGACGAAGGCGATTGCGAGCAGGAGCGCGATCAGCTCGAGCTTCGAAACGCCGACCCAGACCGCCGCCACGAGCACGAGGATCGCGACCGCGAAGTGCACCCGCATGTTCCGGTGCGTGCGAAGCACGTGGATGATCCCCTCGACGGCGAAGTTGAAGCTCTCGAAGATCGAAGGCGGACGCCGCAGCGGCTTCCGCAGCCGGTCCCGCTGAACGGTGCCGTCGCCGTTGCCGCGCAGCCGCGATCCGGGAAGCGTCAGCCGCGCCACGACCGCTCCTTCGCCTCCATCTCGGCGCCGTGCTCATACCCGAGCAGGTGCAGCAGCCCGTGCACGAGCGGCTGCCGCCACGCCTCCCCCACGACCTGCGGGCAGATGATCGCGTCGCCGAGCTGGCGCGGCACCCCGGCGGGAAGCAGCTCGCGCACGTCGATCGGGAACGAGAGGACGTCTGTGGGCTCGTCGATCCCGAGATGCTCGTCCTTCAGCGACCTGATCTCGTCGGGGCCGACGAAGATGAGGCCGAGTTCTGCCTCCTCGATTCCCTCGGACGCGAGCACCTCACGCGCAAGAGCGCTCGCGCCGTCGGCATCGACCGCGACGCCGCTGCGATTCGAGACTTCGACCGCGATCACGCTTCCTATCTGCTCCGCTCGGTGCCGGTCTCCTCCGCGTGCAGGCGGTACGCCTCGACGATCCGCTGCACGAGCTTGTGACGAACGACGTCCTCGTGCCCGAAGCGGACAAAGGCGACACCGTCCAGCGAGCCGAGGATGTCCTGTACCTGGATCAGGCCCGAGGCCTGCTCGCGGGGCAGGTCGATTTGCGTCACGTCACCGGTGACGACGACCTTCGAGCCGAAACCGAGCCGGGTCAGAAACATCTGCATCTGCTCCGGGCTCGTGTTCTGCGCCTCGTCGAGGATGATGAACGAGTCGTTCAGCGTCCGTCCGCGCATGAAGGCGAGCGGGGCGACCTCGATCACACCCTTCTCCATGTGCGCGGTCAGCCGGTCCGGCTCGAGCATGTCGTAGAGCGCGTCGAAGAGCGGCCGCAGATAGGGGTCGACCTTCTCGAGCAGCGTCCCCGGGAGAAAACCGAGCCGCTCGCCGGCCTCCACTGCCGGACGGGTCAGGATGATCCGTCCAACCTCGCGGTTCGAGAGGGCCGCGACCGCGAGCGCCATGGCGAGGTACGTCTTCCCCGTGCCCGCCGGGCCGATCCCGAAGGTCACGGTGTGGTTGCGGATCGAGTCGACGTAGCGCTTCTGCGTGACGGTCTTCGGCGCGATCTTCTTGCCGCGATGGCGCCAGACGACGTCGTCGAACACCTCGCGGATGTCCTCCGTTTGCTCGAGGGCGGACAGGACTGCGTCGACGGTCGTCGGACTGATGTCGTGGCCGCCCTCAACGAGATCAGCGAGCTCGTCGACGACGGCCCGCGCCTGCTCGACCCGGGGCTCGTCGCCCTCGATCGTGAGCCGGTTTCCGCGCAGCATGATCGTGCAGCGGAGCCGTTCCCGAAGCGCGCCGAGTACCCCGTCGCCGATCGTCGCGAGCTCCGCCGCGACCTCGTTGGAGACCGTAAAAACCTCCTGCACCGGGCCTCAGTGTAGGGACCATGTGCCGGCGTCGGCCGCCCGCCGCAACGCCCTGCCGGCTCGAGCCGAGCCCTCGAACGAGGCCAAAAGTTCCGCAATCGGCGCGGCTTCGTCACTCCCGCTTCCGCGTTTCCGCGGTAGCGTCGAGGACGAGGGAGGAGGGTGAAACCCCACCCATTCAGAAGGGTGGGGGCACGCGCGCGCGTCAACCTAGAACCGTCGGCTGTCCGTCATCCTAGAACCGTCGGCTGTCGTCATCCGGGTCGAGGTCGGATCGGCCGCCCCCCGCGCCTCGGCGGCCACGCCGGAGCGTCAGGCCAGCTTCTCGCGGACGAGCTGGCTGACCACCGACCCGTCCGCCCGGCCGGAGACCTGCGGCATCACGTCTGCCATCACGCGGCCGAGGTCGCGGATGCTCGTCGCGCCGACCTCCGCGATCGCATCGTCGATGATCTCCTCGAGCTCCTCCTCGGAAAGCGGCGCGGGCATGAACTCTTCGAGTACGCCGAGCTCGCCTTCCTCGCGCTTCGCCTGCTCCTGGCGCCCAGCGCCCCGAAACGCCTCGGCCGCCTCGATCCGGCGTTTTCGCTCTCGCTGCAGCACCTGGAGCTCCTCGTCGTCGTGGAGCGGGCGCTGCAGTTCCTTCTCGGCCGAACGAAGGCTCGAGAGGATCAGCCGGAGCGCGTCCCGGCGCGGCTCGTCGCGCGCAACCATCGCTTGCTTGAGCTCGTCCTCGAGCCGGGCGATCAGACTCATTAGGGCAACCCCGCGGCACGCCCGCCGAGGACGTGCCAGTGCAGGTGGAAGATCGTCTGCCCAGCGCCCTCGCCGACGTTCACGACGACGCGGTAATCCTCGAGCCCGGCCTCACTCGCGGTCTCGGCGACGAACTGCAGCATCCGCTTCGCCTCTTCCGGCTCGAACGCGCCGATCTCGCGAAAGCCCTCCACGTGCCGTTCGGGGATCACGAGCAAGTGGACGTCCGCGCGAGGGTTGATGTCCTTGATCGCGACGAAGCCGTCTGCGGCCCGGACGTGGTCGCCCTCGTTGTACAGCCGGCAGAAGAGGCAGTCCTCAGGCAGCGAGAATCCCCTCCTCCGCGACGGCCGCGGCACGCACCCGCACAAACTGGCCCACGGGCGCATCGACGAGCCACGGCGAGTAGTCGTCGCCGTAGCCGCGGCCGGGACGATCGACGAGCACGACGTCCTCCGTGCCGAGCTTGGAGCGCCAGTGCGCGAGACAGGCCTCGTGTGACGCTGCGCGCAGGCGCGCGCTCCGCTCCTTCTTGGTCGCGGCCGGAACCGGGTCCTCGGCCGCGGTTCGCGTGCCCGGGCGCGGCGAGTACGGGAAGACGTGGACCTTGGTGATCCCCGCGAGGCGCACCACCCGAAGCGTGCGCCTGAACGCGAGCTCATCCTCGCCGGGAAACCCGACGATCACGTCGCTCGTCAGGTTGAAGTCCTCGAGTGCGGAAAGGCGGCGCAGGTAGGTCTCGCTCGTGTAGCGCCTGGCCATCGCTCGCAAAACACGATCGTCGCCGGACTGAAGCGGGACGTGCAGGTGGCAGGAGAGCGTCGGCGTCTCCCGCAGCGCGGCAACGAGCTCATCGTTGACGTGATTGACCTCGATCGAGGAGAGGCGTAACCGGCCGAGCCCAGGCGTCTCCCCCGCCTCGCGCACTAGGCGCGCGAGCGTGAAACCGGCCTCGCGGTCTCGGTAGCAGCCCAGGTTGATCCCGGTCAGGACGACCTCCCGATGGCCCTGCGCGACCCGGCGCCGGATCTCGTTCAGGACGGCCGCGGCGCGGCGGCTGCGCGAGCGCCCGCGCACGAACGGGACGACGCAGAAGTTGCACGAGAAGCTGCAGCCGTCCTGCACCTTGACGAACGCCCGAACACGCTCGAGGCGGGCCTCGGCCTGGATGCAGCCGATCGGCCCCACGTCACCGGCCACGAGCTCCGGCGTCTCCTCGCTTGGCCGCGCGACAACCGTGACGTTCGCCGGCATCCCGACGAAGGCGTCGCCGCTCAGGTTCGCGCCGCAGCCCGTCACGTACACACGTGCATGCGTGCGTGCCGCACGCGACACCGCGTGCCGCGACTTGCGCACCGCCTCGTGGGTCACGCAGCACGTGTTGACGACGGCCACATCCGCGTCAGGCGACTCGACGTGACCGTCGGCGAGAAGCCGCTCGCGCACCTCCTGCGAGTCCGTCTGGGAGACCTTGCACCCGAGGAACCGGATCGAGAAGCTCGCCACGGCGCGGGATGCTACTCCCGAGCGTAAAGATCGGCCGCCCATCCGTCGAGCGTTCGCCGGCCGACCGCGCGGAAGCGCGGCAAGGCCGGCACGTGTGCCTCGAAATAGCCGGAGCTGACAAGAAGGGCGCAATCCATACGCCTGCCAACCTGCGCGACCAGCTCGGCCGTCAGGTTCGCGACCGCAACGTCCGCCTCAGGGAGCGGCTCGACCAGCGCGTCGGCCTGCTCGAAGTCGAGCGCGAGGCCGTTGGCAGCTGCGTTCGCCCGCGCCGCCTCGACAGCGTGTTCGTCGCTGTCCAGCCCGACCACCGGGGCGAAGCCGAGCTTCGCTGCCGCAATCGAGAGAACGCCCGAGCCGCAGCCGATGTCGAGCAGCGAGCCCGGCTCGAGCTCGCCGAGGATCTCGAGGCAGAGCCGGGTGGTCGGATGCGCGCCGGTTCCGAACGCGCGCCCTGGATCGATGACGACGAAGTCAGCGCCGCGCGGCGGATCCTCCCACGGCGGCACGATCCAGAGGCCGGCCGCGCTGACCGGGCGGTGAAACCGCTTCCAGCGCTCTTCCCAGTCTGCCGAGACCTCGGTCGCGACCACATCTCCGAACGCGGCCGCCATCCGGCCCTCGCCCCGCCCATCCGCGTAGGCCGACAGCACGAGCTGGTCACCGCGCTCCGATTCCTCGAAGCCTTCCGGAAACAGAGCAAGCATCTCGGCGCGCGCGGCCTCCACGGCGTCGCGGCCGACCGTGACCGAGACACGCCGCAACGCGCTCAGCGAAACGCGCTCTTCAGCTTCTCGAAGAACCCTTCGTCCGCGCGGTAGGTCTCGTCGTCCGTCGAGCGGCCGAATTCCTCGAGCAGGCGCCGCTGCTCGTCGCTCAACCGGCGTGGAACGGCGACGTTGACGAGCACGCGGTGGTCGCCGCGGCCGAATCCCTGCAGCACCGGCATCCCGCGTCCCCGCAGCACGCGGATCTCGCCGGGCTGCGTCCCTGCCGCGAACTCGAGCTCCGCCTCCCCATCCAGCGTCGCCACCCTCACCGTCCCGCCGAGGGCGGCCTCGATGATCGTCAGGTCGACCGTCGAGAAGATGTCGTCGCCCTCCCGGACGAAGCGCGGGTCCGGCTTGATGCGTACCTCGACGTAGACGTCGCCCGCGGGAGCGCCGCCCCCGCCGGCATGGCCCTCGCCGGTGATCCGGATCTGCTGCCCGTCGTGAATTCCCGGCGGAACCTGGACCTCCAGCGTCCGCTCCTCGATCGTGCGACCCTCGCCGCGGCAGGCCGGGCAGGGCTCTTCGATCCGCCGGCCGGCTCCCCGGCAGTCGGGGCAGGGCTGCGTGCGCACAAACTCGCCGAAAGCGCTCCGGGAGACGCGTTCGAGCCGGCCCGAGCCGCCGCACGTCACGCAGGTAACCGGGGTCGTGCCGGGCGCGGCGCCGCTGCCCCTGCAGGAGCCGCACGTGACGGCGACCGGGAACGGAACCTCGCGCTCGACTCCTTTCGCCGCCTCGACGAGCTCGATCTCGACGCGTACGCCGAGATCGGCGCCGCGCGCGCGTGTGGGCCGGGCGCCGACGCCGAACAGGTCGTCGCCGAAGAAGGCGGAGAAGAGATCGGTGAGGCTGCCGAAGTCGAACTGCGTCGGCGTGAAGCCGCCCCCGCGGAGACCGGCATGACCGAACCGGTCATAAAGCTCGCGCGTCTCGCGCTTCGAGAGGACCTCGTACGCCTCGACGACCTCACGGAAGCGCTCGTGCGCGTCCGGTGCCTCGGAGACGTCCGGATGGAGTTCGCGTGCAAGCCGGCGAAAGGCGCGCTTGATCTCGCCATCGTCGGCGCCGCGCGAGATACCCAGCACCTCGTAATAGTCCCGCTGCGTCGTCGCCATCAGCCCAGCCTAACCCTGGCGCTCGATGACGGATGGAATCCGACCTTTCGATCACATACCAACGGGGATAAGCGTTCGCACGGCCGAAGCCCCTCCGACCTCCGAATCGGCATCGCGAGCGATGCGTCGGTCGCCGTCATCTCAATTGCTCTCGTAGATCTCCTCGACGAAGCGGGAGAGCTCAGAGGCCGCGCCGCGCACGGAGCGGAGCGCCTTCTCGTAGTCCATCCGGACGGGACCGAGCAGGCTGACGGCGCCGAGTGCGCGGTTCGCGAGACCATAGGCCGCGCCGACCAGCGCGAGCTGCTGCAGGTCGGGATGCTCGAGGTCGACGCCGACGCGGACGAACGGCCGGCGCGCGTCCAGTGACTGGCCCAGCACCTCGAGGAGCGCGGCGCGCTTCTCGAGCAGCTCGAGAACGCGCTGGTAGGCATCGAGCTCGTCGCCGCGCGCACTCTCGAGCAGCCCGGCGGTGCTGCCGACGTAGAGGCTCTGCCGCTCCTCGAGCAGCTCGGTGAAGGTCGGTCGGAGCGTGGCCAGGAACGCCGCCTCCCGTTGGGACAGGCTCGGGTCCTCGAGCCTCTGCCTGAGCTGGTGCGTGCCGGGCTGCAGACCGGCGAGCGTGTCGTTCAGATATTGGCCGGCCCAGTTCGCGAGCCCCGGATCGACGGCCTCTGCATACGCGAACACCCGCTTTGTCACCGCCCCGGTGGACGTGATGACGACGATCATCACGACCTGCGGCTGCAACCTCAGCACCTCGACGTGGCGGATGGTTGCGCTCTCGAGCGGCGGCGCAGAGACGAGCGCAAGCAGTCGCGTCACCTCAGAGAGCATCTCGGTCGTGGCCTGGAGAGCCGACTCGACCTCGGCCCTCGCGGCACTCAGGTCGAGCGGGAAGGGGCCCGGGTTCGGTTCCAGCCGTTCGAGCAAGCCGGTCGCGTAGAAGCGGTAGGCGGCTTCGGTCGGGACGCGGCCGGCCGACGTGTGCGGATGCGTGAGCAGGCCGAGCCGTTCGAGCTCGGCCAGCTCGGCGCGGACCGTCGACGACGAAACGCGCAGTCCCGTCCGTTCGAGCAGCGTCCTCGAGCCGACCGGTTGGCCGGTTGCGATGTGTTCCTCGACGACCCCGCGGACAAGCGCCCGCTGCCGCTCGGTCAACTCGGTCGGAGCGATATTCGCCATCTCTGCAGGGAAATTTTAGGCGAGCAGATCAGCCGTCACCGCGTCGCCGAGCAGCCTCCCCTTTGTGGTCAGCCTCAGCGCCGGGGCAGACGTGCCCGTCTCGCCCCCGTCGAGAGAGACCGTCCGGGCGAGCCCGAGCTGCTCCAGGCGTTCGAGCGAGGCCGAGTCGACCTCGTCCGCGAGCTCGGCGAGCGGCAGCGGCTCGTCCAGTCTCAGGCCGAGCATGAACCGCTCCGCACGACGCACGGGCTCAGGAAGGAGCTCCAGTTCACGCGGCGGCCGCCGACCGGCGCGGAGCGTCGCCAGGTAGACCCCCAGTCGCGGCGTCGTCCGCCAGCGTCGCCCACGTACGGTCGAGACCGAGCTGATTCCGAGGCCGAGGTAATCGCGCCCGCGCCAGTAGGCGAGGTTGTGGCGCGAGCGCAGGTCGCGGCCGCCAACGTCGAGGCGGGCGAAGTTCGCCGTCTCGTACCAGCGGTAGCCCGCTCCGACGAGAGTCTCGACCACGCGCTCGAAGTAGCTCTCCATCGCCTCCGCCTGGCGACGGAGCTCGTCACCGTGCGCGTGTGCGAAGCGGGTGCCGGGCTTCGCCTCGAGCTCGTAACACGAGAGATGCTCGGGCCGAAGCGCGAGCGCCTCCGCTATGTCGGCGTCGAGTCCGGCGGGCTCCTGCCCCGGGATCCCGTAGATGAGATCCAGGGAGATGTTGTCAAAACCGGCATCGCGGAGATGGTAGAACGCGCGCCGGACGTCGTCAGGTCCGGCAACGCGATCGAGGACGCGGAGCAGCTCCGGTTGGAACGTCTGCCCGCCGAGGGAGACTCGGTCGACACCGCGACGGCGCAGCAGGGCGGCGAGCTCAGGTGTCACCGTCTCCGGGTTCGCCTCGACCGTCAACTCCGTCGCCGCCGGCAGGGCCGCGAGCAGACGCTCGAACTGACCCGGCTCCGTGAAAGTCGGGGTGCCGCCGCCGAGGAAGATGGTCTCCAGCTCCGGCGCGAGTGCCTCCCGCTCGAGCTCGAGCTCCACGAGCAGTGCATCGACGTAGGCCGCGTGCTGACCGGCGCGCCCGACGACCGTGACGAAGTCGCAGTAGCCGCACCGGCTCCTGCAGAAGGGGAGGTGGACGTAGACGTGCCGGACCGAGCCCGCGCCGGTCATCGCCGGCTTCCGTCGTCGAGATTGAGAACGGCGAGGAACGCCTCCTGCGGGATCTCGACCGCTCCGACCTGCTTCATCCGACGCTTGCCCGCCTTCTGCTTCTCGAGGAGCTTGCGCTTGCGGGTGATGTCGCCCCCATAGCACTTTGCGAGCACGTCCTTCCGCTTCGCCTTCACCGTCTCGCGGGCGATCACCCGGGAGCCGATCGCCGCCTGCACGGCGACGTCGAAGTACTGGCGCGGGATCTCCGCCTTGAGCCGCTCGACCAGCGCGCGCCCGCGCGGGTATGCGGCGTCGCGGTGGGCGATCATCGAGAGGGCGTCGACCGGCTCGTCGGCGATCAGGACGTCGACTCGGACGAGCTCACCTGGCCGGAATCCGGCGACGTCGTAGTCGAAGCTCGCGTACCCGCGCGTACGCGACTTCAGCTGGTCGTAGTAGTCGAGGACGATCTCCGCAAGAGGGAGCTCGTAGGCGAGCAACACCCGCTCCGGCGACAGGTACTCCATGTGGTCGAAGCGGCCGCGGCGGTCGTTGTTCAGCTCCATGACCGGGCCGACGTACTCCTTCGGGACGATGATCGACGCGCTCACGTACGGCTCCTCGATCGCGTCGAGCTCGCGCGGCATCTCGGCCGGGTTGTGCACCTCGACCCACTCCCCGTTCCGCTCGAGGGCCTGGTACGCGACGTTCGGCGCGGTCACCAGCAGGTCGAGGTCGAACTCGCGCTCGAGGCGCTCGCGGACGATCTCCATGTGCAGCAGGCCGAGGAACCCGCAGCGGAATCCGAACCCGAGCGCCTGGCTCGTTTCCGGCTCGTAGAAGAGCGCCGCATCGTTCAGCTTCAGGCGCTCGAGCGCGTCGCGCAGGTCTGGGTAGTCATCCGAGTCGGTCGGGAAGAGCCCCGCGAAGACCATCGGCTTCACGTCCTTGTAGCCGGGCAGCGGGTCGGCAGCCGGACGCCGCTCCGATGTCAGCGTGTCGCCGACCCGCAGGCGGCTAACGTCCTTGAGCCCGGTGATCACGTAGCCGACCTCCCCTGCGCCGAGCGTCTGCGCGGCGCGCATCGTCGGCGCGAAGAAACCGACCTCCTCGGCCTCGAAGCGCGTCCCCTGCGCCATGGCGCGCACGGGCTCGCGGGCCGCGAACGAGCCGTCGACCACGCGCACGAAGGCGACGACGCCGCGGTACTGGTCGTACGAGGAGTCGAAGACCAGCGCGCGTGGCGGCGCCTCGGGCGAGACCAGGCCGGAGGGCCTCGGGATCCTCTCGACGATCGCATCGAGCACCGCGGCGACACCGTCGCCGGTCTTGGCCGAGATGCGCAGGACGTCGTCCGGCTCGCCGCCGACGAGCTCTGCGATCTCCTTCGCCGCCTCGTCCGGGTCCGCCTGCGGGAGGTCGATCTTGTTGACGACCGGAACGATCTCGAGGTCGTTCTCGATCGCGAGATAAGCGTTCGCGACCGTCTGCGCCTCGACTCCCTGCGCGGCGTCGACCACGAGCACGGCACCCTCGCAGGCCTGCAGCGAACGCGAGACCTCGTATGTGAAGTCGACATGCCCGGGTGTGTCGATCAGGTTCAGCTCGTTGCCTTTCCAGGTCACGCGCACGGCCTGGGCCTTGATCGTGATCCCGCGCTCGCGCTCGAGCTCCATCGTGTCGAGCACCTGCGCACGCATCTCGCGCCCAGACACGGTCTTGGTCAGCTCGAGGATGCGATCGGCGAGCGTCGACTTGCCGTGGTCGATGTGGGCGATGATCGAGAAGTTGCGGATCTTGTCCAGGTCCATGCGCAATCAGCGCCGCGGGAGGCGCTCGCGCAAGGCTAGCAACGCGTTCAGCTCACGAACTCCCAGCAAACGGCAGGAAACGAGGTAGGCGGCGGTGCCGGCCACGAGCGCCGTCCCGACCGAGATGAGCTGTGCCCAGAGCGCGCGGCCGAAGGCGGAGTCGAGCCCGCGCCAGACGCCGTACGAGACCGCGGCCAGGACTGCGGCGGCGACGACGATCCGCGCAGTCGCGCCGGCGGTGCGCGCGAAGTCGATTCGCTGCAATCTGCGACGCAAGAGCACGAGCAGCAGCGCCGTGCCCGCGATGTTCACGAGCGAGGTCGAGAAGGGGATCCCCCAGGTACCGAAGCGGTAGAACGCCGCGTCGAGCGCTGCGTTGAGGCCGAGGTTGGCAACCGCGATCGCGGTCGGGATCCAGGGGGACTGGAGGCTGAAGAAGGCTCGGTTCAACATCAACATCGCCCCGTTGAAGGTCAGACCGAGCGAGAAGGCGGCGAGCGCGCCCGCGACCACCGGCGTCTGGCCCGCGGAGAAGTGACCGCGCTGGTAGATGAGACGCACGATCGGCTCGGCGAGCACCGCGAAGAACGCGCTGGCCGGGATGAGCAGGAAGGCGATCTGCCGCAGGCCGAGCCCGACGGTTGAGCGGAAGCCGGCGATGTCGCCACGGGCGGCCTGACGCGAGAGCAGCGGGAAGAGCACGGTCGCGACCGCCACGGAGAACATTCCCTGCGGCAGCATGTAGATCCGGAAGGCGCGGTCGATCGCTGTCGGTGCGAGCTCGGGATCGATCAGACGCGACGCGAAGACGGAGTCGACGACCGCGTTGAAGTTGATCAGGCCGAGCCCGAGCGTGACCGGGAGCATCAGCACGAAGACCTGCCGGACCGCGGGGTCCCGCCAGTCGATCACGAGCTGGAGGCTTCCGTCGCGCCCGCGTAGCCATGGGAGCGGCAGCAGGAACTGGATGAGCGTCGCGATCACGATCGCGACCGCATAGACGTAGAGCTTGGCGTTGATGGTCTCGGCGCGCGGGACGCCGAGGACGAGACCCGCGATGATCGCGAGGTTCCAGAAGACCGGCGTAAGCGCCGGAATCGCGAACTCCTCGTAGCTGTTCAGGATCCCGACGACGACGCCCGAGAGCCCGAGCAGGACGACGATCGGAAAGAGCACGCGCGCGAGCCCGACCGCGAGCTCCTTGTCCCCGCCGGGGTTCCCGAACGGGGCGATCAGCCACGGCGCGAGCACGATGCAGAGCGCGGTCAAGCCGCCGAGCCCAAGCAGTATCAGCCAGAAGAGGCTCGAGGCGACGCGCCAGGCGCGCTTGCGCTCGCCCTTCTCGAGCAACTCGCTGAACACGGGCACGAACGCGGAGGAGATCGCCGCGTCGGCAAGCAGCGCTCGGACGAGGTTCGGGACCTGGAACGCGACCGTGAACGCGTTGATCCGCCCACGGGCGCCGAAGTAGTAGGCGGCGACGATCTCCCGGACGAGGCCAAGGATTCGCGAGAGCCCGGTTGCGAGCGAGAAGATCGCCGTCGACCAGGCCAGCCGGCGGCCCGCGTCTCGCCCGTCCACGTCGCGAGTATAGGAACGGGGTCAGCCGTGCCCGAAGGCGGCCGGGGCGCGCACCGGCGCTTGCCACGCCGCCGTCCCGGGCGCAACCCCCGCCCAGGGTGGGGCTCCTTCCCTCCTCCCTCTGCGCTCCAGCGTACCGGTGAAGCTTGCGCGGGTCCGTCCCGCGCGAGTGACGAAAGCGTTGAGATTCTCGCCGCACGGGAGAGCATCGCTCCGGTGCCGGCCGTTCTTGCGCGTGATCGATCGGCGCGGCGACGTTGAGCGTCGCCGGGCCTCTGCTACGCTGGCGCAGCCCGCAGAGCGGGCGTTTTTGCGTCATGCCGAACATCAAGCAGCAGAAGAAGCGTGTCGGGATCGCGAGTCGCCAGCGGCTCCAGAACCTCCGCTACCGCTCGACGGTCAAGACGCTGACGAGAAGGCTCAGGCGCGCGGTCGACGATGGGGACGAGCAGCGCGCCGCGGCCGAATACCGTGAGCTCGTGCAGGCGATCGACAAGGCCGCTTCGCATCGTGCCCTGCACAGGAACACCGCCGCGCGCAAGAAGTCCCAGGCCGCGCGGATGCTGAGCGGCTCCTGAACCGCCCTTCAGACCGTCTGCGTCAGGCGCTGTTGGCGCCGACCTGCTCGCGCCGGGCGGTCAGATCGACGAGCATGCGGCTGAACTCGAGCTCGCCGGGTAGCCGGCTGCCGCCCTTGAGGACGAGGTCGAGGGCCGCCAGCCGCACGGTCGCGCCCTGAAGCTCGTCCGCGGTGAAGTTCTCGGCCTGCTGGAAGAGCTTCTCGACGTAGAAACGGTTCTTCTTCAGCCGTTCGGCGGCATCGCGCGGCGACAGGCCCGCCTCCGCCATCGCGCGACACTCCGCGACGCGCTGGACGTGGCTGGTCAGCAGCCCGACGATCCGCGGCAGTGCCTCACGTGGCGTTCCTGGGGTCCGGGCGAGTAGACGCTCGCTCGCCGCGAGCACGGCGGCGACGTCTCTGCGCCCCCAGGCGTCCGTCATCGCAAAGGGCGGCACCTCGCCTCGGGGCGCGACCAGAAGCTCGACCTCGTGCTCGCCGATCGGCTCGCCCTCTGCCCACGCGACGAGCTTCTCGACCTCGGAGGCAAGCTCGTCGAGGTTGTCGCCCACCAGTTCGACGAGTAGCCGCGACACCGCCGGGTCGACCTTGACCTGCTGGGCCGCGAACTGTCGGCCGACCCAGCCGGGCAGGTCGGCCTTGTTGCCGCGCTTCGGCAGATCGTAGGCGAGTACCTCGCCGACCTTAGCGACCGCCTTGGTGAGCGGAGAGTCCTTCCGAATCCCCTCTCCGACCAGCGCAAGCACCGTCTCAGGCGAGGGTGACTTCAGGTAGTCGAGAATCGGTTCGGCGTCGGCTGCCTTCCACGCCTCGACGTTCTCGACGACCACGAGCCTGCGCTCGCTGGCAAACAGGCCGAGCGCGTTGCACGAGGCCGCAACATCGTTTCCGTCTGCCTCCAGCGCGGAGAGAAGCTCGGTTGCATCCTCGCCGATCCGGTCACGGAGCCGGCGCACCGCCCTCGCCACCTTCGGCCTGTCGGTGCCCGAGAGGAGGTACGCGGGCTTCAGCTCTGCCATCGCGCCAAGCATAGAACCAGACTCCGGCGGCACCGAGCGCGAGCGCCGCGGCCGCCCAGCCGGAACGGATCTGGGCGAACGGAAGCGTGCCGAAGAGCTTCGCGCAATCGGCGAGATACGCGGCGCAGAGCCCGTCTGCCTGGGTGAGCAGGCCGCCGATTCCCGGAGCAAGCGGATGGACGACAGCCGCTCCCATGGCGAACCCGAGCAGCGGGACGACCGCAGGCGCCGCAGCGGCGTTGGCCGGGACCGCCAGGACCGGAATCGCGTGGAACTGGAACCAGAGGATCGGAGCGGTCGCGACCCCGCAGGCCGTCGAGATCGCGACCGGTTCGCGCAGCAGGCTTGGCAGCGGGTACCCCTCGAGCCAGCCGCCGATCTTCGGGGCGAGCACGAAGATCGCGACCACCGCCGCGAACGAGAGCTGGAAGCCCGCGTCGAAAACGACGTACGGGTTCCATGCGAGCAGCGCCAGCCCGCCTAGCAGCAGGAAGTACCACCGGTCGGTCGATCGGGCCGTCAGCCACGCGAGCGACCCGAGCGCTCCGGCGACTCCGGCGCGAAGGACGGACGGCTGCGGGCCGACGGCGAGTACGTAGCCGCCGATCGACAGGAGCGCTCCGAGTTGGCCGAGCCAGCGCGGGATGCCCAGCAGCCACGCGAGCATGAGCGCACCGGCTGCCACCAGCATCACGTTCTGCCCGGAGACCGCCAGGAGGTGGTAGAGCCCCGAGGCGCGGAAGTCGATGCGCAGGCGCTCGCTGAGGCCCTGCTCATCGCCGAGTACGACGCCGAGCAGGACTCCTCGGCGCTCGCCGTGCAGACCACCTCCGACCGCG
>Ga0066903_100001759_pt1 | contig 16284 bp, 19 predicted proteins | sample PanSoiMetaGPlot1_FD_67491 | JGI IMG/M metagenome (GOLD analysis project Ga0066903, IMG submission 67491) | Tropical forest soil microbial communities from Panama analyzed to predict greenhouse gas emissions - Panama Soil - Plot 1 (version 2) | ecosystem: Environmental > Terrestrial > Soil >... | reverse complement strand
CACCAGCCTGCGCGGTCACCACACCGGAACGGCCAAAGACGCTGGCTACCATGCCGGGAATGTTCGCCGTCCCGGTTACCGTCAGATTGGTAATAGTCGCCGTGGTTGCCATCAGAGTGGCAAGAGTTGTCGTCCCCTGAAACGTCTTATTGCCACTGAACGTCTGACTGCCGGTATTCACCACGCCCCGCGCCGTGGGCGAAGCATCGGGCACATGCAGCGTCATAGTCGCGCCCAGCGCCACCGGCGATCCGCTCACCGTCACGTCGCTACCGATGCCATCCACCGCCAGATTAATGGTGTTCGGACTGACGTTGACCATGCTGACGTAAGTCGGTGCCCAACGCGATCCATCCCACTGCAGGAACTGTCCCGGCTGCGCATCGAGACTGGTTAACTGTGTCGGCGAGATCATCAGCGTAGGCGTCGGCGGAAAGCTCACCCGCACTTGCCCCAGAGTCACGGTCGGCAGATTCGGCACGATCCATTGCTCAACGTACACTTTGCCGTTTTCTAACTCATACTTGGCGTTGTAATAGTTCCCGCTTGGCAGCGCTCCGGCGTTGCTGTACAGGCTGAGCGAAATGCGTCCGTCCACGATCTCGTAATCCAGAAGACCGCCCGCCGCGTTGACGCTGCCGATAGTGAAGGCCTCCCAATAGACCACCAAGCGCCCATTGGCCAGCGATCCATCGGCATAAGTCAAGGTGTCTTCAATACTGGTCATAACGTTTAAGGCGAAACCCAGATCGCCATGATGTTGGTGCCCACATTCGCCGACGAGCCGCCGCTGACATAGGAGATGGCCTGAAAGGTCAGAGTGGCAGGCGCACCGGTGTACATGCCTTGCGCAAGAATCGTGGCAGCGAATATCCCGCTAGCGGCAGGGACTTCGAAGTCCCCGATGATGCCAATGTCGGTAGCGCCCGCCAATACGCGCACCGTGGTATGCGCAGCAGTCGGCTGACCGCCCTGAGTCACAACAAGCTGGACAAAGACGGCGTAAGTCCCCGAATACGGCAAAGACAGACTCGCCAGACTGGTCCACGAGTTGTAATTGATCACCGTGTTACTGGAAATCGCTGCGCGATTGACCCAGTTATTCTGGAAGGCCAGACCGTTCACCTGATACTGGCCGGTGATGTTGACATTCCCGGTAACCGTCAGGCCGCCGTTCAGCGCCGTACTACCGCCAACCGTCAGTCCCTTGCCGCCCGCAATCGCCAGCCCGGTCCCCGGCGTCCATTTGAGATTCGCGTCCTGCGCCATCAGGCTCGAACCATCGACAAACAACACGCATTGCGCCGTGCCGCTGACAATCGGCGTCCCGATGTTGATGTTCACCCAGGCCAGGGCCCCGCTCACCGTCCCTAAAAACTGCCCGTTGGCCCCCAGGCCGAGACGCCCCAGGTTGCCCGCGCCGGTGCGATACAACAGGTCGCCCGTCTGATCGCCGCCCAGGTTGACCGTCAGCGCGCTGGTCGTGATGGTGTTGGCGGTGGCTCCCGCGTTGAACGCAGCCGCCGCTGCAAACGTGGTGGCCGCATTGAACGTAGCCGCCGCGCCGAATGTCACTGCCACCGTATTGAACGCAGCTCCGGCATTGAACGTGGCCAATGCGCCGAAAGTCGTAGGAGCGCTGGCGTTAAACGTCACCGCCGCCCCGAACGTAGTAGCTCCGTTGAACGTCATGGTGCCGCCGAACGTCACCGCGCCGCTGAACGTCACCGATCCGCCCACCGTCATGCCGCCCGACACCACGAGCGAGGTGATGATCTGCAGGCTGTTCAACTGCAGATCGTCAATCAGACCGGTCACCCCGGCTACCGTGCCCGCACCGTCGCAGTAAATAATCGCGCTCTTGCCGTTCTTCAAAGTGAAGGAAGGTCCGGTGCTGCTGATCCCCTTGAAGAACAGATCGTAAGGGCCGCCGCTGGTGGCGGTAGTTTTATTGGTCACGAAATAGATCTTGCTGGCCGTATTGGGCGAAATCCGTATGGTAGCCGCGCTGGCAATCACGCCGGTAAACGTGATCACCTTGTTGCGGCCCTCGCTGTCGTTGCCAGGATCGGTGATCAAGTCGTAACCCGACGCCGAAAGCGTCACATTGAGGCCGCCATCGGTCGCCTTGTCGATGAAGTCGTAACTCTTATTAGCCGTTTGTCCCCAGGTTCCGGCCTGCTCGCCGGTCGCCGGTTTCTCCAGTCCGAGATTGGTAGTCCAGGTAGACGGCATACAGCTACTCCTTCACTGCCCGGGGCGGAGAAGCAGGCAGCTTCCAGGACACGCGCTGCGGACGCGGAACCGCGCGCCACCGGCCCATCACGCCCGAAGGACGCCCCCACATTCCGCCCACCGTCACATAGCCCAGAACGCAGACCAGACCGGGCGTCCAGGTAGAAGCAATCACCGAAACTGTGGCTCCATTGCTCATAAAATTCGGATCAGCGCCGTGGATGCGCCCGGCGGCGGAAACTTGACGGTGAACGGCCCGTGGTTGGAAGCCTGATCGCTGCCGAAATCCAGCACCGCGACCGCCCGCTGCTGTTTCGACTGGTTGTAGATCAGCGCGCCCCTGGCAACAATCACCGAGTTATCCCAGGTGGCATCGTCAAACGTGGCGAAGGCCGTGCGCGAATTGGGATCGAGAAATACCTGGGCGTTGACCAGCAGGCTCCCGCCCGCCGTATAACCGGTGGCCGTCACCTCGCCCTCGGTCAAATAAACCGTGGTGGCCGGACCCAGCGGCGCGGTGGCCACATACAGCGCGATCTTGAAACTGTCGCCGGGAAAGTTATGGACTCCCTGCAGCAGTTCCTGCTTGAAGCTGTTGCAGACCGTGGAAGCCGTAATCATACTTTCACCTTCAGATCCGGCTCACGATAGGTGTCTTTCTTGGTGCGCCCCTTGGCATACTGCTCGTCCATCGCCAGATCGCGCTCGAATTGCGCCGTATAGCGCTGATACAGGTTGTCCTCCGACTTCATGTAGACGCAGGCCTCCATCAGCGAACCCGACACCAAGGCGTGCGCGAAGTGATCGCCCAACCACGTGGTGCCCGCAATCACGATGGACGGCGGCTCAAAGAAATAACCCAGGTCCATGTCGTAATCGGCGTCCGGCACCGGGCCCACCAGCAATGTGTTCTCGTTGAGCACGGTATAGAAGCGCGGGATATCGCTGCCGCCGTCGGGATAGCACTCGCGGATGAATTCGGGATCCTTGCTGAGCAGGATCTGCACCCGCACCGGCGTAGTCGTGCCGCGCACCCGGATGTAATCCGCCGCCAGGAAATCGCTGGGCAACAGGACGCGGTCGTTGCCCAGCGTAAGCGCGCCGGTCGCATCCTTCCGGTAGTTGGGGAGCCTCACCCGCAACATGATGCGGCTCTCGGTCAACCGGATGAAGTTGTCGATATTATCCACGAACGACGCTTCGAAGTCTTCGCTGTACTCCTGGATCGCCGCCCGCAACTCCACGTAGTTCATCAGTAGATTCCGCTGAAGCCTTTACCCTTGGTGGCCGCGCCGCAGCCGCGCACCGCGCCGCCGGTGGCCATCTTTTTCGGCTTGGCGTTGGTCTTGGGGAAACCCTTGCGCACCTTGGCCACGCCGCCCGCCGCCATCTTGTCGCAGGTGCCGCCGTGCTCCACCTCGGCCACCTTGCCGCCTTCCTTCATCATGGGCGGCGGTGGACCGGCAGGCGGCCCCGGCGCTGCCGCTGCCGCTACCGGAGGAACCGGGGCCGCGCCCATGTCGTCATCGGTCACCATGGGCACCGGCGGCAGTTTCTTGCTCTTGTCCACCTTGTCGCCCTTGTCCGGCTGGCCTTTTTCCGCCACAGGCCGACGCCGCTTGATCGCGCCGCCCTTGGCTTTCTTCTCCGGCTCCGGCGGCAAATCCTCGGCGGCCTTGCCGGTATCTCCCCACTCGCGCTGGCGTTTGCTTTTAGCTTTCGGACTGTCGCCCTCTTCGTCCTCAATCGCCACCGCACCGCCCTTGGCGAAAGCAGGCGGCAGGCCCTGCATGGCGCGGAACCGCGCCATCTGCGCCAGATCGGGAGTCGGCGCGGCGGTCATCGGCGGCGCACCCGGGGCCATGCCGGGAGCCATCGGCGGCACCGGCGGCACGGCACCGGCAGGCAAACCTCCGCCGGGAGGCGGCAGCGGAGGCACTCCCGCGCCAGGAAGCGGCGGCCCGGGCGGCGGCCCAGGAGGCATCATGCCGGGCGTCAACGCCGGAGGCATGGCCGGAGGTGGTCCCCCGGCGGCGGCCAGCGGAGGTGGTCCTCCGGCTGCCGCCATCGGAGGCGGTCCCGGGGGACCACCCATACCGGCACGCACCGCCAGTTGAGCAGCTAGCGGATTGGCGGGCCCGCCGGGAGGCGGAACCGGACCCATGGCCGGAGGGCCTCCGGCTCCCGGGGGCGGTGCCGCTGGCGGCACCATGGCCGCAGGCGGCGGTGCCATCGGCGGAGGCGGCGTGACCGGAGCCGGACCAAACGCCGGAGCCGTGGGCGAAGCCGCCGACAAAGTGCCCATGCCGCTGCCCACCGGACCCGGAGCCGGAACCTGTGCGTCCCTGGAAAATCCCGGCGCGGACATACGGCGACCGCGCCAATTGTTTCTGCTGTCGGTATCCACTTCGCCTCCTTTGGCAAACTCGTAGTCGTATCCCGCCGGTCCCTCAAGCTGCGGCTCGCCGATGGTCGAGATGCCGCTGTAATCCACTTCCGGCACGCCCCGGCGGCGCATCACCGCACCCGGCGACGTGACCACCGTGCCGGTGTTGTAAGCGACGTCGGCATCGCGCGGCGGCGCGTTGCGCACACGCCGGTTAGCCATATACTGTCCCGCCAGATTGCCCGCCGCCGCGCCCAGCGCGCCCAAAGGATTGCCGCTTTTGGCCGCGCCCTGATTGACCGCCTTGGCCAGCGACCGCCAGTCGAACTTGCCCACGTTGGCCGCCGTCACCGTCTGATCGCCGCCACTGGTCGGTGCTGCCGGGGTGCTGCGGGTAGTGGAAGGCGAGGCTCCCGTCGGCAACCCGGAAGTCGCCGCCGGGATCACCACATCCGCCGTGCTCACTCTCCGGGGCAACTGCGCGCGCACCGGGGCCAGCTCAGGATATTTATCCGCCGCAGTTCCGGCCAGCACGTCCGGCGTAGTCGGCGAAACGTCGGGCAGATCCAGGATGGTGGCCGGGGCCGCGCGTTGCGCTGTCTGCAGCGGTTTGATCTGCGCAGTGGACGGCGTCGATCCGTAGACTCTAAGCTTCGCCATGTCCTCCGGCGTCATGGAATCGTCGTCCACGTTGAAACCGCCGTAGTAGAACCGCTTGGTGTCGCCGTCGTCGTAGACGCCGCCTTCAGCGAACTTGAATTTGCGGCGCTGCGGCATGCCCCGTCGGTGCGGCGCAATCGATACGAAGCCTTTCTTGTTCACGTGAGAACCTCCACCGCGCCCAGCGCCGACGTCAGCGCGAACGAATCCGAGGGACGCCAGTGCGGAAGAATGCGGCTCTGGTAATAGTCTTCGGGACGCGACCTGCGCAGCGCCTCGGCATCGAATATCACGGCTTCGGGCAAAAAATTCTGCGGATGGTCGGGATCCCAGCAGGTGGGGCAAGCCAGCAGGTTGGTGCGTTTGCCGCGCACCGTGATCTCCTGGGCCTCGTTATACGGATAACTGAAACCGCAGATGTCGCAGATGCGATTGGCGTACTTTCCACCAGCGTATTTGGCGGCAACCGGCATTACAGCGGATACCCCCACGGCACCCAGCGCACCGACGCGCGGTCCCGGTCTTCGTCGCTGGCCAGCATGAACTGCTCTTCGTAGAACTGCTTCAGCATGGGCACGCGCTGCTGCGCCGCCGGGTCGGTGTTCTTGAGCGCCAGATAGTAAGCCAGCCCCGCCGTCAGCGCCGGAATGAAACGGAACGGCACCTCCGGCAGCGCCGTGCCGCCGCTGCCCAGGCCCGCCATGCGGCGCAGCCATACGTAGCGCAGGCTATAGTAGGCGTCGCGATCCGGCACCAGATACAGCACGAAGCTGGGCGCGATCTGGCGGCGGATGTGAATGATGCTGGGCCGCCCCTGGGCATCCTTGCGCGGAATCGCTTCGTATTCGGAAACGCTCATGCGCGCCAGCGGAAAATCCACCGGCGTGTCGCTCTGGTCGTAGTAGCGCAGCTCATGCTCGATCAGATCGATGGTGTCGCCGGGCAGCGGGTATTCCACTACGCCTTTCTGCAGCGGCAGGAATCCGGTTTCCAGCGTCCACAGATTCAGCCCGCGATTGGCCCACTCAATCGACAACAGCTCCAGTGACCGGCGCGCGGTGCGCAGTCCGTAGCCGGAACGGAACTCGATGCCCGCCCGCTCCGACGCCTCTTCGGCGATCTCCGCCACATCGAAAACCGGAAACACGTCAACCCTCTTTGCGCGCCTGCGAAAGCGCGATAGCTATCGCCTGCTTCGGATTGGTCACCGGCGGGCCTTTCTTGCTCCCGCTGTGCAGTTCGCCCGACTTGAACTCGTGCATCACCTTGGACACCTTGGCCTGACGCCGCTGTTTGTTCATCGCTGGGCCCTCGGAGGCATGTTAGTCGAATCCTATCCCGCCCGTCCAGCGCCCGGGGCGCGGAGGCCAAAATCCACTTAGAGGCAAATGAACCGTTTGAACAGTTTAAGGCCATTTAGACGATATAGCGCATATAGCTCGTTTATCTGATTTAGACTAAATATCTTATTTAATCAGAATAACTCATTTGAGCTGGAGCAGTTTTCACAACTGGCGCATTATCAACACCTTACGCTAAGTGTTTCAATTCGATCATTACTCGTGACTTAGCGCTTGACGGCACCCCGGGACCGGGCGGACACTCAGAACTTCCGACCCTGGTGAAACGAGCCGGAACCGGGCCGCGCTGAGCGGACCCCAACATACGGACACTTACGGGGACACCATGACAACACCCGCTATCTTTCCGCCTATTCCGGGGGAAAAACACCCCTCCTGGGCCCACCAGCTCGCCATGTACTGGTTCGTGGTCGAACTATGGCTGGCCGGACATCGGGGAGCCTATCTGGCCTGCGACATGGGCGTAGGCAAGACCAAGGTGGCCATCGACCTGATCGGTTACCTGCAGAGCCAGTCCCCGGAACCCGTCACCGTCCTCTACGCCTGTCCCCTGCGCGTGTGCGAGGTGGTGCGCCAGCAGTTCCGCATGCACGCCAGCTTCCCCTACTGGGCCGCCATCCTGGACGACTCGGTGCGCGGCGGCACCGACGGCAAGCTGGAGATCGCCCGCGACACCATGCGCCGCGCCCAGGCCATGCGGCAGACCGCCGTCATCGTCGTCAACTACGAATCCGCCTACCTGCCGCCCTTCGCCGCCTGGACCAAGAGCCGCCCCTGGACGCTGCTCATCTGCGACGAGCTGCACCGCCTCAAGCGGCCCGATGGCCGCCAATCCCGCTTCTTCGCCGAGATCGCGCGCGTCTCGCTCCACCGCCTGGGCATGAGCGGCACGCCGCTGGCCCATTCGCCGCTCGACCTGTGGGCACAGTTCCGCATCCTCGACCCCACCATCTTCGGGTCGTCGTACTTCGCCTTCAAAACCTTCTATGCCGTACTCGGCGGCTACCTGCAGCACGAGGTCAAGGGCTGGCGCAACCAGGACGACCTGCACCGCAAATTCTTCTCCATCGCCATCCGCGTCGAAGCCAAGGACGTGCTCGACCTGCCGCCGGAGATGGACGAGCGGCTGTATTGCACGCTCTCGCCGCGCGCCCGCCAAATCTACCGCCAACTGGAGCAGGACCTGATCGCCTACCTGGACGGCCCCGAGGAACTGATCACCGTGGCCAACAGCATGGTGCTGCTCACCCGCCTGGGACAACTGGTGGGCGGCACACTGCGCGACAACGACCGCAAAGAACACCACGTGGACGACAGCAAGCAGCGCCTGCTGACCGACCTGCTGGGCGATCTGGCCGACGACGAGCCGGTGGTGGCGTTCGCGCTCTACCGCAGCGACCTGGATGCCATCCACCGCGCCAGCGCCGCCGCCGGGCGCGTCTCGGTCGAACTCAGTGGCCGCGCCAACCAGCTCACCGACTGGCAGGCGGGCCGCGCCAGCGTGCTGGCCGCCCAGATCCAGGCGGCAGGCGAAGGCCTGGACTTCACCCGGGCGCGCTACGCGGCTTTTTTCTCGACCGGCTTCTCTCTGAAAAATTTCACGCAGGCGCGCAAGCGGCTGCACCGCCCGGGACAGCAGCGGGCCGTCTGCTACTACCACCTGCTGGCGACCGACACCATCGACCTCTACGTGGCCGACGCCATCGAACGCCGCGCCGATCTCGTGGAGAGCACTTTGAAGGGAGTACGAGACCATGCCTTACGACATCACCCCCACCGATGAGATCGAAAACGATAACGGCAAACCGGAACCGGAACTGGTTCTGGAAACCGGCGACCCGATGACCGCCAAGTTCGTGCAGTTCGTGGAACTGGCCGAACAGAAGCGCGAACTCAACCGCCAGCTCAAAAGCGTGGAGGCGGCCATCGGACGCCTGGAGCCCGCCCTGCTCGAATATCTGCAGAGCAAGGGCTTCCGGCATATTAAGACCCAATATCCCGAAATGACCCTGTGGCTGCGCGAAGAGCTGTGGGCCCGCCCGCGCTTTCCCGGCGAACGCGCCCGCGTCTGTCAGGCGCTGCGCAGCGCCGGAGGCGACTGGGAAAGTTTTGTGGAAGTCGATTTCAACACCCTGACCCTGTCGAGCTACGTGCGCGGCCTCAAGAAGGCCAACCAGAAACGCATCGACCGGGGCGAGATCGACAGCGTAGCCGACCTGCTGCCCAAGGACCTGAGCAGCGTGCTCAACGTCAATTCGAACTTTCGCGTGCAGGGCCGCCGCCGTTCGTAATCCGGTTCCGATGCAACGTCCACCAACCCTGCCCGCGAGGCAGGCGCAAAGGAGTTTTTCATGGAAGACCGTAAAGCACTCACCGTCCTGCGCACCGGCGAAGCCGCGCTGGGCGACTATTTTCCATTGATTCACCCGCAGGGCCAGCAGGACCTGACGCGCATGTACCAGGGAGATCTGCTGCGCGAAATCACCATCCAGGACCTGCCGCGCCTCCAACCCGCGCCCGGCGGCCTGCCTCACTTCGTGATCGCGGGCGATACCAACAACGAACCCATCCGCCTGCTCAGCGGCATCATCATGGCCGAACGGTCGGCGCGGCTACTGTGGGACCAGAACGTGCGCAAGGGATCGATCCCGCGCTGCACCTCCAAGGACGCCTTCTGGGGCGTGGGCGATCCCGGCGGCGACTGCCTGCAGTGCCCCATGGCTCAGTTCGGCAGCGATCCCAAGGGCGGAAAAGGGCAGGCCTGCAAACACATCCGGCAGATTCTGCTGTTGCGCGAAAACGAAATCCTGCCCTGCCTGATCGCGGTGCCGCCGACCAGTTTAAAAAATTCCAAGCAATATTTTCTGCGCTTGCTCAGCTCGCGCACGCCGCCCTGGTCGGTGGTCAGCACGCTCACTCTGGAACGCGCCACCAATGATCGCGGCGACAACTACGGCAAGATCAACTTCACCAAGGGCCCGCTGCTCAGCGACGAAGAGAAGGCGCTGATGCGGCCCTACGCCATGGCCATGGCCAACTTCCTGCGCCCCATCGACCTCACCATGGAAGACTACGCGGTGGTGGACGGCCAGGAGGGCGAACAACCCGACACGCCTCACGAGTAGGAGGCGCGCGTGATCGACTTCAGCTTCGCCGAGATCGAACGCTTCTGGCTGCACGAACTGCCCGAGGCCCGCCATGCTGGCCCCTACAAGCTGGAATCGCGCTGCCTGCACCCGGGCGCTGACAACCGGCACGCGCTCAACATCGATCTGCGCAAAGGCGTCGCCTGCTGTCACACCAAATGCAACGGTTCCGGCTGGAACATGGTCGGCTGGGTCAAGCACTGGCACGACCTGGATGAGCGGCAAGCCATGCAGTACGTGCTGGTGCACAGCGGCCATCCCGGCGGCCAGCACGTGCTGGCATGGAATGTGCCGCTGGCCCGCCCGCTGAGTGTGACCGGCGACGATTTCAGCCTGGGCCTGCTGGCGCAGAACATCGAGCGCGCCCGCACCCGTATCTACGAGAAGGCGCGCGACGCCGCGCCACCGGACGCGCCGGTCCACGACGCCGACTACAAGGCCACCGGCCTGTGGGCCTACCCGGCGATCCGCGCCGTCAAGCTGGCCGTCAAGCACCTGCCGTCGGGCAAAAAGGAGATGCGCTGGTTCGCGCTCACCCCCAAGGGCGGCTGGCTGTGGGGGCTGAAGAAGGCCGGTCTGGAAGCTCCGCTCTACCGGGCGGAGGAGATCCAGAAAGACCAGCCGCTGTGGGTCCTGAACGGCGAAAAGGCCGTGGATCGCGCCCGCGCCGAAGGCGTCAATGCTACCTGTCTGCCGCACGGCGAAGGACACTGGCGCGACCACTTCCTGCCGTTTTTCGAAGGCCTGTCCGAGGTCTGGTGGCTGGCCGACAACGACCGCGCCGGAGCCACCAACAGCAGCCTGCACACCAGCCGTCTGGCGCGCGCCGGAATCGCCGCCCGGCTGGTGGCGCTGCCCGATCTGCCGCCCAAGGGCGATTTTTGGGACTGGTTGGAGGCGGGCCGTTCGGTGGCCGAGGCCACGGCGATCTGCCGGGACGCGCCCCTGGCCACGCGCCAGCGCATCGATGAGTACGAGGCCAACCGTCAGCAGCCATCTCTGCCGGTGCCGCCGGTAACCGCGCCCGAAGACAACGGCCAGCCGCCCGCCGCCGATCCCCCGCGTCCCGCCGATCCCGGCGGCCCCGACCTGATGCCGTTCCGCATGACCGACCAGGGCAACAGCGAACGCCTGATCCTGCTGGCCGACGGCGACATCGCCAACTGCATGGGCAAATGCCTGGACTATCACGACCGGCACTGGGCCGCCGACGACCAGGAGGCCCGGCGCTACCAGCGCGCCATCGCCGCCATGCGCCTGCTGGCTCAACAGGCACACGCCCGGTCGGATGCGCGAATGTACACCTGGGCCCTCAAAAGCGAGAACGAAGGGCCGCTTACCAAGATGGTCAAGCTGACCGCCCGGACTCCAACCATCCACATCCCAGCCAGCCGCCTGGACGCCGACCCGCAGCTCATTCCCTTTCAGAACGCGGTCTACGATCTGGCTGCCGGAAAATGCCGCGAACACCGGCGCGCGGATTACTTCACCCGGTTGTTCGCCGCCGACTACCGTCCCGACGCGCCCCCGCCGCTGCGCTTCCTCAAGGTGCTATGGGAACTGATGGGCGGCGAAAGCGAATCCAGCGCCGACCAGGAGCAGGCCAGCGTCATGCTGGATTACCTCCAGGACCTGACCGGCTACTGCGCCACCGGCTACACACGCGAAAAAATCATCATCCTGGTGATCGGCACCAGCGGCAATAACGGCAAGAGCCTGTTCCTGGACATCCTCAACGCCATCTTCGGCGACTATGCCGTGACCGTGGACCCGCGCCTGTTCACGCAGGACTCCGGCTACGGCGACGGCAACCGCAGCGCCGAGCTGGCGCGCACCCGGGGCACGCGGCTGATCGTCAGCTCCGAACCGCGCCGGGGCAGCAAACTGAGCAACGAAATCATCAAGCGCATGGCGTCGGGCGCGGGCATGCTCAGCGCCGCCTTCAAACACCGCGACCCGTTCAGCTTCACGCCCACCGGCAAGATCGTGCTGGAGTGCAACCACCATCCGGCCTTCGACGTCACCGATCAGGCGCTGACCTACCGCATCTGCATGGTGCCCTTCAACGTGCAGATCCCGCGCCAACGCATGGACCGCTTCCTCGGCCAGAAGCTATTGGCCGCCGAACGCGACGGCATCGCGCGCTGGATCGTGGAAGGAGCCCGCCGCTACGCGGAGCGGGGCCTGGAGCATCCGCTCTATGCCCAGCGGGTCACCGAGGCCGCCAAGGAAGAGGCGGTGGCCGACGACGATCTGGACGAATTCATCAGCGACACTTTCGACTGCCATCCGCACTACAGTTGCAAGCTGGGCGAGGCCTACGCCGCCTACCGCGCCTGGGCCCGCAAAAACGACATCCGCTTCCCGCTGGGGCGCAACAGCCTGGGCGAGCACCTGGGCCTGCGCCCCTACATCCGCCGCACCCTGGCCAGCGACCGCACCGTGCGCCTGCACGGCATCACCCCCAAAGAGCAACCCGCCGCCGCCCGCGCCGGGCGCGACCGGCAGTACAAGGACGACGAATGAAACTCACCGACGCCAACGCCGACTTTCCCCAGGTGATCCGGCGCATCCACGCCGCCATCAGCCCGCGCCTCGACCAGTGCTTCGAAGCGGGCAACCTGGAAAACCTCTTCCCGCTGCTGGCCTCCTGGCCGCCGGGCGAACTGCGCCTGCTGCGCCGCGACACCGCCCGCTTCTACCGCCTGATCGCGCAGGAGATCGAGGACGGCTACCGCCGCGACGCGCTCTCCCCGGAAACTCTGGCCAGCCCGCTGCGCGCCCGCCAGATTCACGAACAGTACCGCGCCGCGCGCCTGCAGGCCATCATCACCGCCACCGAGATCCTGACCGCCATCCGCTTCTTCCTGGACGTGCGCTACTACCAGCCCCTGACCGAAGCCGACGCCCGGCGCAAGGCCTGGGCGGGGCAGCGGGAGGTGTCATGAAACTCTGGCCCTGCCACCTGCGCTGCGCCGTGATCCTGCTGGCCGACCGGCGCATCTGCCTGCGCCTGCAGCAAGGCGCGGTGATCCACCTGCTGCCGCTCGAAACCCAACAGTCCTTAAAGCTGGCCGGAGCCCTGATCGACGCCGCCCGCCGGGCCCTGGGCGAGGCCCCCGCCGCAGCGGAGGAAAAACATGCCTGAGCACGACCCCGACCACGACCGCCTGACCCGGGAAGAAGCCCTGGCCGAACTGGCCAAGCTGCGCGAGACGCTGCAGGAAGCCGGGCGGCTGCTGGACGACATGAGCGGCCTGCTGGCCCGCGCCGACCGGCTGCGCGAGAAGGCCGAACAGCGCGCCGACCAACTGGCGGGCGCGCTCGAAAGCGTGCTGGAGGTGGTCGATCTGATCACCCTGGCCCCCCGGCGGCAGCCATGAATACCTGGGTGCTGCGCATGGTGGGCTGCGTCTCTGGCGAACCCACCCCGTTCGACGGCCTGTACGTCAAGGCCTACAATCCCAGCTACCGGCCCCCGGGATATAAGTACGACGGCGGCCTGCTGGAAGTCACCGGCGATCCCAATGAAGCCCTGCAGTTCGCCGATATCGGGGCGGCGCTCGCCAAGTGGCGCGAGCCCTTCGGCCTGCGCCCGGACGGCCAGCCCAACCGCCCGCTCACCGCCTGGAGCTGCGAAGTCCTGCCGCTGGCCCAGGCGCTGGCGGAGGCCTCATGAGCCCGCGCCACGCCCCCGACCCGCCCGCCCGCCGGGCGCTGGAAAAGCTTTTGGCCACGGCAGCAGCCGACCCGCGCCTGATGCGATCTGGATGGGACGAAATCATGGAAGCGTTCGCCGCCTACTGCGCGCGCGCCTACCAGTTGGGCCGCGACCGGGGGCGGCGCGAACTGATGAGCCGGATCGGAGGCAAACCATGAAGCCGAAGTGCCCGAAATGCCAGAGCCGCATGGAGTGGAAAGACTCCTGGGGGGAAGGCGAATCAGGACAAGGCGGGTACAGCCTCTGGCAATGTCCGGCATGCAAGAACATCGAAGTGTTCTCCAACTATGAACTCCCGGGAGGCCAACCGTGAGCCCGCCCGCCGACGCCGAAGGCCCGGCCTGGGTGCCCTGCCCGGCGTGCGACGAATACTGGTGCCGGATCCACCGCCAGCACGCTTTTGAGTGCCCCTGTCCGCCGGTGGACGAATGGCCCTGCAACCCGTACGCCAGCGGGGGTCCGCCCCTGGCTGCGGGTGCAGTACGGACCAGATAGTAGGTCCGGTATATTTTAGACCGTCCAAATGTCCGTATTTCACACTACTGTAATTAAACGCAATAAATAAGATTTACGGATTCTTTCAGAATATACCGTCTATCCTGTTCCAATGGGTCACGCCCAGAAGCGCACCCACTACCAATGGCGGCAGCTACGGAAGGCAATGGCTCCCGTACTGTGCCAGCCCGGCGTCGATTACCGGGAGGTGGCAGCCGAATACCAAATCAGCGTCAATACGGCCCGTAAGTACCATCAGATTGTTCAAGATGAAGGACCGGAGGCGCTCATCAACCTGCACGACGGACGACCCTATAGAAAGGAGAAAACATCCGGCATCAGCAGTCCAAAGCTACGCGCCAAGGCGGTCGAGAAAGCAGTCGAAAAGCTGCTTCGCGTCCGTCTGAGCGCCCGATAAAAACCCAAGAGCCGACTAGCGGGGATTTTCGCTTAACGACCCAAAAATAAAAAAACCAAACCCCGTTAACCGGAACAAGGCTAAACAAGGCAACGAACCACTATGAACCCGGAAGCAAAGCAAACCAAAACCGAAGCCACCGAGAGAACCGTAACCCGCTTCCGGCCCCAATCAAATCAAACGGACACCGAACAATGAACGAAGCATGGACGAAACGATACAGAAATGACGAATTCCAGGGAGTAGCTCACGGGAAGAGCCCGGCCCCCGCAACCTTTCTCACCGGGCTCCTTCCTGCCGATACTTAGTGAAGTACCCGCCGTTATAGAGGGACGTTAAAAATTTATCCAACTCTTCTACGGTATGAATCACCGCACAGTGGGCACCGGCCTCGCGCCACCTGTCCAACCAGTGCTGCTGGAGTGGTGTTGCCGATTGTCCAGGGCGCTTCAATTCGATCTCCATGTGGCACCCTTCGTGAAGTACATAAACGTCCGGGTCGCCAGCATGTACGAAAGCTGACCCATGACGCTTCCGCACGACCGCTCCGGGCAGAGCTAACTCCAGGTGTTTCAACACGGTACGCTTTAACTGCGCTTCCCGTCCAGGCATGCCGGTGCCAGTCTACCATAAACCTCAAGTTGGTTTTCGATTTTACACGCTTAGTCCTGGCAGACAAAGGGCCAACGCCTTTGGCCCGCTGACTTTTAACGCTACACGAAAGTCATTTCCCTTTTTCCCTATATAGAAGCATTCTTCATTTTTATCGTTTCTACAAAACACAAAAAAAAGTAAAAAATAATCAGTATCTATCTCTGTTTTCATGAGGTTTGAGTGCCTTGACTTTTTCTCAACAAAAGTCAGAAGTCAGGTATAGCCGTCCCGCGCGACTGCGCGGAGATTCGGGCGCGGAATACGCGCGTACCAATGCCTTTGAATAGGACCCGAGATACGAAACACGGGATATATGGCACGAGACTATGGGACCCGAGAGTCGTGAGGGGGGATCTGTGGCATGGGACGATAGGACCCAGAAATCATGAGGGAGAAATATTATCCCGATCAGGCTCTCCGGCTGTCGGGCCGGGCCGGGGGCCCGGTACCGGGTGGGGTCGGGCGGAGCGGCAGGCCCGAGACCAGCCTCCCAGGCCGGGGTGAAACAGATTCCGATAAGGGTGATTATGTATACTTTTCACCTGCGGATTCGTAGCTAAGTCCTGCCAATTCAGCGAATTACGCGCGATTTTCCGGGATTGGTGCAATTTGGCGGGGTTTGGCGCGGTTTCGAGGTGCGGGGAAGCGGGCCCAGGCCGCCCGCCAGGGCGGCGCAGAGGGCCGGATTTGGTATAAAAATCGGCGGTGTCTGTTTGGGGTTCGTGCTTCGCCACACCACGCGCGTCACCCATCGAGAAAGCCCTTTCAAGTTCCGGCAGCCCGATTCCAATGCCTGTTCCTGGCCAGCTTTCGCATCGTCTGTACGGTCTTGCCCGCCCGCCTGATGGTTCCGGCTGTCCGGCTGCCTCGTCCCGGTAGGAATACCGCTAGCTCGCGTTCTTACGCAGATTGCGTTCGAACCTTTGGCGGCGGGCCTGCACGAGGCTGCCGGTCCCGGCGGCGTGCTCTACGACGCGCCGCACATAGCAGAACCGCTCTGCGATGGCGGGTGAGATTCGGGCCACCTGGGCCGCTGTCTCGGTTCCCAGTTCCTGGCCGAGGATATCCAGGCCTCCAGGCTTGGCGAGTTCCGTGAGCCAAAGGCAGACCCGTTCGCCGGGCAGGTGTTTCCGGCGGGCCCAGATCGGGTCCAGCGGGCAGACCGGAGCGGAGCAGGTCAGATAGCGGGGGCACTCGCGCATGGTCAT
>Ga0066903_100001758_pt1 | contig 16286 bp, 14 predicted proteins | sample PanSoiMetaGPlot1_FD_67491 | JGI IMG/M metagenome (GOLD analysis project Ga0066903, IMG submission 67491) | Tropical forest soil microbial communities from Panama analyzed to predict greenhouse gas emissions - Panama Soil - Plot 1 (version 2) | ecosystem: Environmental > Terrestrial > Soil >... | reverse complement strand
CCCAGCCGAACGGCATGCCGGATCAAACACTCCTGAGTCGCCGAGACGTGATACGGGCGCATCGCCGTCTGCGCCCACGCCGCCGTCGATAGAGCAGCGGTAGCCACGAGGGTTGCGACAAAGACCGTTCTCCGCATGAGACGATGATCGTTCGGTTGCCGGGTCTGCTCAAATGTGTGCTTACCCGAGTGGGGTACCTCCAACAGGGCCTGGACGGTGGCTCACCAGTCATGCCTTACCCGCGGATTGACTGAGGTTCCCTGGCGACGGAAGCTGTGAGCACTGCTGCGAAGGGAGTTCCTGTGGTTAGCGTCGACGAGAAGAAGGACGGGGCGGCTGCACCCGCTCCGGTGGTGCCGCACTTCACCGTCTCCGAGCGCGCGGCGCGCGGCCGCTCCGCTCGGGCGGAATGCCCCCGCTCGAGCCACGCGGGTTTCGAACTCGCGGACGAGCGCGATCCGGTGGCGATCCTGGAGGCACAGGCGCCGTCCAGGGTCCCCGAACTGGTTCCCCTCCGCTACGGCCGCATGCTCGTCTCTCCGTTCACCTTCTACCGCGGCGCAGCGGCGGTGATGGCGCACGACCTCGCCACGACGCCGCGCGCGGGGCTGCGGGTGCAGCTCTGCGGGGACGCCCACCTCTCGAACGTCGGCGGCTTCGCCTCTCCGGAGCGAACGCTCGTGTTCGACCTCAACGACTTCGACGAGACGCTGCCCGGTCCGTTCGAGTGGGACGTGAAGCGGCTCGCCGCGAGCTTCGAGATCGCGGGCCGTGACCGGAACTTCACGAAGGCCGAACGGCGGGCGGCGACCCTGAACGCCGTCCGCTCCTACAGGGAGTGGATGCGAAAGTTGGGCGAGGCCCGCAACCTCGACGTCTGGTACGCGCAACTGGACGTGGACACGGTCGAGAGCAACCTGCGCGAGCAGCAGGCCCACGACCAGGCGGAGGCCGTCGCGAAGGCAGCGCTGAAGGCGCGGACGAAGGACAGCCTCAAGGCATTCGCGAAGCTGACGGAACTCGTCGACGGCGAGCCGCGCATCCTCTCGGACCCGCCCCTGATCGTCCCCGGCAGCGAGCTTGCCGAGCAGGCCGGGATTCCGGTCGAGCTGCTTGAGGGCGAGCTGCACCAGCTCTTCCGCGAGTACCGCCGGACGCTCCAGCCGGACCGCCGGCACCTGCTCGAGGAGTTCCGGATGGTGGACGTCGCGCGCAAGGTCGTCGGCGTCGGAAGCGTCGGTACCCGCTGCTGGATCCTCCTGTTGCTCGGCCGCGACGGCAACGACCCGCTCTTCCTGCAGATCAAGGAGGCGCAGACGTCGGTGCTGGAGCCGTACCTCGGCAAGAGCCAGTACAAGAACCACGGCCAGCGCGTGGTAGCCGGACAGCGGCTGATGCAGGCGACGAGCGACATCTTTCTCGGCTGGGTGCACGCCAAGAAGACGCTCGACGGGGTCGAGCGCGACTTCTACGTCCGCCAGCTCTGGGACTGGAAGACGTCGGTCGACCTCGACGTCATCCTGCCGAAGGGCCTCGAGCTCTACGGCGAGGTGTGCGGCTTCCTCCTCGCGCGCGCACACGCCCGCTCGGGCGACCGGATCGCGATCGCGTCCTACCTCGGCAAGGGCGACACCTTCGACCAGGCTCTGGCCGACTTCGCGGTCGCGTACGCCGACCAGAACGAGCGTGATCACGCGGCACTGCGGCAGGCTGCCGGCGACGGCCGGATCCAGGTGCAAGAAGGCCTCTAACCGCCATGTCCTTGGCAATGAATGACGATCTTGACCCGTACCGCACCGAGGAGCAAAAGGAATGGGATGTCTGGGCGCGGCACGGCTACCGCAAGCTGTACCAACCGCGATCGATGCTGTGGTTCGGCGGCATCCTCTCCGCACTCCTCTTTGTCGGACTGCTCGTGATCTTCTGGCTCGCCGCGAGCGGTCGCATGCCCTGACGCCTGCTCGCGTCCGCCCGGTCTCGAGTGAAGCGCTCTGAAATGGAAGCGAGCCGCCCTGCCGCACGGGCGGCTCGCTGGCGTCGCCGGATCCCCCCTCGAGGGCTCGATTGCGCTTCAGCCCACCGTTGCCGCCTTCGCCGTAGTCGTTCGATTCCCAGGGAGAGCGCCGCTAAACGGTGCCGGACGAGATCAGGCCGCCGTCACTGCGGCAAAATCCCCCGACCGGGCGACTCTCCGCGACTACAATCCGAGCGTGCGCAGGGGTCGCTGGACAGGCATCGCCGCAGTGCTCGCGATCGTGGCGATCGCGGTCGTCTCGTCGGGCTGCGGAGGCGGTAGCGCCCTCGCGCTCGACCCGGTGGCCGCCGCTGCGACGAAGACGCAGCAGGCCGGCGCCGCGCACATCCGATTCGTCCTTCAGCTCAGCGGTCCGAGACTCAATGGCGGGAAGGTCGTCCGCATTCAGGGCACGGGCGCCGTCGACGGGACGAGCGCCGAACTGACGACCAACATGGGCTCGATCCTGCAGCAAGCCGGACTGGATGCCGGCACGAACGCGTCGACGAGGGAGATCGTGCTCGAACAGAACGGCGACTACGTCCTCTACATCCAGCCCGGTGCTCTCGCCTCCCAGCTTCCCACCGGCAAGCACTGGATCGAGCTGAACGTGTCGAAGCTCGGCAAGGCGGCCGGCATCGACCTCGGCCAGCTCATGTCGGGGAGCCAGATCTCACCGGCCGATCTCCTCTCGATGCTGAAGGCCGAAGGCGCGAAGATCCACAAGCTCGGCCCGACCACCGTCGGCGGGACCGCGGCGACCCACTACCGCGTCACGGTCGACCTGGCCAAGGCGCTGCAGGCGCAGGGTCTGACGAACCCGATGCTCGATCTGATGGCCGCCAAGGCGCCGACCGTTCCCGTGGACGTCTGGATCGGCCACGACGGCCTCGTCCACCGCCTCCACGTCTCGTACGGCGCCGAGCAGAGCCGGATGGGGTTGACGATGGACATGTACGACTACGGCGCGCACGTGACCATCGCGGCGCCGCCGAGCAGCGACGTGTACGACGCGACGCAGCTCGCCCAGCAGGGCATGAGCGGCACCGCTCACTGGTAACCGCCGGTCGCTCAGGCCCCGTTGAGCTCGGCGACGAGCGGCCCGGTGTCGAGCGGTTCGAAGCCGAGCCGGCGTGCGATGTCCTCGCTCGACGGCCGCGAGCCCTCCGCGAACAGCTCGCGCAGGAGGTCACCCGTCTCGCGGCTCCGCCACCAGTCCTCCCCCACCTCGCGCTGCAGGTGGACGCGCAGCTGGGCGGAGCGGATCCACGCGCGCAGGTAATCGGCGGAGTAGAACCCGGCGTCCATGTCCGACAGATAGGCGCGGCCGTCGTACCGAAGGCCGGTCGCCGACGTCAGCAGCGGCTCGTAGTCGCGCGGCGACGTGCCGCGCTCCACCGGGAAGGCCTCCCAGAAACCCAGCTCGAACCGGAGCTTCGCCGCGTAGCGCCGGTAGATGAGCGCCTCGAGGAAGCGCGTCGCCTCGGCGTTCTGCTCCGCCTCGGCCTCCGAGAGCCCGAAATGGAGCGCGTGCCAGCCGGGCTCGCGCGACACGGCCTCGACGATGTACGAGTAGATCTCGGTGAGCGCGTGGTCGCGGGAGATCGCACGGAACGTCCACGGCAGCCGGGGGTCGCAGCCGGCGTAGTGAAGGGCGTGTCCGGCCTCGTGCAGGAACGACTGGTAGTCCGAGAGCCCGCCCTGCGCTCGCGTGATCAGATGAACGACCTCGGGAGGATTCGACGGGATCACGCAGGCACGGGGACTCTTCTGCGGCCGGTCCTCGAGGTCGAGGCGGATGTTCGGGATCGCCTCCAGCTCGAATCCGAGCTCGCGCACGGTCTCGACGCAGACCTCCACGGAGCGCTCGCGTGGGTACGTCGACTCGAGCGGCGACAGCCGCCGCAGCCAGCGCACGTGCGCGCTCGCCGGCACCGCTGGTCGCTCCGGGCCGAGCATGCGCTCGAACCACCGCCCGCGCAGCCGTTCGTACTCGGCCGCCACGTCCTCCGACGTCCGGCGCAACGCACGCTCGAGCTCGTGGAGCGAGATCTGCTTCTGCTCCTCGTTCCGCGCCACGGCGTCGGGCTCGCCCGAGAGCTCGGCCTCGAGGTCCGCACGGGAAGCGAGCAGCTCCCCGCGCTGCCCGTTGAAGCTCGAATCGAGCGTCCGCGCCAGCTCGCCGAGCTCCTCACGCGCTGCGTAGTCGGGGAGCACGGCGAGCCGGGCTTCCGCCGACCGAAGCGGCATCTCCTCGCCATGAAAGGTGAGCCTGGCTGCGAGCAGCGCGTTCGCCAGCTCGTCCTCGCGCTCGGCCAGCTCGGCATCGACGACGCCGTCCTCGCACGTCTTGCGGAGCCGGTAGAGCCGCTCCCGCTCGTCGCCGTCGCCAGACGCCGCCTCGGCCGCGCGCAGCGCCTCGAGCTGCGTGCGCGTGAACAGGTCGGCGTGCCTGGCGACGATGGCCGCCTGTTCGGACGTCTCTTTCTCACCGACCCGCACGGCGCGGTACTCCTCCCCGGACTCCTCGTAGTACGCCGCATAGGCGTCCTCGTACTCGTTCGGCGTGCGGATCGCGGTCGTGCTCATCGCAGCTCGCGGACCACGGCGAACAGCTGATCGAGCTCGAAGGGCTTCGGGAGGATGGCGTCGGCGGCGCTGAGCCGATCCTCTGTGATGTCCGCGGAGCCCGTGACGACGGCGACCGGCAGCGGCGGCCTTCGCGCATGGCACTCGCCGATCAGCGCGTCGCTCCGCTCGCCGCGTAGGTGGACGTCGAGCAGCACCACGTCGACGGCCTCGTCGCGCAGCGCTGCCCGCGCCGCCGCGAGCGAGTCCGCCTCGAGCACGTCGTAGCCCTCGAGCTCGAGGTTGACCCGGCAGAGGAACCGAATCGAGGGCTCATCGTCGACCACCAGAACGCACCCCGGCCGAGCATCTCTTCCACCCTCGGGCATCGGCGGCGAGTCTAACGGCGCACGCGACAGGGTCCGTACCTCCTCTCCACTCCGGCCCGTTTACCCCTTAGAAGTGGCAGAGGACTTCCCGCAGCCCGGGGGCGGCGAACGGGATGTCTGGGAGGCCACGCGTGCCGAGCTTCCCGGGCCAACGCACCGTTTCCGCCACCGCTCGTGGCTCGCCTTCGAGCGAGCCCTCGACCCGCTCGCGCCGCCGAAGCCGCTTCCGCCTACCCGCCCGCGGCGCGCAGGCGGCTGAGCGTCGTCTCGCGGCCAAGCAGCTCGATGCTCTCGAACAGTCCCGGCGAGACGCGCGACCCCGTCACCGCCACGCGGATGGGCTGGAATGCCTGCCGCGGCTTCAGGCCGAGCCCGTCGGCCGTCGCGCGCAGCGCCGCCTCGATCGCCGCAGCGTCGAAGGGCTCGAGCGTCGCCAGGGCCTCCTGTGCCGCCGCCAGCATCGCGCCGCCGCCGTCGAGGTCGCCGGGCTCGGGCTCGACCTCGCCGAAGAAGAAGCCGGCGAAGCCGGGGAAGTCCGACAGCTTCGCGATCTTCTCCTGCACCAGCGGCGCGGCCCGCGCGACGAGCTGGGCATCCCATTCGTAGTCGTTCTCGCCGAGCCAGAGGACGAGGCGGTGCGCGAACTCCTCCTCCGGCAGCTCCCGGAGGTACACGCCGTTCAGCCACTCGAGCTTCTGGTAATCGAACTGCGCCGGGCTCGGGCTGACGCGCTCGAGCGAGAAGCGCTCGACGAGCTCGTCCCTGGACATGACCGTGGTCTCGCCGTCGGGCGCCCAGCCGAGCAGCGCGAGGAAGTTCATGAGCGCCTCCGGCAGATACCCCTCGGCCTGGAAGTCCTGGACGCTGACCGAGCCGTGCCGCTTCGACAGCGGCTTCCCGTCGGCGCCGTTCACCTGCGGCACGTGGCCGTAGACCGGCACGTCGCCGCCGAGTGCGCGAATGACGTTGAGCTGCTTCGGCGTGTTCGGGATGTGGTCGTCGCCGCGGATGACGTGCGTGATCCCGTCCCAGACGTCCTCCAGCGGCGAGGCGAAGTTGTACGTCGGGCGGCCGTCGGAGCGGACGATGACGAGATCCTCGAGCTTCTCGTTCGGATACTCGATCCGCCCGCGCACGACGTCCTCCCACGCCGTCACCCCCTCGTCGGGCATGCGAAAGCGAATCGCACCCTCGTCCTCGTACGCCTTCCCGTCGGCGACGAGTTGCTCCGCGACGCGGCGGCAGTCGTCCATCCGGTCGAGCTGGAACGTGAGCGGCCCGTCCCAGTCGAGCCCGAGCCAGCGCAGCGAGTCCTGGATCTGGTCGACCGCCTCCGCCACCTCGCGGGAGGTGTCGGTGTTCTCGATCCGGAGCCGGAACTCGCCGCCCTCGTGCCGCGCGAAGAGCCAGTTGAAGAGCGCGGTGCGGACGTTGCCGATGTGGAGGAGCCCTGTCGGGCTCGGCGCCATACGGACGCGGACGGCCATCCGGGTAGCGTAGGCGGCCGTGCAGATCGGGGCGCACGTCTCCTCCTCCGGCGGCATCGACAAGGCGATCGACCGCGCGGTCGACATCGGCGCCGAGTCGGTGCAGGTGTTCACGCAGAGCCCGCGCACGTGGCGGCCGACGAATCACGACCCGGCGGGATTCGAGCGCTTCAGGAGCAAGCGCGCCGAAGCGGGCATGGGCGGCGTCCTGTGCCACGCCGTCTACCTCTGCAACCTCGCCGCGCCGGACCCCGTCACGTACGAGCGCTCGGTCGCCGCGATGCGGAACACGGCCGAGGTGGCGCATGCGATCGGCGCGGACGGCGTCGTCTTCCACGTGGGCTCGCACCTCGGCAGCGGGCTCGAGGTCGGGCTCGAGCGTGTTGTGCCCGCGCTCGAGCAGGTGCTCGAGCTCTGCACGGACGAGACGTGGCTGTTGATGGAGAACTCCGCGGGCGCCGGCGGCACGATCGGCCGCTCCATCGAGGAGCTCGCGGCGATTTACGAACGGCTGGGGCGGCATCCTCGGCTCGGCGTCTGCCTCGACTCGTGCCATCTGTGGGTCTCCGGCATCGACGTCACCGATCCGGCCGCACTCGACGCCTGCCTGGACGAGCTCGACGCAACGATGGGCCTGGACCGGCTGCGTGCCCTGCACGTGAACGACGCGGCCGCGCCGTTCGCGTCGAACCGCGACCGGCATGCGAATATCCTCGAGGGAGAGCTCGGGGAGCGACTCGGGGTCTTCCTCTCGAACCCGCGCCTGCAGGAGCTGCCGGCCGTGCTCGAGGTGGCCGGCCCGGACAACCGCGGGCCTGACGCGAACGAGGTCCGCAAGACGAAGGAGCTGCACGCGCGGTGGACGGCCTAGGAAAGGACCGCTACCGCTGGGTCGTGCTCGCGGCGGGCACTCTCGCGCAGGCGAGCTTCTCCGCAATGGCGTTCGGGGTGCCGGTGCTCGCACCGCAGCTCCGCACGCACTACGACCTCTCGCTCGGGCAGGTCGGCATCGTGCTCGGCGCCGCAGGAATCGGGATGCTGCCGACGCTGCTCCCGTGGGGACTCCTCGCGGACCGGGTCGGGGAGCGCATCGTCATCGCGTCCGGGCTGGGAGGCGCGGCAGCGGTTCTGGCCGTCACCGCCGAGACGACAACGTTCGCCGCCCTCACCGGCCTGCTCGTGCTCGCAGGCGCGCTCAGCGCAAGCGTCAACGCGGCCAGCGGGCGCGCCGTGATGGGGTGGTTCGGCGCGGAGGAGCGCGGCCTCGCGCTCGGCATCCGCCAGACTGCGATCCCGATCGGAGCGGCCACCGCCGCGGCCGTCCTTCCCCGCCTCGCGGCGACAGGCGGCACGCGCCTCGCCTTTCTCGCCCTGGCGGGCGGCTTTCTCCTCGGCGCCGCGCTCGGCGGCATCTTCCTACGCGACGCCCCGGCCCAGGCTGCGGCGCCGGCCGAGGGGGAGGAGAGGCGCGTCTCGCCGGTCCGCGATCCACGCATGTGGCTGCTCGCCGGCGGCTCCTCGCTCTACCTCGTCGCGCAGATCTCGATCTCCGTGTTCGGCGTCCTCTTCCTGCACTCCCATCGCGGCCTCTCCAAGTACGCAGCCGCGGACGTCCTCGTCGGAATCAACGTGCTCGGGATCGGCGCGCGCGTCGTCGCCGGGCGCTGGTCCGACCGACGGCAGACGCGGATCCGGCCGCTGCGGGAGATCGGCGTCGCCCTGACGGCAGCGACCGCTGCCGTGGCAATCCTCGTCGACGCTCCGCTCGCGGCCCTCCTCCCCGCCGTGGTCGTCTGCGGCGTGCTCGGGCTCTCCTGGAACGGCCTGTCGTTCACGGCCGCGGCGGAGACGGCCGGACGCGCGCGCAGCGGCGCCGCGCTCGGCTTCCAGCAGATGCTTCTCGGCGTGATGGTCGCCTTCGTCCCGCCGCTCTTTGCTGCGGTTGTCGCCGCCTCGTCGTGGCGGGTCGCCTATGCCTGCGTCGTCGCGGGACCTGCGGCCGGCGTTTTCCTCCTGCGCCGCCTCGTCGAGCCGGGCGCGGCTAGTCGGCCGCGACCCGTGCGAAGACCCGGAACGTCGGCGAGCCTGCCGGCAGCTCCCCGAACTCCGGATTGAGGCAGCCGAGTTCGCTCTCGCGCTGGGTGAACGTCTCCTGCACCGCGGCGGCACACATCGGCAGTGGGCCCCGCAGGGCGCGCACGGCACCGAAGCCCTCGCGCGTTCGCTCCGCCGCCGTGAGCATCTCGACGTCGATCTCCGCTTCGTACACGTTCTGCAGGCAGCCCATGTACGTGTGGCCGTGCTCCTCGTACGCGTAGACGAACGGGCACGACCGCCGGAGGCACGCGGCTGGATAGACGACCTTCTCGCAGTGCACCGCGCAGCGCCGGCATTCCGCCTCGTCCTGTGGGTGGAGGGGGAGCGCAACGGCGGCTTGATCGGAGTTCACGGTCTCATTCTCCGAGCGAGTGGCGGGCTCCGCAAGACTTGACAGGACGGCGGAATCGAGCTAGGTGGCGCGCAGCGTTCAGGACCTGCACGCCGGTCTCATGCCCACTCAGCCGCTCTTTAGGCTTCCCCGGTGGTCCGCAAGCTGCTCTGGGCGTCGCTCGTCCTCGCGCCCATAACGATCGCCGTCGACAAGCTGACCTCGGCCGGCGACGTGACGCTCTTCGTTCTCGCCGCCGCGGCGCTCATCCCCCTCGCCTGGCTGATCGGGGATTCGACCGAACATGCCGCCGAGCACACCGGCGCCGGAATCGGCGCCTTCCTCAACGCGAGCTTCGGGAACGCCCCGGAGCTGATCGTCGCCCTCTTCGCCGTCGGCGCCAACCTGCCGGTCGTGGTACGGGGCTCGCTCTCCGGAAGCGTGATCTCGAATCTCCTGCTCGTGTTCGGGGTCACGCAGCTCGTCGGCCCCGACGGGGCCCGGATCGACCGCCGCTCCCTGCTCGTGCAGATCGGCCTCGTGGCAGTCGCGGTCATCGCGTTCTCGTTTCCGGCCGCTCTGGGCTACACCGGGCCACCGGACCGCCACACCGTCGTGGTCGCCTCGATCCCGGTCGCTGTCGCGCTCCTCCTCATCTACCTCGTGGTCGTCGGCCGGAATCTGCGCCGCCACAGCCGCAGGGAGCGGACCGAGCCGAGCGAGGATGCCTGGTCGCTGACGACGGCGCTCCTCGTGCTCGCGGTGGCGACCGGGGCGACCGCCTGGGTGAGCGAGATCCTGGTGCACTCCCTCGACGCTTTTGCGAAGGCGGTCGGCCTGAGCGAGTTCTTCATCTCCGTGGTGGTCGTGGCGGTCGTCGGGAACGCGGCGGAGCACGGCGGAGCGATCGTGATCGCGCGCGGCGGGAAGATGCGGCTCGCGACCGAGATCGCAATTTCGTCAGGCGCCCAGGTGGCATTGCTGGTCGTCCCGGTGGTGACGCTCCTCGCTCTCCTCTTCGAGCACCAGCTCGCCCTCGCCTTCAGCTGGGGCGAGCTCCTCGCGATGGCGGGGGCCGCCGCCCTCACCGCGGCGGTGGTACGTGACGGGTGGTCGACGAGGCGGGACGGCACGCTGCTCGTCGGCGCGTACGTGGCAGCCGTGATCGGCTTCCTCCTCGGCGGTGGTCGATGACGATTCGGTGACTGCCTCTGCGGCTCGGCGTGAATTTGTCTACGGTGGTCGTATGGCCGTGAGGGAGGAGTCGAAGGACGGCGTCGGCGTGCCCGCGGACGCCGCCGTCGAGGCGCGTGGTGTCGCGCGCCGCTACGGCGAGGGCGAAACCGCGGTCGACGCTCTCCGCGGCGTCGATCTCGACGTGCGCTCGCGCGAGCTGGTCGCCGTGATGGGCCCGTCAGGCTCGGGCAAGTCGACGCTCATGCACATCCTCGCGGGCCTCGACCGGCCGACGGCGGGGACGGTCTCGATCGCCGGGACCGAGATCACGACGCTGGACGACTCCAGGCTCACGCGACTGCGCCGCACCCACGTCGGCTTCGTCTTCCAGTTCTTCAATCTCCTGCCCATGCTCTCCGCCGAGGAGAACGTCGTACTGCCGCTCTCGATCGCCGGGGAGAAGCCCGATCAGGCGTGGCTCACCGACCTGCTCGACAAGACGGGTCTCTCGGACCGCACCACGCACCGTCCGTCCGAGCTCTCGGGCGGCCAGCAGCAGCGCGTCGCCATCGCGCGCGCCCTCGTCACGCGGCCCACGATCGTCTTCGCGGACGAGCCCACCGGCAACCTCGACTCGAGAACCGGCGGAGAGATCCTCGAGCTGATGCGCTCGATGGTGGACGGCTTCGGCCAGACGACCGTGATGGTCACCCACGAGGCACGGGCCGCCTCGATCGCCGACCGGATCCTCTTCCTCGCCGACGGGCGAATCGTGCGCGAGCTCGGCAGCCAGACCGAGCCGGCCGAGGTGCTCGAGGTGATGAACTCGCTCGACGCATGATCCGGGTCGCGCTGAGGGGCATGGCGCGGCGCAAGCTGCGCACGGCGCTGACCGCGATCGCCATCGTCCTCGGCGTCGCGCTCATCACCGGCACGTACGTCCTTACGGACTCGATCAAGGGCGCCTTCGGCGGGATCTTCACCTCCAGCTACCGGGGCACCGACGCAACGGTGACCGGCAAGTCCGCCTTCTCCCTGAGCAACAACGGCACGACGACCGCACCGCCCTTCGACGAGTCGCTGCTGCCGGTGATCCGCGGCCTGCCCGACGTCGCGGATGCCGTCGGCGGCGTCGGCGGGATCGCGCATCTCGTGCTCAACGGCAAGGTCGTGGTGTTCGGCGGTGCACCGAACCTCGGCTTCAGCGTCGACCCCACGCGCCCGAAGCTCAACACGCTCACACTCATCGACGGGAAGTGGCCGGGACAGAACCAGGTCGTGATCGACCAGGCGACCGCCCAGAAGAAGGACCTGAAGGTCGGCCAGTCGGTCGGCGTGCAGGCGAACGGGCCGACGCTGCCCATGAAGATCTCGGGCTTCGTCCACTTCGGCGGCGCGGCGAGCCTCGGCGGCGCGACGCTCTCCGGGTTCGATCTTCCGACGGCGCAGCGGGTCTTCAAGCGCGTCGGGAAGCTCGATCAGATCCGCGCCGAGGCGAGGCCGGGCGTCGCACCCGCGCAGCTCGCGGCCGAGATCCGCAACGTCCTCCCGCCTGGAACACAGGTGCGGACCGGACAGGCGCAGGCGCGGTCGGACGCGAAGGACGTGGAGGGCTTCCTCAACTTCCTCCAGGACTTCCTGCTCGCGTTCGGCGGCATCGCGCTGTTCGTGGGCGCATTTGTGATCGCGAACTCGCTCTCGATCACGATCACGCAGCGAACACGCGAGCTCGCGACCCTGAGAACGCTCGGCGCCTCGCGATTCCAGGTGCGGTTCTCCATCTTCGTCGAGGCGCTCGTGATCGGCAGCATCGCCTCGGTCGTCGGAATAGGGGTCGGGCTCGGGCTCGGGCTCGGCCTGTTCAAGCTGTTCGACGCGGTCGGCTTCACCCTCCCGAACAACGGCGTCGTCCTGCACACGCGGACGGTGGTCGTCGCCATCCTCGTCGGAGTCCTCGTCACCGTCCTGGCGAGCCTGCGTCCCGCCGCCCGCGCGACGCGCGTCCCGCCGATCGCGGCCGTGCGCGAGGGCGCCGAGTTGCCGCCGGGGCGCTTCGCGAAGTACCGGCCGGTCGGATCGGCGCTGCTCACGGCGCTCGGATTCGCGTTGCTCATCTACGGCCTATTCGGCCACGACCTCGGCACGAAGAAGATCCTCCTCTTCATGGGGCTCGGGACGTTGCTGGTGTTCCTGGGCGTCTCGCTCCTGTCGGCCCGATTCGCGCGCCCGCTCGCCTGGGTGCTCGGGGCGCCCGCGAGCAGATTCGGAGGGGCACCCGGCGCGCTTGCCCGCGACAACGCGCGGCGGAACCCGCAGCGAACGGCGTCCACCGCCTCCGCCTTGATGATCGGGCTCGCGCTGGTGACGCTCGTCGCCGTCATCGCGGCCGGGATCACGAAGAGCTTCCGCGGCGCCGTCAACGACCTCTGGATCAGCGGCTACGCCATCACGGCGCAGAACAACTTCGACCCGATCCCGATCGCAGCCGGAAACGCCGCCGCGCAGACGCCCGGCGTCGAGGCGATCGCAAACGTTCGCGAAGACGATGGGGAAGTCTTCCGGAACGTGATACAGGCGACCGGGGTGAATCCCGGCGCCTCGCAGATCTTCCGCATCAACTGGCTCCACGGCGGCGACAACTCCATCTTCACCCGCCTCGGCGCGCACGGCGCGTTCGTGGACGACGGATTCGCCAAGGACCACCACCTGACGATCGGCTCGCCGCTGCGGCTGACCGCACCGACCGGCCAGACCGTCAACCTCCACGTAATCGGCATCTTCAAGCCGCCGACGGGAGGCTCGCCGTTCGGACCGGTGACCATCTCCGACTCGGTCTGGGACCAGATCTATGACTCGCCCAAGAACCTCTTCTCGTTCGTCCGGATGCGCGGCGGCGAGACGCCGGAGAACCAGGCGGCACTCGAGCGTCAGCTGCAGTCGTTCCCGAACGCGAAGGTGCAGACGAAGCAGCAGTTCATCGACAACCAGATCAGCGGGCTGAACGCGATTCTCAACGTCCTGTTCGTCCTGCTCGCACTCTCCGTGATCGTGAGCCTCTTCGGGATCGTCAACACGCTCGTGCTCACCGTGTTCGAGCGGACGCGCGAGCTCGGCATGCTGCGTGCCGTCGGGATGACCCGCCGCCAGGTGCGGGGCATGATCCGTTACGAGAGCGTCATCACCGCGTTGATGGGCGGCGTGATCGGGATCGTGCTCGGTCTCGTGCTCGGCGGCCTGCTCGCGGCGCGCGTCGACTTCATCGTCTTCGCGCTGCCGTGGCGTCAGGTGATCATCTTCGCGGTCGCCGCCATCGTCGTAGGACTGCTCGCAGCGATCTTCCCCGCGCGCCGTGCGGCGAAGCTGAACGTGCTCGAGGCGCTCCAGTACGAGTAAGGACTATGCGGGCACTTCGGGAGCCCGCCACGTGCCCGGCTGTCGTGTCACCGGATAGCCGCCCCAGATCAGCCGAGCCACGGAGCCGTCCGACGCGCGCTCGACCCGCAGCGCTTCGCCGTGCTCGGGTCCGGAGACCGTGCGCCAGCGATCGTCCGCCTCCCGCTCGAAGACGGAGGACTGCTCCCAGTCCAGCGCCCCGGGGTAGCGAGCTTCGAGCCGCCCCTCGCGCCAGCGGAAGACGATCTGCGCCGCCTCGATGAACCAGATCCCGAGGAGCGGCACGACGTCGCCGGGCGGCGGCTCGCCGATCCGCCACGCCTCGGGTGCGACCGGCCACTCCTCGACAGTCGTGCGAACGAGGGCGAGCTCGAGTTCGCCGAGCTGCGCCGCGCTCTCGTTCGTCAGCACCGCGACCGAGACCTTCTCCTTCGCGGAGAAGTCGAGGCTGGCGATGAACCCCGGCATCGACCCGCCGTGGCCGGCGAGGATGCGGTCGCCGTCGCGGCGGAGCCCCAACCCGAGCCCGTAGCCGCCGAGCCAGCGGTCGTGGTCGGAGATCGTCTGCACCGTGCGCATCTCCTCCGTGCTCTTCTTCGTGAGCACCGCCTCGTCGGGATCGGCGAGAAAGGCGCCCCAGCGGCTGATGTCGCCCACGGTTCCCCACAGCTGTCCCGCCGCCGCCCAGGCGCCCGTCTCGACGGGGACCGTGTCCCAGACGCCGTCGGCGTACGGCTGGGCGAGGTAGCCCTTCGCGGCGGGCGACTCGGGCTCGAAGCTCACGCGCGTCAGCCCGACCGGGTCGAACAGCCGCTCGCGGACGTAATCCTGGTACGGCATTCCGGAGGCCCGTTCGACGATGACGCCCAGTAGCGCGAAGGCGAGGTTGGAGTAGTGGAAGCGAGCGCCGGACGGGAGCACCATCTCGGCCTCCGCGAGCGTCTCGACCAGCTCTTCCGCGGGCGCGAAGCGCATCGTGAGCCACGAGTCGTCCTGTGTCTCGCGCTGGAGACCCGAGGCGTGCGAGAGAAGACGTCGGATCGTCGGCCGGTGGGCCGCGCCGGTGACGTGCTGGTCGAGCGTGTCCTCGAGGTCGAGCTTGCCGGCGTCGCGCAGCTGCATGATCGCGGCCGCAGTGAACGTCTTTGTGATCGAGCCGATGCGGTACTGCGTGTCACTCGTCGCCTCGACGCCCGCCTCGACGTCGGCGGCTCCGACCGCGATCTCCCAGATGAGCACGCCGTCTCGGAGGACCGCAACCGCGATGCTCGGCAGACGCTTCTCGCGCTGTGCGCTCCGGACGAGCTGATCGAGCTTCGCGGCGAGGCTCTCAGGCGTGGACAGAGAGCACCTCCTGCGTCCGCTCTATCGCCTCGCCGATCTCCTCGTCGCCGATGCCGAGGTGCGTGACGGCCCGGAGCCAGCCCGGTCGCAGGTCACTCACTCCGACGCTGCGCTCGAGCAGCCGGCCGATGAGCCCGGGCTCGTCGGGAATCGGGACGAAGTTCGTCTCGACGGTCGCGGGATCGAGCCCGATGCCCTCCGCGAGGCGCGTCGCGCGAGCGTGGTCGTCGGCGAGCCGGTCGACGTGGTGGTCGAGTGCGTAGAGCATCGCCGCGCCGGCTATCCCCGACTGCCGGAGCGCGCCGCCCAGGAGGAACTTCCCCTCCCACGCTTGCTCGATCGTCTCCGCCGGCCCGGCGAGGATCGCGCCGAAGGGGCAACCGAGTCCCTTCGAGAAGCAGACGGTGACCGTGTCGGCGAGCGTTCCCCAGGCCGACGGCTCGAGCCCGGCGCCGACGGCCGCGTTGAAGAGGCGCGCACCGTCGAGATGGACCGCGGCGCCGCGCGCGCGCGCAGCCTCGGCCACGGCTCGGAACTCGTCCAGCGGCCAGATCCGGCCGCCGGAGCTGTTGTGCGTGTTCTCGAGGACGATGACGCTGCCCTGCCCGAAGCCGTCGAGCCCCTCGATCTGCTCCCGCGTCGGCCGCCCGGCGTCCGCCACGAGGCCCTGCATGACGAGGCCGGAATGGATCGCCGGCCCTCCCCACTCCCAGATGAGCACGTGCGTCTGCTGCTCGGCGACGACCTTGTGGCCGGGGCGGCTGAGCGCGCGCAGCGCGACCTGGTTGGCCATCGTCGCGGTCGGGAAGAACAATGCCGCCTCGTGGCCGAGCAGCTCGGCCATCCGGCGCTGCAGCTCGTTCGTTGTCGGATCCTCCCGCTCCTGCTCGTCGCCCACCTCGGCCGCCGCCATCGCCGCGAGCATTCCCGGCGTGGGTTTCGTCATGGTGTCGGAGCGGAGGTCGATCAGCGGCGGATCGGGCACCGGCGCCACGCTACCGTAGCCGGGTGGACCTGGCCCTCCTCGAACGGACGCTGCAGGAGCGAGGCGAACCGGCGTTCCGCAGCCGCCAGGTGTGGGAGTGGACGGCGCGCGGCGCATCCGGGTACGCCGCGATGACCAACCTGCCCCGAGCGTTGCGCGAAGAGCTCGCGGCGACGGTGCCGTTCTCGAGCCTCGCGGTGGAGACCGAGCGCGAGTCCCGCGACGGCACGGTGAAGACGCTCTTCCGCACCGGAGACGGGCACCCGGTCGAGGCCGTACTGATGCGCTACCGCGACGGCCGCCGCTCGCTCTGCCTCTCGTCACAGTCCGGCTGTCCGCTCACCTGCACCTTCTGCGCGACCGGTGCGATGACGTTCGGGCGGAACCTGACGGCCTCCGAGATCCTCGATCAGGCGCTCCACTTCCGCAGGCTCGAGCGAGTCGACCACTGCGTCTTCATGGGGATGGGCGAGCCGATGCTGAACCTCGACGAGGTGCTCGC